>PJTO01000024.1_pt1 | contig 307987 bp, 247 predicted proteins | sample 1512101 | NCBI WGS metagenome assembly PJTO01 (sample SAMN08177690, study PRJNA422409) | Soil metagenome, whole genome shotgun sequencing project.
AATGGGCAGTCCAGCGCTCCCGCTACATGACACTTGAGAGCGTCGCGGGATTAAGCGATAACAGCCTCATCACACTGCCCAATATGGCAGCCTGATCAACCCGGCTTGGCCGGAGATCGACGGGGCCGCGCCCTCGATCCTACACCACGCGAGGGGACACGATCGGCCTTTAGATGCGACCACACATGGTCGCTGGCCAAGATGGTTTCCGCAGCGTGAATTCCTAACACCTCAGCGGCCTCGAACGGCCATTGGTCCCGATGGAATGCCACACTCCTCGGATCGATCGATCGCACCATCTGCTCTTCTCTTGCAAGATCCGGCATCGGCTCAGCACGACAGCATCAGCCATCGCTCATCGTACCGGGCCGATCTTTTATGCAGCTACCGCCAACGACGTATCTGCCTTTCGATACTGATCGCCGCTCACCATCAGTTTCCATGCGATCCGCGCGATCTTGTTGGCGAGTGCAACCGCAACAAGCTTCGGCTTGTTGCGTTCGAGCAAGCCTAGCAGCCAGGGCGAAGCATTCCTGCCTCCGGTGCGCCGGGCATGCTGAACGACGGCGTTTGCTCCAACCACGAGCGTGCTCCGCAATAGTTCATCGCCTGCTCGCGTAATGCTCCCGAGCCTGAGTTTTCCGGCAGTCGAATGATCTCTGGGCGTCAAACCGATCCAGGCGGCGAAGTCTCGCCCAGACTTGAACATGCGCGGGTCTGGGGCTTTCATCTTTAGCAGGGATGCGCCGATCGGGCCGACACCGGGAATCCGTGCGAGCCGCTGGCTGCATTCATCATTGCGATGCCATTCCATGACCTTGGCCTCGATCCGTTCGATCTCGTGCTGGAGCTGCGCGTACTCCTGTCTGTGAAGCGCAAACAAATCACGCGCAAGCTCGGGTATGGTCTCCTCTGCCGCTATGCGCTCGCGCAGCGGCTCGATACGGCACATCCCCGATGCTGCGGCGATCCCGAATTCCGCAGCAAAGCCCCGGATCGCATTGGCAAGCTGCGTGCGTTTTTTGATAAGTCTGGTGCGCATGCCCACGAGCATGAGCGCCGCCTGTTGTTCGGCATCCTTCGCTGGCACAAATCGCATCGACGGGCGGTTCATTGCCTCGCACAGAGCTTCCGCATCCGCTGCGTCGTTCTTGCCGCGCTTGACGTAGGGCTTCGCCAACTGCGGTGCGATCAACTTCACCTCGTGGCCGAATGAACCAAGGAGGCGAGCCCAATAATGCGCGCTGCCGCAAGCTTCGATGGCAACAACGGTCGGCTGCAGCTTCTCGAAAAATCGTATCATTTCCCGGCGCGTCAGCCTCTTGCGCAGGACCGGCCTTTCTGCAGCGTCCACGCCATGCAGCTGAAAAACGTTCTTTGACGTGTCCATGCCTATACGGGTAATCTGTTCCACGGCCGGCTCCCTCATGTGAGTCCTACAACGACATCACCTTGGCACATCGCGATGCCGTTGGGAGCCGTCCAACCCAACACCTCAGGATGCTGTCCGCTGCTGGCAACAGTTACACTTCGGAATACTTCGGAGATACGAGCAGGTTGTCACCCGAAATGCGCAGCGCCCACGGCATTGCCGCCAGCAAAGACTGGGACGAGACGATCTATAACGTCTTTCATCGGGAATATGGCAGAACTATCCGTCACTTCTGGGGTAGCGACATGACGTATGCCCCTCGGAGCCCGGGCAGCACTACCGCTCAGGCGATGCCGCAAATCCGCTATGGGGCCTCCTCGACATGACGCCCGTGGGACGCGGCAGTTTCTTTCCCAAAGTGTGGTACGATTGAGCGCACGGTCCGGTGTGCCGACCTCCGCCTGGCGCAGCGCAAACGCGATCTGCTTGCCTGTGCACTTCGACTTCTTCATGCAAAATCTCCAGCTAGCTTCGATTTTGCCAAATTCCTTCCATTCATTCCCGCTGGATGCATTTTCGCGACAGGATAACCCCGATCCAGGAAAGCGGCGCCGAAATCATTCGCTGAGCGAGCAGGAATTCGAATTCGGACGCGATGACAAGACGTTACATGGCGGTGGATATGGCGGCGGCGTTCCATCGCCGACCATATCCCTGATCTTGATCGCCAGCGCTTCGACGGAGAACGGCTTGGTCAACATCTCCATGTCTTCGTCGAGAAATCCCGAACGGACCGTGGCGTTCTGCGCATAGCCGGTAATGAAAAGAACTTTCAGTCCGGGCCGGGCTTCGCGCGCGATTTCCGCCAATTGACGGCCGTTGAGACCGGGAAGGCCGACGTCCGTTACCAGCAGATCGACAGGCCCCTTCGCCTGTAGCAGAGGAATAGCGGTCTGGGCGTCGGTCGCCTCGATCGTCTTGTAGCCGATCTCGCGCAGCACTTCGGTCACGAACAGTCGCACTGACGGATCGTCCTCGACGATCATCACGGTTTCGCCGAGCCCGGCCGGATCTTGGCGTGCGCTCTGCGATTCCATATCCGCACTGCCCTCAGCGCGGGGAATGAACAGTTTGACGGTAGTGCCAAGCCCGACCTCGCTGTAGATACGCGCATGGCCGCCCGACTGGCGCGCAAATCCGTAGATCATGGACAGGCCAAGACCCGTGCCCTGACCGACCGGCTTCGTCGTGAAGAACGGCTCGAAGGCTTTCTCGACGGTGGAAGGTGCCATGCCGATGCCGGTATCGCTGACGCTGAGGACCACGTATTCGCCTGGAGCGACCTCTGGATGGTCGCGGGTGTAGCGCTCGTCGAGATGGACATGGTCGGTCTCGACAGTCAGTTTGCCACCGCCGGGCATGGCGTCCCGCGCATTTATGCAGAGGTTGAGCAGGGCGCTTTCGAGCTGGTTGCTGTCTGTCGAGGCCGTCCACAGGTCTTCGCGCAGATGGCTTTCCAGCATGGTCTGTTCGCCGAGCGTTCGGGCCAGCAATTCGCTCATCCCGGTGACCAGCGCATTGACGTCGGTCACTTGCAGATCCAGCGATTGTTTTCGCCCGAAGGCCAGCAGGCGCGAGGTCAGCGCCGCGGCGCGCTGCGCGGACGTGTTGGCGGCATCGATATAGCGATCCACCCGGTCCAGCCGGCCGGAGGCGATATTGCGCTGAACGAGATCGAGACCGCCGATGATTCCGGTGAGCATGTTGTTGAAGTCGTGCGCGATACCGCCGGTCAACTGCCCGATCGCCTCCATCTTCTGGCTCTGCCGCAGCGCCTCGCGCGCAGTCTCCAGTTCGCTCTCGCGCGCCTTGGCTTCGGTAAGGTCGCGGCCGACCGCCACGAAGTTGAGACCGTCGGGTTCCGGCGCCGCGGTCCATTCGATGCTCTTCCAGCCGCCTTCCCTCATGGCAACGCGGTTCTCGAAGCGCGTGGGCCGATGCGACCGCGCCATCAGAGCGATAGCCTCCAGCGAAGCGGCCCGGTCATCGGGATGTATGAAACCTGCATATCCCCGGGTGAGCAGTTCGTTCTCGCTCCAGCCCAGAACCTGTGTCCAGGCCGGATTGACCGCTGACATCATGCCTGCCGCATCCGCTCGGGCGAGCAGATCCTGCGACAGGTCCCACAAGCGATCCCGCTCTGCGCGGGCGCGTTCGATGGCTGCCTTGACCCGCTCCCCCACTTCCTGGACGAGTGTTTCCTCGGCCTCGGTCCAGATGCGCGGCGCGGCATTCTGCACGGCGAGCAGGCCGACCCATTGCTCTTCCTCGAACAGGACGACGTCGATGAAGGCGCCGACTTCTCTCGCTGAAAGACCGGATCGTGCCGGCTCGCTCAGCCGCTCGTCGGCGCCGACATTGCGCACCACCACCGGTGCTCCGATCCTGTATGCGGCCAGCAGATCGGGGCCGAAGGATGCGAGCGAATGGACGCCTGCAATGGAGCCGACACTGCGCGCGTAATCGCGCTCGACGGTCATCATGCCGCTGCTCGTGATCTCGGCGTAAAACACCCGGCTCGCGCCGAGCAGTTCGCCGATGCGCCGGGCCGCTAGATCGGTAATTTCGGCGGGAGTTTTGAGCGATCTCAGGTCGTCCGACAGCGACAGCAGAAATGCGCTGCGCCGCTCCGCCGCGACGCGCTGCGTGGTCTCGGTGAAAACACACAGTATGCCTTCGGGCGTACCCGCCTCGCCAGGCACCGGGGAGAAATCGAGATCGGCCCAGACCGTTTCAGGCGTGCCGCGTCGCAGCAGCGTCATTTCCCGGTCGCGGCAATGCACCGCGTCGCCGGCGCGGCCGGCGGTGATGGCCTTCTCCCAAAGGAAAGCCATTTCAGGCCAGCCAATACCTGCCGCAGAGCCGAGAGCTGCGGGATGATATTCGCCTGCAAAACGCGAAAAGGCCTCGTTGTAGAGTATGACACCTTCCGCGCCCCACAGCAGCGCCATGGGTACCTGCGCGCGCAGGACAATCGAAAGCGCGCCGGTGAGGGACCGGGGCCAGAGCTCCACCGGGCCAAGCGGCGAGCCCGACCAGTCCGCCGCCAGAATGAGGTCGGCGCAGATGCCTCCGCCATTCAGGAAAGAGAGATCGGCAGAAGGCGTAAGGTGACCGATAATCGGCGCGGTCGACATGAAAGCAGAATCCTGACAGCGGTTTGAATGTGCCGGCGTTACAGTTCCTGCGCGTCCGATCGTCCTGCCTCCATAGCCCAACTGTCCAGCCCCCGGAACTACCGGAGCGAGAGACAGTTCACGCGGCTCCGGCTACCGCTTTGCGAAGGGCGCTGCGCAGCTGCGAGGGCGAACTGGGTTTCGGGCAGATTTGTGCGTCGGGATACCGTGAGCGCAACGCCCCCTGGTCGGCGTGGCCGGAATGGAAAATCATCGGCACATTCATCGCGTGCATCTTGTCGGCGGCGGGAAAGACCTCGCCGTCCGGAAGCCGGACATCGAGGATAGCGCAGCGCGGACGCTGGCGCTCGATTGCCTTCATCGCGGCGGCAACGGTGCCGCAGTGCGCGGATATTCCAAGCCCTTCCTCGGCCACGAGATCTTCCAGGTCGAGGACCACGAACAATTCATCTTCAACGATCAGAACCATGTCACTCATCGCGCGCTTACGCTGCCGGGAAGTTGCAGTCGAAGGCTGAAATGCCCTTCGTGCACCGTGTGGGATATCGAGGCGCCAAGCTGGCGAACGGAGGTTGTGACGAGCAGCGTTCCAAAACCCGACCCTTCGGAAACTTCAAGCGTATCAGCATCAACTTCGTCCCACACCAGTTCAATTCCCTCGGCGCCTAAAGTCCACCGAACGCAAAGAGTTCCTGAGCGCGGACCCAGAACGCCGTATTTGACGGCATTGGTCGTCCAATCGTGCAGGATGTCGGCGACGTTAGGTGCTCAACCGGCGGTCACGATCGAATATTCAAGGCGCACATCGTCGAGCAGTCGCTCGATTGCACTGCGCTGCGCATCAGTGCCACTAAGCCTGACGTCCCAATTGCAATGGGCATGCGTCGCCGTGTCGCGCACGATGACCTTGCCAAGCGCCCGCCGCCATGTCTGCGTCGTGCCGCCTCTCTCTCGGATGAGGCGGGCGATAAGAAGGTTTTCGAGATCGGATGCCGTCATACACCCCGCTTAGCCGTTGTTGGCGGCTAAGCAAGCAGAGCTTCGCTTGCAAATTTGATGGATCAAACGGCATGAATCGGGGAGGGCGCTTGGCCGCGTCGACGGCCGCTTTGTCGGTGGTTTCGGATTGGGAGCGCAGGGCAGGGGGGGTAGCGAGGCGCCCATCTCGGTCGTTCGCTGTTTACCAGCCGAACTCCAAATGCCGTTGTCCAACGTGGGATTAAGGCAAACAAGCCAACCTTCGACCAACCAATGCTTGTAGAGCGTCAGCGGACGTAATCGCAGCCCCTCTTCTTCAAGCACTACGGCACAGCGCTGCAGGGCTGCAAGGAGGCATCTATCCGAAGGTTGCAGGTGGCTGGCCGCATTGCGCTGAACAGCAGCAATCCGTCCTAGAAGCGTAAGCCCATCATCGCCGAGATAGGCCGCCCTGGCTGAGAGAATGACGTAGCCCTTTCGCTCAGCGATTTGCTTCAGGCGACGAAAGGCATCCGGGTGTCCGCCATGCCGGGCAAAGCGGGGACGATTGCGGTGGTGTCGAGGCTTCTCCATGAAGAACGTGCCAGCGACGAGCAGCACCAACATCGAAAACCGCCGCAATCCGCCTCAAATCGAGGCGGATGCGTGGGAAGCCATGGGATAGTCTCCAGGTCTGTTCGGGCTGGCGAAGGATCAGTCGAAAGTACCGCGATATCGAGCATCGGCATCGGAGCGGGTGTTGAACTCGATCATCACTCCGCCCGGCGCACGCAGGAAAAATCGCGAGCCACGCTCATGATGGAATACGGGGGTTTCGGCGATGAAGCCATCCGCTGCGAACCTGTCGTGCAAGGCGCAGACATCGTCGTAAGTCGGCAGTTCGAGGCCGATGTGGAACGACATCGGCCAGCGGGCGCCGAAAGGATCGGAGGAGACGCATTCGCTGAAAGGGCGGTTCATCTTGTCAGCCCCGATCGTGCGGATCGTGGAAGCGTCCGGGACCGCATTCTCGATCACGACATCAAGTCCGGGGCGCTTCAGAATCGCGAAATGCGGCTCTACGACTGCCGACAGCGTAAAGCCGAGATAGGTCTCGAAGAATGAAGACGTAGCCGCAACGTCGTTGGCCGGGAAGCTCATGTGATTGAGTTTGGAAGGGAAAGCGTGCGTTTCCGTAGCAGGCCTGTGCATTAGGAGTGCCTTTTCATGACAGTGGACGCCGCAAAAATGCGAGCTTAAACTCACCTTAGCAACTCGCATTCCCGAAGGAGGTCCGCGCCTTGCCTGCAACTCCGATCAAGCCCCGCAAGACGCCGCGACAGGCACGGTCCGCAGAGACCGTCCGCGCGATTCTGGAGGCTGCTGCTCGCATTCTGGAGACAAAGGGATTCGATGGTTACAACACCAACGCCGTAGCCGAACTCGCCGGGGTCAGCGTGGGATCGCTGTACCAGTACTTTCCCGGCAAGGATTCCTTGACCGCTGGGTTGATCCAGCGGGAAAAGGCACAGTTGCTTGAGGACGTTGCGGCGATCGAAAACACCGATCCACGCGCGGCGATGGGCGCGGTCATTGCCGCCTGCGCCGCCCACCAGATGCGCCGTCCCGCTCTTGCCCGCCTGCTGGATTTCGAGGAACTGAGGTTGCCGCTGCACGGCCAGCAAGCGGATGCGGAAGGCAGCCTCGCTGCTGTCCTTGCATCCATCCTGCGCCTGCTGCCGGGCCCGCTACCGGATCGACCGGATACCATGGCTGCCGACTGTCTGGCGATCATCAAAGGCATCAACGATGCCGCGGGAGAGCGCGGAGAGACGGATCTGGCAGGTCTTGAGAAGCGCGTGGAACGGGCCGTGTTCGGCTATCTCGGGTTGGATATCTCTATCGCCATCTGACATTCGCGAGATACCCGATCCGAACGGCGGAGACACCCCCGCCGTTGTTGGATGGAAACACTCTGCCTGCGCTCCCCACCAGTGAGGGAACTCGCGGAGCAAACATGCCGGTCGCGGGCGAAGATTCGCTGATCGGCCGAATGACAAGATTGAGATCGCACTCCAATTTGTGGCGATCGAACCAAGCCACAAAATCGGTGAACTGGGTTACCGGGTCGTGGAGGCAGATGGCGCTCTTGCGGCATTGCGGCTGCTGGATGCGCATCCCGAGATAGCATTGCTGTTCACCGACATCGTCATGCCCGATATCAACGGACGCAAGCTTGCAGAAGAAGCGCTTCGGCGTCGAACTGATCGCCAAGCCCTTCACCGTCGATCATCCTGCCGCGAGGCTGCGCGCGATTTTGGACGGTGCAGGGTAGACGAAATTGGGCGGGCGGGTCACTTTGCTGGCGCTGCGACAGACCGGCGGTAATCCGGCGGCTTTTCGAAACCTGCGATAGCAATGTCGCGGCATAAGTGCGCCCCTCAGCATTTTCCCGGTCACAGGTGAAGCCGGCGAGCGCGGTTTTTCTGTACCTATTGTTGGGTCTTGCGGACGAGTGACCAATCGTATCCCAGCGCTTCCACGCGTGCTTTCAGATTTTCAAGCATGTCGGCGCCGGGTCGGGCTTCGCGCGTGAGAACCCACAGGTAGCGTCCCGAGGGCTCGCCGACGATCGACCATTCGTATTCCTCGCCATGATCGAGGATCCAGTAATTGCCGTAGAATGGTCCGAAGAAGGAAACCTTCAGTTTGGCCTTGCTGTCTGCATCGACGATCTTAGCCTTACCGATCGACTGCTTCCATTTGCCGTTCCGAAGGCCCCGATTGACGACCCTTACCGTGCCGTCGTCGCTGAGTGAATATTCGGCCATGACGCCGTCCGTGTCTTTCTGGAAGGAAGCCTCGTAACGAAACTGCTCGTACCAGCGGCCCATGTACCTTAAGACGTCGACCGGCTTCGCGGGCTGTGGAACCGCATTGTTTCCGATGGGGCCGGGGCGCGGAACACAGCCGAAGGCACCCATCACCAGCGTGGTGCCGACCAGACCAAGAGCGATAGTAGATTTGCGCATAACGACTCCTGTGGTTGCAGCCTTCATAAGCGATGGGAGCCGATCCGGTTTCATTGTCGCCGACAGGCAGCGTCTGGCCGATTGAATTGGGCGGTGTGCCCTGCAACATCGCGCAGGATCGGTTCGGACCAAGGCTTTTGATCGCCGGCATCGGATGACCTGGGCCGCTGCGGGCCTTGATAAACGGCCGGACGGGCTTCTATGCTCTACGGCTCCTACACGGCGCAGCGCCAGCAGGGTTCTTCCCCCGTGCAGTCCTTTACCTGTCGCAGTTATTCCCCAAGGCTTATCGCTTGCGCACCGCCGCAACCTTCATGGTGGTGATACCGATGTCGAACTCATTGGGTTCGCATGTTTCTGAGCTGCTGCTGGCAATGGACGGCACGGCGGGTCTGGCTGGGTGGCAGTGGTTCTTCATCATGGAATCGATCCCGGCCATCGGCCTGGTCCTTTCGCTCTGGTCGCTCTGCGCAATCGCCCGTCCGACGCGACCTGGCTGAAGGCCGAGAAGCAGGCATGGCTTGCGGAAACTCTTGAAGACGAGAAGGCGTTCGGAAGCCAAAAGCACGGGTCATTCTGGAAGAATATGACGAGCGGCAAGGTCTGGGTGCTCGAGATCGTCTATTGCGGCAGTTGCGGAACGAACAATGCCTGTCGATCTGGCTAGCCGCAGATCAAAATCTTTCGGCCTGATCACGTGAGAGACCGGTCTGCTCAATATGATTTCTTTCGTCATCGCTGTTCGCCATGATGCTGACCGGATCGCTAGTCGTTACGATGTGCCTGCTGACTCTGGTGCTGCTTGGAAACTATGCGATCAAGGGACCGTTCTGGGCACTGTATACAGAAAGCCTGCCGCCTTCATCGTTGGCGATTTTAGGATTACGCCCGGTGACACGATTCACACCGATGCTGATGGCATCCACCTGCTTGGGGCGGTTGCAGGCTACCTGGGTCCCTCGGACTGCGGAAGTTAGGCAAAGTCCGAAACGCCGGTGTCATGTCTTCATCAGCGCCTCGGCTCGGAATAGTGGCCTGTTAACGCGCCTCGATCGACCATCTCGAGGATGGGTTCAGTGCGCTAGTGCACGCGAGATGGCAACGTAGATCCAGAGCGCTAGCCCGGCGATGCTGATGCAGAAACCGGTTAAGCAAACGCCGTTCCAGCCCCAAAGACTATAGACGTATGTTGATGCGGCGGCACCCGCCGCGCTCCCGAGAGAATAGAACACCATATACCCCGCGATGATCCGGCCGGCGGCATCCGGCTGCCGTCCAACGATCAGCGTCTGGTTCGTGACATGCACGGCCTGCACTGCCAAGTCTAGAAGGACTATCCCGACAGCGAGCCACCAGAGCGATATCGGTAACAGCATGATGAATGCCCAGGACAAGCACAATAGTGCCAGGGCCGTTCCTGTAACCCTTTGCTCCCACCCCCGATCGACCAGTCTGCCTGCTCCCCGGGCGCCGATAGTCCCGGCGATGCCGATCAATGCGAACAATCCAATCTGGGTATGGGAAAGCTGGAAGGGCTCCGCCGTCAAGGCAAATACCAAGGGCGTCCAGAACACGCTGAACGCTGCGAAAATAACGCAGGCTAGGGACGCGCGAAACTGAAGTACCGGATCGTGCAGCAAGAGTGTCGGCAGCGATTGAAGGATTGCGCCATAGCTGCGGTTTGTGGAGCGTCCCGGATCTTGAGGCAGCGCGACGCTCAGGGCCAGCGTCGATGCCAAACAGAGACCTGCCGAGATCACGTAGATCGCACGCCAACCGATCAGGTCGCCAACGCTTCCCGAAACAACGCGTGCTGCGAGAATCCCGACGACGATGCCACCAGTTACCTTGCCGACGACTGCACCGCGCTGGTCAGGCGAAGCCAGCGCGCCGGCAAATGCAACGAGGATTTGAACGGTCACCGCAAGTACTCCAGCCGCTGCGAGCGTCATCAGAAACAGCGTTGGCGATCCGGATACGGCAACGCCCGCAAGCACCAGTGCCGAAAGGCCAGTTTGGCCGATGATCAGACGACGGCGGTCCAATAGATCGCCTAGCGGCACCAGGAGGATCAATCCGATCGCATAGCCGATCTGTGTGAGCGTCACCGCCTGGCCAAGACTTGCCATCTCCATAGAAAAGCTCGCGCCGATGAGGTCCAGCAGGGGTTGCACAGCGTAGACGTTGGCGACCGCCAAACCGGCTGAGACGGCCATGATGGTGGTGGTCTTTGCTGACACACGGCCAGATGAGCCGGGACGAGGGCGTTGGTTGCGTCTGTACATGGTCTTATATTGAGACTAGTATCGAGCGTGATCCAGTTCGAAACACGAACCACTTGGGAGCAACGGTATGGTGAAGCGCGCCAGTCTCGATCATTCTCCATGCCCGGTGGCGCGCTCGCTCGACGTCATCGGCGACTGGTGGTCTCTGCTGATCATCCGCGACGCCCTGGAGGGCATCCGGCGCTTTACAGCCTTTCAAGCCAGCCTGGGCATCGCGAAAGGAATGCTGGCAGCCAGGCTTCGTGCCTTAGTCGAGCGCGGCATCTTTAAGATGGAGCCGGCGTCAGACGGCAGTGCGTATCGAGAGTATGTTCTGACCACAAAGGGACAGGCGTTGCACATCGTCGTGGCGGCCTTACGACAGTGGGGCGAGGCGCAGCTTTACGGCCCGACCGAGCGCCATTCATCTCTTGTCGATACGCGTTATTGCTTGCCTGTGGCACCCTTGACATTACACGCGTCCGATGGGCGTACGCTCGAGTGGGACGATACAGCCGTCATCAGGGTAGGTCAGGCGCCGCTGGCATGATCGGTCCAGTCAGCTCGTGAATGGGCGCCCCTTTACAAGCCATTGTTCAGAAGTTACGCGGTCGAAACAACGGCCTGAATGCCGGTAATGGGTCGAAGTTGAGTGGCGTTAGTAAGCAAGCTCAAGCTGCACCGCCCATACTACGCCTTTTCTCCATATCCCTTTTCCAGCGCAGGCGCAGCGTAGCGGGCCGCCCTTCATACTGCTCATCGAGAAATGTGGCGGTTGCAATCCGATCGGCGCGAAAGTGGCGGAAATCCTGCCGTAGCTCGCACCACACGGCAAGCATTCGCGTGTCGTCAAGGAAGCCCAGAATGATAGGCCACACCACCCGGACGGTCGGGATCCCATGGTGATCGAGATACTCAATCTTGATCTTGCGACCAGCACGTATCCATTCGCGGGTACGCGCCAAATCGATGCGGTCCGGTGCCGGTGTGTTACCGGGCCGCGTTCCGATGGCCGGATGGACGATGATTGGGCGAAGCCGTTCGGGCACGACGCGGGTGATCTTTGCGATCAGATCGCGGGCCGCATTTGCCAGCGCCCGATCGCCGCGCCCCGCGACCCATTGAGCGCCCAACACCGCCGCTTCGATCTCGTCCGCAGTCAGCATCAACGGCGGCATGTCGAAGGAATCGTCCAGGATGTAGCCGAACCCGGCCTCGCCTTGCACGGGTACACGCTGGGCGATCAGGTCCGCGACGTCGCGATAGACGGTGCGCGGCGACACTTCGAGTTCACGGGCGATATCGGCAGCCGTCACAGGGCGTGAGGAGCGTCGCAATATCTGGATGATCTGGAATAATCTGTCCGCTCGACGCATGGCCTTGTCTCCTACTGACAGAATGCTGTCAGTAGGTTGCCCTTACAAGGGAAATCGCTCCACGATGCCGATCGCTGGAGTTATTGCCCACCAGCGGAGATGCTATCCTATGATTACCCTGTTTCACGCGCCGCAATCGCGGTCGTCCCGTATCGTCTGGCTGCTGGAGGAACTGGGGGTTCCATATGAGATTCAGCCTGTTTCCATCTTTCGGCCGATGACTGGCGAGGGCCAGCCCGACGCTGTCAACCCCCATCCTGACAAGCGTGTGCCGGCCATTCTCCATGACGGCGCGCTGATCACGGAATCCGTGGCGATTGTGCTTTATCTGGCCGATGCCTTTCCTGCGGCGGGACTGGCGCCTGTATCAGGCGATCCACGCCGGGGCGAATATCTCACCTGGATTGCCTGGTACGCGACCGAGCTGGAGCAGGCGCTGTTCGCGGGCCTGTCCGGCGAACTTGATGAATCACCCCAGAAGCAGCGCAATCATGACGCAGTGGCTTCCCGGCTGCGGGGCGCGCTTGCATGCGGCCCTTATATGATGGGCGACGTTTTTACGGCAGCCGACCTGCTGATTGGCAGTGCGCTCGGCTTCGGTCGCCAGGCCTTCCCGGCGGACCAAGCGCTGGATGCCTATGTCGAGCGATGCCGCAACCGACCCGCAGCGATCCGCGGGGTGGCGCAGGACGATCGGTCCGGATTACAAACCTCCATCTGAAACCTTGCGGGCGCCGGACTGGCGGTGGCCGAACTCGCACGGGAGCGGCCGTTCGCTGCTGTGTTCGGTTCAAGTGACACTTCGCCGGAAGCATGTCGCTTCATGATCATTGACGATGCCGATAGCCTGCATCCAGGCGTAGACGATAGTCGGTCCGACGAACTTGAAGCCCCGCCGCTTCATCTCCCTGGAGATGGTTTGAGATAGCGCGGATTTGGCGATCCACTCCCGACCGGGGTTGTTGACGGTATTGCCATCCGTAAAGGACCAGCAGAACTCCGCGAAGTTTTCGCCGCGTTCGGCCATCTCACAGTAGATCCGCGCACCTGCGATCGTCGCACGGATTTTGGCCTGGGCGCGGACGATGCCGGGATCGGACATCAGCCGTGCCACATCCGCCTCATCGAAGGCGGCGACCTTCACCGGATCAAAGTCCGCAAACGCTTGGCGAAATGCCTCGCGTTTGCGCAGGATGATGATCCAGGCGAGGCCAGCCTGGAATCCCTCCAGCATCAGCATCTCCCACAGCATCCGCGGATCACGCTGTGCCACGCCCCATTCGGCATCATGATAATCCCGCATCAGCGGATCGTTTTGTGCCCAACCGCAGCGTTCGAGAGATGGAGTATCCGACATGGGTAGAGGCAGTCTTTCAATAGCGGCCCGCGATTGTGGCCCCTGTATCAGGCAAGTTGCGACGGACTTATCAATAGGCCAGAGGCGGTTCCGGGCGCACTCAACTGAACAGGTAGATTTTCCCGGCGACGGATATTACGCGAACGCATCAAACGGCCTCATACAGTGCTAACCGTACCGCCGTCGATGACGAATTCGGCGCCATGGATCGAGGCGGCACGGTCTGAGGCGAGGTAGGCGATGAGATCGGCCACCTCTTCGGGCTCGGCTCCCCGCCCGATCGGGATCCCGCCCAGGGCATCAAGCACGGACTGACGCGCCTCCTCGATTGTGCCGCCATTGGCAGCCCGAAGCATTTCGAGAAAGTCTCCGGTCGCCTCCGTCATGATCCAACCGGGCGACACGGAGTTGACCCTTACGCCCTTGGGGCCGAGCTCCTTCGAGATCGACTTGCTGTAGGTTCTCAATGCGGCCTTGGCGGCGGCATAGCCGGTGGTGGATTCGGGCAGGGGCAGGACGGACTGGATCGAGGTGATATGCACCACAATGCCCTCGCGCCGCTCGATCATCTGCGGGATCAACAGCCGATCGAGCCGGACCGTCGCCATCAGATTGAGATTCAGCTCGGCAAGCCAGTGGTCATCGGTCAGCGCGGCGAAACCACCCGGCGGCGAGGCCGAACCGCCGATGACATGGGCGAGAATGTCGATACCGCCCAGCCGCTCCAGCACTGACCTTGCCAGCGCTTCGCCGCCCTCCGCGGTCGTCAGGTCCGCCTGCACATACTCGACGCCCTCCAGGGGATCCCTGATCGTGCGGGCTGCGGTAATGACACGGGCTCCGCCGGCCAGGAAGCGCTTTACAGTGGCGCGCCCCAGCCCCTTCGTGCCACCGCTCACGAGAACGCGCTTGCCGGCGAACTCGGTGGGATCGGCTTTGACGCTCATACCGAGATCTCCAGTGTTTCGATGGCGCCGTGCACAAGCGTGAAGCGGTAGGTGAAGCGGAGCGGGCTGCCTGGGAAGTCACCCTGGGCGGGACCTTCGATGACGACATCGCCGTCTTCTTCCCGAACAGTATCGGGCGTGAAGATTGCTTTTACCGGGATCACTTCATCCTCGAACAGCTGGCGGATCTCCGTCTGTCCCTCGAAATGCTTGCCATTGTCGATGCAGACAGCGCCGCGCTGGAAGGGCTTCAACATGCCGTCGATATCGAGGCGGGCGTTTGCCTCGACAAAGTCAGCGATCGGCTTGGGTAAGTTCATTGACATGTTCATCTCCTCCACGGTGACCAGCCTTACTTAGCGATGGACTTTTCGCCTGATAATCGAGACAAATCGGCATTAGGTGTCACGGAGAACGGGACAATGAATCGCCATTCACTGATTGAGCTTGAGGCGGTTCTCGCCATCGTTCGGTGCGGTTCTTTTCGAGCGGCGGCGCTCGATCTCGGCCTGTCAACCACGGCCATCAGCAACGCGGTGGGTAAGCTTGAGCGGGAGCTCGCCGTGCGGCTATTCAATCGCACCACACGCAGCGTCTCGCTCACTTATGCTGGACGGATATTCGTCGCACAGATCAAGCCAGCGCTTGAGGACATCCAAAAAGCGATGAATACGGCGCGCTCCCAGCAGGAGACGCCGTCCGGCACCTTGCGCATCAATGCTTTCGCGACGGCGGCGCGCGAAATCATGGCGCCGCTGGTCCTGAACTATCTGCAGCGCTACCCGCAGGTTCATATCGACCTTGTCACCGAGGGGCGGCTTGTCGACGTCGTCGCGGCGGGCTTCGATCTGGGCGTGCGCAGCGCGGATCTGGTACCCAGCGACGCGATCGCAATACCGCTTGGTCAGCTGCGACGCATGGCAGTGGCCGCATCCCCCGCCTTTTTCGAAAACAGGGCGATCCCTCAAGTACCGCAGGAATTGCTCGCCTATCCCTGCGCTCGCGTCCGGCTTCCCAACGGCGCATTGTTCCGATGGCGGTTTGAGAAGGGCGGAGAAGAATTGCAGCTCGACGTCGAGGGACCGATCACCCTCGACGAAGCCTCGCTGGCCCGGATCGCGGTCACGAACGGCGTTGGGATTGGCTATTTCATGGAAGCCGACATACGCGACGACATCGCGGCGGGACGGCTCGTGCGCATTCTCGAAGACTGGACACCGCCGCTTGCGCCGCTGTGCCTCTATTATTCCAATCGGCGCAATTCCTCCGCGGCCTTCCAAGCCTTTATCGCGCTCGCGCGCGACTTTGCCGCCGGACGGCTCGCATTGCCGTGAGCCCTCTTGTGCGCGCCTGCGGCGGGATCGTAAACGGTGATTGTATCGCCGTCTTGGGCGCGACGTCGGCGGCCGGAGCGGTCGCCAGCAGGGGGAACGAGACGGCCATCATGCCGTGCACTCCATGAGCTGAAGAGTCCGGATGAATTTCAACAAATTCCAACGCATAAAGAGAAATTCGAGGGAGAGTGCAATATGTCAAATGATCGCCGGTGGTTTCTGGGTTCGCTGACTGCATTGGCAGCCGTTCCGTTGTTGCCGGGGCGGGTGATGGCCGCAGCGCAGGGCCGCATTGCCGTGGGCGAGCGTTTTCCAATCTGGACCGGTTCCCCGCCGGGCCTGCCCAAGGGCGGCGTGAAGCAGGAGAGCGTGCTGCGCTCCGGTCCCGCCAATCCGGACGACATCGCCTGGCCGCATGTCGAGACGCCGATGCTGACGGTCTGTCCTGCGCCGCAGCCGACCGGCGCGGCGGTGCTCGTCATTCCGGGCGGCGGCTATGCCCGCGTGGCCATGGGAACCAGGCCGTCTGCCGTCGCCCGTTGGTTCGCCGGACAGGGCGTGACCGCCTTCGAACTGCTCTACCGCCTGCCGCACGATGGCTGGACCGGCGGTCCGGACACGCCCCTGCAGGACGTCCAGCGCGCAATGCGGGTGATCCGCGCTCATGCCGCGACGTGGAAGGTCGATCCCGCCAACATTGCCGCCATCGGTTTTTCGGCGGGAGGGCACCTGTGCGGGAGTCTCGCGACGCGTTTTGCGGCCACGGTCTACGATCCGGTCGACGCCGCCGATGGGCAGGACGCACGGCCGATCGTGGCGGGCATGTTCTTTCCGGTCGTCAGCATGGTGCCGCCGCTCGCCCATGGCCAGTCGCGCCGGGAACTGCTGGGGGCGAATCCGAGCGAAGACCTGTTGCGCCGCTATTCGGTGAACCTCGATATTCCGGCGATCACGCCGCCGATCCTGCTGGGCCATGCCGCCGACGACGCGGTGGTCGATTGCGGCAACAGCCTTGCGATGTTCGAGGGCTGCCGGGCGGCGAAGATCCCATCTGAACTCCATGTGATCGAGAAGGGCGGCCACGGCGCACCGTTATTCGAGCCGGATGGCCGGGCCGGGCTGTGGCTGACGCGCTTCGCCCGCTTCGCGGCGCGGCATGGCCTGCGGATTCCGTCCGACGGGGCGTGAGTGACGGGTCGGTGGATAAAGGGGGCGTGGAATGAGGACCCATCTTGCGGCTCCTTAGCGTCCGGTTCCAAGTGGAACGATCCGAAAATGGCGGATGCGCAAGTGGCTCTTGGTCGTGCGCAAGGCGAACCAGCCGCGGCGGTAGGGCGCGGGATCGGTCATAGTGAAAAGCCGCTTGCCGCCAAAGTCCACCGTCACCGTCGCGCCATCGGCGGCAAGCCGCATCGGCACCCAGCAATTGGCTACGAGCAGCGCCGCCGGATCCGCCCGGTCATGCTCGGGCAGCAGCGGGCGATTGTCGGGCTCCCCCACATAGCGGCGCATCCGCGTGGTGGTGTTGCGATTGCCGCCGATGCCCACGTAGTAGGTCTTGAGCGTGTCGTAGACCGCGAAAGCGCCGCTGCGGGGATGGGCCAAGGGCGATCCATCCGGCACGGCCGGGTCGGTGGCCATCCAGAAGGCATTGACGTCGCTCACCGCGTCGTTCGGCCCGCCCGCCGACACCGCCATGACCTCGTATTCGATGGCGACGGGTCCGCTCAGTTCCTCGCCCCACCAGACCGAGAGGCCTTCGGGCGTGTCGATGTCCATCACGCCGCCCTGTACGGTGATGCGCGAGGGTGCTTCCGCCTCGACGCGCCAGTGCGAGAGCCCGTGGCGGAAGTCCTCCGTTGGCGGGTTTGCCGCCGCCGACAGCGACACGAGCATCAAGGCGGGGGCGAGGTTCCTCACTCCAGCGCATCCCCGATCAGCGTCAGGTTCACGGTCGCGGCGATGCCCCACTGCGCCGCATCGTTGGTGGAGACTTCGGCGATCTCGTCCACCGGCTTGAGCACCGCAGCGCCTGTCACCTTGCGCGTGCCGCGCGACTGGTCGCGGCCTTCGCGGTCGCCCGCGCCGAAGAACTCGCCCCATGCGCGCTTCACTAGTTCCGGCTTGCCGAGTTGCACGCCTGCATAGGCGGTATAGCGTGAATGGGCCTGCGTCAGTGCGCGGCCCTTGCCCGATGCGCCGGTTTGAGCGCGGAACTCCGCCTCGGGCGCGTTGTAGAGTTCGCAATATTCCAGCCAGACTTTGCGGAACGCCGGTTCGTCAAGGAGTTCGAGCAGTTCGGCAGTGATCTCGAACACCCCGAACACGCCGTTGAGGTGGCTCATGTTGACCGTGTCGCCGGCGCTGACGAACCGCCCGCTGGCGAGGTCGAAAACGCCGCCGCCCGCCAACCAGCCCTTGGGCATGGCCGCGATCGAGCGCATGCCCGCGACGATCCGGTCACGCCAGCGGGTGTCGCGCGTGCGCTCCCACTCGGTCAGCCAAGCGCCCAGCATCGACCCCCAGACGGTGCCGAACTGCATGAACACCTGCCCCTCACGAAGCGGCTGATCGGCTACGACCGCGCCGGTTCCGGCGGGCGGCTTGCTGGCATCGGCGCGGTGCAGGACCTTGCGGCCGATATCGATGGTCTTCAGGGCCTGGTCGCTGTCGACCAAGGCGCGCATCAGGTCGCCGCAGCGCTCGTCGGTGGTGAGATAGTAGTAGAAACGGCGATAGGCTGCGTTGGACACGCGCTGCTGCTTCGAACTGTCCGCCCAGTGCTGCACACCGTGACGGGTGCCGAGGCCCTTGAAGCGGCCGCTGTGATAGACGTCCACTTCACCGGTGTGGCGCGTCATTGCCTCGGCGAGGCGGAACACGTCGGCGCGACCCGTGCGCAGGAATCCGTACCAGAGCCACATGTCGGTCGAGAGTTCGCTGTTGTCCCATGCGAAGCCGCCGATGTCATAGCGCCAGACGTGCCGGTCGTTGTCATAGCTGTGCATGACGTCGCCGTAGTTCCAGAAGCCGTACCAACGGCGCTGGTCCACTTGCCCGATGTAGAAATCGAGTTCCTGCTTGGCCCGCGCCTCTATCTTGTGCCGTAGCGGCCCGCCGGCTGCGATCGGGCTCCAAGGACCGAACAGCCCTGCCGAATGGACCCGCGCGACATTGGCGACCAGACGCGGCGGCGTGGCAAGGCCCTTGCCCATCTCGGACAGACGCTCGCGCGGCGGCGTGGTGGGCAAGGCCCAAATGCGGAATTCGGTAGTGCGCGCAATCCCGGAGGGATCGCCCCAGCCCGGTTCGTAGTCCTCGTAAGTCACATCGAGGCCGAGGTTCTGCGCTTCGAAACTCTCCATGCCCATCACGTCGTGATAGAAGCGCAGGTCCATTGCCGGTGCATCGGGGGCGTGATACCAGACGGTGAAGCGCGCGGCGTCGCCAGCCGCATCGGCGATGTCGAGGCCGACCGGGCAGCGCTGCCAGAAGTCGTGCATTCCGAAGGCGACGCCGCCGGACGGGCCGCCGACATAGCCGAGCCCCCGTGCGCGCCCTGCCGTATCGACATCGATCCAGCCGCAGCCCGGCTTGGTGCGCTTGACGATCGAAAACCCGTCAGAATTGGGCTGGCGCAGGCGGAAATCCCCCCATGTGGGAATGTAGTCGATGTTCTGGCGCACCGCCGCGCCCATCTGGTCGAGCGGGGGTGTCGCCGCGCCTGCCACTTGCGCATCGCGGAAGGCCTTGCCCGGATCGCGGCGCAGGCCGGTCAGCGGTCGCACGGCCTCACCCCAGAGGCCCTCCTTCTCGCCTGCGAAGCGGACATGGCGATCATGCAACTTGTCGCGCATCGGCACCGCACCTTCGAGGCCCAGTCCGCGGATGAAGCGCTTGGCAGGATCACCATCGAAGATCATCGAATGGACCAGTCGCACACTGTCCGACCCGGCGTGGAAGTAGAGCCGGACGGAGAAGGGCATCCAGTCGCCAGCGTCACCACGGTGGCGCCCGTCGAGCTTGATGACCGCGCGGATCGGGCCGCTCTGTTCGACCGTGGCGCTTTCGATGGCGCCGGTCCAGCGGGCCAGTGCAGGTGCGCCGTTCTCGTCATCGGGCCGGTCCTGGGCGCTGGCGAGCAGGCGCACCGATTGCAGCACTTCAGCTGAGCCGACTGTGGCGGAACGGATCAGTGCTTCGCCCGAACGGCCCAGAGTCCAGACGGTCCGGCCCACGGTGACGGTGATCGCATCGCCAGCCTCGCGCACGAAGAGCGTCTGCGCGGGTTTGGCAGTGCCGGGAACGACGCGCAGTGCGCCGGAGCGCGCGCCATTGGCGGCGGTGGCGTGCCCGGTCCACTTGATCGAGCCGTCCGGCCACCAGGCCATCGGCCATGTCTGCACCGCTTCCCGCGAGCCGCCTGCGCCTTCGAGAACGTAGCCGCGCTTGTCGAGCCGGGTGCCGCGCGGCCAGGGTTGGCCCCAAGACTGGCCTTCGTGTGCGGCGGGTGCATTGCCGTCGAGCCAGACCACGTCGTCGCCCGGCGCAATGCCGGAATTCAGCGTTTCCTTAGCGGCGGCTGGGGCTGCATCTGCCCGCGGGGCCGTGAGCGCCATGGAACCGGCGATTGCCGAAGTTGCCAGAGTGTGGGCCAGCATCTCGCGGCGGCTCCAGACCAGTTTGCTCATTGTCTCTCCCTTGGGTGCGGCGTCTCGTGGAACGCCTTATGTGGGATGATATTTCATAATGTGGATTGAATCGTCAACCGACCTGCGCGCTTAAATTCCTCTCTCCCTCTCTCGCGCGCGCAATGACGAAAGGGTTGGGCGAGGCGCATACCAGAGTCATCGCTCCCCGTTCGGGCCTGCGCCCAAGTAGAAGCTCGTATGGGGCGGCTGGTTGTAGGCGGTGTTCTGCCAGGCGACGCCGAGGCGATAGACCGGGTCCTGCATCAAGGTGACGAAACGGTGCGTGGTGGCGAAGGGCGTCGTGTAGATGCGCAGTTCGCGGTTGTCGGCGCGGCGCCAGATCACTTCCTCACGCCAGTCGCCGATGAGATCGGCCTGGAGCGCCGGATTGGCCTTGGTGCCATTGCTCGAGGCAAGGCCCTCGGGCGCAAGCAGCGGGACCGAAGTGCCGCGGTCCCAGTCCCACTTCGAGATCGTCGTGCCGTCAAGCAGCTCGCGCAGCAGGTCGCCGTCCCACCAGATCGCGAAGTTCATCTGGCGCGGGCGCGGTCCGATTTCACGGCCCTTGGTGTCGTAGAGACGGTCGGAGTTGGAGGCCCAGAACTCTGCTCCGTAGTGGCGCGGGTCGATATCGGCGGCGACGCCGCGCCCGGTGTCCTGTTCGGCCGGAGTGGTCCAGAGCACTTCGCCCGTGCGCGCATCGACCAGTGCCGAGCCGAGCCCGCCATTGCGGCGGATATCCTCGAAAACGCCGAACTTCTCGAGACCGGGACGCGCCGGATCGAGGTCGCTCACATGCATGGTGTCGCCGTGGAACAGCGGCTTGGTCCAGAGACCCTTGCCGTCGTCATCAATGGCCATCGAACCGTAGATCACCTCGTCACGGCCGTCGCCGTCGACGTCGGCCACCGAAAGCTGGTGGTTGCCGCGCCCCGCATAGTCGGCATTGCCCGGCGCGGAACTGTCGAACAGCCAGCGCTGCGTCAGCTTGCCGCCGCGCCAGTCCCAGGCGGCCAGCGCCGTGCGGGCATAGTAGCCGCGCCCGAAGACCATGCTCGGCAATTTTCCGTCGAGATAGGCGACGCCTGCGAGGTATCGGTCGGAGCGGTTGGCATAGCCGTCGCCCCATGTCGCCGCGAGTTGTTCGGGCGTCGGGTTGCCGCCCGGATAGCGCGGCGGATCGTATGGTGCGGTCGCCAGCGCCTTGCCGGTCAGACCCTCGAACACGGTGAGATATTCCGGCCCCTTGACGATGCGCCCCTGCATCAGTGCGACTTTGGTGCCGTCCGGCAGGACCTTGGCGCCGGTCTTGTCCTGCTGTGGCACTTCGCCGCCACTGCTGCGCCAGTCAGCGGAGGCATCGCCGATCACCTTGCCGGTGCCGTCTACCGTGCCGTCGCCGGTCTTCATCGCCACTTCGGCGCGGCCGTCGCCGTCGAAGTCGAAGACCAGGAACTGCGTGTAGTGCGCTCCTGCGCGGATGTTGCGGCCAAGATCGATGCGCCAGAGCCGCGTGCCGTCGAGGCGATAGGCATCGAGGAAGACGTTGCCGGTATAGCCGGTATGGGCATTGTCGTGACTATTGGTCGGGTCCCACTTGAGCAAGATCTCGTACTGCCCGTCCCCGTCGAGATCGCCAACACTGGCGTCGTTGGCGGTGTAGGAATAGGCCTCGCCGGCCGGTGTCACGCCGTCTGCCGGCGGCTCGAGCGGGATCGACAGGTATCCCTTGTCCCAGAGCATGGCGCTTTTGGGACCGGCGCGGTCGCCGATGCGCTCGACGGCGTAGCGGCTTGCGACGGTTCCGGATGTGTCGACGAAAGTCGTCGCCTCGCCCGGTTTGGTGACGTGCAGCGGCTTGCCGTCACGCAGTACGCGGAAGCGGGCGTTCTTTGGATCGCTGGCCAGCAAACGCCAGCTTACGAGGATGCCGCCGTCCTTCGCGGGAACTGCCACGGCGCCGCGATCGAGCGTTTCGGCGGCTATGCGCTGAGCGGTAATCGAGGCTGGAGTCGCAGCCTGCGCGGGCAGAGCGGAAACGAGCAGGGGCAGCGGTGCCGTAAGCAGCGCGAGCGCGCGGATTTTGGCCGTCATGGGCATCGTCCTCCCGAGGTGGAATTGGCGTCTTCCAAATTATAGCATTGCATCCCACATATCGGATCAATAAGTCTCCGTCTAGAAACTGATTCGATCGGTGTCCGCAAAAACCGGGCAGACAGTATCGGCAGGTCTAAAAGAGGGGACCGGATATGCGCAAGCATGCCATTGGAAATACAAGAAATTCATTGATTTCAAAGTACTCGCGCCGCGCATTCTCAGGGGTGTCGGCATTGGCTTTGGCGGGATCTCTTGCGGTTTCCTTCCCCGCTATTGCTCAGACTAATTCGGGAGAGGAAGCCCAGTCTGAAGAAGAACAGGCGCCTTCGCGCATCGACGACAAGACCGCCGAAAAGATCATCACGACCGCTAACGACATCGTCGTCGTCGGCACCCGCGCCTCGCTGCAATCGGCGACCAATCGCAAGCGCGAGGCGAACACGATCGTGGACTCGATCGTCGCCGACGATATCGCCAGCTTCCCGGACAAGAACATCGGCGACTCGCTCGCCCGCATCACGGGCGTCCAGCTCACCCGCGACTTCGGTGAAGGCGTTAAGGTCTCGATCCGCGGCGTCGAACCCGATCTCAACCGCATCGAGATCAACGGCGTCAGCCAGGTCAGCGCGAATGGCGATCGTTCGGGCGACTTTCGCGAATTCGCGACCGAGCTGGTCCAATCGATCGACGTTTACAAGGGTTATGCCGTCAATCTTACCGAAGGCGGAATCGGCGGTACCGTCAGGGTGCAGACTCGCAAGCCGCTCGATTTGAAGCAGCCGTTAGTGACGGCGGTTGCCTCGATGCAGAACCTCGATACGACCGAGACCTGGCGCCCGCGCGTCACCTTCGTCGCGGGTACGCCGAAGTTCTTCCTCGACGGTCTGGGCGCATTGCTGAACGTGACCTATAGCGACGTGAACACGCGACAGGACTATATCAGTAACACCAACTGGTCGCGTCTGGCGGACTTCGACCACTCCACTGAGAAGACCGTCGCCGATCCGCTCTACGCGAACTTCAATACCTATGAGAGCTGCGCGAATGTCGGTGGGGCTAACGCCTCTGCCGCCACCGCGCGCCGTCTCGCCTGCGAAACCCAATTCTTCGACTGGGCGCCGACAGTTCCGCGTTATCGTTCCTGGGAACGCGATGACAAGCGCATCTCGGCCAATCTCGTGCTCCAATACGAAGTGGCGCACAACTTCCGCGCTTATGCGGAAGCGCAGATCAACAAGCGCAACCAGAACCTGCAGGACACCAATTACTCGGTGGACCTTGGTCGTATCGAGCGCTTCAACCTCGATCCGGCACTGGCGGCCGGGCTTAACGGGGCCACGTCGCGTCGGCGGGTGCAACTCGGTACTTCGGCCGTCAACGAGAACCATGTCGTCACCAGCATCCAGACCGCGCTTAATGCCGTGAATGTAGGTACCGCAGCCAACCCCAACTGGAACGGTGCCGCCAATATCATCGGCGTGCAGCGCCGCGATTTCAGCTTCGATCAGGATTCTAAATATTTCTCAGGTGGGTTTCGCTGGGATCTCAATCGACTGCGGATCGATTTCATGGGGTCTCACGCCAAGGCGACGACCGACCAGCAGACCAACCTGATCTCGCTGGGAACGAGCGTCGCCGGGATCATGATCGATCGCAACAACGCGCAGGGCGTGCCGGTCTTCTCGTTCCCATCGGAATTCGATCCGGGCGACCCTTCCGTCTATACGGACTTCACGCGGACGGGAGCCAACGGGCAGGCATTGCCGGTTTACGGCCCGGCGCTCCAGTATCGCCCGGCGGAGTTCAGCAACTCCGAAGACCAGCTCAAGTTCGATGCGCAGTGGGAGATCGATCACCCGATCGTCAGCAAGTTCGAATTCGGTGCGCAGGCCCGCCGCCAGAAATTCGTGAACTACCAGGGCGGCGGCTCGCGTCTGATCGATCCGGCGACGATGACCTACCAGCAGAGCGCTAATGTCTCCTACACCACGGTGATCCAGGACAACCCGGCGCAAGTGCGTAACGGCAATACCTGGTACATCACTCCCGCCCAGTATCAGTCGCTGCTGTCCTCGCTGGGCGGTAGCCTGAGCGGCGCACCGCTGTTTTCCGGCCTGAAGGGTGCGCCTTCCGGCATGCCGACGACGCTGGCCTATCCGTCCTTCGATGCTGACGTGCTGTCGCAGATCTACGATCTGTCCGGGTTCAACCACGATCTCGTGCGTGAGGCGAACGGACTGCCCCAGATCCCGAGCGCGCTTATCAAGGAAAGCGTGGTGGCGGGCTATATCATGGCAGATATCGACACCGAAGTCCTCGGTATGCGCCTTACCGGCAATGTGGGCTTGCGCTGGACCTGGACCAAGGACGAAGGGCTTGGCACCAACGTCAGCCGCGTGACTCGCTTCAATGCCACGGGAGGCACGGAAACCGTGGTGATCGCGGCGCAGGAAGCGCGCCTCTCGAACACTTACGCGGACTTCCTGCCAGCCTTCAACGCCAACCTCGAAATCACCCCCGAACTTTCGCTGCGCGCCAACTATGCGAAGAACCTGGCACGTCCGCGTCCGCTCGACCTGGTGCCGAACATCAACTGTGTGGACGACCAGACAATTACCGGTGTCGATGATATCTGTACTGCAGGTAACCCGGCGCTGAAGCCCTATCGCGCGGACCAGTGGGAAGTGAACCTCGCCTGGTACCCCAATGCCGATACGATGATCAGCCTGGGTTACTACAAGAAGTACGAATCCAGCTTCGTGATCCAGAACGTGGTGCGCAACAATGTCGACCTGTTCGGGGACGGTGTCGGTTACACGGTACGCCAGCCGGTCAACGGGCAGGGCGCTCTGCTCGACGGTATCGAGGTGAGCGGTCAGACGGTCTTCACCTTCCTGCCGCAGCCTTTCGACGGCTTCGGCCTGACCGGCAACATGACCTATGCCCGCGCGATCCGCACGAACCTGACCAACAGCGCAACGGGCGGCGAACTCAAGGAATATCCGGGTCTTTCTAAGTTCACCTACAATGCCAGCGTGTTCTACGACAAGGGCTTCCTGAATGCGCGCCTGAGCTACAACTACCGATCGAAGTGGCTGGATACCGTACTGAGCGCCACCAACGGCAATAATCCGCTCTATCGTAAGGGTGAAGGTTATCTGGACGGCAAGGTGACGCTGCGCTTCCCCAAGTATCACTTTAACGTGTTCTTTGAGATGCAGAACATCACCGAAGAATACTCGAAGATCTACATTAATAAGGACATGCCGGTCGACGTTTACTATCCCGGACGCCGCATGTTCATCGGCGTTCAGGCCAAGCTCTGATCCGAGGTCGGGGGAGAGCGGGAACTCTCCTCCTTCATCCCACCGTATCGTTCGCCGAGGGACCGCGGCGCGGGGCGGTGGGAATTTGGACCCGGACAGATACGGCACCCTCCAGCCGCGTCTGTCCGGGTTTTTGCATCAGAACGCGGTGCGCAGGCCGAATACGAAGTTGCGTCCGCGCAGCGGCGAGGCGTCCTTCACGAAAGAAGCGTGGTTGAGCGCGAAGGAATTCGTGAGGTTGGTGCCGCGCGCGAAGAGTTCTGCCCAGCGGTCGGTGCCGAGGTCGAGCTTGTAGGACAGCGTCAGGTTCAGCATGTCGTAGCCCGGCGTTTCGGTCTCGAAGTCGGCGATGCGGTCCTGCCTGAAAGTGCGGTAATATTCCGCCTCCGCCGTGAACGGTCCGCTTGCGGCATCGACGCGCGTGCCGAGGCGGCCGGGCGGAATGCGGGGCAGGTTCCCGAGATCGCTCTTCAGCTTGGCGCGCACGTAGTCGCCGAAGAGCGCGACTCCCACCTGCGGGATCACCTGATGGCGGATTTCGCCGTCCACACCGGTGAAGGTGGCATCGGCCGCGACATAGTGGATCAGGCGGAAGTCCTCGTATTGATCGAGGGTCTGGCCGTAGATGTAGTTTTCCACTTTCTGGTGATAGGCGCCCACCGTGAACGTCGTTGCGCCGCTGGTCTTGCGGAAGGTCAGGTTGATCGACTTGCCGGTTTCGAGGCGGTTCTCGGTCGAGGCCATGCCTTCGAACGTGCGGCCCGTCACCATGCCGATTTCATACGTGTTCGAGGCGAAGTGCGGCCCGAAGGCGTAGAGTTCCTGCACGTTCGGCGCGCGCTGCGAGCGGGCGAGCGAGAGGGCCAGCGAGTAGCCGTCCGCCACCTTCCACAGCGCTGAGGCTGAGACCGAGAAGGGATCGTGCGCGGTCGCCGGCATGAAAGCGGTCAGCGAGGTTTGCGGACGGATGCGCTGCCATTCCTGGCGCACGGCCGCCTCGATGCGGATCGGGCCGAACTCGCGGCTTTCGTGGAGGAACAGCGCGGTATTGCTGATGCCGAAAGGCGTGTACGTGGTCACGTCGTCCTCCACCACCGAATGGATGCCGCTGAAAGTGCTGTCCGAATGCTGGACGCCGAAGACGCCGCGAAAGCCCGCGACAGCCTTGTGGGTCAGTTCAAAGCGCAAGTCGAATGCCTTGTTGCGATAGGCGGTGGCGACTTCGTCGTGCTCGATTTCGTCGTGGTGGTAGTTGGTATGCGCCATGCGCAAGCGGACGCGCTCGAAGCCGGGCAGGGGATCGCGATATTCGCTGCGAATGTCGAAACGCTCGCTGCGCATCTTCACGAAGATGCTTTCCTCTTCGTGCTCATGGTCGTGATCGTGATCTTCCTCGCCATGATCGTGTTCATCATGGTCGTCGTGCGAACCGCAGTGCAGGCCGGGTCCGTGGGTGTGGCAGCTCTCGTATTCGTGGCTGTGGCCAGGCAGGCCGTATCTGCCGGTCACGCGGGTGTAGGCGACGCCGAGATAGCCGTCCGCGCCGACCCACGAGCCGCCTGCGGTGAACGTCGAGCTTTCGCTCCACGATCCGGGCACGCGCTTCTCCCCGAAGGCACCGGGAACGCGGTAGTCGTCCGCCTCGCGGTGTGCGCCTTCGAGGCGCAGGGCCAGCGCGCCGCTGCCCACGGTGACGCCGCCGACCACCGAGCGCTCGTCGTCGCCGGTGCCGAGCCGGGCTTCGCCGGCGCCGGAAATGCCGTTCGCCGGAATCGCGGTCGGGATCTTGGTGTCGAGCAGGTTCACCGCGCCGCCGATCGCGCCGCCGCCGTAGAGCAGGGCTGCCGGGCCGCGCAGCACTTCGATACCGCGCAGGAGCAGCGGCTCGCCGGTGATGGCGTGGTCAGCCGAGATGCCCGAAGCGTCTTGCACATTGGTGCTGTCCGACAGGACTTGCACGCGCGGCGAAGTCTGGCCGCGGATCACCGGACGGCTGGCGCCGCCGCCGAAGTTGTCGAAGTGGATGCCGGGCTGACCGGCCAGCGTCTCGCCGAGCGTGCCCTGGCGGCGGTGCGCGAGTTCGTCTCCGGAGAGAGTCACGACCGGAGTGGCCGTCTCGTCAGCGCTTTCTTCCAGCGGGGCGGATGTGACGAGGATTTCACGCGATTCCGGGGCGGGGGCCTCGGCGAAGGCTGTAGCCGGGATCAGGGCGAGCAGGGAAACGGCGGATCGGTGCAGGATGCGGACGGACAAGAAAACCCCCTGGGATCGGAAAGGAGCTTTCGTTTAGTGTGATGTGATAACATTACACAACGAGTCAATCGTCTTTTTATCAATATGTTACAATCTGGAAACCTTGCCGGCGATAATCAGCCTGCGCTGCTCGGCGCATCGTCGTCCTTCGCCGTGGCGAGTTCCGGGACCGGGCCGCTGCTGCCATAGATGAAACCGAACGTGGGGTTCTCGCGCGAGCCGAGCGAATGGCTGGGGCCGTACCAGACGCGCACGTTGCTCCAGTCGCCTGCTTCCGAAACGTCTTCCGCCAGGGCGTTGCGTTCGATCATTCCGGGACCGGACCAGTTGGCGTGGTCGAGCATGACATGACGCGAATCCACGACTTCGCGGATCACCGCCACATGACCGTAGGGCATCGCGCCGGTGGACTTGAACACCAGCACCGAACCAGGCTCAGGCAAGTGGCCGCGCTTGTAGGCGCCCTTGGCCTGTTCCCACCAGGTCGCCGCGTTGCCGTGAATGCCGATCCCGGAGTGCGCACGGGCATAGGGCACGCACTGCAGATGTTGGGCCAGTGCTGGCGTGGCGAAGGCCTGGATAGCGAGGGAAAGGATGGTGGCTGCGACCAGGGAAACCTTTTTCATGGAGAGACGTTATAACGTCGCTGGGTTCTGAAGGTAGCCCGCTCCCGGCGTTGTGATCGCACGGGACGCACCGTTCGTCGCGGCGACTGGAACCGCTTCGGCTGGGCGGCGCTTAACCGCTTCCGATCGAGTCGATAACCAGCACGAGCCGGGATTCGCCCGAGTCTGCGATGGGCGGAGACCGGTGCAGGACGGAAGGTTCGGGCTGTAGCAGGCGGCCTTTGAACAAGCCGACAGTGCCGAAGCGCATTTCGTTGATGGTCTGAACGCCGGGTGCATTGGCGTGCTGCCACTGGGTTCCGCGGCCGCGATAAGTGGTGATCGTCCGAACTGTCACGAAGTCCGCATGGAACTTGCGGCAGGCATCGGTCTCGACCACTTCCAGTCTGATCCTGACGCGGCAGTCGCCGAGCAGGACGGCGTGGCGTGCTGCCAGCGCGGCGATGTCGGCGCAGAGCAGCGGGCTTTCCGGATAGCCGCTGTCTTTCAGCAAGGCGCCGAGCTGCGTTTCTACGCTGCCAGCATCGCAGGCGAGCAGGAGATCGTCGATGCCGTCGAGGTCCAGCGCCGAGGTTTCCCGGACCAGTGCCGGATCGAGGCTGCGCTCCCAGACGGCAAGATCAATCCCGTCGCAGGCGATTTCCCGCAGAACCTCCGTATGAGGGCCTGCGGCGACGGTGATGGGAGGGCGCGCGAGGGTAACGCAGTCTTTTTTCATGGAGGGGCCTTTTCAACAGGGAATGCGTCGCCATGTAATGTTGTAACATCACTCAATCAAGCAGGAGCCGATTTCGATGAGCGAGCGTTGCGAACCCCGGAGACACATCGTCAGCATCCGGGGGCGCCTTCTGGCCGATCTCGTCGAATCGACGGCGATATCCGCGTCCACCCTCTGCATGGTGCACTGTCTTGCCCTGCCGCTCCTGCTGTTTCTCCTACCCGGCCTGCTCGGGGCTGTCTTCCAGTCGGAACTGTTCCACCTCGCGGCCCTCGGGCTGGTGGCGCCGGCGGCGCTGGCGGCGTTTCTGCTCGGCTATCGGCGGCATGGCGGGGCGGGGCCGGTCTTGCTCGGCACGGGTGGGGGCGCCTGCCTCGTGCTGGCGCTCTTTCACGCTGATCTTCCACTGGGAGAGACCGGGCTGACGGTGATCGGCAGCGTCCTGCTGGTGGCCGGTCACGCCTGGAACTGGCACAAGCGGCTGGGTTGCGCTTAATCCTCCAGGATCAGGCTGTAGTCTCGGGTGTCGCGCATGCGGACATAGACAACCAGCGAGATCGCGATCATCACCGAGACATAGATGTAGAAGGCTTGCTCGATTCCGCTTTGCTTGAACCACAGCGCCACGAATTCGGCGGTGCCGCCGAACAGGGTGTTGGCGAGCGCATAGGGCAGGGCGACGCCCAGCGCGCGGATATGGGCCGGGAACAACTCCGCCTTCACCACTGCGTTGATCGAGGTATAGCCGGTGACGATCACCAGCCCCGCCATGACGAGCGCTCCGGCCACGAGCGGATCGCGGGTCGTCGCCAGAGTAGCGAAGATCGGATACGTGCAAAGCACGCCGAAGAGACCGAATCCCACCATCAGCGGCTTGCGCCCCACCCGGTCGGACAATGCGCCTGCCAGTGGCTGGAGCAGCATGAACAGGAACAGCGTCACGCCGTTGATCTCGGAGGCGGTCTCGCGGCTCAGCCCGCTGGTGTTGACCAGGAACTTCTGCATGTAGATCGAATAGGCATAGAAGGCGATCGTGCCGCCTGCGGTCAGCAGCATGACCGTCAGGGTTTCGCGCGGGTGGCGGCGGATCAGTTCGAGGAAGCCCGATTGCGGGGCGCCCTCGGCGCGCGTCTTTTCGAAGCTGTGGGTCTCGGCCATGCCGCGGCGCAAGCGGAATACCAGGATCGCCAATGCGCCGCCGATCACGAAGGGAATGCGCCAGCCCCAAGCGTCGAGCTGGGCTTCGGTCAGAAGCGCCTGAAGCACTAGCAGCACGCAGATCGCCACCAGTTGCCCAGCAATCAGGGTGACGTACTGGAAACTGGAATAGAAGCCGCGCCGCTCGCGTCCCGCCATTTCCGAGAGATACGTGGCGCTGGCGCCGTACTCGCCGCCGATCGACAGGCCCTGCATCAGCCGGGCGAGCACCAGCAGCAGCGGCGCGCCGATGCCGATCGACTGGTAGGAGGGCGTCACCGCGATCAGCAGCGAACCCGCGCACATCAGCGCGACAGAGAGCGTCAGTCCGCTCTTGCGCCCTTTGCGGTCGGCATAAATGCCCATGAGCCAGGCGCCGACCGGGCGCATCAGGAAGCCTACCGCGAAGATCGCCGCCGCGCTCAGCAACTGGGCGGTCCGATCCTCGTCCGGGAAGAAGTGCGGCGCGAAATAGAGCGTGAAGGCGGAATAGGCGTACCAGTCGTACCATTCCACGAGATTGCCGGTGGACCCTGCGACGATGGCCCTGAGGCGCTGGCGCCGGTCGGGCGCGGCTGGAACGGACAGAGGCGCCGGGATTGTCGACATCGCAGATACGCCTTCTCTTGGCCGTCGGAAAAGACGGGGAGGTATGGTAATTCTTGGGTGAGGTCCAGTGAAGGCGGCTCGACTCCCGAGCCCTCGTCGTTCCCCCGAAGGCGCGGACCCCGCTTTTCTTGCGGCTGGCCGCTGGCTTGAAGAAAGCGGGAGGCAGATGGCGCCGCTTATCCTCGCGCCCGCTCCAGTGCTTTCACCGCCTCGGCAAGCTGGGCGAAGGTATAAGGCTTGTTCAGCAGGAAGGCAGGCGGATGCGGCAGGTCCCAGTTGCCGCCGCTGGCGATCGCGAAGGGCACGGCCCGTGCGCCGAGTTCGGCCAGAACCGGATCGGCACGCTCGCCCGCCAGGTTCATATCGATCACAGCGACATCGAAGGCACCCTCGCGGCTGGCCTCGAGCGCATCCGCTAGCGTGGCATGCGGGCCGACGACCCGGCAGCCGAGATCGTCCAGCATCTCCTCCAGCAGCATCGCCACCAGCACTTCGTCCTCGGCGACCAGCACCCGCAGCCCCTCCACGGAATTCCCCTCGGTCATGCGCTCAATCCTCGATGCTTTCGCGAATCCGCTTCGCCAGCGTGTCCATGGCAAAGGGTTTGGTTATCATCGCCATACCCGGTTCGAGAAAACCGGAGGCGACGGCGGCATTCTCGGCATAGCCGGTCATGAACAGCACTTTGAGGCCGGGTCGGGCCGAGCGTCCGCCGTCTGCCACTTGCCGGCCGTTCAGTCCCGGCAGGCCGATATCGGTGATAAGCAGATCGATGCGCCGACCGGATTGCAGGATTTCGAGGCCGGAAGGGCCGTCCACCGCCTCGATCGCCGTATAGCCCAGTTCGTCCAGCACTTCGATGATGAGGCCGCGCACGACGGACTCGTCCTCGATCACCAGAACAACCTCCCCCTCGACGGCTTCCGGAAGGTGAGGGCTTTCGTCCTCGCTGTGCATCCGGTCCTCGACGCCGCGATGGCGGGGCAGGAAGATCTTGACGCTCGTGCCCATGCCTTCCTCGGAGTAGATCCGGGCATAGCCTTCCGACTGCCGCGCGAAGCCATAGATCATGGAGAGGCCGAGACCGGTGCCTTGGCCGGTCGGCTTGGTGGTGAAGAACGGTTCGAAGGCCCGGCTCGCCACCTCGCGGCTCATGCCGACGCCGGTGTCGCTGATGGCGATGCATACATAGTGGCCGGGACGCAGGTCGCGCTGCTGGGCGACGTAGTGCTCGTCGAGATGGGCGTTGCAGGTCTCGATCGTCAGCTTGCCGCCGTCCGGCATGGAATCGCGGGCATTGATTACGAGGTTGAGGATCGCGTTCTCCAGCTGGTTGGGATCGCAGCGTGTCTGCCAGAGGCCGCCGGAGAGCACGAATTCGAGGTCGATCTGCTCGCCCAGGGTCCGCCGTAGCAGGTCTTCCATCGAGGCGATCAGCGGATTGGCGCGAACCGGCCGCGGATCGAGCGGCTGGCGGCGGGAAAAGGCGAGCAGGCGGTGGGTGAGCGAGGCGGCGCGCTCGGCCGAAGTACGGGCGCCCTGGAGCCAGCGTTCGAGATCGGCGGTGCGCCCCTGCGCCAGCCGGTTGTGCATCACGTCGAGGCTACCGGTGATGCCTTGCAGCAGGTTGTTGAAGTCGTGGGCGATACCGCCGGTCAGCTGACCTACCGCTTCCATCTTCTGGCTCTGGCGCAGGGCATCCTCTACCGCGCGCTGTTCTGTCACGTCGCGGCCGACGGCGTGGATGCGGTCGCCGTCCGGCACGGCGGTCCAGGCGATCAGACGATAGTCGCCGCCGCGCGTGCGGTGACGGTTTTCGAAAGCGACGGTTTCGGCTTCGGCCTCCGGTACGACACTGCCGGCCATGCGCGCCAGCGCCGACGCCGTCACCGCGCGGTCGTCGGGGTGGATGAAGGCGGCGATGCGGCGGCCCAGCATCTCGCCCTCGTGCCAGCCGAGCAGTCGCTCGGCCGAGGGATTGACGGCGGTTATCATGCCGGAATGATCGCAGACAAGCATGAGATCGCGGCTGATCGACCAAAGCCGGTCGCGGTCCTGGGCATAGGCGGCTTCGGCCTGCTTCTGCGCTTCGATCTCGGTATTGGTGCCGATCCAGGCGCTGATCTCGCCACTAAGATCGACAAGCGGCAGCGCGCGGGAGAGGTGCCAGCGATAACCGCCATGGGCGTCGAGCAGGCGGAACTCGGTTTCGAAGACATGGCCGGTGGCCACCGAGCGCGCCCATTTTTCCTGGGTTTCGGCACGGTCGTCGGGGTGGAGAGCCTCGGTCCAGCCCTCGCTACCCAGGCTCTGCCGGGAGCAGCCGGTGTAGATGTAGACGCGGTCGTTGATCCAGTCGATCCGCCCGTCGGCGCGGGCGGTCCAGACCTGGTTGGGCATGTTCTGGGCGAGGGTGCTGAACTGCGCCTCGCTCTTTTCCAGCGCGCGCTGGATGCGGCGACGGTCGGTCACGTCCTGCACCACGCCGATCATCCGGGCGGGCCGACCGTGGGCGTCGTATTCGAAATCGGCCTTGCGCGCGATCACCCGTTCCTCGCCGTTGTCGGCACGGTGGATGCGGTATTCGACGTCTAGCTGTGTTTGCCCCTGTTTCCGCCGCGACTGCGTTGAGACCAGGTGGTGGTCCTCCTTGACGACCAGCTGTTCGATCCGATCGGTTGTGGGGACGCCGCCCGGTTCCTGCGCCGGATCAATGCCGTATATGCGCCAGAATTCCTCGGTGCCGTCGATGCTGTTGGCCGGGATGTCGATCGAGAACAGCCCAACGCCGCCTGCCCGCTGGGCGCGGCGGAGGCGTTCTTCGCTCTGGTTGAGCGCTTCCTGCGCGCGATGCTCCGGGGTGCGGTCGCGCATGAGCTTGACGAAGCCGATCGCTTCGCTCGCCGCATCGCGCAGGGGGGTCATTTCGCTGAGGCCCCAGAACCGCTCGCCAGATTTGCGCAAGTGCCAGCGGGCATCATGGGCGCGGCCGGTATCCAGTGCCTCGCGCCGCTTGGCGGCGGGGCGACCGAGGTCGCGGTCTTCGGGCGTGAAGAACGTGGCCATCGGCTGGCCCAGCATTTCCGCCTCGCTCCACCCCAGCATTGCGGCGGCGCCCGCGTTCCAGAGCGTGATCCGACCCTCGGGATCGGTGGCGACGATGCCGTAGTCGATCGCGCTGTCGAGGATTTGGCGGTTGAAGGCTTCGCGCTCCCGCAGTTGTCCCTCGGCGCCGACCCGCTGAACATGGGCCCAGGACCGCTCGGTCACTTCGCGGATCACCCCGAGTTCGTAATCGTTCCAGGTATGGGCGTCGCGGTCGTGGATCGCCATCAGCGCGGTGAGGCGACCTTCCTTGACCAGCGGCATGCAGATCGTGGCGATAACGCCGATGTTCTGGAAGGTCCGCGCCTCCTCCGGCGGCAGTTCGCGGCGGTTGTCGGCAATGATGAGCGGGCGTCCGGCATTGAGGTCGCTCACCGCCCGCGCGCCGAAATCGGAGAGGCTGTAGTGGCCAATGATCGAGGAGAGGTCCGGCGCGTGCCAGTCGCCCCGGATAGTGAAGCCGTCGCCGTCGGCGTCCATGTCGGCATAGGCGCAGTGCGAGACGCCGAGATGTTCGGCGGTCATCCGCGCGGTGATCGCCAGGATCTGATCCGCGCCGGGACAGTCCCTTACCCTACGGCCGAGGTCGTCGAGGAAACGCAACCGGGTCTCGCTTTGCAGCAGGGCCTGGCGGGCGGCATGGGCCTCGGTCGTTTCGACCACCACGGCGATCACGCCCGCGGGCTGGCCGTCGTCGCCGGGCACGGGCGAATAGTCGAGGTTCAACCAGACCTGTTCGGGGTGGCCGTCGCGGTGCAGGGTCAGGACATGGTCGCGGTAGCTGAGTGTCTTGCCCGCAAGGCCGACTTTCATCACGTTGTCGTTGAAGTCGGCCACTTCTTCCCAGCCGTCACGGACGTTCGAGCCGAGCAGGCGACTGTCGCGCGCGCCAGCGAAGCGGGAATAGGCGTCGTTGTAGAGCATCACGCCTTGCTCGCCCCAGAGCAGTACAAGCGGCACCGGCGAAGGCAGCATGAACCCCAGGGTCTGCTTCAGGCTGGCGGGCCAGGCCCCGATCGGGCCGAGCGGGGTTGCGGACCAGTCGAACACGGCAATGCGGCGCGCGAGATCACCGCCGCAGGACAGAAACCCCTCGGCATTGCTCGCCATGCCTTTCATCGACCCCATCTCCTGTGCGCCCACCCGTTAACGCCCGCGCCGTTTCATTCCGCCCTTTACCTTCTGCCTCTGCTTACCGGCATAACCGAGGCAATTGCGAAGGGCAAAACACGCCTGCCGGTTCGCGGTTCCCGGATTGGTACATTTCAATCAGATCGCGGTCATGCCGCCGCGCTTTCAAAATGCTTTCTCGGCAAGGTGGTTGAGGGCGCAGGTGGGTTTTGCGCGGTCGTTCCGTGGAGCGCCAATTCGTTGCGGGTAGTTCGTCAGTCAATAATGAATCTCGGTGATGGCGCGTAAGGCAATGTCGCGCGGATCCCGCGCGTGATTTTCTGGTTTCATATTAAAAAATAGAAAAATCTTGGCGCAAAGTATATTTCCACTTTGATATTGTTATGTAGATGAGTTCTGATAGATTTTCTAAAGATTTTTGATTATATAAATAAAATGCGAGCTGAAAAATCTCTAGGTTTATGAGAGGTTGTTCGTGGATGTAGACATGGTTTGGTTTTTGCGCGTGAATGGCCATACGCTGACAATTGAAATCGCTCGATCGTCCATCGATTACTCGCAAACCGATTGCAGAACGTGGCGACTTCTGGTCCCCCCTCGTCACCGCAACGTCGGTGCAAATGCCTGCCGCGAATACCTCTATGGGCTGGAGAAGCTTAACCGTCATGCTAGATACCTGTCCCGCCTTTCCGCGATAAACAGGGGTTTACTGTTTCACACGCCTTGGCAACCGACGGCGACCAGCGGGTTGAGTGACGACGCGTTCTTTTTCACGGAAGTTGCCCGAAAGCGCTTTCCCGTCGCGATCGAGATACGATCGCGCGCTGAACTTGAATTCGCCGCCTTGCCCGACATGTTTCACGATATCTATGGGCATGTGCCTTACCTTCTTACAAGGCGGGCGCTCTGGTTCATCGTCTGTTCGGGGAAGGGGCGCTCGAGGGAAATTTTGACCGTGATCTGATGCGGCGTCTTGCGGCGCAGTTCTGGTTCACGTTTGAGACCGGCCTTGTCAGGGAGGATGGCCTCGTCAAAGTTCTCGGAGCCGCGATCGTCACGTCCACTGCCGAAATGCGCAATATTCGGGAGGAGGAGGCGAACTTTGAAGCGTTCGATCTCGCTAGCGCACTGGAAGCTTCCTTCCAGCCCCGGGAATTGCAGCCCAGGAATTTTCGTCCTTTCGTCTTTCGCCGAGGTTTTCTGCGCTCTCAGACGCCTTTCGCCCCAGGTAATCGTACCCCGCAAATAGGGGCGGCTCGTTGCAGGCCCCGTCACTGGAACTCATGCTGGCCGCTCCCGGCTTCCTCTCAATCCATTTGGCTTCAAAAGCCCATAATTCAGGCGCTACTCAAATGATAAGTCTAAGTGCTACGGATTGAGCGAGGCAGGCGGACATGCCTCCTGCCTCGCTCCCGACTTACATTTTCACGCGAACGGTGAGGCCGTAAGTCCGGGGATTGCCCGGATAGCCCTGAATGATGCCGGTGGACTTGGTATAGCCCAACAGGTTGATGAAATAGGCCTTGTTGAACAGGTTCTCGGCCCAGAACTGCACGTCGAGACGGCCATTGTCGAGCAGGGTGCCGACGCGCGCGCTGGCGAGGGCGTAGCCGCTGATCTCGGCCGAGGGATCGAGCGTGATCGTGGTGTTCTGCTTCGAGCGCCAGTTCAAATCGAACAAGCCGTAGAGTTGCGTGGTTTCGTTGATCGCCACGGTGTAGTCGACGGTGAAGTCCGCCGTCCACTTCGGCGCCCAGGCGACCTGGCGTCCGGTGAGATCGCAAGTAATGGCCGTCGACTGAGCCGGGCAGACCGAGTTGTGGAACGAGGAATAGGTTGCCTTGTTGTAGGCGACAAAGCCCTTGGTATGCAGGCCTTGCAGCAGCCAGGTCTGCATTTCCGCCTCGATGCCCTTCGACGTGACCGAGCCGACGTTGGACAGGAACTTGAGCGCGGTATTGCCCACGCCCACGGCTTGGTTGGCCTGGTAGTCCTTCACCTTGGTGTGGAAGGCGGTGAGGTTCAGCAGGACCTTGTCGTCGAGGAACGTGCCCTTGATTCCCGCTTCGAAGTTGTCGGCGGTTTCGCCCTTCACGGTCTGCCCGGCGCCGACGGCGATCGCCTGGGCATCGACCATCGGCAGCAGGTTGAAGCCCGCCGACTTGTTGCCGCGCGCATACTTGCCGTAGATGAAGATGCTGGGCGTGACCTTGTAGTTGATGCCCGCTTCGCCCGAGAGCGCGCTGTCCTTCAGGCTGGCGTCGACATGGCCAAGCTGGGCATTTGCACCGGCGGCCGACATCGCCTTGATCTGCGCCGTGTTTAGATTGCCTGGGTTGGATACGACCTGGCCGTCATAGAGCTGCGAGCGGCGCTCCCAGGTCTGGCGCAGACCCACGTCGATCGAGAGGTTGCGCGCGGCGTCCGGATGCCAGGTGACGTTGCCGAACAGGGCATCGGTATCGGTGTGGAACACGGCCTGGCTGGCGATGCCGAAGCCGTCGAGCCGCGCCGCGTAGGCGCCCTGCGCCCAGGTCCTGCCGCCGGTGGTCGGGAAGGCCGTCGCGCTCGGGTTTGCGGCCCAGATATGATACTGGGGACCGAATTCAATGCGGGAATCGACTTGCAGGCGCTGGCGGCTGAGGAAGCCGCCGAGCGTTGCCTCTACCGGTTGGTCGGCAGGCGTGGACCAGCGCAGTTCCTGGCTGAACTGACGTTCCTTGTTGCACGAGCCGTAGTCGGTGATGGCGTCGAGCTGGGTATAGTCGTTGTCGTTGTTGGTGAAGCAGGACCACTTCTGCCACGCCGTAATCGAGGTGAAGGTGCCGATCCCGTCGACGTCCCAGTTGACTTCGCCGCTGGCCGAATTCGCCTTGGTCTGGGCGTTGAGGGCGCCGTCGATGTTGATCGTGCGGTCCTTGGCATTGCTGGTCAGCAGGGTGTAACCGGCTGCCGCCATGCGGGCCTCGAGCGCCGCCGGATTGTAGACCGACAGGATCACCGGCGACATCGTGTTGAAGTCCTGTTCGCCATGCATGCCGATCAGGCGGATCGAGAGGTTTTCGGTCGGCGTCGCCAACAACTGGCCGCGAATGCCCGAGCCCTGCCGCGCATTCTGGCGACTGCCGTTGTAGACGTTCTTGTAGGTGCCGTCGCGGTCGCTGTCGAAAGCGGAGACGCGGAACGCCAGCTTGTCGGCGATCAGCGGGCCGGTAATGCTGGCCTTGACCTCGCGCAGGCCGAAGTTGCCGAAGCTGACTTCGCCGGTGCCGCCTAGTTCGAATGCGGGCTTCAGAGTGTTGATGAGCACGGCGCCGGCCGTGGTGTTCTTGCCGAACAGCGTGCCTTGCGGGCCGCGCAGCAGTTCCACGTCGGCAATGTCGTTGAAGTCGTTCGAGACCATGCCCTGGCGGCCCGTATACACACCGTCGACGAAGACGCCGACCGAGCCGTCGATACCGTCGGTGTTGAAGCCGTTGTTACCGATGCCGCGAATGCCGAGATTGAGCTGCTTCGGGTTGGTCAAATAGACCGAGAAGGCCGGGAACTTATTCTGAAAGTTGGTGAAGTTCGTGAGGTTCTGGCGCTTCAGTTCCTCGGCGGAGATGACCGTGATGGGGATTGGCACGGTCTGCGCGTTTTCCGAACGCTTGCGGGCAACGACGGTAATGTCGGCTGCGCTATCGGTACCGATCGCCGCCTCGTCGGCAGCCTCTTCGGCATGGGCGCAAGTAGCGGCGGAGGTAGCAGCGATCGATAGCAGGCTCGCGGACAGCAACATGAACGTGCCGATCTGGCGGCGAGCGATGGAAACGGGCATTGGAATATTCCCCTGTGGAGTGGACGCGCAACCACGCCCCCTCCACGGGCACACAGAGAGGGAAGAATCGGCCAATAAAATTATTATTCTAAGCCGGACGTACTTGCGTGAAGCGCCCGATATTCGGGTTACATGTCTCTATTGTTACAATCGATGTTTTTACCGGATCATACCGTTTCGACGTGAAGACCGGGCTTTCCGGCTTCCAGCGAGAAACGCGCGATGTCGGATATCGCGGAATCCTCGCGCCGGGCATCGGTCAGGCCGCGATACGTAACGCTGCCGCTCTTCGCATCGATATCGAGCCGGCCGTAGCCGCGTTTTTCGTTCTCGGCGAAAGCCAGCCCATTGGTGGCGGCCAAGGGCTTGAAGTCCGGATCGGGCCGCAGCGACGTGATCGAGCCGCCGACGAATTCCGCGGCGATCGGGGCATCGTCGGGACGGTCCGGATTACGGATATCGGCGGCCGCAAAGGCATGGATGTCTCCGCCCAGAGCCAGCGGGTTACTGGTTCCGGTCTCGGCCCAGCGGCGGAAAATCCTGTCGCGCGCGGCCGGGTAGCCGGACCAGTTGTCGGCGGAATACTCGGCCTTGCCGCCGTCGTAGTGCTGGACCGTCTGGCGCATCAGGGTCTGCTGGGTGAGCAGGTTCCACTGGGCCGTCGTCTTGCCGAGGCGTTCGTCCAGCCACTGCTCCTGTGCTGCGCCCAGCATAGTGCGGTTCGGATCATAGAGGTCGGCGCAGTCGTTGATCTTGCTGAGGTAGGGCTTGTGCGTTTCCACAAGACCCGGCGGCTGGCAGGCGTGGGGGCCGCGATACTGGCGGTCGTCGACGATCTGCAATTGCGCAAGACTACCCCAGTCAAGCGTGCGATAGAGCCGCATGTCCGGGCCGCGCGGCGGGCGGGCGCGAAGCGGCTGGTGTTCGTAATAGGCCTGATAGGCGGCGGCACGGCGGCGCAGGAAGGCGACCGGATCGCCATTCCCCTCGTCCAGCGCGCCGGCATAGTCGTTGGCGACTTCGTGGTCGTCCCAGGTCAAGGCCCAGGGCGCGGCATGATGCGCGGCCTGCAACAAGGGATCGAGCTTGTAGGTCGCATAGCGCACCCGGTAGCCCGCAAGGTCCAGGGGTTCGGGATTGCGATGCAGGCGCACCGCGTTCGTCTTGTTCGGCGCACCTTCGTAGATGTAGTCGCCGAGGAAGAGGATCAGGTCGGGATCTTCCTCCACGACATGGCGCCAGGCGGCATAGAAGCCCGCTTCGTACTTCTGGCAGGAGGCAAAGCACAGTCGCAGGCGATCGACCGCCGCGCCGCGCGCCGGCGCTGTCCGCGTGCGCCCGACCGGGCTCGCCTCGCTTCCGGCGATGAAGCGGTAAAAGTAGGAGCGGCCCGGGCGCAGTCCACGCGCGTCGACGTGGACCGAATGGCCCCAGTGCGGTTCGGCGCGCGCCAGGCCGGACCTGGCGATGCGGGAGAATGCCTCGTCCTCCGCGACTTCCCAGCGCACCGGAACCGGCACGGCGGGCATGCCGCCATCAGGCTCCATCGGCTGCGGTGCGAGCCGGGTCCAGAGAATGACGCCGTCGGGCTCGGGATCGCCCGAAGCGACACCGAGCGAGAACAGGCCCTGGGGCAAACCGGCAGCGGCGTGGACGCCGATCGAAAACAGCAATCCCGCGGCAAGGGCGCCTGCGATCGCGCCACGGCGTGAATAGGTGAGGAGGGGGGCGTGCTGGAAGATCTGGGACATTCCTGGCCTATCGGCATTGGATGTTACTGTCTCGTGACAGACATCCTCGGTGAGCACTTCAGGTTCTTGATGAGGCCCGCATCTGCAAGGCGCTTAACCTTATAGAAATCTGCCTGCTGGAAGATAACGTGGTGTGACGCTATCCCGCAGCAGTGCCCCAGAACCGATTGGATCCTCGATGAACCCAGCCATGGCTGCCAAAGACCCGATGACCGCTGCCATGCCGGGGATGGAAGTAGATCCGGCCGTCTACAAGACCCTGCTGGAATCGACATTGGCCATTCCATGGAAGATCGACTGGGCGACGATGCGGTTCGCGTACATCGGCCCGCAGATCGAACCGCTCCTCGGTTGGTCGCAGGACAGCTGGATGTCGGTGGACGATTGGGCCTCGCGTATCCATCCCGACGATCGCGATCATGTCGTCAATTTTTGCGTCTCGCAGTCGGTCGCAGGTAAGGATCACGAAGCGGATTACCGGGCGTTGACCAAGGATGACGGTTATGTCTGGATCCGCGACGTAGTGCATGTCGTGCGAGGCGAGGATGGAGAGGTCGATAGCCTGGTCGGATTCATGTTCGATATCAGCGAGCGGAAACGCATCGAGCACGAACTGATGAAGATGCAGAAAAAGCTCGAGGCTCTTTCGTTCGAGGATGGCCTGACGGGGACCTCCAACCGGCGTCATTATGACGAACGGCTTCAGGCGGAGTGGAAAGGCGCTCAGACCGGTCAGCATCCTCTTTCACTGATCCTGCTCGATATCGACCATTTCAAGGACTACAATGACTTCTATGGCCACATTCAGGGCGATGAATGTCTGGTCAGAATAGCCAGCGCGCTGAAGGAGATCGGGATTCGCCCTCGTGATATCGTCGCTCGCTATGGCGGCGAGGAGTTCGTCCTCCTGCTCCCGGAAACGAGCGAAGCTGCGGCGGCCGCTCTGGCAGAGCGTTGCCGCGCGGTAATCGAAAGCCTGCATATCCGACACGAACGATCCAGTTGCAGCGCGTTCGTTACCGCGAGTGTTGGCGTCGGGACGGTCATTCCGCCTTTTGAGGGCGATGCGCTCCACTTCTGCGATGCGGTCGACAAGTTGCTCTACGCAGCCAAGCAGGAAGGACGGAATCGGGTCAGATCCACAATCTCGCCGTGATACCGCTCGTAAGCGGTCGTGACGGCCAGGTCGCGGCAAAATCTGCATTTTGAATGCGGGCGTATCCTCCAACGACCGCTTCAATGGGTAACCGATGCTGATCGGCAAAAGTTGACGGGCGAGAGGAATTATTGACCTTGAGGCTGGCGGATTTTCGCGCCAGGCTGACTGTGAGCCGGTGAAGGCTATGCACAGAGTGGATTCAGGCTGATGAAACGAAAAGTTCCGCTTTCCTGTTCGTGCCTGCTCGATGTCTGAACAGGAAATTCGCGGAGCAATAGCGCGCGGAGATATTCCGCAAGCGGTTCAAATCGCGAAAAGGCTGATAGCTGCCGCTCCGGATCGGCCGGAGGGCTATTTCTTGTTTGGGATGGCATTGGCCGAGGGCGGCCATGTCGTGAAGGCGCTTCCCTTGATCGAAGCGGCCGTCGAGCGGGACGCTAGCGCCGAGTATCTGGCACAATTGGCGAAGTTGCTCGTTCAGGTCCGACGTGAGGATCAGGCTGCGTCCGTTGCTTCCAGGGCGATGGCGGCCGGGCCGCGGGATCCGCTGACTTTTGACACGATCGGTTGTGTTCTGGCCCGGCTGGGCGATCACGAAGGCTCGCTGGTGCCGTTCGCCGCCGCGGTCGAGCGCGATCCGCAGAATGCCGAATATCGTTACAATCTGGCTGCGGCGAGCGGGTTCACCGGTAGGGTCGATCAGGCCCGGCATCTTTACGAGATGATCCTCGCGCACGATCCCGGCAATGCGCGCGTGCACTATGCGCTGGCGATCCTCTCGCGGCAGACCGCCGAGGCCAATCACGTGGCGCGGCTGGAGACTGCCCTGGCGCAGGCCTCCGTTCCTGCTGACGACTTGCGTATCCGCTATGCCTTGGCCAAGGAACTGGAAGACCTTGGCGAAACGGCGGCCTCCCTGCGCCATCTAACCGCTGCCAACTATGCGCAGAAACAGGCGATCGGCTACGACTTCGGGCACGATGAAGCGATATTCGATGCGATCGAAGCGCTGTTTTCCGGTGGTGCTGAATCGCTGGCGCAAGGTGAGGGGCGGCGCGGGGAAGCGCCGATCTTCGTCGTCGGGATGCCGCGCACGGGCACGACGCTGGTGGATCGCATTCTGTCCTCACACCCGGACGTGGAGGCGGCGGGCGAATTGCAGGCGATGCCGCTGGCAGTGAAGAAGCAGGCGGGCACGGCGTCGCGCCGCGTGCTCGATGCCGATACCGTTGCGGCGAGTGGCGTCATCGATCCGGCCGCGCTGGGAGAGGCCTATCTGGCGCGGGCCAGAGTTCATTGCGGGCAGGGCAGGCCCCGTTTCACCGACAAGCTGCCGGCGAACTTCCTCTACATCGGCCATATCCTGCGGGCCCTGCCGGATGCGCGGGTGGTCTGCCTGCGGCGGGGAGCGCTGGATACGCTCTGGAGCAATTACAAGAATCTGTTCGCCAGCCAGTCGGCCTACTACGCCTACTCCTACGATCTCATGGATACGGCGCGCTACTATGCGCGGTTCGACCGGCTCATGGGGCTGTGGGAGCGCCTGTGGCCCGGCACGGTCCTGCAACTGTCCTATGAGAGTCTGGTGGCCGACCAGGAGGGCGAGACGCGCAGGCTGCTGGCCCATTGCGGATTGGACTGGGACGAAAGCTGCCTGTCGTTCCACGAAAACCGGGCGGCAGTGGCGACGCCGAGCGCGGCGCAAGTGCGTCGGCCGATCAACCGTGACGGCATCGGCAAGTGGCGGTCCTATGCAGACGCACTGGCCCCCGCCCGTGCATGGCTGGAAGAGCAGGGAATAGCCACAGGATAGCAGGACGCCGCCGCCCTTTTGGGGCGGCGGCGTCGCTTCGGCAGGTCCGATCAATACTTGATGCGGGCCTCGACGCCGACCGTGCGCGGCGAGATCAGGGCCTGGCGGTAGTAGCGTACCGCAACCCCGTCGTTTACGCCGATGCGCGAGCGATCCTGACCTACCGAGACGACGGCGTACTTGTCGAAGATGTTGTTCGCGAAGAGGCTGACGGAGTACTTGTCGGTCTCGTAAGTCAGGCTGGCGCGGTGGAGGACGTAGCTGGGGATCTTGTCGCCATAGCCGCGATCCCAACCGATCCGGGAAACCACGTTGCCGCGGTAGGTCGCCGTCCAGTTGGCGCTCACGCTGCCTTCGCCAATCGGCACGGTGTAAGTCGCACCGAGGCTGCCCGAGTTCTTGGCCGAACCCGGCAGGCGGTCGCCGTCGAGTGCGTCGAGCTGGGTGAACTTCGGCCGTCCGTCATAGTCGTTCGGCGTGGTGCGGATGGTGATGATGCCCGGAACGTCCTCGGTCAGCTTGGCATCGGTATAAGAGTAGCTGCCCTGAATCGAGAGCTCCGGCACCGGCCTGAACTGGAACGAGGTTTCGAAGCCCTGCGACTTGGCCGAACCGCCGTTCACGGTGATTCCGGTCACGCCGTAATATGTGGCCGAGTCCACCTGGATGCCGTCCCACTTGATATGGAAGACGTCGAAGTTGAAGGCCAGCTTGCGGTCGAACAGCTGCATGCGTACGCCGATTTCGGCGTTCTTCGTCTTGTCGGGGCCGAACTGGACTTCGTTCGGCAGGGCGCAGGCGTTCTGCTGGTTGGCAGGTACCGGATCGGGGCAGGGCGCAACGCGGTTCGGACCGCCGATGCGGTAGCCTTTGCTGTAGGTCGCGTAGACCATGAGGTCCGGGGTGAAGTTGTAGGACGTGTTGAGCTTCCACACCCAGCCGTCCTTCTTGGCCTTGCCGCCCGCCGGATCGACGTCATAGGGGCTGAGCGGATCGCCGAGCAGCGGCAGAACCAGCGCGCCCTGCACATTGGAGGTGTACTTGAAGTAGCGCGCACCGCCGGTCACCTGCCATGACGGGGTGATCTTCAGCGTGCCTTCGCCGAAGATCGCCTTTTCGGTGACTTTCGACTTGGTGTAGCTGACATATTCGAGGTCGTCGGGATTGCCGGTCACACCGTAGAAGTCCGAGAGACCGGGGACGTGCTCTGCATAGTCGTTGTGGTACTTCTGACGGTTGTAGAAGCCGCCGAGAACCCAGTTGAACGGGCCGCCATGGCGTGAGACCAGTCGAATTTCCTGGTTGAACTGCCTGCGGCGCCCGTCGCTCTCGTTCCAGCTCGAAAAGGCCGGGAAAAGCTCGTAGTCGTAGTCGAGATCGAGCAGCAGGTCGGTGTTGTCGGTCTGCGAGCGGGTGCGGACGTTCGTATAGGCCGTGGTCGAGACCAGATCGACGATATCGGCGATGTTCGCGTTGATCTCCATGCTGGCGAGGTGGGCGCGGCGGTTCACCGGCTCCTCGTAGCGGCTGGCGTTCTGGTACTTGCCCGTGCCCATCACGCCCGCACTGTTGGACTGGGCGCCGTCTGTCCTGGTGCGCTGGAAGGCGTATGTGAAGATCGCCTTGAGGTCTTCGGTGGTCTGGAGCAGCAACTGGTTGCGCGTGGTGAAAGTACGCTCAAAGTTGAGGTCCTCTCGGCGGCGCAGGTTGGCGGCGAATTCCTCGCGGGTGACACCGTCGGTGCCGCCCGGCTGCGGCAGCGACACGCCAGGCGTCTTGAGCAGCAGCGGGGAATCGATGAAGCCGGGGTCGTAGTAATAGCCGGTGGCCGACCGGAACGCGACATGGTCGCGCACCAGGGGAATGTTGATCATCCCGTCGGCCTGGTATCCGAAGTTGTCCGAGTGGCCCTTGGCGTAGAGGCGACCGTGGCCTTCGGCTTCCCAGGCGTCGGTGTTGGGGCGGTTGGGGATATAGCGGATCGCGCCCGCCAGCGTGCCGAGGCCGTAGAGCGTGCCCTGCGGCCCGAGCAGCGTTTCCACGCGGGCGATGTCGAGCAGTTTGAAGTCGTAGTAGAGTGGCACTTCGCCAAGGTAGATGCCGAGCGAGTCATCGTAGTTCGCGCCGTTGGAGCTGACGTCCGAGGCGTTGAGACCGCGCAGCACGATAGAGCCGGTCGAACCCGGTCCCGTGTCCGAGATCGTCATGCCGGGAGTGAAGTCGGCCAGATCGCGCACGTCGTCGATGCGCTGGCGGTTGAGTTCCTCGGCGCCGATCGCGGAGATGTTGATCGGCGTGTCCATGATCGTGGTGGCACGGCGGGTGCCGGTGACGACGATGGCGTCGCCCGAATCCGCGGCAACGGCCGAAGCGTCCTGGGCCAGAGCGGGCATGGCGCCGAGAGTGCCGGTGAATATCGTCGCGGACAGCAGAACTGCCCTCAATTTCGCGCGATCTGTCATGTTGCTTCCCTGTCCTTGGTTTGAGGCTCCCGCACCCGGCCTGCCTGCGCCGGACTTTCGGGAGACGCTTTTTCTTATGACGACCGGCCATCTTCGCGGATGTTGCGCCGGTACGCCTCTCGTGTCCGACTTTGCCTGTCAGGCGATCGGGGATTTGATGCGTTCGATCAGCGGCTTGAACGGAAAGGCGAACTGTTCGCGGATCGACAGCCGCTTGAGGTCATCCTGACCGACCACACTGGCCTCGCCCTCGCGATAGGTGCCGAACAGGCGGTCCAGAAGGATCAGCGAATTGGCATAGTTGCACCGGGTGCTCTCGTAATCGGTCGAATGGTGCAGGCTGTGATGGCGGATCGTCGTGAAGAACAGTGAGTAAAACGTCGGTGGATCCGCACGGACATTGGCGTGGGCGAAGGTGGAAATCGAACCCAGGACGTTCAGCCCGCAGAATACAGCCGCGAGCGGCAGGTCGAACAGTGCCAGCAGGCTAAGGCTGATCAGGAACAGTTCGATCGGATTGCCGACGTAGCCCTTCGCGGCATTGAGCTGGGTGATGTGATGGTGCGGCGCGTGCGTCAGCCAGAACGGTGTGGAATTGTGCATCAGGCGATGCATCCAGTATTGCCCGAACTCAATGATGAAGATCACCATCGCGACCTGCCCGAGAAACGGCAGTTGCATGGCCCATTCGGTCGAAATGCCGAGCGAGGTCTTGAGCGCTTTCAGCGGATCTTCGGCCAGCGTGGTCGAGGCCCAGGATATCGCCGTAGTGCCCAACACCACATAGAACAGGTCGGTGAAAAATTCTCGCCGGTTCATCCGCCAGCCTGCGTGGCGCTCGTTGATCCATTCAAGCCCCAGCACGCTGAGCGTGATGAGCGAGGTCACGACGGTCAGCGTCCACGGAGCTTCCACCAGCGACTTCGGCGCCAGCCCCCAGAACGCGGCGATGACGACGAGATAGGCAGGGGGGATCAGGTTGAAGAGAGCCTGCTTCATGCGATCATGAGCTGAATGTCCGCCATGCGAACTGTCGCCCGAGAGAACCGCATAGGAGATTGGCAGTTGTTCCATTGAAAACCCCCTCCAGGCCGGTGGGCCGGCCTGTTGCTAAAGTTTCCCTCTCCCGGATTTTCATCGCTCTGCCAGGCGACTTGATACACGGTATGGATATTACATTTCTCGTCAAGAGTATTAATTTGTGACGTTCCAGTTTTGGCGTTAACCGCTTCTAATCGCCGGAATTCCGCCGATCGTCCTTAAGTCGAACGCCGGAAATGGTCTGCAAAGAGGGCGACAAGTGTGTCCCCTTTTCATCGCAGCAGGCGTCGATTCGTGGTGCATCTGTCAATCGTAGCGATAGGGATTACGATCGATCGTCGTCGTCCCGCGCGTCTGGTTGCAGAGGAAGACGGTGCCGGTAAAGTAGATGCCGGGCTCGGTGATCTTCTGCGCTTGGGCATAGGCTTCGCGCAATTGCTGGACGGTCATTTCCACCGGAGCCTCGTCGGGTTGCCAGGTCATGCCGTAGGCGTAGTCCTGCCCGTCCTTGCTGATCTCCACATGGCAACCCATGACATGCGTTACCGGATGGGTGTCGCAGAAGTCGATCAGTCGTTTCATGCTGTCGAACCACGGTTGCCAGAAGCTGATGTAGCAACGACCCCGGTAGAACATGTCACCGGTATAGAGAATCTGGGTATAGCTATCGTAATAGGCGAATTCGGAGACGACATGCCCGGGTGATCCCCAGATCAGGATTTCGCGCCCGCCCAGATCCAGGGTGACGCGCTGTTCCGGGTAGTTCGTCATGCCCCAGAACCCGACCATTTCCTCGTGGGTCAGGCCCATGCAGCGGGTGTTCGGACGGTCGGCGAACTGATTGGTCGCGGCGTAGTGATCGGCATGAAGGTGGGTGAAGGCGACAAGCAGCTCCAGACTGGCTGGATCGCGCCGGTTGCGGCGGCACCACTCGTCGATGCACTGGTCGACGGCGGCGCGGTAGTCGCAGTCGCTCCGCAGTTGCACATAGCCTTCGTCCAGCAGCAATACACGGTCGTTGCCGAAGTAGAGCGGCGCGAACGGGGCCTCGTAACTGTAGGCCTTGTTCTGGCGCAGGATCGCCGTATGCGGGTTGTACCAGTGCACCTGCACCGGCGGGTCGGTATTGTCCATGCAGGACGAGGAGCCGCAGATCCAGCGCTTCGGGAAGGCTCCCGGCGCGGGAAGATGGCTATGGAAATCGATCGGCGCAGGACGGGCGGCGGCTGTAGCGGCATCGGTCGCCGCTGTAAGCGCCGCGCTGGTCAGGGGCACGGCGGCGATGGTGGCATTGTGGGCAAGGAACGTGCGGCGATCCATCATGCATTCCTGATGTTCGAAAGAGGTCAGAACGGGTGGGGCGCGTCGATCCTGGGCACGCCTTCGGGCCAGACCTTGGTTTTCTGGTCGGGGCTGACACCGTTGAACAGCACGAAATCCGGGCGGATCAGCATCATGTCCTTGCCTTGCACCGCGCGGGCGTGGACGATCGCCTCGTCGATGAGGTCCGGCGTCATTTCCAGCACGCGCTCGTAAGGCTTGTAGGTGGCGAAGCGCGGGTAGTAGCGGCCAGGCACGAACATCATCTCGACATGCCCGCCGAGCAGCCACTTGACCGGCTTGCTTGCGGCAAAGTCCCGCAGCCGCTCCAGCGAGGCGAGGAAATCGCGGTCGTTGCCGATGTTGATCTTGCCGGGGAACAGCAGATCGCCGGTGAAGAGCAGGTCGCAATAGGGATCGTAGAAGCTGACGCCGTCCTTGTGCGAGCCGGGTGTCGGGATCACCTCGATCACCCGATCGCCGAGGTCGATGCGGCCCGTGCCCGAAGGCCAGCTGGCGCAGAGGCCGTAGAACTGTTTCATGACAGCCAGCGGTTTCGGAACCACGGTGGTTTCGGGCCGCCCGGCGAACTGCACAAGGCCCTGGTTCTGCGCGATATCCTCGCCCGAGGTCAGGGCGACCGTGAGCGGCAGCGATGTGCGTCCGCGTGCCTGGCACCAGCGTGTCACGATGGCATCGACGGTCTCGCGCAGGGGGTAGTGCCGGGCATCGGAAGTGGCACCGGTGTCGATCAGCAGCGCGCCTGCGTTGCCGAACAACAGGTAGGTGAACGGTGCTTCCCAGTGGACGCAGACGTTCTGGCGCAGCACGAAAGTATCTTCGTTGTACTGCACCACCTGCACGCGCGGATCGCGGTTCTTCGCCGCGACGTTTGAACCGTAAGTCCATCGAAACGCCAGACTTCCGGGCGCCGGTCCGTCGCAGGCATAGTCATGGATGACCGGCTGTCCGCGGTGGAGCGGTACGGCGCTGTCGGTATGGCGCACGCCGGGCGTGTTGTATCCCAGCGCTATGTTGCCGTTCGGATAGAAGGGCCGCTCGGGCGGCTTTGCGGCAGGCGTAGGAATGCATGTCGAATCTTGCGCCACGGAAGGTCCCCAACTGCCCGCACCAATGTTGGCAACGGTATCGATAATACGTTTTGTTGCAATGGTAATAATCCGATGGACCTCATCGATACGGTTTATGACGTGCCGCCGCTCTGGACGGATCGCCCGCCCGCCGGTAGGCAGGGAGCCGATGTACCGGACGATCGATATCATGGCCGAAGGGGCTGCCGCGTGAGTAGCGATGCCGCCAATCTGGCCCGGCTTAGCATGAGCCTGCCCGCCGACCTGTTTCGCCAGCTCGACATGATGGTGGAGGAGCGTGGCTTGCCGTCGCGCTCGCAGCTCATTGCCGAACTGATTCGCCACGCCCTTGCCGAGCATGAAGCCCTGACCCGGCCCGAGGAGATGCTCGCCGGTACCATCACCCTCGTCTATCGCGGCGATCGTGGGCGGGTGCGCCAGCAGCTGGCGCAGAATCAGGCGGAATATCTCAAGGAAGTCATCTCCTCGCAGCATGTCTTCCTGGAGGATGACCAGTCGCTGGAAGTGCTGCTGGTGCAGGGGCCTGCGGCCCGCCTCAAGGAGCTTTGCGACACGTTGCGGGCGATCCGCGGGCTTCACCAGCTCGAACTGGTCACGACCACGGCGCTGCTGCCGCCGCTTCACGATAAAGGTGCGGCCAAGCGCCCTGCGCGGCGCGCGCGCAAGGCGCAGGCGGCAGGCGAAGAGGTCTCCTGAACGCCGGTATAGCCGCGCGTGCCATGCCGGATTGCCCGGGTGGGCATGGTATTACAGAATCTCCTAAGCGTAATATTTTTATGATGGACAACGTCCTCGATTGCGGCAATGCTGCACTGCGAAAGGGGACCGAGTCATGATCGCATCGATCCGCAGCATTGCCAGGGCCACGCTGATGGCCGGGCTGCTCGCCACCACCGCCTGCTCCCAGGCGCCGAGCGAAGCGCCTAAGCGCACCGAATTTAATATCGGATGGTCGATCTATGCGGGCTGGATGCCCTGGCCCTATGCCCAGCAGGCCGGTATCGTGAAGAAGTGGGCCGACAAGTACGGCCTCAAGATCAACATCGTTCAGGTCAACGACTACGTCGAATCGGTCAACCAGTATACTGCGGGCAAGCTCGACGGCGTGACCGTGGCCAACATGGACGCGCTGACGATCCCCGCCGCAGGCGGTAAGGACACCAGCGCGATCATCGTTGGCGACTACTCCAACGGCAACGACGGTATCCTGATGAAGGGCGCCGCGGATCTGAAGGCGATCAAGGGGCAGTCGGTCAACCTCGTCGAGCTTTCGGTGTCGCACTACCTGCTCGCGCGGGGACTCAATTCGGTCGGTCTTCAGCTCAAGGACGTGAAGACGGTCAATACAGGAGACGCGGACATCGTCGGCGCGTTCGCGAGCCCTGACGTGAAGGTCGCGGTCGCGTGGAATCCGCAGCTTACGGCAATGAAGGCGCAGCCGGGCGCGAAGCTCGTGTTCAGCTCTGCAGACATTCCCGGCGAGATCCTCGATCTGCTCTGCGTCGATACCGCCACGCTCAAGGCCAATCCGAACCTCGGCAAGGCGCTGGCCGGCATCTGGTACGAAACGACCGCGCTGATGGTGCGTCAGGATGTCGAGGGCAAGGCGGCGCGTGCGGCGATGGCGAAGCTGGCGGGTTCCACGCCCGAGGCGTTCGATAGCCAGCTCAGCACGACCTATCTCTATTCGGACCCGAAGGCGGCGGTCGCGGCGGCCGATGCGCCTGCTTTGCTGACGACGATGACGCGGGTGCGCGATTTCAGCTTCTCGAAGGGCCTGTTCAAGGGCGCGACTTCGGCCGATGCGGTGGGTATGGCCTTCCCCGGCGGCAAGACGCTCGGCGACGCCCAGCATGTGACGCTGCGCTTCGACGACAGCTTCATGAAGATGGCGGCAGACGGCAAGCTCTAGTTCGGGTCCGATCGGGCGCGAAACCTTTCAAGTGAGGCCATGACAATGCGTTGGGTGAATCGTCAGGTCGGGCGAGGGGGGCGGGTGCTCCTCGGTGCGGTGCCGATCCTGCTCTTGGTGCTGGTCTATATCGTCATGGCGGCGAACCGCCATGTGGTGAACCCGGCGGACAAGATCCTGCCGCTTCCCGGCGCCATGGCCGAAAGCATGGCGGCGCTACTGTTCGTGCCGGACCAGCTGACCGGGCAACTGGTGTTCTGGGCCGATACCCTGGCCAGCCTCCAGCGCCTCGGCATCGGGCTCGGCATCTCGACGCTGATGGCGCTCACCGTGGGGCTGGCGCTGGGCGTGCTGCTGCCGGTGCGCGCCACGCTCGGTCCGCTGGTGACGGGCATTGCCGTCATCCCGCCGATCGCGCTCCTGCCGATCCTGTTCATCGCCCTCGGCCTTGGCGAGACCGCCAAGGTGGCGCTGATCGTGATCGGCATCGCGCCGGTCATGATCCGCGACATTGCCGCGCATGTGGGCGCCCTGCCGCGCGAGCAGGTCATCAAGGCGCTAACGCTCGGTGCGAACAGCTGGCAGGTGATGATCCGCGTCGCCCTGCCGCAAGCGATGCCGCGCCTGCTTCACGCGATGCGGCTGGCGCTTGGCCCCGCCTGGGTATTCCTGATCTCCGCCGAGGCGATCGCCTCCGACGTCGGCCTCGGCTACCGCATCTTTCTGGTGCGCCGTTACCTCTCGATGGACGTGATCCTGCCCTATGTCGCCTGGATCGCACTGCTGGCCATCCTGATGGACCTGGCGCTCACATTCCTCAGCCGCCGGTTGTTTCCCTGGGCGCATGGAGAAAGCCATTGAGCACTTTGCTGAGCTTTCGCGATGTCTGGGTCGAATATGGCGACCGGATCATCATCGAGAAGCTGAACCTCGAGATCGAGGAAGGGGCCTTCGTTTCCATCGTCGGTCCCTCGGGCGCGGGCAAGAGCAGTTTGCTGCGCCTCATCCTGGGGCAGGAGGGGCCGAGCCAGGGCACGATCCTGATGGACGGCGTGCCTCTCAGGCCCGAATGCGGCCCCGACCGGGGCGTGGTGTTCCAGCGCTATTCGGTGTTCCCGCATCTCTCCGCGCTGCGCAACACGATCCTTGGCATGGAGTGCGAGAAGGCGCCGGTGCTCGGCCGCCTGTTCGGCACCGCCCGCCGCGCTGCCGAGGAGGAAGCCGTCGAGATGCTGACGGCGGTGGGCCTGGGGCATTGCCTCGATCTCTATCCCGCGCAGATGTCGGGCGGCATGCAGCAGCGTCTGGCGATCGCGCAGGCTCTGGTGAAACGGCCGCGCATCCTCTTGCTGGACGAGCCGTTCGGCGCGCTCGACCCCGGCATCCGCGCCGACATGCACAAGCTGATCCGAAGCCTCTGGCGCGAGCGGGCGCTGACCATCGTCATGGTTACGCACGATATTCGCGAGGCCTTTACGCTCGGAACCCGCGTCCTTGCGCTCGACAAGCGCCGTCACGATCCCCACGCACCGCACCGTTTCGGCGCCACGGTGGTCTACGACCTGCCGATGCGCGAGCGTCCCGAAGAAGAAATCGACCAGACCAAAATTATTACGATTGACGTGAATAGTAATAACTGAAAAGAGAGTGGACATGGGTTCAGAATCCACAGGCCTGGCGCGGCTCAGCATGAGCCTCCCGGCAGATCTCTTCAGACAGCTCGACCTGATGGTGGCGGAACGCGGCCTGCCTTCCCGCTCCCAGCTCATCGCCGAACTGATCCGCCACGCACTGACAGAACACGGATCGCTCATGCATCCGGAGGAGATGTTCGCCGGAACGATTACCTTGGTCTACCGCAGCGAGCGCGGGCGGGTGCGCCACCAGCTTTCGCAGACGCAGGCCGGTTATCTGAAGGAAGTGATCTCCTCGCAGCATGTCGTGCTGGAGGATGACCAGTCCCTGGAAGTTCTTCTCGTGCAGGGTCCCGCAGCAAGACTGAAGGAACTCTGCGACGCCATTCGCCGGGTACGCGGGGTGCAGCAGTTGGAGCTGGTCACCACGACGTCCCTCCTGCCACCGCTCTACGACACAGGCGGTGAAGACATTCGAAGCATCGGAGCGCATTTATGACCCAGACCTTGGCCGATCCGCTTGCCGCGCGCGAGCATGCGCGGGCTCAGGGCAGCACTGTCGTTGAGAGCATGCCGGTGCTGCCGCCGGTGGCGGACGACCTGCCCGCCGGTGTCGCTGCCGCCGACCTCGTTTGGGAGGAAACCATTGCGGCTGGCGGCTATGCCACGCGTCGGCTGTCGCGCGGATCGTGCCTGCGCCTGATCGACCTGCACGGCGATGCCTGTGCTTCGTTGCTGGTCTTCAATGCCGAGATGCCGACCGAGCGGCTCAATGTGGCCGACACGGTCAAGATCCAGTGGAACGCCTATCTCGGTGCCGGAAAACTGCTGCTGTCCGACATGGGCCGGGTCCTGTTCAGTATTCTCGAAGACAGTGCCGGTACGCACGACACGTTCTGCGGCACCTCAAACGCTGCGACGAATAGCGCGAAATACGGCGAGGGCCGCAACAGCGGCACCTATCCCAGCGGGCGCGACAGGTTCCTGCTCGGCGCCGCCAAGCATGGGCTCGGCCGCCGCGACGTTCACCCTTGCGTGAACCTATTCAAGGGCGCGAAGATCGAGGCCGACGGCACGATCACGCCCGAAGTCGGCCCCTTCGCGCCCGGTCGCAGCGTGGTTCTTCGCGCGGAAATGGACGTGATCGTGGTGATCGCCAATGTCCCCCACGTCCTCGACCCGCGCGCGGAATGGAGCGTGACACCGCTGCGCGCCACGGCATGGCGGGGACCGGTGACCGCCGAGGACGATCCCGTGCGGGGTGCCACTCCCGAGGGCCTGCGCGCCTTCACCAATGTCGAAGACTACTTCCGCCGCTGAATAGAGGACACGCGATCATGAGCACCGATCCCCACATGTCCGGCCTCACCGGCACGATCGTCCACGACGTCGTTGTTCCCGCCCGCGCGCCCTGGCTGCACCACGTCAAGGCCGGGCAGACGCTGCGCATCGTCGATCTCGAAGGCAACCAGGCCGTCGACTTCCTGCTCTACTCCGCCGCCGACGATGCCGAGCGCTACAGTGCGCAGGATACCGTCTCGGCACAGGGCAACCTGTTCCTGCGGGAGGGCACGAAGCTGCTGTCCAACGAAGGCAACGTGCTGATGACGATCGTTGCCACATCGGTCGATTACCATGACACCATCGGCGGCGCCTGTTCCTGCGAGTCCAACACCTTGCGCTACGGCCACCACACGAAGGCCGAGCACGCCTGCGTCGAGAACTTCCTGGAAGCAAATCTCCTCGAAGGACGCGGCAAGCGGGACATCGTCTCCAACATCAACTTCTTCATGAACGTACCGGTCGAGCCGGACGGGTCGCTGGGCATCGTCGACGGAATTTCCGCGCCGGGCCTGACTGTGGACCTGCGGGCGGAAATGGACGTCGTCGTCGTCGTCTCCAACTGCCCGCAGGTCAACAACCCCTGCAACGGCTTCAACCCCACCCCTGTTCGCATGATCGTCGTCGCATGAGCTTCGACACGGTTCTGATCGCCAACCGGGGCGCGATCGCCACCCGCATCATCCGCACGCTGCGCCGCATGGGCCTGAAGTCGGTTGCCGTCTATTCCGAGGCGGACGAAGGCTCGAACCACGTATCGGAAGCGGACGAGGCCGTGTTCATCGGCCCGGCCAAGGCCTCCGAAAGTTACCTCAACATCGCCGCGATCCTGGATGCGGCGAAGCAGACCGGCGCCGGGGCGATCCATCCCGGCTACGGCTTCCTGGCAGAGAACGTCGAGTTCGCCGAAGCCTGCGCCGAGGCGGGGATCGTCTTCATCGGCCCGACGCCCGACAATATCCGCACTTTCGGCCTCAAGCATAGCGCCCGTGCGCTCGCGGCGGCCCATGACGTGCCGCTGGCGCCGGGAACCGGCCTGCTGACGGACGAGGAAGAGGCGGTGGTCGCCGCCGCCGGGGTCGGCTATCCGGTGATCCTCAAGGCGACCGCCGGGGGCGGCGGCATCGGCATGAAGGTCTGCGAGAACGAGGCGGACCTGCGCGAAGGCTTCGCCACGGTCGCGCGGCTCGGCCTCAGCAATTTCGGCGATGCTAGCGTCTTCCTCGAACGCTACGTGCGCCGCGCGCGCCATATCGAGGTGCAGCTGTTCGGAGACGGCGAGGGCCGCGTCATGGCACTCGGCGAGCGCGATTGCTCGCTACAGCGCCGCAACCAGAAAGTGGTCGAGGAAGCCCCGGCGCCGCTGCTGCCGCAGCATGTCCGCGCGGAACTGATCGCCTCGGCCGTGCGGCTGGGCGAGGCGGCGCGCTACCGCTCGGCGGGCACGGTGGAATATCTCTACGACGCCGACCGCGAGGAGTTCTTCTTCCTGGAGATGAACACCCGCCTCCAGGTCGAGCACGGCGTGACCGAAGAGGTCATGGGCATCGATCTCGTCGAATGGATGGTGCGTGGCGGCGCGGGCGATTTCGCCTTCCTCGCCGGCCCGGCCCCTACGCCCAAGGGCCATTCGGTGCAGATGCGCCTCTATGCCGAGGACCCCTCGCTCGATTATCGCCCGACTTCGGGTCAGCTGACTTGCGTCGAATTCCCCGAGGATATCCGCGTAGAGACCTGGTGCTCCTCGGGCAGCACGGTCAGCGCCTGGTACGATCCGATGCTGGCGAAGTTGATCGTCCATGCCCCGACCCGCGAGGAAGCCGTGGAGGTGGCACAGGCGGCGATCGACCGCAGCCGGATCGACGGCATCGAGACCAATGTGCGCTGGCTGCGCGATGTCGTCCGCTCGCCTGCGTTCACCAGCGGCGAAGTCTCGACCCGCGTGCTCGATGCCATCGCCTATCACCCCCGCGCGATCCGCGTGGTCAGCGGTGGCACCGCGACGACGGTGCAGGACTGGCCGGGGCGCCAGAAGCTCTGGGGCGTGGGTGTGCCGCCCTCGGGGCCGATGGACGACCAGTCGTTTCGCCTTGGCAACCGCCTGCTCGGCAACCCGGAGGGCACCGAGGGGCTTGAGGCTACCGTCACCGGGCCGACGCTTTCCTTCGTATCGGCGGCGCGCGTCTGCCTGATGGGCGCCGATTTCGGTGCGACGCTGGACGGAGTTCCGGTCTCGCGCGGCGTGGCGATCGATATCGCTGCGGGGCAGACGCTCGCGCTGGGCCGGGCTTCGACCGGGGGCCTGCGCGGTTACATCCTGTTCGCCGGGGGCCTCGACATCGCGCCTTATCTCGGTAGTCGCAGTACGTTCGAACTCGGCCAGTTCGGCGGCCATGCCGCGCGGCGCCTGCTGGCGGGCGATACGCTGCATCTCGCCGGAGAGGACACCGAGGCGGTACTGCCCGCCGTGGACCTGCCGGAAATCGGCACCGACTGGAGCCTGCGCGTCCTCTACGGCCCGCACGGCGCCCCGGACTTCTTCACCGGAGAGGATGTCGAGACCTTCCTCGGGGCCGAGTGGAAAGTCCATTACAACTCCAACCGGACCGGCGTGCGCCTGATCGGCCCCAAGCCGCGCTGGGCGCGCAGCGACGGCGGCGAGGCGGGGCTGCATCCCTCCAACATCCACGACAACCCCTATGCCATCGGCGCGGTGGACTTCACCGGCGACATGCCGATCATCCTCGGACCGGACGGCCCGTCGCTGGGCGGCTTTGTCTGTCCTTTCGTGGTGATCGCTGCCGACCGCTGGAAGATCGGGCAACTGACGCCGGGCGACCGCCTGCGCTTCGCACCCGTCACCATCGAGGATGCCATCGCGGCGGAAACCGCGCAGCGCGATCTGGTGGCGAGCGGCGCGCGGCCGCTGCCTTCGCCGGTGCGCGCGGTTGCCGATCTTTCCCCCATTCTCGGAGAAATTCCCGAGGCACCGGGCCGTCCGCGCACGGTCTATCGCCAGCAGGGCGACCGCAACATTCTGGTCGAATATGGCCCGATCGTGCTCGACATCGAGCTGCGCATCCGTGTCCATGCGCTGATGACGGAACTGGACCGGCTCGATCTGCCGGGTGTGATCGACGTGGTTCCCGGTATCCGCTCGCTTCAGCTCCATTTCGACGGCGCGGCGCTGACCCAGCAAGCGGCTCTCGCGGCCTTGATGGCAGCGGAGGAACGCCTCGGCGACCTGCAGGACTTCGCGATCCCCTCGCGCATCGTCCACCTGCCGCTGAGCTGGCGCGATCCGGCGACGATCGAGACGATCGAGAAGTACATGGCCACCGTGCGCGACGATGCGCCCTGGTGCCCGGACAATATCGAGTTCATCCGCCGCATCAACGGCACGCGCGATCAGGCCGCGGTGGAGAACCTGATCTTCGAGGCGAACTATCTCGTCATGGGCCTGGGCGACGTCTATCTCGGCGCGCCCGTGGCCACCCCGGTCGATCCGCGCCACCGGCTGGTCACTACCAAGTACAACCCCGCCCGGACCTGGACCCCGCCCAATGTCGTGGGCATCGGCGGCGCATATATGTGCATCTACGGCATGGAGGGCCCGGGCGGCTATCAGCTGTTCGGGCGCACGCTTCAGGTCTGGAACACCTATCGCCAGACGGATGCCTTCACCGAAGGCAAGCCTTGGCTGCTGCGCTTCTTCGACCAGATCCGCTTCTATCCTGTCAGCGCCGACGAACTGGCCGACTGGCGCCGCGAATTCCCGACCGGCCGCCGGTCGATCCGCATCGAGCCTTCCGAGTTCCGCCTGGCCGACTACCGCGCCTTCCTGGCCGAGAATGCCGGGGACATCGCCGTCTTCGAGGAAACGCGCAAGGCCGCCTTCGATGCCGAGCGCGAGGAATGGCAGCGGCTCGGCGAGTTCGATCATGCGGCGAAGCTCGACGAGGCCGATGCGCCTTTGGAAGCGACAATCGTGCTGCCCGAAGGTTCGGACTTGGTGGAAGCACCCTATGGCGGCAGCGTTGCACGGCTGCTGGTCGCGGCGGGTGATCATATCGAAGCAGGCGACAAGATCGCGGTCATTGAGGCGATGAAGATGGAATGTCCGGTCGAAAGCCCCGGCAGCGGGACGGTGGAGGCGCTCTATATGCGCGAAGGGCAGTCCCTCCAGCCCGGCGCGCCGATGCTGGCCTTGCGGAGGCACGCATGACTGCCCTGAACCGCCAGAGCGCGAGCAAGATCGCCGCAGCCGTCCGGAGCGGCGAGACCACTGCCCTTGCCGTTGCCGAAGATGCGCTGGCGCGTATCGAGGCCTACGATGCCGTCCAGCCGCAAGTCTGGATTAGCCGGGCCAGCCATGAGGACTTGCTTGCCGCCGCGCGCGGCGTCGATGCGCGCGTCGCGGCGGGCGAGGACCTGCCGTTGGCGGGCGTGCCTTTCGCGGTGAAGGACAATATCGACGTTGTCGGTTTCGAGACGACGGCGGCCTGCCCGGCCTTCGCCTACGAACCCGAAAGCGACGCGGGTGTTGTCGAGCGTCTGCTGGCGGCAGGAGCAGTCTGCGTGGGCAAGACCAACCTTGACCAGTTCGCCACCGGCCTCAACGGCTCGCGCAGTCCTTACGGCATTCCGCGCAATGCCTCGAACCTCGCCTATGTCAGCGGTGGGTCGAGTTCGGGTTCCTCCATTGCGGTGGCGGCGGGGCTGGTGCCTTTCGCGCTCGGCACCGACACCGCCGGCTCGGGCCGCGTGCCTGCCGCCTTCAACCACCTTATCGGCTTCAAGCCCACCAAGGGCCGCTGGTCCACGCGCGGCTTGGTCCCAGCCTGTCGCACCATCGACTGCATCACCGTCTTCACCGACGATACCACCGATGCCCGGCTGATCGATGCGGTGGTGGCCGGGTTCGACGTGGCTGATCCCTACTCCAAGGCTCTGGCCGACAGCCCGCTCGCCGTGAAGCGCATCGGTGTGCCGCGCCGCAAGCAGCGTGTGTTCTTCGGCGATGTCGAGGCCGAATATCTCTACGACAAGGCGCTGGCGACGCTGGCAGACCTTGGCGAGATCGTCGAGATCGACCTCGCCCCGCTGCTCGAGGCCGCGCAGCTGCTCTATGGCGGCCCCTGGGTGGCCGAGCGTACCGCCGCGATGGAAGGAATCCTCTCAAGTAACCCACTCGCCGTCGATCCGACCGTGCGCGCTGTGGTCGAGCCCGGCAAGGACATGAGCGCGGTCGAGCTGTTCAACGGCATCTACCGCATGGCTGATCTGAAGCGCCACGCCGACCTGCTATGGGACGAAATCGACATGCTCGCCTTCCCCACGACGGGAGCGACCTACCGCGTGGCCGAGATGCTCGCTGCCCCGGTGGCGCTCAACAGCAACCTCGGGCTCTACACCAATTTCGTGAACTTGCTGGACATGGCCGCGCTGGCGGTCCCGGCTGGCGTTCGCGCCAATGCAACGGGCTTTGGGATCACCCTGATCGGCCCCGCTGACACCGACCGCGCCCTGCTGGACGCGGCCGACACCTACCTTGCGGCCGCGGATCTTTCCGCGCCGCCGCCACTCGATCTGGAGGGAAAGATGCAGACTGTTAAACTCGCCGTCGTCGGTGCCCACCTCAAGGACATGCCGCTGCACTGGCAGCTGACCAGCCGCGAGGCCGCGTTCGTCGGTGCGTTCGAGACCGCGAGCAGCTACAAGCTCTATGCCATCGCGGACAGCGTGCCGCCCAAGCCCGCGCTGGTGCATGACGAAGACGGCGCGGCGATCAAGGTGGAGGTCTATGAACTGGGCGTTGCCGAATTCGGCAGCTTCACCGTGGACGTTCCCGCCCCGCTGGCGATCGGCAATGTGACTTTGGCCGACGGCACTACCGTCAAGGGCTTCGTTTCCGAACCGCGCGCCTTGGACGGCGCGGAGGACATCACGCATCTCGGCGGCTGGCGCGCGTATATCGCCAGCAAGGGCTGATCCGCAGACGTCATCGAGGGGGAAATCCATGCGCAAGTTCGTCACGATGCTGCTGGCCGCCAGTGCCGCCTTGCCTTCGCTCGCCCATGCGGAGCAGGTGATCCCGGTGCCGGGCTTCGCGGATTTCCTCGCGGTGGACGGCAAGACCGTCTGGGTGACGAACAAGGGCCGGGTCGAGCAGTGGTCCCGCAAGGGCAAGCGCGCCGAAGTGGCGCTGGCGCATCCCTGCGGGGCGATGGCGATCGCCTCCGGCTCGCTGTGGGTGGCCGATTGCGACGAGAAGGCGGTCAAGCGGATCGACGTGAAGACCGCGAAGCTGGTCGCCACGATCCCCACCGGCATCGCTTCCAGCGGTGAACTCAACGTGGTGGCGGGCGACGGCGCGATCTGGGTCGCCAGCGACAATGGCGCCAATGACCGTGGGGGCCTCGTTGCTCGTATCGATCCTGCAACGAACGCCGTGGTCGCCTCGGTCCCGGTCGATCCCGGGACATGGTATCTGACCTACGGCTTCGGCGCGGTCTGGGCGGTGAGCGCGGCGAAGCAGTCGCTCCAGCGCATCGACACCGCCACCAACGCCGTCACCGCGACGATCCCGCTCGGCAAGGAGCCGGGCTTCCTCATCGCGGGTGAAGGCGGCGTCTGGGTGCAGGAGCAGGGCGACGGCACCGTCGCCCGCATCGATCCCGCCACTAATGCGCTCGCCGGGCGGATCAAGGTGGGCGACAATCTCAAGTGGGGCGATATCGACACCGGAGCGGGCAAGGTCTGGTTGCGCACCACCGACGATCAGGTCTTCGCGGTGATTGACCCTGCCACGATGACGGTCGAGGCGCGCAAGGGCAAGGCGGCGGGTAGCGGCGCCTTGCGCTGGACCCGCAAGGGCGTCTGGACCTCGGCCCATGACGAGCACACGCTCTCCTGGTGGAACCGGTCGGAACTGAAACCGGGACGTTAGAGCCGGTCCTGCACATGGCGCTCGCGCTTCATCGCCGGTCTGTTCTATCAGCCTGATCCGATGCCGTGATATCGGCAGGGAAGAGGGCGCCAATGATAAAGGTACGGAACGAGGCATGAGCGAACGCACGCCGCTGACAGACAGGAAGTTCGCTAGCCGGGTGGACTGGAACCTGATGCGCACGTTCGTCGATATCGTGCGAGCAGGGGGCATCGGCGCGGCGGCGCGACAGCTCAACAAGCAGCAGCCCAGCGTTAGCGCCGCGCTCAAGCGGCTGGAGGATCACGTCGGTGCCACCCTGCTGCACCGCACGGCGAGCGGGGTGGAGATGACGGCGGCGGGCAAGGCGATGATGGCGCTTTGCGAGGACATGCTCGAATCCGCGCGGATGATGCCGCATCAGATCGCCCAGGCGACCAAGCGCGTCGAAGGCGTGGTGCGGATCCAGATCGTTTCGGCCATCGTATCCGAGGAATTCGACGAGGCGATCGCCAGCTTCCACCGGCGCAACCCCGATATCCAGATCGAGATCCGGGTCTCCTCCTGGCGCCAGGTGCTCGACGCGCTGGAGTCGGGCGAAGTGGAAGTGGGGATCGGCTACGACAACAGCGTGCGCGGCAACCTCGTCTACGAACCGCTGTTCGTCGAGCGACAGCAGCTCTATTGCAGCCGCAGCCACCCGCTGTTCGGCTACCGCATCACCCAGCCGCAGGAACTCAAGAGCGAGGCTTTCGTGCTCATGGGCGAGGGGGAGATCGAGATCATCACCCACTTGCGCCGCCGCTACCGGCTGGGAACGCGGGTGGCGGCGCTCGCCGACGACATGAACGAGGTCCGCCGGCTGATCCTCTGCGGTGTGGGCGTCGGTTTTCTGCCGACCTCGATCGTTCAGGCCGACGTGGAGCGGGGATTGCTCTGGCCGCTGCTCCATGGCGACTTCGAGCCGGGCTACGACATCTTCCTGCTCGCCCGCGCCGAGCCGGAACGCGATACCGCTACGCAGTTGTTCGTGGACGAAGTGTTCCGGCGGATCCGCGCGCATCCCCGAGCGTAGCCGAACCGGGGCATAAACCGGATCTATGCCTTCCATCATGAATTCGCCTCTGTCCCGATGATGGGCTTGGCTTCAATCTTGCCGGGTACAGGCAGGATGAAGGTGGACAGGTGATCCTCAGAACCAATCTCCCGGAAAAGCGGACGGGTCTCGCCGGCGCCCTCCATGTATTTGCGGCGATGGTCCTCAAGGTCCTGCGAGAAGGCATGGAGGCGCGGGCCGGTGCCATTCGCGGGGCCAGGGATTGCGGTCCGGGACGGCAGGGACGCCGGTGAACCTTGTGAGGCTTTCCCTCGCTCTTTGTGGAGCGGCTTCGATCGCGGTGCTGGGGCAACCGGCCCTGGCTGAACCTCATCACAAAGCGCGTCTGGTGCCGTGCGAAAGCGGCGATTGCCTGCTTCTGTCCGGGACTCGCGAAAACCCCGATGCGCTTGTTCGCGTCAACGGGCATCTCGTCCGTGCGAAAGGCAGACGGGATTGGAAAGTGCTTCTCCCGATCGAGAGCGTGCGTGAGTGGTCCTTGCCCGGCGCGCGCAGTATTGCCGTCGCTACGCAGAATCCAGACGCCCAGGAGAGTGTTGTAAATCAAGTCGATTTGCCGATCGGCATGTTGGGGAGTATTACTGAACTCGCCTATCTGGTAATACCGCAGAGGTAAACGACTGCAACGGGCGTCAAAACGGCTCGATATATTGCAAGATCTTCCCAAAAGCGCTATGGCGACATCAGTCACCGTAGATGTGATCCTGTATCCGCGCTTTGGAGAAGATGATGAAGATTGGCATTCTGGCGCTGGCATCGCTGGCCTTCGCGACAACTGCATCGGCTGAGACCGGCGGCGCTACCGGCGAAAACCCGTTCGCTCGCGATCAGGCCGTTCTCGACCTGAAGGGGCTGGACCTCGCGACGGCGGAAGGACAACAGCGCCTGGCCATTCGGATGGACAATGCCGCGCGCTCGGTCTGCGGTGAGAAAATGGCCGGCGTGCATCTCGCCCTCGAACGCAAGGCGCAGGATTGCCGCGCTGCCGTTTTGGCCGATATCCGCGATCGCATCGAGAATCGCCGCGCCGACGCGTCCAGTGCTCCTGCGGCAAAACTCGCTCTCGCGCGCTGACGGCAGGTCTAAACGGGCCAGGGATCGACCCGGCTGAAAGCCTCCTTGCCATAAGCAAGGGGGCTTTTCTGTGTCTGCGCAACGACAGTCGTTCCGGCATAGACCGGATCTATGTTCTGCATATGGCATTGCCATCTGGCGTGAAGAAGCCGCTTTCAGGATGTTCGACTCAAGCTCAGGGCGAAGAGCGGCATAGGCTCCCGCCCATTCGATGAGCCGCAGCGGGCGGTCGCTCCTACAGGAGCGGATCGTTCGAACGGGTGGAAAATTCTACGAGGGCAGGCATATGGAAGGGGTTCGCGTAGGTAAACGGATCATAGGTGGGCAGTCGCCCGTCATCGTGGGGTGGGAGAACATCCCCAAGGTGGAAGGCGGCCCGGTGAAGCAGTTCGTCTTCACCTGGTTCCAGCCGACGATCCTTTTCGCACTGATCGCCTTCTGGTATTATGCACCAAACTCGATTGCCAAGGCATCGACCGCGATCGGCATCGGCATCGGCTTCAAGGTGCTGCTGCTGGCTATGGAATGGGCCTTCCCGCGCCACGAAAGCTGGCGCCTGACCTGGAAGGAACTGACCACCGACCTGTTCTACGTCGGGCTGGGCTATACCGTGCTGCGTCTGGTCGACGACTATATCGGCGACGGCGTGATGATCGAGAGCATCCTGCACCATTTCGATTGGGACAAGTTCAGCTGGTTCCTCGGTTTGCCGCTGCTGCTTCAGGCTTTCCTGATCGCCTTCATCTTCGACTTCGGGCAATACTGGATGCACCGGGGCATGCACAACTGGTATCCGCTCTGGCTGACCCATTCCGTGCACCACTACATCACCCAGTTGAACATCAACAAGGGTGCGGTCGGCAATCCGGTGGAGCTGTTCCTGATCGGCCTCGGCATCGGCGGTTTCTTCGACTTCCTGCCGCGCGCTGCTCTGCTCGCCGGTGCCTTCGGCATGGCGATCGGGACGTACCAGCATATCAACGTCCGCTTCAATTCGCCGCGCTGGTGGCGTTATCTGTTCAACACGACGGAGCACCACAGCCTGCATCACTCGCAGGACTTCGAAGCGAGCCGCAGCAACTATTCCAACACCTTCATCTTTATCGACCGCATGTTCGGCACGTGCGTGGACGGCGAGGCGGAGCTGCTCGGAATGGAAGGCGGCCGCCGCATGTCGATCCGCGAGCAGATGACCTTCCCCTTCACCGAAGGCTGGAAGACCATGAAGGAGCGGTTCGGCAGAACGACAGCCGTTCCCGCGGAATAACGGGCAGGTTCCGCCAGAATCGCAGCACTCTTCCAGAGAACGATCTCATGCATTCACGTTTCATAAATTGGATCTGGCATGTTCGGGGCAGTCTGGCACTGTCTCCGGAGCAATCGGGCGACGATGCCTTCGATAGGCTGGCGCCGCTCTTCCGGCAGACGGGAACCAGCCACAAGCGGACCAGCGATAGCCTGACCTTCCGCAAGATAGACGCGGCGGCACAGGACAAGATGTCTGTGTTCGACGGCGGCGTGTTGCAGATAGAACGAGCGGCAGGCGGGGACGTCCTACATTACAATCTGACCAGCCGGGCCTTGCTGTTCTGTTTTCTGGCGCCGCTGCTGTTCCTGGCCTTCGCGCAGCTTACCGTGCTCAAGGGCAAGTTCGACAAGCCCCCGGCCGAGCCCGCCGGCAAGGCCGAAGCGTTGAAGAAGGCCGAGCGGGAAAGCGCGATGCTCATTCAGAACCCGATCGACAAGGCGCTGGGCGCGCCCGCGCCCGAAAAGCCGAAGAAGGACGAAAAGCGCGGCGGCGACAGGAAGGCTTCTCCCAAGGCCGCTTACATATTCGCCGGGATTTTTGCCGCGCTCTATTTCGTGGGCCGTATCTGGGAGGCCCGGCTGGTCGGCGCGCTGTTCCGGAAAAGGCTTTCCGAATAATACATCCCTGAAACGATGCGATCGAGTGGTGGCCCGATCGCATCGCGCGGCCGGTAGACGGGACCAGTCGATCGATCGGGGCGTCCCAACCAAGGTATGGGTACTACCCGCTTTTACCGCGCCCACCTTCATGAACGGCAGCGGCGACCGAACCCGGTTGTCCGATGGCCTGACATGGAGATGAAGATGGCTGCATCCCGGCACGTGCGATCGATACTGAAAGCGGACCCGAGCTACGAAGGCGAACTCGGATCGGTGAGAAGGCTCACCGCCGACAATTTTCCGTTGCTGCGGCGCATGTCGATGAAGCGGCTGGTTCTGGCGCCGGATGCGATCCGCGAGCCGCACTGGCATGCCAATGCCGATGAACTGGCCTATTGCCTGTCCGGCACGCTGCTGATCTCGGTACTCGATACGGCGGATGTCTTCGGCTCCTTCACGATCCGCCCCGGTGAGATGTTCCATATTCCCACCGGCTCGCTCCACACCATCGAGAACGTCGGCGAAGGGATGGCGGAACTGATCATCGTGTTCAGCGATGAGCGGCCCGAGGACTTCTCGCTCCATGCCGCCTTCGGCGCGATGACGGATGCCGTGCTGGGCAATACTTTCGATCTGCCCGCCTCGGCGCTGGCTCCGGTCAGGCGCGATACCGGCTCGCCTATTCTCGTGCGGCGGCTCTCGGCGGCGGAAATCCCGGTTGCCGCCGAATACCCCGATCCCCACAAGTTCGATATTGCCGACGAAACCCCTCCCATCGACTTTCCTTACGGCGCCGCGCGGGTCGCAAGGTCGCAGTTCTGGCCTTCGCTGAAGAACCTGGCGATGTACTCCGTCGTCGTGCGCGAGAACGGCATGCGCGAACCGCACTGGCATCCGGGAACGGCCGAGATGGGATACGTCCATAAGGGCCATGCGCGCATGTCGATCCTCGATCCAGACGGCAGCGTCGATACGTATGAACTGCAACCGGGAGACGCCTATTTCATCCCGAGATCCTATCCGCACCAGATCGAGGTCCTGGGCCAGGAGGACATCCACTTCCTGATCTTCTTCGACCAGCCGATGCCTGCTGACGTCGGCTACCGAGCGGCGGTTTCGTCGTTTTCCAGAAGCGTGCTGGCCGCGACTTTTGGCGGAAATGTGGAAGAGATGCCGGTCCTGCCGCTTACCACCGCCGATCCACTGATCGTCAGGCGCGTCAATCCCGTCGATACCGATAGCGGAAGATAGCAGATCAGGAAATCCGTATATTGAAACATTGTTGCAAATAGTGGAGTATCTTTACGATCGGGCCGAAAGGCGCAGCAATCGAAAATGCACCGCAGGGACGGTGCGGGAGAGAGATGGATATGTTGGCGCGCAAGGCTTGCCGCGATGGCGAAGGCAATTCGAATGACGTCCGGTCCTTCGCACGCAGGCGGCGCGCCATCATGGCACCTCTGGCGATCCTCGGTGCGCTGATGGCGGGCTTCGGCACCGCCTTGGCCGCCCCGCGCACCGTTGCCGAACTGCCCGGCGGCTGGCGTTTCCTCCAGGCCGATCCTGAAGGCGCCGAAACGTTCGCTTTCGATGATTCCGCGTGGCAGGCCGTGTCCGTTCCGCACGATTGGGCGATCGCCGGTCCCTTCGATGCGAAGGCCAAGGCGGCGGGAGAGAACGGTTTCCTGCCGAGCGGTGTTGCCTGGTATCGCAAGACACTGGATATCAGGCCGCAGCCGGGCCGCCGATACTTTATCGAGTTCGACGGCATCATGGAACGCAGCGGGGTCTGGGTGAACGGGCACCATGTCGGCTATCGTCCGATGGGCTATGTCAGCCAGCGCTACGATCTGACACGCCATCTTCGCGCGGACGGAAAGAACGTCATCGCCGTGCGCGCCGATACTTCGGCGGCGCCTTCCTCACGCTGGTACACGGGATCGGGCCTTTATCGGCACGTTCGGCTCATCGAGACCGGCGACATTCATATTCCGCAGGGCGGCGCCTTTGTCCGGATCGGGACGATAAGCGGGAACCAGGCGACGATCGCGATTGCGGCCGACGTGAGCAACGTCACCGACAAGGACGGGGAGGTCAGGATAGAGGTGGTTCTGACCGATCCCGAGGGCCGCGAGGCCGCGCGCGGGACAACGCCGATTGCGCACCTCGCCGCCGGGCGGACCGAGACGCTGCCGCTCGACCTGCCGCTGGCCGCCGTGCACCGCTGGGATATCGACGATCCTGCGCTCTATCACGCTGCCATTCGCGTGCTCGCCGCCGATGGCAGCGTTCTCGACAATGAGGACGTGGCGTTCGGCATCCGCGAGGCGCGGTTCGATCCGGCGACCGGGTTCTGGCTGAATGGCCGCAATTTCAAGCTCAACGGCGTCGCGCTGCACCATGACGGCGGCGCCGTGGGCGCGGCGGTTCCCCTCGCCGTCTGGCGGCAGCGGCTGACGGCGCTGAAGGCGCAGGGCGTCAATGCCGTGCGCACAGCCCACAATGTACCCAGCCCCGAGTTCCTCGACCTGACGGACCGGCTCGGACTGCTCGTGATGGACGAACTGTTCGACCAGTGGAATGTCGCCAAGACGCCGGAGGACTATCACCTGTTCTTCGGCGACTGGCACAAGCGCGACACGCTCGACATGGTGCGCCGGGACCGCAATCATCCCAGCATCGTCCTGTGGAGTGCAGGCAACGAGATCCACGACACCGCCTATCCGGTCCAGGCCAAGGCGGCGCTGCGCAGCATCCTCGATATCGTGCACGCCGCCGATCCCTCGCGCCCGGTAACGATGGCGCTGTTCCGCCCCAACGTCACCAAGGACTACGAGAACGGCCTTGCCGACATGCTCGACGTGGTTGGCCAGAATTACCGCGAGAACGAACTGATCGCGGCCAGCAGGCAGAACCCGAAACGCAGCATCGTCGGCACCGAAAACGCGCATAACCGCAGCAACTGGGTTCCGGTGCGCGACTATGCGCCGTTCTCGGGCATGTTTCTGTGGACCGGCGTCGATTATCTCGGCGAGGCGAACCGGTCGGGCTGGCCGAACATCCAGAATCCGGCGGGACTGCTCGACCGCACGGGGCGCCAGAAGATCAGCGGCATGGAGCGCGAGAGCTGGTGGTCGCCGCGTCCGGTCGTCCATCTCGTGCGCAATGCCGAACCGGCGGCGGCAGGCCCGGCCACCGACGGGGCAGGGGGACCGAACCAGCCGGTCCTGCCGACGATGATCGCCGTCGCGACGCCGAAGCCGAAAGTCGCCTTGTTCGACGACTGGACGCCGGACGATCGCGCGCCGCATGAGGAAACGATCGAAGTCTACAGCAATTGCCAGAAGATCGAGGCCTTCCTCAACGGTCGCTCGCTCGGCATCCAGACTATCCACCAGGATGCGTCTCCGCGCCGCTGGCCGGTTCGTTACGTGCCGGGCGAAGTGCGTGCCGTCTGCCGCGATGCCGGTAGCGTGGGCGTTTCAGACAGTCTGAGGACGGCGGGCGCGCCGGTGCGGATCGCCTTGCAGGCCGACGAACCCCAGGTGGGATCGCACTTCGACGACATGACTTATGTTCGTGCCCGGGTCGTCGATGCGAAAGGCGTCACGGTGCCTTCCGCAACCCATCGCCTGCACTTTGCAGCCAGCGGCGCGGGCGAGATCGTTGCGACCGACAACGGTTCCTCGGTCGATCACACGCCGTTTCCCGTGCACGACCGTGCCGCCGATGGCGGCATGGCCGTCGCGCTCGTACGCGGTGCAGGGAGGGGGCGTTTCACGATCACCGCAACGGCCGAAGGGTTGAAATCCGGCACGGCCGAATTGCGGGCTGTCGATTAACCCGGTCCGCAGCCGGACAGTCTCAGAGCTGCATCGTCGCCCCGGCGAGGTAGCGCTTGCCCGGATAGCTGATTTCCGTGAGGCGCATGTCCCCCGCCGTCGCGCGTTCCGTTTCGCCGGTGAGGTTCTTGGCCTCCACGAAGACCGAGACGCCGGTCCCCGGAATCCGGCAGGAGACGCGGGCATCCAGATAGCCGGTGCCATCCCGGTACACCGGATTGCCGGAACGTTCGGCGGCGGTCAGCAGGTACTTGCTTCTGCCGTTATAGGCCAGTCGCGCATTGACGCCGTACTTGTCGTAGTAGGCGATCAGGTTGTAGCTGTGCTTGGACAGTCCGGGGAAGTCCAGCTCCGAACCGTCGAGTTCGTTATAGAGGCCGACGTCCTTCGCTGTACTGTAGGTATAGTTGATGATGGCCCCGAAGCCGTCGAGCGGGGAGGGCAGGAAAGTGAAGGCCGTCTGCGCGGAAAGCTCCACGCCGCGGATCTTGGCGCCGCCGCCGTTGATCGGCTGGGTCACGTCGTAGAGGATCCCGTCCTTGAACAGGTCCACCCCGGTACGCAGCGTGCGGCCGAGAATGAAGCTCTTCACGTCCTTGTAGAAGAACGAGGCGTTGAACAGCGTGTCGCGGTTGGCGTACCAAGCCAGGTTCACGTCGAACTGGTTGGCGCGGTAGGGTTTGAGCTCGGGATTGCCCGCCGCGCAGGTGTCGAGCGTTCCTTCCTCGGCATGCAGCGTGAGGTCGTAGATGCAGTTGGCATTGGGAACGAGGTCGGTCGGTTTCGGACGGGCCATGACTTTCGCATAGCCGAGGCGCAGTGTGACGTTACGGCCGAAATCCACCGACAGGTTGGCGCTGGGCAGGCTGTCGTCGTAGCGATTGTTCAGCGTTACCGACTGAGTGCCGACGATCACGATGCTGTTGGTGCCGGTGACGGGATCGGTCACCCGCTCGCGCCGGACGTTGGAGCCGGTCACATGAGTGCGGGTGGTAATATAGCGCACGCCGACATTGTCGGAGAGCGAGAGACCGAAGAGTTCGCCTTCGAGGTTGGCCTTGACATAGGTCGCGGCGATCGTCTCGGACAAGTCGTGATCGGGAATCTGCGCCAGACCGTTGCAGGTCCGGATGCAGTCGCGATTGAAACCGGACAGGTCGCAATAGTCGGCCACGGCATTGAAGTTCGGCGCGAGCCAGGATTGCCGTAGGCCGGTCGTATCGATGCCGCCGCCGTTGAAGAAAGTGCCGGGGGTCTGTTCCGAGGAAACGGCGATGAATTGCGCGAGCTTTTCCGGATTCCAGACCAGTGCGGTTGCGCCGTTCGAGCGGATGGCAACGTCATAATCGACATTGGCAGTGGGCACCGTGGTTCCATCCGGCTCGACGCGTCCGCCGCCGCGATAGCGCAGCGATGCCGACTTCCTGTACTGCACGCCCGCCGCAAGGCTGCGCAGCACCGGGCTGCCCAGATCGTAATCGGCATCCAGCTTGAACTGGGTTTCCTTTGTGGTCACTTCGTCCGGGCGATACTCCAGCGAAGGGCCGACAGGACGGATGCCGCTCGTGTAAGTGGAAATGTCGGCGGGGTCGTAGCCTTCCGGGAACGTGAAACGGGGGATGCCTGTATCCGGATCGAGCGCGACCGCGATCGAGGGGATCGAAGCGCTGAGGCTGATCGTCTTGCTGTCGCTCTTCACCGTGGCTTTCGAGGAGACGGCAAGGCCGGTCAGGTGAAGACGATCGATCTCCCAGTCGAAACCGCCCGAGAGATAGCGTGAGCGCTAGTTGTAGATGAAGTCGCGCTTGGTCGAACTGAAGATGGAGCCCGCGCCGGTGGTGTCGGTGGGCGCGGTGGGGGCCGTGATCAGCTCGATCGAGTTGTTGTTCTCGTCCGTGACCACCGAGCCGGTGGCGAAGCGCGTGGCGGCTGCCAGGTTGATCGCATAGTTGTAATCGATCATCCGGTTGCGGCGGCGGTTGTATTGTCCCTCTACCCAGGCGTTGAGATTGTCGGTGAACTGGTATTGCAGCGTGCCCATGGCCGAGATGCGCTTGTCGTCGCGCGTCCAGATGCCGTAGCGGGGAATGCGCGGCGTATTGTCGTAGAACTGCCGCTGACAGGCCGCGCGCAAGTCCGGTCCCTGCGGAACCCGGCGGCAACCGGCCAGCGAGATGATGTCGCTGAAGTTCGGATTGGGCACGACGACCCGGTCGTCGCCGTTGAAGTCTGCAAGGCGCACCCACTCGGTATTACGGATGAAGTCGCCGCGCGTGAGGTTGTGGTCGTACGTGACGTTGAACAGCACGCCAAGACGGTCGTCCAGGAACCTGCGTCCCGCCGTCAGGTTGGCGCGGGGCCTTACCGTCTTGTCGGCGCCGTCCAGCACCTGGCCCGAGAGCATGGCCGAGAGGAGCGGTTTCTTGAGTTCCAGCGGCTTGCGGGTCTGGATCGATATCGTGCCGCCGATGCCGCCTTCGGTCATGTCGGTCGTATAGCCCTTGAAGACGTCGATCGACTTGACCAGTTCCGAGGCGAGTTCCCGAAAGTCGGCCCCGCGCTCGCCGCTGCCGCTATTGCCAAGCAGGGAGACGCCATTGATCTCGACGCGGTTGAGGTCCGGCTCGACGCCGCGGATGGAGACGGCGACGCCTTCGCCGAACTCCCGCTGCAACTGGACGCCGGTGATCCGCTGCAGTGCCTCGCCGATGTTCTTGTCGGGGAACTGGGAAACGTCTTCCGCCACGATCGAATCCGCCACGGTATCCGCACTGCGCTTTCGAGCGATCGCCGATTCGAGACTGGCGCGGGTGCCTGTCACGACGATCTGCGGATCTTCAGGCGGCCGAGCCTCTTCGGCCCCGGCGGAAACTGCCCAGTTGCCCGCCAGGATCGTGGTTGCCGCCGCATGGCAGGCGATGCGTTTCCATTGCCGGTTCTTCGTCATTTATCGCACCATGTTCTCAACTGATTTAGTGGAGAATGGATAGCTAATGTGTTCATTAGTCCGAAAAATTATTGTTTTCCGGGCACCAACATCTTCTGTGTATTTGGAGTAGTAATCCATATTACGGGATTTTCGCTGCTTTCGACCGGAGGCGAGGGGGTCGAAGGGCAGGTACATCGACAAGCGGGAGTGGGTATGGGGGCACTCAGCGGAAGGCGCGCAGGCCTTCGGAATTCATCCGCGTATCCGGAAACATTCGACAATATTCCATTAGCAAACCTCATAGTTTCGGTGCGTGGAAGTTTGCGCGTCGTAACACTTTATGTCTGGAAGGCATGTTCCCCGACCAGAGATTGACAGAGAGCCGTCCTCGTAATCAGTGGCCTGCAAATGCAAGTCATTCGCACTTGCAAGTTTCAGGGGAACAGGTGTGACGACATTTTCCGGGCAACCGAAGCGCCGACTGGCGGGGGCAAGCATCATGGCCATGGCGGCGCTGGCGGCGCAGCCCGGCCGGGCCGAAGAGGCGGGCGACGGCGAACCGATCGTGGTGACGGCGGCGGGCTATGCCCAGGACATCTCGATGGCGCCCGCCAGCATCACGGTGATCGATCGCACCGAGCTTCAGGACAAGCGTTTCGTCAGTCTGGCCGAGGCGCTGCAGGATGTTCAGGGCATCGACGTCGGCGGCGAGGCGGGCAAGACCGGCGGCCTCAACATCTCGATCCGTGGCATGCCCAGCGACTACACGCTGGTCCTGATCGACGGACGCCGTCAGAACGCGCCGGGCGGGGTCACGCCCAACGGTTTCGGCGAGACGTCCACCAGCTTCATGCCGCCGTTCTCGGCGATCCAGCAGATCGAGGTCGTACGCGGCCCGATGTCCACGCTCTATGGTTCGGATGCGATGGGCGGTGTCGTCAACATCATCACCCGAAAGGTCGGCAGCCGCTGGGTGGGGACGGCGACGGCCGAAAGCACGATCCAGGAAGACGATCGCTTCGGGAACATCCAGTCCATCAACGGTTTCGCGCAGGGGCCGGTGGTCAAGGATCTGGTCGGCCTGACCCTGCGCGGCAGCATCCTTCATCGCGAGAGTTCCAACATCGAGATTCCGGGCGATCCCGCCCTGACGCTGGGCCGCAACCCCGTTCGCTCCGACATCTACACGTATGGCGGTCGTCTCAGCCTGACGCCTCATGCCGATCACGATCTCTGGTTCGAGTTCGACCGCAACGAGCAGATCTACGACAATACCGAGGGCCAGCTCGGCACCCTGGGATCGGGCGGTTATGCGCCGAAGCAGAAGTTCAACCGCACCAATTACGTCGCCGCCCATACCTGGCGGGCAGGCGACTTCGGCCAGCTCGATACCACGCTGACCCGCAACGAGACCGAGACCATCGGTCGTTTGATCCCTAATGGCACCCCCGGCGCCACGCCGGGCAGCGCGCGCAGCCTGAAGGCGCGCAACGACATCGTCGACAGCCGTTTCGCAGGCAAGGCGGGGCCGGTCGCCTTTACGGTCGGCGGCCAGTACTGGCGTGCCCGCATGGTCGACGGCGTGGCACCGGCGCCTTTCAAGTTCACCCAGTGGGCGGCTTTCGCCGAAGCGACGGTGACGGTCGTGGAAGGCTTCAACCTGACCGGCGGCGCCCGCTATGACGATCATTCCACGTTCGGCAACAAGTGGTCGCCCCGTGCCTATGCAGTCTGGAACATGACCGATGCACTGACGCTGAAGGGCGGCGTCAGCCGCGGCTTCAAGACCCCGCGCGTCGAGCAGATCGCCAGCGGCATCATCGGTTTCGGCAGTCAGGGCCGCGTGCCGCTGATCGGAACGCCCGGCCTGACGCCGGAGACCAGCACCAGCTACGAAGCGGGCCTCTACTTCGACGACAAGGGCATGTTCAGCGGCAACGTCACCCTGTTCAACAACGACTTCGACGACAAGGTCGCCAGCGGCCCCGGTATTCCCAACTGTTCCTTCGCGGGGAATCCGAACCGTCCGGGCTGTCTCGATGTCGGCAACTTCCCCGCGGTCGACCTGTTCGGCCAGTCGATCAACATCGACAAGGCGCGCACGCGCGGCGTGGAAGTGGCGACGCGCCTGGCCTTCACGCCTGCCGTCTCGCTCTCGGTCAACTATACCTATACCGAGACCGAGCAGCTCAGCGGCAGCGAGAAGGGCCTGCCGCTGATCGGCATGCCCAAGCACATGCTGAACGGCAACTTGCGCTGGAAGGTCAGTTACGCCGCCAGCCTCTGGGCACGGGCCGAAGTCCGGTCGAGCCGCTATCGCGGCAACAACGCCCAGCAGACGGCGGTGGGAGACTTCCGCAGCTACGAGGTATTCCACCTCGGCGGATCCTACCAGATCGCCCCTGCTTTCCGCCTGGCTGCGACCGTCTACAACGTGTTCGATACGGACTATGCCGTCTATGTGCCTTATCGGAGCGGAACATTGACCGCCTATACCCCGGCATATTCGATCAACCAGGAAGGCCGCCGCTTGTGGCTCTCCGCCACGGTCGACTTTTAAAGGCCGATCATGCACGCCCGCACCGACGACCGGCAAGGTCGCCGGTGCGGGCGTGTCCTTTCGGAAGGGATCAGTCCTTGCCCACGCGTGGCAGGAACGCCGTCAGCAAACCGATAGCGGGCAGGAAAGCGCAGATCTGGTAGACTGTGTCGATGCTCGTCCGGTCGGCCAGCCACCCCAGTACGGCCGCTCCAAGGCCGCCCATGCCGAACGAGAAGCCGAAGAACAGGCCGGAGATCATCCCGACTTTGCCAGGCACGAGTTCCTGCGCGAAGACGACGATCGCCGGGAAGGCGGAGGCCAGGATCAGGCCGATCGCCACGGTCAGCGGGCCGGTCCAGAACAGGCTGGCATGGGGCAGCAGCAGAGTGAACGGCAGGGCGCCGAGGATCGAGAACCAGATCACGTACTTGCGCCCGAAGCGGTCGCCGAGCGGCCCGCCCATCACGGTGCCGACGGCCACGGCGGCCAGGAACGCGAACAGGTGGAACTGGGCGTTCTGCACCGAAAGTCCGAAGCGGTGGATCAGGTAGAAGGTGAAGTAGCTCGTCAGGCTGGCGAGGTAGACGTATTTTGAGAAGATGAGTGCCAGCAGGATCGCGATGCCGCGCGCCGCATGGCCCTTGGGGAGGGCAAGTTCCGGCTTTGTCTTGCGACCGGCAGCAAGCCGTTGGAGGCCGTGGTTGCGATACCAGGCAGCGACGTTCCACAGCACCGCGCCGGAAAGCAAGGCCAGCAGCGCGAAGAAGGCCAGGCTGGACTGTCCCCACCGTACCACGACGAGGGCGGCGGCCAGCGGTCCGAGTGCCTGTCCGGCGTTGCCGCCGACCTGGAACAGGGATTGGGCCAACCCGTGACGCCCGCCGGCCGCCATGCGCGCGACGCGCGAGGACTCCGGGTGGAACACCGAAGACCCCATGCCCAGCAGCGAGGCGCCGACGAGGACCAGGCCATAGCTGTGGGCGGCGGAGAGTACGGTCAGCCCTGCGAGGGAGAACAGCGTGCCGCCCGGCAGGGCCAGCGGGGTCGGGCGCTTGTCGGCGTAGAGACCGACCAGAGGCTGAAGGATCGAGGCGGTGATCTGGTAGGCCAGCGTCACCAGACCGATCTGCCCGAAGTTCAGGTGCAGGTCTGCCTTGAGCGCGGGATAGATGGCAGGCAGGAGCGACTGCATCATGTCGTTCAGAAGGTGGCAGAAACTGATCGCGACGATCACTCCGAATACCGTTCCGTTCATTGCGTGATCGTCTGCGGTGCGCCTCGCCGCACCGGGCCTGCTCGCTGCCATGTCCTGCATGTCCTTTTGTCTTCTTCTCGTCAGGTCCGCTTATTCGGTTTGCGAATGTCCCGCTTCGGCATATGGGTCAATCAACTATGCAAATGGGACAGTCTCTCCAGCAGCGCAATTCGGCTGACTTCGAAGACGTGCCGCGCCCGGTCGTCGGCATCGGCAACGACTATCCGCCCTCCTTCGAACTGGCCGAGCACAGCCATCGGCGCGGCCAGTTCCTCTATGCCGCGCGCGGGGTGGTCGCCGTCAGCACGCCGGAGGGGGCTTGGGTGGCACCGCCGGAACGGGCGGTCTGGATTCCCGTCGGAACGCCGCATTCCGTGCGCATGGTCGGCGCGGTGCAGACCCGCAGCGTGCTGATCGACGGGACGGCAAGCGCCGATCTGGCGAAGACCTGCCGGGTGGTCACGGTCTCGCCGCTTTTGCGCCAGCTTCTCGTCGCCGCCTCGCAAGTGCCTGCCGAATACGACGAGAGTGGCCGCGACGGGTTGGTGATGGATTTGCTGGTGGCCGAGATTGGCCGGGCACCGGCAATTCCGCTGGTCGTGCCCTTTCCCCGTCATGCCGCCCTGGCGCAGCGTTGCCATGGCTTCCTGGAACGCCCGCAGGCGAACGACACCATCGATCAGTGGTCCGAGGCGCTGGCCATGAACCGCCGTCGTTTCACGCGGCTGTTTCGGCGGGAAACCGGGATGAGCTTTGCCGAATGGCGGCAGCAGGCCTGCCTGTCGGTGGCCTTGCCCCGGCTGGCATCGGGGGAATCCGTCACGGCGATCGCTCTCGATCTCGGCTATGATAGCCCGGGCAATTTCTCGACAATGTTCAAGCGCGTTCTGGGCGCTTCGCCGAGCCGCTATCGCCCCGAGAGCGGCGGGGATTGATCGCTCCTGTCGATCCAGCCCCACCGCTGTAGGCGGTGCCCGTTCTACCTTCAAACCGCGACCGGGAAAGCGCTTCGAGGATCAGGCCTTGCTGGCCACGACTTCGATGCGCAGCGGATCGGCTCCGGCGGCGATAGCGAGCAGGCGGTCGATATTGGGATGGGCGCCGGGACGATTGCGCGCATCTTGCGTATGTTCGGCGAAGACGACCAGACCTGCCTCTGCGGCTTCGTCGCCCAGGATGTCGAACTGCTCATTCAGGTACTGATAGACTGCCAACGAGCCTTGCTGGCCGGGCTGGTTCGCGATGGTGGCGACGATGGCCCCTTCACCATTGACGAGGTCGATGCGCTCCACGCCCTCGATGGAAGGCAGTTTCGCCAGATTTTCCTTGAACGTTGCACCGGGTTCGATCGTCACCGACATTTTGGGTTCTCCTGAAGGGATCATTTGCCGGCGCTGTTACACCATCCGCGCTGGTCATCAATCGTCCTGCCGTCGGACCGGGCGATGGGGTGGATCGCCGTTATGACCGCGCCGACCGATGATCCCGGAATTATCGATTACTAGAGGCTATCTGCGGGAACGACTTCCCGCTTTACCGGATAGACGCGGCTGAAGGCTTCGCGCCGGGGGAGACGCTCGGCCAGCCATTTTCGTCTTGCGGCGGGATCGGCGGCGAACTCCGGATCGGCGGTCAGCCTACTTTCGAAAGAGGCCCGGACCTTTGCATCGGACTCCAAGAGGGCATCCAGCAAGGGCGCCATGATGAAGTCCTCCGTTCCGGCCGGTGCGGACAGCACTTCCGGAAACAGGCCCCAGGCCAGGAAACTGTCCTGGCTCTCCGGCTCCAGCAGTGCCGCCGCCAGCAAGCCCAGCGGCTGGTCGGACGGCACCCGCACGGTTCCGGCCGGAACCGTCTCTTCGCCTTGCTCATGGATAAACCGCGCCTCCAGCGGAATGCGGCCGTCGTGTGCTGCCGCAAGCTTCACGTCCTGAAGGCGCACCATGTCGAGCGAAACGGTCCGATCGGCCTCGAGCGTTTCGAAGCCGATGCCGTGGAGGCGCAGCTTTTCGATCACCTCGGTCTGGGCCGCCGGGACCAGCCAGGCCTTGGGCAGTTGCACGAGTTCGGTGGAGTTCTGACCGATGATCGGCATGCGGAACGTGATCCGCCGCCCGGTCCAGCGCTGCTCCATTCGGCCGGTCGCGGGGGATCGATAAGTTTCGAAAGCGACGCCCTTGAAACTGTCCACCCAACCGATCGGTTCCTTCGCGGGCGTCCAGCGGGTCAGCAGCCGGGCGGGCCGTTCCGCGCGGTCCATTGCCTTGGCCTCGGCGATGCGGCCTGAATCCTGCGCAGCCAGCTTCAGCGCCGCCTCCAGCAGGACATATGCGCCGAGCACGCGCTGGCGATAGGGCTTGAGCATGTGGTTCTCGACCAGCACGGTCGGAACCCCGATGAAATCGCCGTAGCCGGTCGAATAGCGCGGACCTTCGGGGCTGTAGCGGATGCCCGCTTGCGGATTGCGGGTGTCGATCGGGCTGGGGTAGATGAGCGGCTCATGCCCGGCCGAGGCCAGCGCCTTCTGCACGGTGGGGCCGAAGCGCTGCTCCAGCCACTGCGCAGTCGCCCGATGACGCGCATACTTGCCCCATCCGGCATAAGTATAAGTAACGTCGTACTGCATGTCGAAGCCGCCGCTGACGTGGCAATCGATGTAGAGCATTGGGTCCAGCCGCCGCAGCAGCGCGACCATGGCGCGCACTTCGGGCGTGTCGAGTTTCGCGTAATCGCGATTGAGGTTGATGGCGCGGGCATTGCCCTCGGTGCCCTTGGCCTCGGGGCCCCGGACATGGAGGAAGTTCCAGGGGCTGGCCCGTTCGTGGCCGTCGATATTGAGGATCGGCACGAAGACGAGATCGACCTTGTCGAGCAGGTGCGTCTTGCCGCGCATCGCGATGTCGCGCAGCAGCATCAGCCCGGCGTCCTTGCCGTCGATCTCGCCCGCGTGGATGCCCGCCTGCACCAGCACGACCGGTTTGCCGGAGCCGCCTTTACTGGCACGCACCATCAGCAGGTCGCGTCCCTCGCCGGTCTGGCCGAAATTCTCCACGCTGATGAGCGGGGAAGCCTTTGCGAGCCTCTCCAGCCAGCTGCGCACTTCGTCATAGCGGGGCGTGGTGCGAAACCCGGTCGCTTCCGCCGGAGTAATCCAGGGATCGTCCGCAGTGGCGAGGAGCTTCTCGCTTGCGCCAGACCAAGCCAGTGCGGGCGGCAAAATGGCGGCAGGATCGGGCACCTGCGTTGCGGTCGCCGCCGGGACGGGCAGGGTGGAGACGAGAGCGGCGGCGAGGGTGCCGAACTTCAGCATTGCATTTTCCTTGAGACGGAAATCAGAAGCGGGCGCGCAGGCCCACGGTCGCGGTCCGCGGTGCGCCGGGCTGCACCCAGAGCGACGAGTAGCTGTTGGCGGACCAGTGCGTGTCGAACAGGTTGGTGATCGACCCGAACAGTTCGAGCTGTTCCATCATGTCCACCTTGCCGAACAGACGGAACAGCGTGTGCGACGGCAGCATGAAGTCGGTGCCCGTCTCGCCTGCACGCTTGCCGACATGTTGCATGCCCGCACCGACTTGCGCTTCGCGCTCGCCGAGAGTGAAAACCTTGACGACCTGCATGTTCAGGTTGTGCCTGGGAATGTTCACCAGCGGATCGCCGGGCATGACCTGGAAGGCGGTGTTGGGATCGACCATCGTCGAGCGCGCCTCGGCATCGACGAAGGCATAGCTCAGCAGCATGTCCCAGCCTCCGGGCAGGCGGCCGCCCAGATCGAACTCCACGCCGCGGCTGCGCGCCTTGCCGATGGCGAGCGAATAGCCTGGCGCATTCGGATCGGTGGCAAGCACATTGGCCTTGGTCAGTTGGAAGGCCGCCAGTGTCCCGTTCAGCGCCCCGCCCAGCAGTGTCAGCTTCACGCCCGCCTCGATGGACTTGCTGGTCTCGGGATCGAAGATCGTGCCGCTGACATCGGTGCCGACATTGGCGCGGAAGCCCTGGCCATAGGCGGCATAGGCAGTCAGTGGATCGCTCAGCTTGTAGACCACCCCCGCCTGCGGGCTGAAACGGCTGCGCTTGCGGCGGCTGTAGACGTCGCTCAGGCGGTTGTCGGTCTCCAGCTCCAGATGATCGAAGCGGCCGCCGATGCGCACTTGCAGGCGCACGGTGATCTCGATCTGGTCCTGCACATATGCGCCGATGGAGCGCTGGCGATCGACGCGGTCCATCATTGTTGCGCCGGCCGGCAGCGGGAAGCGTCCATAGACCGGCTCGAAGATGTCGATGACGTTGCCCTGCTGTCCGGTGGGGTTCGTGCTCAGCGCGGGAGGGCGGAAGCGCAGGAACACCTGGTCATAGTCGAAGCTGTCGTAGTCCGCGCCGATCAGCACCCGGTGGCGGAGCGAGCCGGTGTCGAACTCGCCCGCAAGCTCGGCGCGGACAACGTAGTGCCGGGCATCGTAGCGCCGCGAACGGCGCTGGCGCGAAAGCGAGCGGCCGTCGGTATAGAGCGCCTGCCGCGAGGCGACCGTCTCGGCATCCGAGGAAAAGCCGGTGAGCAGCGTATCGCGCAAGCTGCCGCCGACCAGCAGGCTCCAGCGGTCGCTGAACTCGTGTTGCAGGCGCAGCTGGTGGCCGGTGGCGCGGGCCACGGTGTCACCGTCTCCCGGCTCGCCAAGGAACCGCGAACGCGGCACCGTATCGAAGTTGCCGTCCAGCACGACGATGCCGCGATCGAACGGCACGGCCACGCGCGTCTTCTCGAAGTCATAAGTGAGGCGCGTATCGGGACCGAGAGCGAGGCCGATCGAGGGCAGAAAGCCCCAGCGCGACTGATGAACGTGATCGCGGAAGGTATCGCCGTCCTCGGCGTAGCCGATCAGCCGCGCGGTGAGGCCTGCCGTCACCGCGAGGTTGACGTCCGCCTCGCCCCGTACACGGCCCCAACTGCCGTATTGGATTGAGGCGCTCCCGAACGTACGGCCCAGCTCGGCCTGCCTGGTCACGAGGTTGATCGTGCCGCCCGGCTCGCCGCGCCCGATGAGCGCCGCGGCGGGACCTTTCAGCACTTCGACGCGCTCGATCCCGGCGGCATCGCGCTGTCCGCCGAAACCGCGCCCGCCGTTGAAGCCGTTGACGAGGTAGCCGCTCGGCATGTTCTCGTCTCCGCTGAAACCACGGATCGCAAAAGAATCCCACAGGCCTCCCAGCGTGTTCTGCCGCACCACCGAGGCATTGAGATCGAGCGCGTCGGTCAGGCGCTGGATACCGTTCTGCTCCAGTGTTTCGCTGGAAATCTCCGCGATCGATTGCGGAATTTCCGAGACCGCGAAGTTGCCGCGATAGGCCTGGCGCACGCCGGTCACGGTGATCGCCTCGCTGCGGTCTTCCCCTTCGACCTCTTCGGCCGCCGCCTCGCCGAGCGGCGCCAGCGCCATGGCAAACGGCAGAGTTCCTGCGAGCAGGCAGCGGTCCTTGGCAAAACGAAGCATGCGATCCCCACGATGAAATATGCCGCGAGCGATCATTGCCCCCTCGGTCGGGGCGGCTTCTGTCAGGACAAACGATATAGGTCAACGATATGTTGCATCATATCATGAAATAGGGGCGCGGGCTTATCGACGATATGTGGCGCAGGCTGCGCTGTCAGCCACTTGCAGGCTCTAGCCTCCGGCCGTTCTTAACGACCAAGCCCGAGGGCACGGGGATCGGCCTGAGTCTCGCTCGGCAGGTCGCCCATGCTCTCGGCTGGATTTGATCCTTGAGAGCTGTCGCCCAGCGGTCTTCCGGATCCGGCTGCCGCTGGGAGTTCAGGGAAAGGGTGGTGCCGGAATTCCGGGTCAGAACTCGATTGAGGCGGAGGCCTTGAACGTGCGCGGGGTGCCTTGGAGCAACTGGGTGCCGAACACGGCGAAGGCGGAGGCCCAGTACCGCTTGTTGGCGACGTTATCGACGTTGAAGCGCAGCGTCAGCGGCGTGTCTCCGCCGAGCAGGGCGACGTAGCGGGCGCCGAGATCGAACCGCGTCCAGTCGTTCAGTTCCAGCGTATTGGCCTGATCGACCGCCTGCTTGCCGGTATAGACCACGCGGCCGGTCAGGGTCAGCGCGGGCAGGAAGGGCATGTCCCATTCGACATTGGCGTTGGCCAGGACATCGGGAACGCCGACCGCATCGTTGCCCTGATTTACGCCGCCATCGGTACGGCGCAACTTGGCATCGGTGTAAGTGACGCCGCCGATGACGCGCAGGCCGTCCACCGGCTCGCCGTCGACGGTGAATTCGACGCCACGGTTCCGCTGGGTGCCGAAGTTGCCGTATTCGTAGAAACCGGGATTGTCGGCATCCGCACGATAGAAGGTGTTCGGCTTGTCGATCTGGAACAGCGCAAGCCCGGCATTGAAGCGGCCCATGTTCACCTTGCCGCCGACTTCGTATTGCACCGACTTGACCGGAGGCAGGACCTGGCCGCCGTTCGTTACCGGGAAGGAAATGGCGTTGACCTCCACGACGGCTCCGGCGGTGGATCCCTGCACCAGACCTTCGATCCGGTTACCATAGAGCGACAGGCCCGCGACCGGCTTGATCACAACTCCGACAACGGGCGTGACGGCATCCTTGTTGTATCCGCCGGACTTCGCTCCGTCGGTATATGCATAGGAGGTCGTCTTGATCTGCTGGAGGCGCAGACCGCCGGTGATCAGGATGCGATCGTCCCAGAAGCCCACCGTGTCCGAGGCGAAGACGCTGGCCACGCGGGTCCGGCTGATCGGGAACGGATCGTCGAGATCGCCGCCGAGCAGTACTGACTGCGGTACGGCCACGGTCGGGGTGTCGTAGAGGTTGGTATCGTAGCTGCCGAAGAAGTCGTAGGCGTTGCGGTTGACCTGCCAGCTTGCCGCCACGCCGACATTGACTTCATGGCTGATGCCGCCGCCGTTCAGCTTGACGCGCAGGCCGCTCGTGGCGGATTCGTTGTTGTCGGTGCGGGGCACGTAGGATCCGCTGCCGGTCGCAGCGCCGGTGGCGGGATCGAGCAGGGTGATGCTGGCGGTGGTCTGGTCTTCATTGCCGTCGCGCGCGCCGACCTTGGCGTAGAGCATGGCATTGTCTGCCAGGTCGTATTCGACACTGAACGTGCCGAAGAAATCTCTGGTCTGGATCAGGCTCCAGGGCTGCGAGTAGTTCGCGCCCGCCTTGGGCACGCGCGGGATGACCGAGCCGATCGCCACTTTCGGGCGCCAGTTCGACTGGCGAAGGCGCTGGTAGTTCACGTTGAGCATCGCGCGCAGTGGGCCGCTGTCGTAGTCGATCGTGCCGCCCACGACGTAGCTCGAATGGAACTCGTTATCGATCGCCACGTCGCCCCGGCGCGCCGAGCCGTTCACGCGAAGGCCCCATTCGTTGTTCTCGCCGAAGCGGCGAGCGACATCGAGCGCGCCGGAGAAATGCGAATCCGAAGTATAGCCGATCGTCGCGCGGGTCATGTCGCGGTCGGCCTTCTTCGGCAGCAGGTTCACGCTGCCCCCGATACCGCTGCCGCCCGGCGCAGCGCCGTTGAGGAAGGCGCTGGCGCCGTTGATGACCTGGACCGAGGAGAACAGCTCCGGCGCCACCAGCTGGCGGGGGGTGATGCCGTAAAGCCCGTCGAAGCCGACATCGTCCGAAGCCAGATCGAACCCACGGATGACGAAGACTTCTCCGGCGATCCCGAAGCCCAGCGTCGTGCGGATCGTGGGGTCGTTTTCAAGAACCTCGCCGAGCGTATCGGGCTGCTGGTTCAGGATCAGCGCTTCGTTGTACGAGCGCAAGTTGAACGGGATGTCTTCGGCGGCCTTGTCGCCCAGAACGCCGACGCTGCCGTTGCCGCTGACCTGCGTCTGGTTCTGGCGCTGGGCGGTGACGAGGATGTCCTGCGGCGTTTCCGTGGTGTCGGCGGATTGCGCCTGGGCATTGGCCGCGATGAATGCGGTCGAAGCGAGCAGCGCGGCAACGCTGAGGCGGGCGAGGTGCATGAAGAATTCCTGAATTGCGTCCTGCCTGACGGTACCGTGCAGGCCCCTGATCTCCCGCCAATTAGGCTAGTGCGAATCACTTGCAATACCGAGATGGGCGTAAGCGCGATTTTTCCGCGAGGCTGTTGCATTCCGGTTGCTGTTGCAGCGAGGCCTAGAGCGGCCAGACAGTCAGGATCAGCGGCGGTCCCGCCAGAAGGACAAGCAGGGACAGCGGCGCGCCGAGCCGGGCATAATCGGTGAAGCGGTAGCCGCCGGGACCCATCACCAGAGTGTTGCATTGGTGCCCGATCGGCGTAAGGAAATCGCACCCCGCGCCGATTGCCGTGGCCATCAGGAAGGCTTCTGGCCGATAACCCAGGTCATGCGCGAATACCGCCGCGATCGGCGCCATGACGAGCACGGTTGCGGCATTGTTGAGAAACGGCGTGACCGCCATGGAGATGAGGAGAACCAGCGCTACGGCTCCCCACGGCGGCAGATGGACGGCCATATTGGCGAGTTCGACTGCGAGAACGTCCGAAGCCCCCGTGGTCTGCAGTGTTTCGCTGACGGGGATTAGAGCGCCCAGCATGATGAGGATCGGCCACTCGATCGCTTCGTAGGCGTCCTCGGCCAGCAAGGCGCCGGTCACGAGGACGAGACCGGCTCCCGCAAAGAACGCCAATGCCACCGGAACGAAGCCCGTGGCCGTGGCCAGCATCGCCCCGGCAAGAATGGCGATCGCAAGCCACCCCTTGCGCTTGCGGCCCAGGCGGATCTGTCGCTGGGCGAGGGGCAGCAGGCCCAGTTGGTTGAGCTGCCCCGGCATGGCATCGAGAACGCCCTGCAAAACCAGGATGTCACCGGCCACCAGCTTCACGCCGCTGGGCTTGTTCCTGAGACGGCTTCCTTCCCGGGAAATGGCGATCAGCCTTATCCCCAGGCGCTCCTTAAGCATCAGCCGTCCGGCATTGGAGCCGACCAGGACCGAACCGGCTGTCACCACCGCTTCGATAACGCCGGTTTCGTCGTTTCCTTGCTCCGCCTCTTCGGGATCGTGGAGGGCAAGGCCCGCCCCGGCGATCGCGCGCTCCAGCGCATCCGGGTCTCCCATCAGGATCAGGATATCGTCCTGTTCGATCATCGTGTCCGGATGCACTTGCGCGCGGAGGCCGTGACGCAGCACTGCGGTTACCTCTATGGCCCCTTCCTGACTCTCGATGAAGGCGGCCACCGTATCGCCAATAACGGTGGCCTGCGGGATTACCGTGGCTTCGGTCGCATAGGCCGAGATGTTGAGAGCCTGACCCATCGTGATCGGCGCCTGCCGCTCCGGCAGGAGCCTGCGGCCGACATGCAGGAAGATCAGGCCGATGACCAGCAGGCTCAGCCCGGTCGGCAGGTAATCGAACATTCCGAAAGGTTTGCCGGTCATTTCCTCGCGCACGCGGCTGACGATGATGTTCGGAGAGGTGCCGACCAGTGTTGTCAGTCCGCCCAGTAAGGAGGCAAATGCCATCGGCATGAAGAACCGGGAAGGGTTGGTGCCGCTTTTCTTCGCAAGCTGGGTTGCCGCGGGCATGAGCATGGCCAGCGCTCCGATGTTCTTGATAAGCCCCGAAGCGGTCCCGACCAGACCGGTCAAGACGAACAATTGCGATCCGGCTTTTCGCAGGCGGTGGGCCAGCCGGTCCACCGCCGCTTCCACCAGACCCGAGCGCTGTACTGCGGCCGACAGCACGAGTGCCGATCCGACGATGATGACGATGTCGTCCGAAAAACCGGCAAAGGCCTTTTCAGGCGGCACCAGCCCCAGCGCAACCCCGGCGAGCAAGGCTATGATTGCGGTGATATCGAAACGGAAGCGCCCCCAGACGAACAGCGCCATCATTGCGCAGAGCAGAGTTACCGAAAGCCATTGTTGCAGATTCATCGCGCCCTGCGGAAGATGTGTCGAGTAGGAGAAAATGGTTCGCGTGGCCGTTTGTTCGCAGTGCCCGCAGCTTTTTCCGGGTGATTGGGCCTTGTGACCGTTCGCAGGGATTGCGCGCTGACAGCGCTCGTTCGATCCTTGCGGGTTCCGTGTCAGCGCCGACGGCACTTACAACTTCATCACCAACAGTTCGATCAGCAACCTTGACCTGTCGTTTCCCTGTGAGATCAATCCTCACTTGACGATCGCACTCGGTTTCCGGGCCAATATGTAATTGAAGCTATGCCGCTCCCCTTCAGGAGGATGACCCGATGACGATTTCCAGGGCTTTTGCGACCATGGCCATGCTCATGGCCCTATCCCCGGCCGGACTGGCTCAACCTGCCGTTGCGCAGGAAGCCGAGGCTCCGCGTCCGGTGACGGTGAGCGTCAATGCCGCCCGTACGGACGGCAAGCTCCCGCCGGTCTGGCGCTTCTTCGGTGCCGACGAGCCCAACTACGCGACCATGAAGGACGGCCGCAAACTGCTGGTCGAACTGGGCAAGCTGAAATCCGGCCAGGTCTATTTCCGCGCGCACAACCTGCTCAGCAGCGGCGACGGCACGCCGGCCTTCAAGTGGGGCAGCACCAATGCCTATACCGAGGATAAGGACGGCAAGCCGGTCTATGACTGGACGGTCGTGGACGGGATCATCGATACCTATCTGGCGCGGGGGGTGCGGCCCTATCTCCAGATCGGCTTCATGCCAAAGGCCCTGTCCAGTGCGCCCGAAGGCACGCCCTATCAGCATAGCTGGCGCCCCGGCTTCGACTACAAGCTGATTGCCACCGGCTGGACTTATCCGCCCAGGGACTATGAGAAGTGGGCGGAACTGGTCCACCAATGGACGCGCCACAACATCGAGCGTTACGGTCGGGCCGAGGTGGAGCGCTGGTACTTCGAGGTCTGGAACGAACCCAATTCCAACTTCTACTGGTCCGCCAGTCCTGAGGAATTCTACAAGCTCCACGACTATGCCATCGCCGCGATCCGCAAGGCGCTGCCGACCGCGCGCGTCGGCGGACCGGACGTGGCGGGGCCGGGCGGGACTTTCATGGACGGGTTCCTGAAGCATGTATCCTCCGGCAGGAACTACGCCACGGGGCAGGTGGGCACGCCCACCGACTTCCTTTCGTTCCATGCGAAGGGCAGGCCTACGTTCGTGGACGGCCACGTACGCATGGGGCTGTCCACGCATCTGCGCGAAACGGACGGCGGTTTCGCCAAAGTGCTGTCGATCCCCGCGCTGGCAGGCAAACCGGTGGTTATCGGCGAGAGCGATCCGGAGGGCTGCGCCGCCTGTCCCGGGCCGCAGAACGCCTATCGCAATGGCACGATGTACTCCAGCTACACCGCCGCCAGCTTCGCGCGGATCTGGGAGCTGGCCGCCCGGCGCAAGGTGAACCTGGAGGGCGTGCTCTCGTGGTCCTTCGAGTTCGAGGATCAGCCGTGGTTCGCGGGCTATCGCCAGCTTTCCACCAACGGCGTCGATCTGCCCGTGCTCAACGTGTTTCGCTTGTTCTCGCAGTTGGGCGAGACGAAGCTGGCGACGACCAACGCCGCGCAGATCCCGCTCGACCGGGTGATGGCGCAAGGGGTGCAGGGCGAGGCGGATATCGGTTCGATCGCCACCTTTACCGCAGACGGCAAGATCGCGCTGCTGCTCTGGCACTACCACGACGACGACGTGGCCGGGCCGGATGCGCAAGTCACGATCGATCTTAGGGGCTTGAAGGAAGTGCCCACGAAGGCCAGCCTGTGGCGCGTGGACCGCGATCACGCCAACGCCTTTGCTGCGTGGCAGAAGATGGGATCGCCGCAGTCGCCCGATCAGGATCAGTACGTGAAGCTGGAAACAGCTTCCAGAATGGAGGCGGAGGACGTCGCGGTGAACCGCAGCGGGAAGGGTGCCAGCGCGACGCTGCGCCTGCCGCGCCAGGGCGTTGCCTTGTTCGTGCTCGACGTGAAGTAAGGACCATGGCCGGCGCGGCGGCCGCAACGGAGGCGGAAGCGGCGCCGAATGCGAGGCTCGCGGTTTCGACTGCAAGCAGGCGGCGACTATCGGCCGGATATCCTGTGCCGCCTAGGGTATCGGCAAGCTGTACGGCGAATTTGTCAATTGAATCGCTTACCCGACGAGCGAGGGACATCGAGCGGCAACAATCATGAAATTGATTCATGAGAGTATTTCATAAAGCGCATTTTTCTAACGCGGATCGGTTCGTTAGGGGCTGAACTATTCCAGCAGGATTTCCCGTCCGTTTCTGGTGCCCTGTGCAGCAGAGGGTCGCAGCGGCGGAAACCCAAACCAGAAAAATGAACCGGAGAGGATTTCGCCTGTCCTGCGCGCATGCCTGCGTGCCGGACGGCCCATGGAGTACTCGATGCTAGGTATCGTCAAGACCGCGCTGCACCGCCCCCTGACCTTTATCGTCATGGCCATTATCATCGCCATCGGCGGCTTGCTGGCGGCCTTCCGCACGCCAGTCGACATTTTTCCCGAGATTAAGGTTCCGGTCATTGCCGTCGCCTGGACTTACGCGGGCCTCGCGCCGCAGGACATGACGGATCGCATCGTCACGCCCTATGAGCGCGTGCTGACCACCACGGTCAACGATATCGAGCATATCGAGAGCCAGTCGCTCCAGGGCACCGGCATCGTCAAGATCTACTTCCAGCCCGGCGCCGACATCCGCACCGCCACCGCGCAGGTGACGTCGGTTTCGCAGACGGTGCTGCGCCAGATGCCGCCCGGCATCACCCCGCCGCTGATCCTGAACTACAGCGCCTCGACCGTGCCGATCCTCCAGCTTGCCTTGTCGGGCGAGGGCATGACCGAGCAGCAGCTGTTCGACATCGGCCAGAACCAGATCCGCACCGGCCTCGTCACTATTCCAGGTCTTGCGATGCCGTTCCCCTCGGGCGGTCGCCAGCGTCAGGTCCAGATTGACCTCGATCCGCAGGCACTTCAGTCGAAGGGCCTTTCTGCGGTTGACGTCGGCAATGCCATCGCCTCGCAGAACCAGATCAACCCCGCCGGTTTCGTGAAGATCGGCGAGACCCAGTATTCGGTGCGTCTGAACAATACGCCGGATTCGATCGAAGCTTTGAACAATCTGCCCGTCAAGGTCGTCAACGGCGCGACGATCTACATGCGGGATGTGGCCTTCGTGCGGGACGGCAGTGCCCAGCAGCAGAACGTCGTTCACGTGGAAGGCCGTCGCTCGGCCTTGCTGACGGTGCTCAAGAATGGTGCGACTTCGACGCTTTCGATCGTCGATGGCGTGAAGTCGGCGCTGCCCAAGATCGCCGAAACCCTGCCGGACAGCCTCAAGATCCTGCCGGTCGGCGATCAGTCGCTGTTCGTGAAGGCGGCCGTCAACGGCGTCATCCACGAGGGCGCTATCGCCGCCGCGCTCACTTCGCTGATGATCCTGCTGTTCCTCGGCTCGTGGCGCTCGACCGTGATCATCGCGCTGTCGATCCCGCTTGCGGTTCTCGCCGCCATCGCCATGCTGGCGATGTTTGGGCAGACGCTCAACGTGATGACGCTGGGCGGCCTTGCCCTTGCTGTCGGCATCCTGGTCGATGACGCGACCGTCACTATCGAAAACATCAACTGGCACCTCGAACAGGGCAAGGGCGTGATGGAGGCGATCCTCGACGGCGCCGCCCAGATCGTCACTCCGGCCTTCGTCTCGCTGCTCTGCATCTGCATCGTCTTCGTGCCGATGTTCTTCCTCCCGGGCGTCGCGGGCTATCTCTTCGTGCCGATGGCGCTTTCGGTGGTCTTCGCGATGATCGCCTCCTTCGTCCTGTCGCGTACCCTTGTGCCGACGCTGGCGATGTACCTGCTGAAGCCGCACACGACCCACGGCGAGAACCCGCACAACGCCGGAACCCCGGATTCGCACAATCCCCTCGTGCGTTTCCAGCGCGGCTTCGAGGCTCGCTTCGAAAAGCTGCGCGACGGCTACCTCGGCCTCCTGCGCCGCGCGCTTCAGGGGCAGAAAGGCTTCATGCTCGGCTTCCTGGCAATCGTCGTCGTCTCGTTCGGGCTGATGCCTTTCCTCGGCAGCAACTTCTTCCCGACCGTCGATTCCGGCCAGATTGCCATGCACGTCCGCGTGCCGGTGGGGACCCGCATCGACGAGACCTCGCTGCGTTTCCAGCGGATCTCGCAGGAAGTGCGCAAGGTCATTCCGAAGTCGGAACTGGGTTCGATCACCGACAACATCGGCCTGCCGGTCAGCTCGATCAACACCGTCTACAACAACAGCGGCACCATCGGTCCGCAGGACGGCGACATGCTGATCACCCTGAACAAGGGCCATGGCCCGACCGACGGCTATGTCGAGAAGCTGCGCCGCGAACTGCCGCGCCTGTTCCCCGGAACCCAGTTCTCGTTCCTGCCCGCCGATATCACCAGCCAGATCCTGAACTTCGGTTCGCCTTCGCCGATCGACGTCCAGATCGCGGGCAAGGACCTCGCTGCCTCGCGCATCTATGCCCAGAAGCTGATGGCGAAGATGAACCGCATTCCCGGCCTTGCCGACATGCGTCTTCAGCAGCCTGCCAACTCGCCGCAGATCGACGTGGATGTGGATCGCGCCCGCGCGGGCCAGTACGGGTTGACCGAGCGTGACGTGACGACCAGCCTCGGCAACTCGCTGGCAGGAACCTCACAGACCGCGCCAGTGTTCTTCGTGAATCCCGACAATGGTGTGCAATATGCTGTCGTCGCCCAGGCGCCGGAATATGCGGTGGATTCGCTTAGCAAGCTGTCGAACCTGCCGGTCTCGGGCGCTGCTGCCGGAACCCGCCCGCAGCCGCTGGGCGCACTGGCGACGCTGAACCGCTCGACCACCGCGCCGGTCGTCTCGCACTACAATATCGCCCCGGTCATCGACATCTACGGCACCCCGCAGGGCCGCGACCTCGGCGCGGTGGCGGGTGACGTGCAAAAGGCGATCGACTCGCTCAAGGCCGAAGCGCCCAAGGGCTCGACGATCACCATCCGCGGCCAGTACCAGACGATGAACACCGCCTTCTCCGGTCTCGGCTGGGGCCTGCTGGCGGCGGTCGTGCTGATCTACCTGCTGATCGTGGTCAACTTCCAGTCCTGGCTCGATCCCTTCGTCATCATCACCGCGCTTCCGGCGGCGCTGGCGGGTATCGTCTGGATGCTGTTCGCGACCGGAACTACACTGTCGGTCCCGGCCCTGACAGGTGCGATCATGTGCATGGGCGTTGCCACCGCCAACTCGATCCTCGTCGTCAGCTTCGCCCGCGAAAAGCTGGCCGAGCTGGGCGATCCGGTGAAGGCGGCGATGGAGGCGGGCCTCGTCCGCTTCCGCCCGGTCTTGATGACGGCGCTCGCCATGATCATCGGCATGGGCCCCATGGCGCTCGGCCTCGGCGAGGGCGGCGAGCAGAACGCCCCGCTCGGCCGCGCCGTCGTCGGCGGGCTGATCTGCGCCACCATTGCAACCCTTCTTTTCGTTCCCACCGTCTTCGCCTTCGTCCACGGCCGTCGCCGCGAGAAGGCAGCCCCCCAGGAAGTGCAGGCCGCCCATGCATGATTCGACCTCTGAACCCGCCAACCAGCTTTCGGGCCGCACTCTGAAGCGCGTCGGCATCGGCGCGGCGGTGATCGCGCTGGCCGTCGTCGGCGCGGGAATCGCCACCCGCCTCAGTGCCACCCGCGATCTCGAAACCGTGGCCGAAGACGCTGCCGTGCCGACCGTTGCAGTGGTCACCCCGGCAGGCGCGGGCGAGGCCGGCGGTCTGGCGCTGCCCGGCACCGCGCAAGCCTTCAACAGCGCGGCGATCTACGCCCGTACCAACGGCTATGTGCGCAGCTGGCAGGCTGACATCGGCGACCGCGTTGCGGCAGGACAGACCCTTGCCGTGCTCGATGCGCCCGAAGTCGACCAGCAACTCGCCCAGGCCAAGGCTGACTACCAGACCGCGCTCGCCAACCAGCGCCTTGCCGCCACGACCTCGAAGCGCTGGAGCGCCATGCTCAAGCAGGACGCGGTCTCGCAGCAGGAGGTGGATGAGAAGGCGGGAGATCTCGCCGCCAAGACCGCGCTGGCCAATGCCGCACTGGCCAGCGTGCGCGAACTTGAGGCGACGCGCGGCTTCACCCGCCTTTCGGCGCCGTTCGCCGGTGTCGTAACCAGTCGCTCGGCGCAGATCGGCGCGCTGGTGGTGGCGGGCAATGCCGCCGCGCAGCCGTTGTTCACCGTTTCCGACGTGCACCGCATGCGCATCTACGTGCGTGTGCCGCAGATCTATTCGGCGCAGGTCAAGCCGGGCGTCGGCGTCAACCTGACCCTCCCCGAGTTCCCCGGCCGTACCTTCCCCGGCACCGTCACCCGCAGCGCGGGCGCGGTCGATGCCCAGTCGGGTGCGGTTCTCGTCGAAGTCCAGGCCGACAACAGCGACGGTTCGCTGAAGCCGGGCGCCTTCGTCGAGACGCACTTCGACGTGGCGGGCGGCGTGCAGGGCCTGACCCTGCCGGGCAGCACGATCCTCTATACCGACAACGGCCCGAGCGTGGCCGTGGTCGGCGCGGGCGACCGCGTGATGGTGCGTCCGGTGACGATTGCTCGCGATCTCGGCAAGACGGTGGTGGTCTCGGTCGGCGTCAAGCAGGGAGACCGCGTGGTGGACAGCCCGCCGGACTCGATGCGCAGCGGCGATCAGGTGAAGATTCAGAAGCCTGCCGCGCCCACGGCTGCAAAGGGCGCCGCTCATGGCGCTTAGGCTGCGCGCAGTCGCGGCGCTGCTTCTCGCCGGATGTTCCGTGGCCGGGTGTTCGATGGCGCCCGACTATCACGCTCCTGGAACCGCGGCGCCGCCCGCATTCCGCGAAGTCGCGGGCTGGTCGCAGGCCGCCCCGCGCGATGCAGAGGCACGCGGCGAGTGGTGGACGATGTTCGGCGATCCGACGCTGGACGATCTCGAAAAGCGCGCCGAGGCCGCCAGCCCGACCCTGGCCGCGGCGCTCGCCCGCTACGACCAGGCACGCGCCTCCGCCGGTGTCGCCGCTTCCGATCTCTATCCGACGGTCGGTGTCAGCGGGGAGGCTTCGCGGGACCGCGTTTCAGCAGGCCGACCGCTTTCGACCGGCACGGCGCGGACCTACAACAACTTCGTGGTAGGCGGCAGCCTGTCCTACGAAGTCGACCTCTGGGGCCGGGTCCGCAATTCGGTGAAGGCGGCCAATGCAGAGGCGGCAGCGTCCAGCGGCGATCTCGCCTCGGCGCGGCTCAGTCTGCAAGCTTCGGTAGCGGATGCCTACTTGCGGCTGCGCGGTCTCGACGTGCAGGCCGATCTGCTGAATCGCTCGGTCGAGGCGTTCGAACGTGCGCTCAAGCTCACCGATACGCGCCATTCGGGCGGGATCGCCTCGGGCATCGACGTCAACCGTGCGCGTACCGTGCTCGGGAACGCCAGGGCACAAGTCTCGGCGGTCGCCAACGAGCGCGCGGCCACCGAGCACGAACTGGCGGCGTTGATCGGCACCACCCCTGCGGAGTTCTCCCTGCCGATGCGCAGCGAGCCGCTCGACGTGCCGGACGTTGCCGTGGGTGTGCCTTCGGAACTGCTCCAGCGCCGTCCCGACATCGCTGCGGCCGAGCGCCGGGTCTTCGCCGCCAATGCCCGCATCGGCGTGGCAAAGGCGGCGTGGTTCCCCTCGATCGGCCTCGGCGGCGGCGCAGGCTGGCAGACCACCCATGGCAACCTGCTGAGCACGCCCAATACGTTCTGGTCGCTCGGCCCTGTCTCGGCCCTGCTGACGCTGTTCGACGGCGGTGCGCGCAAGTCGCAGGTGAAGATGTCGCGGGCGGAGTACGAGGAAGTGGCGGCGAACTATCGCTCTACCGTGCTCGGCGCCTTCCAGGACGTGGAAGACGCGATCGCGGCGATGCACCACCTCGAAACGCAGGCTTCGGCCCAGCGCGACGCGGCGCAGGCGGCCCAGCGCACCAGCGAGATCGCGCTGTCGCGCTACCGGGACGGCGCTTCGGACTATCTCGAAGTGGTGACCGCGCAGACCGACGCGCTTGATGCGCAGCGGTCGTGGATCGGCGTGCAGACCGCGCGGATGCGGGCGAACGTCGCCTATGTCCGCGCAATGGGCGGCATGAGCTGAAAGACCTCGGCCCGCCCCGCCGCCAGTCAGGCGCGGGCGGGCTGAAGTCCGGCGACGCGCGCGACGATGTCCGCGGCAATGCGGATCGGGTCCTCACCGGCAAGGAAGGGCGTGCCGTCCGGCTTCCAGTCGAGGCCGCCGATCGCATAGCGCGTGCGCTCCTTCTGCCAGGCGACATAGGCGCGGTGATCGGCGAAGGCCTGCTCGATGGCGGCGATCGGATCGGCCTCGGGCGTGACGACATCGCCGAAGTGCCACATCGCGTAGTCTTCGCTGTCCTGCCACGGGGCACCGTGAGCATTGACGAAGAGGCAAGGGCGCGGGCGGATCAGGAACTCGTAGACCTGGCTGCTGACATCGCCGAGATAGAGATCGGCAACGCACGTATAAGTCATGTCGTTGCAGCGCGGCGAGCCGAGATCGACGATCACCCGGCCCGGCACCGAGAGCGCTTCCCATTCGCGGCGCTGGCGCGTGGACCAGCCCATGGCCATGCGGACATGCGGGGCGACGACGAGATTGTAGCGACCGTCCCGCACCACGGCCTCGATCAGCTTCTTCGCGAAGGCGTCGAAGGAGTTCAGCTTAGCGGTGAAATGCGGGTTGTAGAGCACCGTCTTGCGGTCGTTGTCGAACAGCGGCGGCCGGTCAAGGCCGGCGCGGAGTATGGCGGCCAGCTTGATCGGGCCGGTTGCGGTACAGTGTTCCGGCGTCACAAGACCGGCGGCGAGCAGGCGGTCGCGGTCCTTCTTTCCGGCGACAATCACGTGCTCGAACAGTTCAAAGCGCTTCTCAAAACCCACCGCGCGGTCGCCCGCGCCGTGAGGGATATGGACGAGCGGCGGGCACTGCTTCCACAGCCGCGCGAGGATGGTCGAGGTGCGTTCGGCGCAGAGGATCATTTCGGCATCGCGGATCAACGACGACCAATATACCAGTCGGGCCAGCTTGCGGGCGAAGCTGGGGATCACGGCGCCCAGTGCACTCGGCAGCCGCATCTCAACGAGGGCGGGCAGCGGCAGGTCGATCTTTGCGGCGAGTTCGCGGACGGCGGCGGCATCGGCGGCCTTGGGCACGAAGATCGTCACGCTGCCGGGATGGCGCCGTTCCAGTTCGCAGGCGACCGGCACGATATGCGGCAACTGGTGCGCGCCGCCGACGGCAAGGACATGGATCAGGCGCGGCGCGGCGGTCCGGAGGGTCGTGGCCGGGAGCGCGTGCGAAGGGGCAGTGACGGTCATTTCTGGCCTATGCCGCAGCCTTGTCTCGCAATGATTGCGGAAACATTTGGATTTGCCCATGTTGCAGGCGGCCTGCTGCTCGACGTGCGCGCGCCAGATCGATACGGGCGGGCAGTTTGACGCCCCTATTTCCGTAATGCCGTGCCGGGACCGACCCTTATGCAGATCCTGCTTGTCGAAGACGATGCCAGCCTGGCCGCTCATGTCGCGGCGGGCCTTCGCGAGGCCGGGCATCTCGTCGATCACCGGACCGACGGGCGCGATGGGCTGATCCAGGCCACTTGCGAGACATACGACGTGATCGTGCTGGACCGGATGCTGCCCTCGCTCGACGGGCTCAAGCTGCTGGCGGCCCTGCGCGCCACGGAGAACACCACGCCGGTCCTGATCGTCAGCGCGCTGGGCGATGTGGACGAGCGCGTCCGCGGCCTGCGCGCGGGCGGCGACGACTACATGGCCAAGCCTTTCGCAATGTCGGAACTGCTGGCGCGGGTCGACAGTCTGGGCCGCCGTAATGCCACTGTCGCCGAGCCGGGCGATGTCCTGCGGGTGGGCGATCTGGAGATCGATCTTGTTGCGCATGTCGTCTCGCGCGGCGGGCGGCGCATCAACCTGACCCTGCGCGAACTGCGCATCCTGGCCTATCTGGCGCGCAATTCCGGGCGGGTGGTCACGCGCTCGATGCTGCTGGAAAACGTGTGGGACTACAATTTCGACCCGCAGACCAACATCATCGACCAGCATATCTCCAAGCTGCGCCAGAAGATCACCGAGGACGACGAGGCGCCCCTGATCCACACGATCCGGGGTATCGGCTACGTGATGCGGGCAGAGTGATCGAGCGATGACGCGCCTTCTGCGCAGCCTTTCGTTCCGGCTCGCGCTGACCTACGCGGCGTTGTTCAGCCTGTCGGTCGGGGTGCTGTTCGGCGCGGGCTACTGGTGGCGGGTGACGCGGCCGATGGCGGAAGTTCGCGCACGCGTCGAGGTGGAAGCGGGTGAGATCGGTGCGGTCTACCGTAAATCGGGCATCGCCGCTGCACAGGCCGCGCTGGAACGCCGGGCGCATCGCCCTGCCACGCGGGTTCCGTTCCATGTCCTCCTCGCTCCCAATGGCGAGATCGTCTCGGCGAACCTGCCGAGCTGGCCGCCCCTGCCCGGCAGGGATCTCACGGTGATCGAGGCCGACCGCTTCGTGGACGGGTTCGAAATCGACCACTCCGCCATCGTCCGCGACCGGGCCATGCCGGACGGCGGGCGCCTGATCGTGGGGCGCGACGTGCAGGACATCGTCGATGACGAGGACCTTCTGCGCACCGGGGCGATCTGGTTGCTCTGCGGCACGCTGGCGCTGGGCCTGACCGGGGGCTGGCTGATGAGCCGCGCCATCGGCAAGCGCATCGACATGGTGGCCTCTACCGCCCTCCAGGTGATGGAGGGCGACTTGTCCGGCCGCGTGCAGGTGCGCGGTACGAACGACGACTTCGACCGCCTCGGCGCCACGCTCAACCTGATGCTCTCGCGGATCGAGAGTCTGTTCGAGGCGGTACGGCGGGTGTCGGACAACGTGGCGCATGAACTGCGCACGCCGCTCGCGCGTCTCGCTGGAAAGCTGGAAGTGCTGGAGCACGATCTTGGCGACGATCCCGCTGCGCGCCGTGCCGTCTCCGAGGTGATCGTTGAGGCGAACCGGCTGCGGCAGATCTTTGCGGCGCTGATCCGCATTTCGCGGCTCGAAGGCGGCAGGGCCGCCGCGCAGATCCAGCGCACCGATGTCGTGCAACTGGTGGAGGACGTGGTGGAATTCTACCAGCCCGAGGCGGAGCGGCGCGGGATCGACCTCGTGCTCGATGCGCGGCGACCACTGGTGGCGGACCTCGATCTCGATCTGGTGTTCCAGGCCATGTCCAATCTGCTCGACAATGCCCTCAAGCATGTGCCGGACGGCAGCCGGGTGGAAGTGCGCGCCGGGAGGCAGGGCGGGGACCTGTTGCTGGCGGTCTCCGACAATGGCCCCGGTCTCGCCCCGGCCGACCTCGCGCGGGTGACGGAGCCGTTCTACCGGGCGGAAGGCTCGGCGGGCGTTCCGGGCGAGGGGCTGGGTCTCAGCATGGTCGCCGCGATCGCACAGGTCCACGGCGCGCGGATCGTCTTTGCCGACAACCGGCCGGGTCTCTCCGTGTCGCTGCGGTTTCCCGGCGCTCAGGGTATCCAGCGATAGATCGGCTTTGCGGTGACTTCGGGCACCGGTGCGGTGAGGTCGGCGCCGTGGGCGGGGTCGTTCACCTTCTCCGGATCGACGAAGCCATAGAATACGCCGCGCGATGCCGAGCCGCCGCGCTGCTCGACGTCGCCGATGTTCTGGGCCGTTCCCGAAAGGACGATGCCCTTCTCGTATTCGCCGATGCCGAGCATGGCGGTGGCCGCCTGGGCCTTGTCCTTGATGACGGTATCGCCGCGCAGCACGGACAGCCCGGACACCACCGCATCGCCCAGCACTTGCGCCTTGCCGAGCACGACCGCGTGGTCCTCGATCCGCGCCTTGCCGGAGACGGTGCCGGAGATCACGCGGGCATAGGGGCCGACATAGGCGGAGGCCGAAACGCTGGCCGAGGGACCGACCCAGCCGCCGCCGTTGGTATGGCGATGGCCGCCGGGGATTGGCGCGGGCGTGTCGGGCAGGGCGCCGTCGAACTCGACCATCCACGGATAGCGGTAGATCGAATACCACGGCTGGTCCCAGCGGATCTTCTGCATCTGCGAGGGCGTGGCCATGACGACGAGATAGAGGCCGGTGTCGCCGGACTGGACTGCGATAGAAGCCGCCCCCTTGGCGCCGCGCTGGAGCGGGGTGTAGCGGCTCGTGCCGTCCGCGCCGACTGCGACAACGCCCCAGCGCCAGTCGGAAGCGGGCGATGGGATGGCCTCGGGTTCGTCGGCCAGACCGGGTAGGGGAGCGACGGCGCTCGCCTGTTGGACGAGGCCTCGAAAGGTCACGGTCACGCGGTCCCGGCCGGCATCGGCATGCAGCTTGACCACGTTGTAGCCCCAGCGCTGCGGTGCCCACATCTCCGGCACGGCGAAGCGGCGGCGTTTCGGATCGATGGGGTCGAGCACCGTGGCGGAAAGGATGGCCGCGTCGGTAGTCTGGTCGTAACTGCCGTAGTTGCGGCGGAAGACCGCGCCCTGGTCGCTGCCGTCCGGACTGGTGTAGTCCCAGTTGGCGCTGTGGAGCGCCCAGTCGCCGAATGTGTCGTTGAGCTGATCCTGCGTCCAGCCCATGTTGCGCTGGAGCACGCTGAAGGGATCGGCGGTGAGGCGGGCCGGATCGTCCTTGCCGGGCGCGGTGCGCCAGATCGCATTAACCGCTTCGAAGCCCTTGGTGTCCTTCAGGTATTCGAGGAACTGCCAATTGCAGTAGCGCGTCCGGGTCGAGCCGTAATAGAGGTGCGGGTACTGCTTGAGCAGCACCGAGCAATGGGTGTTCTCCCGGAATTCCGGAAGCTGCACGGTCATCCAGTTGGCGTGGCTTTCGAACAGCCAGCCGGTGAAGGGCGAGTCCATGAGGCGGCCGGTGGCGGCCTGCAAGGCGTGGGTCAGTTCGTGCGCAAGGCCGAAGCGGTCCTTGAGCGCGCCGGGGTCGATCCACATGCCCATGTGGCCGAGCTGGTCGGCGCCGCCGGTAAGGCCGTAGCCCACGCCGATATAGGCATTGACCTTGAGCTTCTCTGCCGAACCGCAATGCGGCTCGGGGAATTTCAAGGTGCCGAGGAAGTAGTTCCAGACATATTCGAGGTGCTTCGTGGCTGCCTTGGCGACTTCCGGCTCCACCGTGCCGGGCTTCCAGTGGAGCGCGAAGTGTTCGCTTTCCATCTGGAGCGGCAGCGCGGAATTTGCCGCGTCCGACGGATCGGTAGCAGCCACCTTCCAGTCCCCGGCCACGCAGGCCGCACTCGGTGTGGAGCCGGTGGCCGGGGAGGCAAGCGCCGGTGCTGACGGAATGGCTAATGCCAGCACCGAAGCCTGAAGCAGGGCTTTCATTATCAGCGCGGGCTGAGCGTGACGGCGGTTTCGCCGGTCCCGAGCGCAATGGCATAGCCGCCGCGATCCGCCGTGCCAGCGTCGGTGGCATAAGTCTTGCCGCCTGCGGTCGTGGTTTCGAACAGGAGGCGCGCGCTGGGCGCGGTGGCCGAGGCCGGGTCGAGCTGGAGCACCACCTTGCCGGTCTTCGCGTCGTAGTCGGCGCTCTTGATCCGGCCCGCTTCCAGCGTGATCCAGAGACCGGCGGGGGCGACGAAGAGGCGGCGGCGGGCGCCGTCCTTCGGCTCGATATGGACCTTCCCGGCCTTGGCGGTTAGATCGCCGCCGAAGCCGAGCCAGCCGAACTGCGGATCGTTCACGACATAGCTCGCCGAAGTGATCGCGTGGCCGTAGAAGCCCATGCCGTAGTCGCCGGTGATGACGTCCCACTTCATCATGTCGGGCCAGGAGTGGAACGCCGCTGAGCCAAAGCCCTGCTGGTCGATATTGGTGATCCCGCCCATCATGCCGCCGTAGGCGACGCGCAGCAGGTGCAGGTCGGCGGGGTTCTGGCGATAGGCGTCGAACAGCGGCACTGCGTTGAGCGCCGAGCCGTAGTGGTGGATCTGACGCTCGATGCGCGAGACCTTGCCGCCGTAGAGGAAGTCCCAGTAGCGGCGGGCATTGCCGTTGTAGCCCCAGCTCGGAATGGTGGGATCATAGGCGAGAATGACTTCGCGGGTGTCGTCCGCCTGCGGCTGATAGCCGAAGTAGCGCATCCAGGCATAGACTTCGGGCTGGCCGGTGGAATCCCAGGCCATCTCGCTGCCGAATGGGAACTTGAGGGTGCGCCAGTGGTCGGCGCGGCCCTTCATCAGGCCTTCCATCTCGGTGGCTTCGGCGGTCAGGCCCTCGCGCTTGAGGTCCTTGAGGATGTCAAGGAAGACATCGCCTTCCATCTGGCCGAACTGCGCATAGTAGGGCGCATCGCGCATCATCGCGACCGAAGTGCGGTAAGCCCACTCCAGGTAGAACTTCCAGTCGTGCTGCTTGACCAGCCCCTGGTTGTCGCGGGCGAGGCGGTAGAGCACCCAGTGGCCGATGGCGACATGCGGATAGTTGTAGGAACGGCCGAGATCGTCCGAATCCTTCTTCGACCAGGCGGTCCAGCTTTTCCAGTTGATCTTGGGATCGTAGTAGTTCGGGAACTCCACCGGATCGTAGTAGAAGATGCTCTTCTTGACCGCGCCTGCCTGCGGGCCGTCCTTGACCTGAAGCGTGCCGAGCACGGTCTCGTTGACGAGGCGCTCCAGTTTGGCGACTTCTTCGGGGCTCGGATTGTCGAGCTGCTTCATCATCGCCGCGACCCACGAACCGGCACCGCCTTCGTCGCTCATACCCGCAACCCAGACGCGGCCGTCCTGCGTGAGGATCTTGTCGTCTTCGCGGTCGTAGGAGAGGATCGCGGGGCTGCGGTGGAATGGGTCATCCTTACCTTCGAACCACTGGTTCGTCGTGGTGAACTTGCCGATATCGGCCATGACCTGATCGAGCGGCTTGGTGATGTAGTAGCTGACGGTCTGCTTCTGGCCGTCCGCATAAGTCACCGTGAGGCGGGCCTGCCCCCAGCCAGAGGCCTTGACCTGATAGCGGGCCCAGCCAGTTCCGCTCTTCTCGGAAGTCGCGGTGAGAGCTCCCTCGGGGAAGGACTCGATCTTCGCGACCTTGCTCGGGGTCTTGAGGAAGAGGCTGGCGGTCTGATCGGTCGGCACGACGTAGCCGGGAATGCCGACAGCGACGGGGCGCTTCTGGGCGACGAGGGTGTCCTCGATCTTGCGGATATCGGGGGCGGTCACGAAGCGCAGGCCGATGGTGCGGCTCTCGCCCGGTGCAAGCGTGATGCTGGTCGGCTCGTTCCACTGCTGCCCGGCCTTGGCCCATTCCTTCTCGGCAAAGCCCTTGCTGGCGACGGTCCAGTCATAGAACCCTTCCGAGACTTGGCTGCGCTGGCTCCTGTCGGTGAAGATGTCGCCGTCCTTCGCCGCGCGCGCCTCGATGATCGGGCGATAGGCTTCGAGCGGCGTGCCCTTTTCGGGCAGGACGAGCAGGGCCGGGCCTTGGCCGTTGAGGCGGGTGACCTGAAGATAGCCCGCATCGCGGCCGATATAGGGGTCGACGAAGCTCGCCTCGGCATGGGCCTGGTCGAGATCGCGGTCGAGGATGATGTTGTCGAACACCATCGGCATGCCGAGACCGCCGATCTCGACGGGCGCGCTGCTGGTGTTGACGAGGGTGAAGCGCATGGCAAGCACGCCTGCCTCGTTGACCCAGCGGCGCTCGACGCGCAGCGGGATACCTGCACCCATCGAGGCGGTGATATCGGCGGCGGCGAGCACACCATTGCCGCCCGCGAGCGCGGCGATCTGCTTGCGGGCATGGGCGGAGGAGAAGTCCTGCCAGCCGGAACCGGCGGTCTTCAGGCGGATATGGATATCGCCGATATGGACGTAGCCGTCGCCCGCACGCTCGGGTTCACGGCCTGCGGGTACGAAGTCGAAGGCGGTGTTGCCCTTGGGCGAGAGGTGGGCGAGCGTCTGGGTGTCGGCCCGCAGCGCGAGATCGAAGGCCGAGGTCTGCATCTCGGTCTTGCCGATCGGCGGATAGACCGGCTTCGGCTTCTGCGCTTCGCCTTCCTCGGCATAGGCCACGGTCGTCGGCAGTATCGCGGGGAGAGTGCCGAGCACCAGGGCGACGAGCGGCAACGGCTTCAGGAGACGCTTCATTTCAGGTCCTCGCGGGATTTACTTGGCTGCCGGGGCAGCGGGAGCGGCCGCCTTCACGGGGCCGAGGGCAGGCGGCGTTTCGCCGAGCAGATACTGGGTGAAGTAGTCGCGCAGCTTCTTCCAGAAGAAGGGCCGGTAGACGTTGTGCGTGGCGTTGGGCATCACGATCAGATCGACGTCCCGCCCGGCGTCCATCAGCGCCTTGGCGAGACGGTAGCTCTGGGTGACCGGCACGTTGTCGTCGATATCGCCGTGGACCAGCAGCAGGTGGCCCTTGAGCTGGCCCGCGACCGACATGTTGGAATTGCGCTCCCAGGTCGCCTCGTCGGCGTAGCCCATCGAGACTTCCGGCCACCAGGTCTTGTCCAGCCGGAGGTCGTGGTTGCCCGAAGACGAGACGCCCACCTTGAAGAAGTCCGGGCGGCGCAGCACGAAGCGCGCGGTGTCGTAGCCGCCCGCCGAACCGCCAAACACGCCGACGCGGGTCATGTCCATATAAGGATACTTCGCGGCCATTTGACGGATCAGGGCAATGTGATCGTCGAGGCCGACTTCGCCGAGGTTCTGGAAGGCGGGCAGGCGGAACTTCTGGCCGCGCCGCGACGTTCCGGTGCCGTCGATCATGACGACGATCGCGCCGATCTGCGCCACGCTGTTGCCGGAAACGCGCCGCGCATCGCTCCAGGTGGCGGGAACGTCGGTGGTGGTCGGGCCGGTGTAGACGTTGTCGATCACCGGATAGCGCCGCTTCGGATCGAAGTGCGCGGGGCGATAGATCATGCCGTAGATCGGCGTCGTGCCGTCCGCCGCCACGCCCTGGAACGGCTCGGGCGCGGTATAGCCGGCGGCGAGCAGGCGGCTGTCGTCGGCCTTGGCCAGTTCCATGACGATGCGCCCGGTCTGGCCCTGGCGCAGCACGGCGCGGGTCGGCGAGGTCGGGCTGGACATCTGGTCGACGATCCATTGGCCGTCCGGCGAGACCGAGGCGTTGTGGTCTAGCGGCTCCGGGGTCAGTTCGGTGAGCGCGCCGCCCTTGGCCGGAACGCGGTAGAGTGCGCGCCAGTAGGGATTGCGTGCCGCCTCGCGGCCGACGCCGGTCACGACGAGCGAGGACTTGTCCCCGGCCACGTTATCCACGGTGAGGACTTCCCATGCGCCGGTGGTCAGCGCCTTGCCGCCATCAGGATCGTCGGGTCTGACGAGATAGAGCTGCGCCCAGCCGGTCCGCTCGGAGATCGCAAGTTCGCCGCCCAGTTCAGGCGAAGGGAAGATCATGCTGGAGGTGACGGTGACGACCGGCTTCACTGCCTCGTGCGCGATGATCTTCGCGGCGCCGGTCTCCGGATCGGCGAGATAGACGGCCTGCTGTTTGTAGCCGCGCTCGGTCCAGAGCATGCGGATCTTGCCGTCCAGCCAGCCCATGTCCGGCGGCGAAGGGTAGAGGATGGATTCCGAAGGCACCTGGATCGGCACGATCCGTGCCTTGCCCTTCTTCATCGCGTCCGTGACGTCGATCACGAGGCGTGCAGCCTGCGGCAGCTTCTCCGCACCCGCGAGCGGATAGATATAGCTGAAACTGCGCGGATAGAAGCTGCCGGGAGGGTTCTGCTGGGTGATCGAGAGCTTCTTCACGTCGCGCGTGTCGAGCCGCCATGTCAGCAGATAGCGTCCGTCCGGCGACCACTGTGCCGAGACCGGCATTGCCGGTTCCTCGGTGCCTTCGCGCAGGATATCGGAAAGTTGCGGGATGGAGCGGCCATAAGGCTGCTCGCGCGTGCCGTCGGTGGTGAGGGGCACTTGGCGGCCTGTTGCGACATCGACGGCGTAAAGGTTGTAATCGCGGGCGACGATCTTGGTCTTGCCGTCCGGCGAGGGGAGGTCGAGTTCCTGGTGGGTGGCTACCTCGACCTGAACGGCCTTTCCGGCGGCATCCATGGTCCAGAGCGCGCCGTCAAAGGCATGGAAGCGGACTGCCTTCTTCGCCGGATCGTATTCCACTTCGGCGATATGCGCATCGTCGAGAGCGACCGGCGCGCCCTTTGCCGATGTCAGTGCGGCGAGCAGGGCCGCGGTCGTCGTGACCTGCCGGGTCTGCCGGGTGCTGAGATCGAGGAACTGGTAGCGCTGGTCGAGACGATTGCCGGTGCGATAGAACAGGCCGCCCTCGACGAAGTGCGGGGCGATATCGGCATTGTCGATCAGATCGCCGAGCGCGCTGCCGAGGAAGCTGTCGGCGGCAGCATAGCGCTGGTCGATGCTCGACTGGGCGATGGCGGTACGCGGGGCGGCCTCGCGCGCATGAGCCGGAACCACTGCGGTAACCGCCCAGGCGAGAGCAAGCAGGCTGATGGATTTCGACAGGGAGGTATGCGAAGCACTCACGGCTGCGGTCCATCGTTTATTTCGGGAGAACGTCTTGGTCATGGCGCGCACTGGCGTTATCGTCAAGAAGAATATACGATATATGATCTGCGCTTTTCTGGACTAGCCAGAGCGTTATTCTTGATACAGACCAGACTCGATGACGAAAGAGAGCACAATGGCCGTAAACGGATCGGGTGAAGGTTCTGAAATGCTGCCCCTGTTGAGCGGACGCCTGCACCATGCGGTGGCCCAGCGGCTAGCGACGCAGATCGTGAGCGGGGAATATCTGGAGGGCCACGTCTTTCCGGCGGAGGTCGAACACGCGGAAATACTCGGAGTATCCCGCTCGGTCCTGCGTGAGGCATTTCGGATGCTTACGGCCAAAGGTCTTGTTTCCAGCAGGCCCAAGGCGGGGACGCGGGTTAACGAGCGCCGCAAGTGGAACCTGCTCGACCCCGACGTGCTGTCATGGCAGATCCAGTGTGGCGCCAGCGATGAATTCCTGCGCGACTTGTTCGAGCTGCGCATGGTCGTGGAGCCGCAGGCAGCCGAGATGGCAGCCCTGCGCCGGGACGAGGGGCAGTTGATCGACATGGCCAATGCGCTGGACACGATGGAGCATTATACGCTCACCAGCCCCAAGGGCCGCGCTGCCGATATCCGCTTCCACGAACTGCTCATGGAGGCAACACGCAACGAGATGCTGCTGGCGCTCTCCAATTCGATCTCGACCGCGATCGCCTCGACCACTGCAATCAAACACGGCATGCAGGACAGCCCGCGCGATCCGATGCCGGAGCATCACGCCCTCTATGCCCAGATTGCCGATCGCAATCCGGCCAAGGCGCGCAAGGCGATGGTTACCCTTATCGAATTGGCCCATGCCGACACTCAGGTCGCGCTTCGTCGCTAGGTTGGGGACGGCACCGTTACAAAGTAGCTATTGACTTCGAGGGGCTGACTTCTATCAATACAGTATACGATATTCGATAGGAGTTATTGGAATGCAGGCCAATCGGCGCGAATGGATGGCGGGCGTGGCGGCGCTTGCCATTTGCTCTGTTCCCCTCAAGGGCTTCGCCGCCGTCATTGCGCCCAAGCTGCCGATCAAGGCCAAGCCGTTGCCGCTGACCGACGTGCGCCTCGCACCGTCGGACTACGCGACCGCCGTCGAAGTCAATGTCGACTACCTGATGTCGCTCAGCCCTGATCGCTTCCTGCACAACTTCCGCAAGTACGCCGGTCTCGAGCCCAAGGCGCCGATCTACGGCGGCTGGGAATCGGACACGATCGCCGGCCACACGCTGGGCCACTACATGACCGCTCTGGTGCTTGCCTGGCAGCAGACCGGCAACCCGGAATGCCGCCGCCGCGCCGACTATATCGTCGACGAGCTGGCCGAGTGTCAGGCAAAGCGCACGGACGGTTACATCGGCGCGCTCGGTCGCAAGACCAAGGACGGCAAGGTCGTCGACGGACAGGAAATCTTCCCCGAAGTCATGCGCGGCGAAATCAAGTCGGGCGGGTTCGACCTCAATGGCTCGTGGTCGCCGCTCTATACCGTGCATAAGTATTTCCAGGGCCTGCTCGACATCAATGCCGCCTGGGGCAATGCTAAGGCGCTTCAGGTCGTGATCGGCCTCGGCGGCTACTTCGAAAAGGTCTTCGCCGCGCTCGACGACAAGCAGATGCAGGAACTGCTGGGCTGCGAGTATGGCGGCCTGAACGAGAGCTACGCCGATCTCTACGCCCAGACCGGCGATCTGCGCTGGCTCAAGGTGGCGGAGCGCATTTACGACAAGAAGGTGCTCGATCCGCTGGTGGCGCAGGAGGACAAGCTCGCCAACTTCCACGCCAATACCCAGGTGCCCAAGCTCATCGGCCTGGCGCGCATCCATGAACTGACCGGCAAGGACGAGCCCGGCCGCGCCGCCCGCTTCTTCTGGGAGCGCGTGACCCAGCATCACAGCTATGTGATTGGCGGCAATGCCGACCGCGAATACTTCTTCGAGCCCGACACTGTCGCGCTGCACCTCACGGAATCGACCTGTGAGCACTGCAACACCTACAATATGCTGAAGCTGACCCGTCAGCTCTACTCGTGGCAGCCGGACGGCGCGCTGTTCGACTATTACGAGCGTGCGCACCTCAACCACGTCATGTCGGCGCAGAATCCGGAAACTGGCGGCTTTACCTATATGACGCCGATGATGAGCGGCGCCCCGCGCGGCTATTCGGGGCCGGGTAAGGAAGCCTTCTGGTGCTGCGTCGGTTCGGGCATGGAGAGCCATTCGAAGCACGGCGATTCCATCTTCTGGGAAGGCGACGACACGCTCTTCGTCAACCTCTACATCCCCTCGACCGGGCAGTGGAAGGCCAAGGGCGCGGCCTTCACTATCGTCACCGAGTATCCGTTCAAGTCGGACGTGAAGATCACGCTCGATGCGGTGAAGCAGGGCAAGTTCGCCGTGGCGCTGCGCATTCCCGGCTGGTCGAACGGCAAGGCGACCGTCGCCGTCAACGGCGTACCGGCGCCTGCGACCCCGGTCGGCGGCTACGTGGTGCTCGATCGTCGCTGGAAGAAGGGCGACGTGATCGCGCTGAACCTGCCGCTCGAACTGCGCCTCGAAACCGCGCAAGGGTCGCAGGACGTGGTGGCGGTCGTTCGCGGCCCGATGGTCATGGCGGCGGACCTTGGTCCAGCTGAGATGGAATTCACCGGCGTCGAACCGGCAATGGTCGGCGACAATCCGCTGGCCGCCTTCAAGCCGATCATTTCGGACCGTCCGCGCTTCCAGACCACCGGCATCATCCGTCCGGGCGACCGCATGTTCGCACCGTTCTACAGCCAGTACGACCGTCGCAGTGCCGTCTACTTTAAGCGCTTCACCGAGAGCGGCTGGAAGAGCGAGGAGGCCGCTTTTCTCGCTGAGCAGGCGCGCCAGAAGGACCTGGCCGCCCGCTCGATCGACGTCATGCACCTCGGCGAAATGCAGCCTGAGCGCGACCATGAACTGATCTCGGAAATCTCCTACCCGGTCTCCTATCGCGGCCGCAACGGACGCGATGCCCGCTCGGGCGGTTACTTCGAGTTCAAGATGAAGGTGAAGCCCGGTCCGCTGCTGCTTCAGGCCAGCTACTGGGGCAGCGAGCGTTCGCGCGTGTTCGACATTCTCGTGGACGACGTGAAGATCGCCACCCAGAAGCTCGACAACGATGCCGCCGGCAAGTTCTTCGATGTGGACTACCCGCTGCCAGAGGCTCTCACCAAGGGCAAGAGCAGCGTAAAGGTCCGCTTCGTGCCGCATGACCGCAGCTCTGCCGGTCCGGTCTTCGGTGTGCGCCTGTTTACCGCCAAGAAGTGAGCCTGTCCTTGAGTGAAGACGTTGCCCTGACGATTGCCGAAGCGGACGAACTCGCCCGCACGGTGCTCGAAGCCTGGGGCCTCGCGCCCGACCATGCCGCCGCCGTCGCACACATCATGGTGTCGGGCGAGCGGGACGGTTGCACCTCGCATGGGCTTTACCGCCTCCTCGTTGCTGCCAACTCGGTCGAGCGCGGGGTGGTGGTTCCCGATGCGGTGCCCGAAGTGAGCGAACCGGCGCAGGCGCTGGTGCGCGTCGACGGCAAGGGCGGCTTCGCCCAGCTGCCGTTCGAGCGCGGCATGCCGCTGCTGGTTGAGAAAGCGAGGCGGTTCGGCATCGCCGCGATGGCGCTGAACAATGTGGTGCACTTCGCCGCGCTCTGGCCCGAGGTCGAGGCGCTGGCTGAGCAGGGTCTGGTCGCCTTCGCCTTCACGCCGAGCCATTCGTGGGTGGCGCCTGCGGGCGGCACCAAGCCGGTGTTCGGCACCAATCCGATCGCTTTCGGTTGGCCGCGACCTGATCGCGCACCTTTCGTGTTCGACTTCGCCACCAGCGCGGTCGCTCGGGGAGAGATCGAACTGCACCGCCGTGCAGGCAAGTCGATCCCGCTCGACTGGGGCTACGATGCCAACGGCAATCCGTCGAGCGATGCCAAGGCGGTGCTCGACGGCGCGATGCGCACATTCGGCGGACACAAGGGTTCGGCGCTCGCCGCCATGGTCGAACTGCTGGCAGGGCCGCTGATCGGCGACATGACCAGCGCGGAATCGATGGCGGCGGATCAGGATCGCGGCGGTTCGCCGATCGGCGGCGAGTTCATCATCGCCATCGACCCGGCGGGCTTCCTCGGTGCAGGTGTTGAGGAGCACTTGCGCCGCGCCGAAGCGATGTTCGACATGATCGAAGGGCAGGGCGCTCGCCTGCCGGGATCGCGCCGCCTGATCGCGCGGGCGCAATCCGACAAGGAGGGGCTGCGCATTCCCGCCAAGCTCCATCAGGACATTCTCGAGGTTCTCGAAAGGGGAAATGACGTGAAGAATTCGGTTGGCCGCGCCATGATGCTGGCCGGCGCCGCACTGGTCGCCACGCCTACGGTCTCGGCGTTTGCCGCTCCCGCCGCACAGGTCGCCAAGAAGCAGACCGCCGACCAGACTTTCGAGGCGATCTATACCGCCGAATACGAATGGCGCCAGAAGCAGGTCGGTCCCTGCGAGGATACGCCCAAGGACAGCAAGATCGTCCTGCCGGATCTCGGCCCCAAGGCGCAGGCAGACCGTCTTGCCTGCTGGACCAAGGTGGAAGGCCAGCTTGCTGCCATCGACCAGAAGCAGCTTTCGCCCGCCAATCGCGTGAACTTCGCGGTCTACAGGGGGCAGATCGACGCACTGCTCGCCTCGCAGCGGTTCCGCGACTACGAAAAGCCGTTCAACGCCGATACCAGCTTCTGGGGCGACCTTGCCGACTGGGCGCGCAATCCGCTGAAGGACAAGGCGGCAGCCGACAACTACCTCGAAATGCTGCGCGAAATCCCGCGCTACTACGACCAGCAGATCGAGAACATGCGCGCGGGCCTCAAGCGCGGCTTCACCGGCCCGCAAGTCACGCTCACCGGGCGTGACAAGGGTATCGAACTGGTGACGCAGGCCAAGTCGGTCGAGGCTTCGCCTTTCTACGAGCCGTTCCGCAAGCTGCCTTCGACGATCCCCGCCGCCGAGCAGGAAAAGCTGCGCACCGAGGCCCGCAAGCTGATTTCGGACGGCGTCGTGCCCGCGCACGTCAAACTGCTCGCCTTCATGCGCAACGAGTATGAGAAGGGTGCGCGCAAGACGCTGGCGGCCTATGACCTGCCGGACGGAAAGGCTTACTATCAGTCGAAGATCGCCGAGTTCGTCACGCTCGACAAGACGCCGGAGGAGATCCACCAGATCGGCCTTAGCGAGATGGCGCGCATTCGCTCGCAGATGGCCGAAGTGATGAGCCAGGTCGAGTTCAAGGGCGACCTCAAGGCCTTCCTGCACTTCCTGCGCACCGATCCGCAGTTCTATCCCAAGACCCCGAACGAGCTCCTCTACCGCGCCGCCTGGATCGCCAAGACCTTCGACGGCAAGGCGGACCAGTTCTTCGGCCACATGCCGCGCAGCCGCTTCGCCATCAAGCCGGTGCCGGACGACATCGCACCGTTCTACACCGGCGGTCGCGGCGGTCCGGGGATCTATCTCGTCAACACCTATGATCTGCCGAGCCGTCCGTTCTACTCGCAAGTCGCGCTGACGCTGCACGAGTCCGCACCGGGCCACGCCATGCAGATGCCGCTGGCGATGGAGAACAAGGACCTCCCTGCCTTCCGCCGCGACACCTATCTCTCCGCCTATGGCGAGGGCTGGGCGCTCTACTGCGAGGCGCTGGGCGAGGACATGGGCATGTACGAAACGCCCTACGACCGCTTCGGCATGCTCAGTTATCAGGCCTGGCGCGCCTCGCGTCTGGTCGTCGATACCGGCATTCACGCCATGGGTTGGACCCGCGAGCAGGCGCAGCAGTACTTCCGCGATAACACCGCGCTGTCCGACCACGAGATCGAGACCGAAGTCGATCGCTACATCTCCTGGCCGGGTCAGGCGCTGTCCTACTACATGGGTCAACTGGCCTTCGTCGATGCCCGCAAGAAGGCGGAAACCGCGCTCGGCCCGAAGTTCAACATCCGCGCCTTCCATGATGCTGTGCTGGAACTCGGCGGCGTGCCGCTGCCCCTGATCGACCAGCGCGTCGATCAGCTCATCAAGGATGGCGGCAAGGGTCCGTACCCGGATGAGGAATAAGCTCGCAGTGATCCTGGCAGCCGGCGCATTCGCGTCGGCCGCCACGGCGCAGCAGTCCGCTGCCCCGACCGGACGGGAGATCACCGTGCCGGGCAATCCGATCCTCGCGGACGGCGACTATTACTCGGCCGACCCCGCGCCCTTCGTCGCCGACGGGCAGTTCTGGATCCTGACCGGCCACGACATGGCCGCGCCCGACGTCAACGACTTCATCATGCCGGACTGGCAACTGCTGCGGACCGATGATCCCACGCCCGGCCCGAACGGAGCGAAGTGGACGCACTATCCCGCGTTCCTCAAGCCCGAGAACGTCTTCGCCTGGGCCGAACCGGCAAGAGCCTATGCCGGGCAGATCATCCAGGGACCCGACAAGCGCTTCTATCTCTACGCCCCGGTCATGGAGAAGGACAGTGACGCGAAGGACCGTTTCGCCATCGGCGTGGCCGTGGCGGACAGCCCTGTCGGCCCGTGGCGGGACGCGCATCCTTCGGGGCCGATCGTCTCGCAGAAAGTGCCCGTCGCCAACGATATCCAGAACATCGATCCGACGATCCTGATCGACGACGATGGCCGGGTTTACCTGTACTGGGGAACTTTCGGCCAGATGCGCGGCATGGAACTGGCGCGCGACATGATCACTCCCAAGGGGTCGGAACAGAAGATCACCGGTCTCACCGGCTTCTTCGAGGCGCCGTGGATCATGAAGCGCAAGGGCACGTATTACATGCTCTATGCGGGCAACAAGGCAGGTCCGACTTCGGCCTGCACGCCTGCGGTCTACCACGCCTGCATCGCCTACGGCACCGCGCCGTCGCCGATGGGGCCGTGGACCTACCGGGGCGTGGCGCTGAAGCCGGTCTCTTCCACGACCTCCCATCCGGGCGCTGTGGAGTTCAAGGGCCAGTGGTACATGGTCTATCACACCGCGGACGCGAAAGACGGCGGCCACTTTCGCCGCAGCGTTGCGGTCGACCGGATGGAGTGGGACGACAGCGTCAGCCCCGCGCTTATCCGCACGGTCTTGCCGACCTTGCGTCCGCAGCCGTCGCAGGACCCGAGCCGCAACATCGCGCGCTCGGCCTGGGCCACGGCCTCGAACGACCCGGTGCCGGTGCAGTTCTGGATCAAGGCGCTCAACAACGGCGTGGTAAAACAGGCCCCGCTGCCGCCCGACATGTGGGGAAGCTGGTCACCTAACAACCCGCCGCAGCAGTGGATTGAGTACCGCTGGGACCAGCCGGTGATGATCGACGGCTCACGCATCCGGTTCTGGAACGACCAGCCCGCAGGTTCGGGTGTGGGCGTCGCGCCGCCTGCAAAGTGGCATCTGGAATATTGGGCGGCCAAGGGCTGGAAGCCGGTGCCGGGCGCCAGCGCCTATGGCACCGCCACCGATACCTTCCAGCAAGTGTCTTTCCCGAAGCTCACCACGCGCTGCCTGCGCGCGGTGATGGATGCCTCGAGCGAGGGCAAGACCCATGCGGCGCTGGCCGTCCAGGAGTGGGAAGTGCTCGCTCCCAAAAGTGCTTCGATCACCGTTCGGGAAAGCACGGCGATACCGCAGCCTTGCGGATAGAGGTCCTGTAAGGCCACATAACCGGATCACGCGAAAGCTGTCTTGAAGGGCTCAGGTCAAAACCTGCGCCCTTTTTGCTGTGCGCTTTCCAGATATTTCCTCCACCCCGAATTACTCAGACAAAAAATTCGTCACGTGCCGGAAACCGGCTTGACTAAATTATGATATCGTAGGACGTATACGATATAAACAAGGCGTGTCGGTTTGAAGACACTGACATAGAAACAGGGGGTTTCGATGGCATCTCTTAAATTCCTGAAAATTTCGACGGCGCTGACGTCTGTCGTTGCGACCGGCATGACCGTTCCCGCCTCGGCGCAGGATCAGGCTGCCCCGACTTCAGAATTGTCGGACCAGAACGGTGCTCCGATCATCGTGACCGGGGTTCGCGGCAGCGTCGAAGCCGCCGCGACGAAGAAGAAGAATTCCAAGCAGATCGTCGATGCCATCGTTGCCGAAGACGTCGGCAAGCTGCCCGACAACCACGTTCCAGAAGCATTGTCCCGCGTTACCGGCGTCCAGATCACCCGCGAGCGCGGTCAGGGCCAGAGCGTGACGATCCGCGGCCTGAGCCAGGTCCAGACGACGATCAACGGCAATAATACCAACGTGGGTGTTGATCGCTCGATCAACCTGTCGGACATTCCGGCTGAACTCCTGAAGTCGGTGGAAGTCTACAAGACCCGCACCGCCGATCAGGTGGAAGGCGGCGTGGCCGGTACGGTCAACGTCGAACTGCGCCGTCCGCTCGATCTCAAGAGGGGACTGACGGTCGCGGGTAGCCTTCGCGGCGCCTACGACGAATATGCCGAGAAAGTCAGCCCTTACGGCAGCCTGCTGGTCGGCGAGCGTTTCAATACCGGCATCGGCGAGATGGGCTTCCTGATCAACGGTTCCTGGACCAAGACGTTCTATCAGGAAAACTACATCGAGAGCGAGTCGCCGGATACTGTCTGCTGCGAAGGCGATCCGAACAGCGCGCTGTTCAACCTGCCTGAGAACCTGCGCAACACGGTAATCCCCTATCGCACCCAGTACGGCACGGAGAGCGGCTATGTCACGCGCCCGTCGCTCAATGCTGTGTTCCAGTGGAAACCTTCGGACCAGCTCGAATTCGTGCTGGAGGGCGGTTACATGGGGTCGAAGGAGCGCCGCTCGATCGACAAAATCTGGACGCTCAATCGCGAATCCGGCACTCAGTTTAGCGATATCGAGCTGATGCCCGATGGTCAGACGATCAAGAACCTGACCATTTCGAATCCCAACGGCGTTCCGGCATGGATCGAAGGCACCTACAATACGCTCAAGCGTGACCTCTATACCACGAACTTCGAGACGAACTGGCACAACGACCGGGTTCAGCTCCACTTCGGCGCCCAATACAACTGGTCCAAGGACAACTACTACTACGTCCAGCAGATCCTGCGTCCCTATGGTCTGACCTCGGCCACGATCGACTTCGTTTCGGATGCCTATTCGCGCCCGGTTCCCTCGATCACTTTCAACGGTGGCGATCTCAGCCAGGCGTCCGGTTATGGCGTAAACCGTTTCCAGGACAATATCGGCATTTCCAAGAACAAGGAATTCGCGAGCCAGGCCGATCTCACGCTCAAGCTGAGCGAAGAGGGCTTCCTGCGATCCTTGCAGGTCGGCGAGCGCTACAATCGCCGCAAGGTCTTCCGCAACTACGGCTATCGTGACGGCAATCCGCGCGTCAGCGGTGTCGATGCCCCGTTGACGGCCTTCCCCGGCGGCGCTCAGGCTTCGATAACGAGCGTCGATCTGCCCGGCTCGCCCTCGTGGTATCGCATCCCTGGCAAGGCACTGCTCGGTGCCATCGACGATATCCGCGCCTATATCCAGGCTACCGACCCCGGCAGTGCATCGCGTTTCGCCAGCGAACTCCCGCCGAGCGATCAGGGGCAGACCTTCCGTTCGACCGAACAGACTTTCGCGGCTTATGCCCAGTTCAACTATGGCTTCGACATCGGCATTCCCGTCGATGGGGTGATCGGTCTGCGCGCGGTCAACACCTGGGGTGTATCGAACAGCTTCGACTACCGCGTTCCGATCGGCGGCGGCCCTGTAGAGATCGGCGAATCCACCGGTCGCGGCAACTTCCTGGACCTCCTGCCGAGCGTCACCGGCACCTTGCATTTCGATGACAAGACCCAGTTGCGCCTTTCGTACACGACCAACGTCTCGCGTGCGAGCTTCTACGATCTGCGCCCGTTCTACTTCGTCGATCCCAACGCGACGAACCCGACGGTCGATGCTGGCAACCCCGAACTCAAGGCCCAGCGCGAGTGGTCGCTTGATGCCAGCCTCGAACATTACTTCGGCCGCGCCGGTGCCATTTCGCTTGCAGGCTATTACAAGAAGGTGAGCAACTGGTTCTACTTCGACCGGCGTGAAGTTGCCGATCTGGCAGCCTACGGCTTGCCCGGTCGCAGCGGTTTCATCCGCCAGCAGCGCAACGCGGGCGACGGCGAGTTCATCGGTGCCGAAGCCTCGGCCCAGACCTTCTTCGATTTCCTGCCCGGCTTCTGGAGTAACTTCGGCGCCAGCGTGAATGCCACCCGCATTTTCCGCGCACGGGTTGAATATCCCTATCCGGAAGACTTCCCCGGCGCGTTCGATGCAACGGAAGTCTCGAAGTGGACGGCCAATGCGGCGCTCTTCTACGATACTCCCAAGTTCAGCGCACGCGTCGCCTACAACTATCGTTCGCCGTACCGTCTGTTCGTATGGACCGATAACCCGGCCTATTCGTGGTACAACGACGATACCTCCCGCCTCGATGCAGCGATCAACTATACTCCGGTGGAGTTCATGACGCTGTCGATCGAAGGTACGAACCTGCTGGGCAACGACGTCTACCGCTATTTCGGCAAGCAGAACATCCTCCCGCTCGGCGTGCGCACTCTGGCGCGCACGGTTCAGGGAAGCGTCCGCTTCCGCTTCTGATGGTCAGCCCATCCCTGTCAGTGTGAGAAAGAGCCGTCTCGGGCAACCGGGGCGGCTCTTTTTCCTGCATTGTGCCCGATTGCAGAACGGTGCACAAAATTCCGCATATAGTGATAATTTTGCAATTGTCGTGCAATAAATAATATCGTATACGATATCTCAAGTCAGAGAGAGTAGGAAGAAGCTTCATGGCAATTGGATGGAAGGGTGTATTCCCGGCAGTGACGACGCAGCTCCGTGAGGATCTGTCGATCGATCTCGCCGACACCCAGCGCGTGGTCGACGATCTCATCAACGACGGTGTGACCGGCGTGATCGCGCTCGGCACCGTGGGTGAGAACAACTCGCTCGAATATGACGAAAAGGTCCAGGTTCTCTCGGCCATCGTCGAAGCGGTGAACGGCCGCGTTCCGGTCGTGACCGGCGTTTCCGAGTTCGATACGCGCCGCGCCGTGCGTTATGCGCAGGCCGCCGAAAAGGCCGGTGCCGACGGTCTCATGCTGCTCCCGCCGATGGTCTACGTGCCCAAGGCGCACGAACTCGTCGCGCACTTCAAGGGCGTGGCCGAGCAAACCGGCCTGCCGATCATGCTCTACAACAACCCGCCGGCCTATCGCACCGTGATCGACAAGGACGTCCTTGCCGCTCTGGTCGACGTGAAGAACATCGTCGCGGTCAAGGAATCTGCGCCGGACACCCGTCGGTTCACCGATTTCAAGAACATCTTCGGCGATCGCTACACGCTGTTCGCGGGCCTCGACGACGTGGCTCTCGAAGGTCTCTACCTCGGCGCACAGGGCTGGGTTTCGGGTCTCACCAACGCTTTCCCGAAGGAATCGGTCGAGCTGGTCAAGGCTTTCGAGCGCGGCGATCACGCCAAGGCCATGGAAATCTACCGCTGGTTCATGCCGCTGCTTCACCTCGATGCCGACCACGATCTGGTCCAGTCGATCAAGCTGGCCGAACAGGTCATGGGTCGCGGTTCGGAGCGCGTCCTGCCTCCGCGCTACGTCCTTGAGGGCGAACGCCGCGCTCAGGTGATCGCGATGGTCGAAAAGGCCGCCGCTACCCGTCCCGACCTGACGGTCGCGGCAGCAGCATAAGGGAGCGTCGATGCGGCACACTTTCTTCTGCATCGACGGCCATACAGCCGGTAACCCCGTTCGCCTTGTGGCGGGCGGGGCTCCGCTGCTGAAGGGCGCCTCCATGTCCGAACGGCGCCAGGATTTCCTGTCGCGCTTCGACTGGATCCGCACCGGCCTGTGCTTCGAACCGCGCGGGCACGACATGATGTCGGGCGGCTTCCTCTATCCGCCGACAGATGCCGCCAACGATGTCGGCATCCTCTTCATCGAGACGTCTGGTTGCCTGCCCATGTGCGGCCATGGCACTATCGGCATGGTGACGTTCGGCTTGGAGCATGGGCTGATCCAGCCCGCGACGCCGGGCAAGCTGCGCGTCGAGGTTCCGGCGGGCGTGATCGAGATCGCCTACGAGACCGAAGGCCAGAAGGTCACTTCGGTGCGCATCACCAATGTCCCCGCCTATGTCGCCGAGCGCGGCATCGAGGTGGACGTTGAGGGCATCGGCCCGCTGACCATCGACGTGTCCTATGGCGGCAACTACTACGCCATCGTCGAACCGCAGGGTAACTATACCGGCCTCGACGATCTCGGCGCCTCGCGGATTATCGAGCTTTCGGGCCGCATCCGCGAAGCCGTTCGGGCGAAGTACGAGCCGGTCCATCCGCTCGATTCCACGATCCGCGGCGTCAGCCACGTCCTCTGGGCCGACAAGCCCAGGCATGAGGGCGCCGACGGCCGCAATGCCGTGTTCTACGGCGACAAGGCGATCGACCGCAGCCCCTGCGGCACCGGTACATCGGCGCGCATCGCGCACCTGCATGCTACCGGACGACTCAAGCAGGGCGAGCGCTTCGTCCATGAAAGCTACATCTGCAGCCGCTTCATCGGCGTGGTGGAGCAGGAAGTCATGCTCGGCGACAAGCCCGCGATCATTCCCTCGATCGAGGGATCGGCCATCGCCACCGGCTTCAACACGATCTGGATCGACCAGGCCGATCCGTTCTGGGCCGGTTTCCAGGTGACCTGATGAGGGGCGGGAAGAAGGCCCGCGAGCCTTCTTCCCGCCTTTAGTCGCGTGCCCGTTCCAGCGGAATGACGAAAGGCAGTGGCCCGGCCATGTCGACATGACTGGTCACGCCGTAGACCGCGCGCAGGCGTTCGGCAGTAAGCACCTCTTGCGGCGTTCCGTCCGCAACGAGTTCGCCTCCATTCACCAATAGCAATCGGTCGCAGTAACGCGCCGCCATCGTCAGGTCGTGTAGTACGGCGACGACGAGCTTGCCGTCGTGCGCCTCGCGCGCGAGCAGATCCATGACGTCGATCTGGTGGCCCGGATCGAGCGATGCGAGCGGCTCATCCACCACCAGGGCAGGAGCGCCGACCGCGAGGGCGCGGGCGAGCATGGCGCGCGCACGTTCGCCGCCTGAAAGCTCGGTCGCCACTCTGCCTGCAAGGTCGGTGACGTCCGCCCGCGCCATGGCTTCCTGCACGGCGCGTTCATCGGTGGCGGAAATTCGCGACATCGGGCCGAGATGGGGCAGGCGGCCCAGAGCGACGAGGCGCTCGACGGTGAGCGGCCAGTGCAGGGTCTGGCCTTGCGGCAGATAGGCGATGCGGCGGGCGAGATCACGGGGCTGGAGGGTGGAGAGCGGCTCGCCGTCCACCGAGACTGTGCCGCCGGCCGCTGGAACCAGCCCGAGCATGGCGCGGACCAGCGTCGACTTCCCCGCACCGTTCGGACCGATCACGCCGACGAGCGCGCCGGGGCGCAGCGTTGCGGAAAGGCCGCGCAGGACCTCGCGTCGGCCGAGGCGGACGCGAAGGTTGTCGATGGCGATCGTCACCATAGGCGGCGCTCCCGGAGCAGGTGGAAGAGGAAGACCGGCACGCCGAGGAAGGCCGTCACCACGCCCAGCTTGAGTTCGGCGTCGGTGGGGATCAGGCGCACGAGCACGTCGGCAGCCGTCAGCAGGACCGCGCCGCCGAGCATCGACGGCACAAGTAGTGCCGATGGGCTGCGATCGGTGAGCGGCCGGATGAGGTGCGGCACGATCAGGCCGACGAAGCCGATCGCTCCGGACACCGCGACCGCGCCGCCTACCCCGATGGCCACGCCGAGCATCAGGCGGCGGCGGGTACGGCGCAGATCGACGCCCAGCGAGCGGGCGCCGTCTTCTCCGAGCGAGAGGGCGTCGAGCGCGCGGGGATTGGCTAGTAGCAGCGCGGCGCCGACGAGCACGCAGGGCAGGGCGATCCAGACATGCTCCATCGACCGGTTTTCTATGGAGCCGAGCAGCCAGGACATGATCTCCATCGCCGCGAAGGGATTGGGCGAGAGATTGAGCGCCAGGCTGATCCCGGCACCGGCCAGCGTCGAGACGGCGATTCCGGCAAGGATCAGGCTCAGCGGGCTTTCCGAATGTCCGGCAAGGGCGAACAACAGGGCAATGGCGAGAAGGCCGGTCACGATGGCGAGCAGGGGCAGGAGCGCCGGATGCCATTCGGACAGCCCGAAATAGAGCGCGATCACCGCGCCGAGCGCCGAAGCGTTTGAAGCGCCCAGCACGGAGGGTTCGGCCAAGGGGTTGCGCAAGTAGCCTTGCAGGACTGCCCCGGTGAGGCCGAGCATGGCCCCGACCATCAGGCCGATCAGTGTGCGCGGCAGGCGCAGTTCGAACAGGATCGCGCGCGCAACGCGGTCGTGCGCGGGATCGGTCAGCGCCGCGAAGATCCGACCCCAGCCCAGCGAGACCGGCCCGACGGTCAGCGAGATGAAGGCTATGGCAAAAAGCGCGATTCCCAGTAGAGGGATCACGGCCGGATGGCGTTGGCGGGACGAACTGCGGCTCTGCACGATAACCTCGCATGCGATCGGCTGCCCGTCACGCTTGTGTCCCGGGTCGGTGTTGGTAAGGACCCATGCCATGGGCCTCGGAAAAATCCATCGCTATCTTCGCCTTGTCCCCTGCCTCGTACTGTTGGGGGCAACGCCCACTGCGCCTTCCGGTAAGCGGATCGACAGTGCGAAGATCAGCCCGCACCGGATCGTCTCGCTCAATCTCTGCGCGGACCAGTTGCTCGTCGCTCTGGCCGATCGCGATCAGATCGCAGGGTTGACGCGCTATGCCTCCGACCCGGTCATGTCGAATGTGGCCGCTGCCGCCAGGGGGCTGCCGGTCTTCGGCGGCTCTGCGGAGGAAGTGCTTGCCGCCGATCCCGACCTCGTGATCGGCATGCCCGCCCGGCGCAATCCGGCTATCGCAGTGCTCAGGAACCAGCACTATGCCTCGCTCGATCTCAAGTCGGCCAAGAATTACGAGGAGATCCTCGCCTCTATCCGCGACGTGGCCCGCGCGGTCGGCCATCCCGAACGCGGCGAAGGGATGATCGCGCGGATGAATGCGCAGCTTGCCGGGCTGGGCAGCGCCGGTCGCGGCAGGGTTGCGGCCTATTACCAGCGGCGCGGCTATCTTACCGGCACCGGCACTCTGGTGGACGATCTGATGACGCGGGTCGGTTTCGTCAATCTGGCGGGGAAACTGGGCAAGCCCTCGCTCTCACAGATGAGCCTTGAGGAAATGGCCTTGGCACACCCCGATTATATCGTGATCGACAGCGCCACGCAGCGGGTTTCCGATCAGGGCATCGAGATGATCCACCACCCGATCCTGCGGGATATTCCGCGTGTGGCGATCCCGCAGGCCTGGACCGTCTGCGGCGGTCCGGCCTACGTCAAGGCGGCGAAGGCGCTGGCGGCGCAGGTCAGCGCTCGCTGACGTTGTTCTGCCAGTCGAGCCGCGCCTGCCAGCCGCGCCGTTCGAGTTCCGGCACATGGTCCGGTTCGAGTGGCTGGCCCAGGCACAGCAGTGCGATCAGGCGCCAGTCCTGCGGCACGTCGAGAAGCCGGGTCACATGGCCGGGTTCGACTACCGAGACCCAGCCCAGACCCAGCCCCCTGGCCCGCGCGGCCAGCCATAGCGTGTGGATCGCCAGCACCACCGAAAAGGCGCGTGTAACCGGCATTGTCGCTGCGCCGAGGCCGCCGCCGATGGGCGTGGCATCGTCGCAGAAAACGGCGATCAGTTCGGGGGCCTCGCGCATGCCGTGAAGTTTGAGCGCGGAATAGGTCGGGCGGCGATCCTCGGCCATCGCCTCACTGGCGCGCGCGATTTCGGCATCGGCATGGGCGGCCAGCGCCTCGCGCAGTTCGCCCGAACGGACGCGGACGAAGCGCCAGGGCTGCGAATTGCCGACCGAGGGCGCAAGTTGCGCCGTTGCCAGCAGTTCGGCCACCACCTCTTCACCCAGCGGATCGCTGCGGAAATGGCGCACGTCGCGCCGCCAGGCCAGCAACTGCGCCAGTTCGTGCCGGAAGTCGGGGCCGAACTGCGGCGACATCTTCAGAATTCGATGCCCGCCTGCGCCTTCACCCCGGAACGGAACGGATGCTTCACCAGAGTCATCTCGGTGACGAGATCGGCCGCCTCGATCAGCGCTTCCGGGGCATTGCGGCCGGTGACGAGAACATGCTTCATCTCGCCGCGCGCGGTCAGCACTTCCAGCACTTCGTCGAGCGGCAGGTAATCGTAGCGCAGCACGATATTGAGTTCGTCCGCCAGTACCATGTCGTAAGCCGGATCGGCGACCATGCGCTTCACTTCTTCCCACGCCTCACGCGAGAGTTCGATGTCGCGGGCGCGGTCCTGGGTGTTCCAGGTGAAGCCTTCGCCCATCGGCTTGAACTCGACCCGATCCGGGAAGGCATCGAAGACGACCTTCTCGCCGGTGGTCATCGCGCCTTTCACGAACTGGACGACGCCCACTTTCTTGCCGTGGCCGATGGCGCGCACCACCATGCCGAGGGCGGCGGTGGTCTTCCCCTTGCCCTTGCCGGTGTGGACGATCAGCAGACCTTTTTCGACCGTCTTTCCGGCCATGATCTTGTCATGCGCGGCCTGCTTCTTCTTCATCTTCTCGGCGTGCTGTTCGTCGGTACGCTGCACCATGGTCATGCTCCTGAGAGGGCCGCGAGCATGAGGCCCGCGCTGTTCGATCGGGGTTTCCAGAGGCCGCGTTCCAGCGCCTCGGCAAGGCGCGCGGCGGTTTCGCGCAAGGCGGCGGGGTTGGCCTCCGCCATGAAGTCGCGCACCGCCTCGTCTTCGATGAAGGCGGCGTGGACGGCGTCGAAATGGTGGTCCTTCACCGCGTGGGTCGTGGCGGCGAAGGCGAAGAGGTAATCGACCGAGGCGGCGATCTCGAACGCGCCTTTGTAGCCGTGGCGCATGACGCCCGCGATCCACTTGGGATTGGTGACGCGCCCACGTACGATGCGGCCGATCTCATCCTCCAGCGTGCGGACGACCGGGCGCTCCGGGCGGCTGTGGTCGTTATGATAGCTGATTGGCGCGCGGCCCTTCAGATGCTCGACTGCGGCGGCGATGCCGCCTTCGAACTGGTAGTAGTCGTCGCTGTCGAGCAAGTCGTGCTCGCGATTGTCCTGGTTCTGAACCACGGCATCGACCGCGGCGAGGCGTGCTGCGAACAGTCCGCGCTCGGCGTGGCCTTCCACGCCGCCGCCATAGGCGTAGCTGCCCCAGTCGAGATAGACATCGGCCAGATCGCTGCGCTCATGCCAGATCTTTTCGTCGATCATCGCCTGAAGCCCGGCACCGTAGGCACCCGGTTTGGAGCCGAACACGCGGGCACCGGCGCGGCGGGTGGCCTGCGTTTCGGCCGCGCCACTTTCGACGAGTTTCGCGGTTTCGGCGCGGTGGCGCTCGGCGGCAGGGTTGTCGCCATCTGGTTCGTCAAGCGCCATCACCGCGCGCGCAGCGCTGTCGATCAGGTCGATCTGTTCGGGGAACGCATCGCGGAAGAAGCCGGAGACCCGCAAGGTCACGTCCACGCGCGGGCGGCGGAGTTCGGCGACGGTCATCACCTCGAAGCCGACCACGCGGCCCGAAGTCCAGTCCCAGCGCGGGCGCACGCCCATCAACGCCAGAGCCTGCGCGATGTCGTCGCCGCCGGTGCGCATGTTGGCGGTGCCCCATGCGGAAAGCGCGATGGCCTTGGGGTACTCGCCCTCGCGCTGGAGATAGTCCTCCACCAGCAGATCGGCGGACTTGCGGCCGAGTTCCCAGGCAACGGCGGTGGGCACGGCGCGGGTGTCGACCGAGTAGAAGTTGCGTCCCGTTGGCAGCACATCCGGCCGCCCGCGCGTGGGCGCGCCGGAAGGGCCGGGCAGCACGAAGCGGCCATCGAGACCGGCCAGCAGGGCTTCGGCTTCGCGCGGGCCGCAGAGATCGATGCGGGGGGCGAGGTCGGTGCGGATGGCGTCGAGGACGGCCAGCGTCCTGTCCCCCGCTCCGCTCATCCTGAGCCTGTCGAAGGATGCTGGCGCCGCGCTGTGGTCCTTCGACAGGCTCAGGACGAGCGGGGTTTGGGTCGCTCCGCTGACCCATTCCGCCGCGAGCAGTTCGAGCCGTTCGACGGTGTCGCCGTGGGTGCGCCATGGTTCATCGGATATCGCCCCGAGCGGTTTCGGTCGGGCGCCATTCCAGCGGTCGCCCATCCGGCAGTCGAGCGGGTCGAAGTCCAGACGGAAGTCCTCCGCCATCGCCTGCAGCAGCGAGGCTTGTCCGTCATGGTCATAACCGCGCGGGGTGCGGGCCAGCGCCACCAGCAGGTCGCGCCGCAATCGGCCTTCGGGCGACTGCGTGAAGACATGCAGACCATCACGGATCTGCAATTCCTTCAACTCGCAGAGGTAGTTGTCTATGGCTGAAAGGGCATCGTCATCGTCGCCGCTGGCCCCGGCATCACGGTCGAGGCCATGGCTGCGCGCCAAATCGAGAATGTCCCGCCGCAGCCGGTCAAGACGGCGCGGGTCCATTCCGGCGGCGAGGTAGTATTCGTCCACCAGCGCCTCAAGCTGCTTGAGCGGTCCGTAAGTCTCGGCACGGGTCAGCGGCGGCGTGAGGTGATCGACGACCACCGCGCCGATGCGGCGCTTGGCCTGCGTGCCTTCGCCGGGGTCGTTGACGATGAAGGGGTAGAGTTGCGGCAGCGGCCCGGCGCAGATCTCCGGAAAGCACTCGCGCGAGAGCGAGATGGCCTTGCCGGGGAGCCATTCCAGATTGCCGTGTTTGCCGACATGGACCACCGCCTGCGCGCCGAAGTCCTGGGCCAGCCAGACGTGGAAGGCGAGGTAGGCGTGCGGCGGCGGCAGCGCGGGATCGTGATAGCTGGTCTTGGGATCGATGTTGTAGCCGCGCGCGGGCTGCACGGCGACGACGAGATTGCCGAAACAGTGCACCGGCAGGCGGAAGGCCCCGCCTCGCACGAAGGGATCGGCTGCAGGCTCGCCCCAGCGTTCGACCATGGCCTTGCGCGCGCTTTCAGGTACGGCTGCGAAGGCGGCTACGTAGGCCGAAAGCGGCAGCGAAACTTCGCCGGCACGGCTTAGCGATGTCAGGTCGTTGGTCACGCCGCCGGTCATCACGCGCATCAGCGCGACGCCGTCCTTTGGCGCTTCGCCGATATGATAGCCTGCCTCGGCCAGCGCGGCGATGATCGCGGCGGTGCTGGCGGGGGTGTCGAGGCCGACGCCATTGCCGATGCGTCCGTCGCGGTTGGGGTAGTTCGCCAGCACCAGCGCAACGCGGCGCTCGGTGGACGGCGTGCGGCGCAGGCTCGCCCAGTTGGCGGCGAGATCGGCGACGAAGGCCACCCGGTCCGGCGCGACGCGTGGGACGACGATGCCGCACTGCGTCACTTCATCGAAGCGCTCGGCGGCCTTGAAGGCAACGGCGCGCGTGAACAGGCGCCCGTCTATTTCCGGCAGCGCCACGTTCATGGCGAGATCGCGTGGGCCAAGGCCGCGCGCGGCGCCCTGCCACTCGCTTTCCTCGACGCCCGCGAAGGCGACTTGCAGGATCGGGCAGTCCGCCTTTTCCAGAACGCCCGGCTTGCGGTCGTCGCCTGCGGAGGAGGAGGAGGCGAAGCTGGTGGCATTGACGATCACATCTGGCGCGATCTCGCCCAGCAATCCGCCCAGCCAATCCACGGCGAAAGGCTCCCGCAAGGCGCGGACGTGAACGGCGGCGACGTTGAACCCGCGCACCCGCAGCGCCGCGATCATGGCATCCACGGCGTCCGTCGTGCCAGCGATCATCAGCGCGCGGTAGAACACCAGCAGGGCGAGCGGGCGACCTTGGGTCCAGCCCGCCTGCACTTCGGCAAGCCCGGGGCGCTCGGTGCCCGCAAGGTAGAGCCCGGCGTCGGCCACCGGCACCGGATCGTCCGGCTCGCCTGCGTCATGGCCGATGGTCCGGGCGGCGGTGCGCAGGAACGACAGGGCATTGGCCGTGCCGCCCTGTCGCAGATAGTCGCGCATCCGCTCGCACAGATCGGCGGGCAGGGTGGAGGCGCGGTCAAGTGCGGGATCGGCCTCTCGCCCATCGGCAATCGCGGCGAAGGCAATGTCGTTCTCGCGCGCGACACGGGCGATCTCGTCGATGCCGTAGCCCCAGTAGCTCTTGCCGCCGAGCAGGATCACGCAGACGAACTTGGCCTTGGCGATCACCTTCTCGACGTAGAGGTCAATCGAGTAAGGGTGGCGCAATTGCAGCAGATTGGCGAGGCGAATGCTGGGTGAACCTTCCGGCATTCGCGCTGCCGCGCCCGCGAAGCAGGCGAGTTCGCTGTCCGCCACGGTGAGGATCACCATGTCGCCGGGAGACTGGTCGAGGTCGATCGCCTCCTCGCCGTTGGAGATCGTCCCCGGCGTGGCGGACAGCAGGTGCATCAGGCGTCTACAGTACCGAGAACCCCGCTAAGTCCCTCCTCGATGGCAGCGCGGTCCAACCCTTTCTGGCCGATGACGACGAGCTGCGTGCGGCGCACTTCCTGCGGCAACCATGCACGGTCGTAGAAGTGCTGGATGCGCGGGCCAACGGCCTGCACGACAAGGCGGCTGGGCTTGCCGCCGACCGCGACCATGCCCTTCACGCGCAGAATGTCGTGCTCTGCGATCAGGTCTTTCAGGCGAGCGAGCAGGGCGTCGAGATCGGCCACATCGCCGCCCGAGACGACGAAGCTGTCGAAGTCGTCATGGTCGTGGTCCTCGTCCAACCCGTCGATGTGCGAGGGGCGGGAATCGAGGTCGTCCTCGGCTGCGGCAGTGATGCCCAACAGCGCGGCGATATCGACAGCGCCGTGATCGGCGCGCACGATCTTCACGCCGGGGCGCGTCTCGGCCAGCACCAGCGTCTCGACATGGGCGAGGGCATCGGCATCGACGAGGTCAGTCTTGTTGAGCACGACCATGTCGGCGCAGCCCAGCTGTTCCTCGAACAGTTCTTCCAGCGGGCTTTCGTGGTCCAGCATCGGATCGGCCGCGCGGGCTGCCGCCAGTGCGGCCTCGTCGGTGGCGAAACGGCCCGCCGCGACGGCATCGGCGTCGATCAGGGCGACCACGCCGTCAACGGTGGCGCGGGTGCGGATGTCGGGCCACTGGAAGGCCTTTACCAGCGGCTTGGGCAGGGCAAGGCCGCTGGTTTCGATGATGATGTGATCGGGCTTGTTATCGCGGTCCAGCAGCTTCTGCATGGTCGGCAGGAAGTCGTCGGCGACGGTGCAGCAGATGCAGCCGTTGGCCAGTTCGACGATATCGTCTTCCGGGCAGGCCTCGTCGTTGCAGCCTTTCACGAGCTCGCCGTCGACGCCGACATCGCCGAACTCGTTGATAATGAGGGCGAGGCGGCGGCCCTTGGTGTTCTGGAGGAGGTGGCGGATCAGCGTGGTCTTACCAGCACCGAGGAAGCCGGTGATGACGGTGGTGGGAACTTTGCTCATATATAGTCTCCCGCGCGCCAGCGACCTGAAACAGCGGGGCTTCCCGTCGCGGCGCGACGATGGCGGCGCGTCGGGTCGGACCGGCGCACGGGCGCCCGACACGGCATGCCGCTGCGGCCCCGGCCGCATGCATCACGTCGCTCAGACGGAAGAGTTACCGTGCCTCGGCCATCCCCTGGACGCGGGCAAGAGCGACATCGACGCCGGCAGGTTTCCTGGCTCGCGGGTCATCACGCGATGCACGGCCTTCCCAGGCCCCGCATGATTTAGCGTCCGGCCCAGTGGCTGCGGCGGAGATCGTCGTCCCGCCGCGGATGTGCATCGCGCTCGCCGCTTACAGTTGCAGGGACAGCCCCGGTTCCGGATGGCGAACCATCCTTGCCGTGTTCCCATATTAAGCCCCTTGCGGGGCACCGGCGCGATCATGTCCGAGGCACAACGTGTCCCTCGAACCCGGAGGCGATTAGCTGGGCGCGTGCTCGCTCGCAAGCCCCAGCGACTGCAATCGCCATGAGCGGTTGAACGAGAGCACCGTGTGCGAGAGCGGCGCCACGTCGATGGCGAGCGTCGCGGGCAGGGGAAGGGCCAGCGCATGGGCGAGGGCGGCGCGGACGATCATGGGATGGGTGATCGCGCGGACCGGTGCATTCTGGGCGGCCATGCGATCCATCCATGCTCCGACGCGATTGCGGGCCTGCTCCATGGTTTCGCCTCCCGGCGCACCCCGCGTCGGGTCCGCGAGCCAGAGGGCCAGCGCGCCCGGTTCGCCAGCCTCGATCTCGGCGAAGGAGCGGCCGGTCCAGCTGCCATGGCCGAGATCGGCAAGCGCGGTGTCCTCGCTCGCAACCAGCTTCATCGCCGAGGTAGTCTCGGCGGCGGCGCGGGAAGGACTGCGATACACCGCCGCGCGGAAGCGATCCGGAAGCGCGGCGCGCGCGGCCGCGCGGGCACCGGCGACATCGAGCGGTTCCGCCGGGTCGGGAAAACCGCCCTTACGGCTCGATGCCGTGGCGGCGATGCAGATCAGCAGAAGGGACGTCGCCAAGCGTAAATTCCGTGAAGTCGTTGACGGCGCAGCCCGCGCGGTCCTAAGGATGCGGCGTCGAGTATCGAAGAAGCCGGTGAGAATCCGGCGCGGTCGCGCCACTGTAATCGCACGGGAACCGTCCCGTCGAGAGCCAGACCTTCCTTCTCGGCAGCAGATTTTCCGGGGACGCGCAATCCCGCCAAGGAGCATGACAATGGCTGTTTCCGCCGCAGTTTTCGATGATGCCTTCATTCCGGTCGAGGGCGGCAATGCCATTCCGCTTGAAGACATCGCCCCCTGGGCCGTGCTCGGCACGCTGTTGGCGGTGATCTTCATCTACTTCGTCAGCACCGAACAGGGCGCTTTCTCGCTGTTCCAGGGCATGTACGTGCACGAATTCGTGCATGATGGTCGCCATCTTCTCGGCTTCCCCTGCCACTGATCCAGCGATGACAAGAGACCTGCTCTGGCGCGGGATGCTTGCCGGCATCCTGGGCGCGCTGCTTGCCACGCTCTTCGCACGCGGTTTTGCGGAACCGCAGATCGATCTGGCGATCGGCTATGAGGAAAGCCACTCGGCCCCTGCCCCCTCTGAACACGCTGCGCCTGAACATGCGGCTCCCGAACACGCCGGAATGGCCCACCCCGAGCCGCAGGAAGAGGAACTCGTCAGCCGCGATACCCAGAAGGGCGCGGGGCTGGTGACGGCCCTGGCGCTTTACGGCGCGGCGGTCGGCGGTATTTTCTCGCTCGTCTTCGCCTATGGCTATGGCCGCATGGGGCACCTCGGCCCGCGCAGTTTCGCGCTGCTGCTGGCGGCGTTGACGTTCGTGCTCGTCGTGGTGGTGCCTGCAATCAAGTATCCGCAGACCCCGCCCGCCGTGGGCAAGCATGAGACGGTGGCGCTGCGCACCGCCGCCTATTTCGGAATGATTGCGCTCTCGCTTGGCGCGGCGGTCGTTGCGGCACGTATCCGCAGCGCTCTGGCCCGTCCTGGGCGGGGGTTCGATGCGACCCTGCTCGGCTTCGTCGTCTATCTCGGAATCGTCGGTCTCGGCCAGTGCCTGCTGCCGACGATCAACGAAGTCCCCGGCGATTTCCCTGCCGTGATCCTGTGGAATTTCCGCGTCGCCTCTATCGGCACGCAGTTGGTTCTCTGGGCGTCGATCGGGCTGGCTTTCGGCCTTTGGGCGGAGCAGGTTCTCAAGCGAGCTCGGTAACTTGCAGCGCAAAGCTCCGATAGTTCAGGAGCTTTGCGCTTTGACCGTGCGGCGCAGCGGTGCACGACTCAGTTCGTTACCCGCCTGCGTAGTTTTCTGAAGGAGTTTGAGGAAGATAGCGCCTTCTTCTGTCGTAAGATGCGAAATAAGGTCGGCCTGAACTTTCTCCACCAGGGGAGCCGCGATATCCAGCACCTCTCGGCCTTGGCTGCTTAACATTAGCACACGCGCGCGCCGGTCGGTCGGGCTGACCTCGCGGTCGACGAGACGCTTCTGCACGAGCCTGTCGATCACCCCGCCGATGGTGACGCGATCGTAGGCGATCATGCCTGCCAGAGTTTGCTGGTCCAGCCCCGGATGATCGGACAGCGTCAGGAGCGCCGCGTATTGGACCGATGTGAGGTCGAGACCGGCCTCGGTCATGCGCGCCGCGAAACGGGCAACGGAAATCTGTTGCAGGCGGCGGATCAGGTGTCCGGGCATGGTCTCTAGGTCGCTCATGGCGCCACCTAGCGTGAGAACCGCCGTCTGCTCAAGATGATGTTACGCGAGAATGGCCTCTGCCGGTTGTTTTGTAACGATTTTGACGGTCTGATCGTTCAAAATGGCGTCGAAGAAGGCGCCGAGCCGGTCGTGGGCATCGAGCGGCAGGACCTCGGCGATATACTGATCGGGGCGGACCACCACCATGCAGCCGCGGTCCCGATCAATTCCGCGCATGGCGAAGATGTCTCCGGCCTCGGGATCGACACAGAAGGCCTTCTCGTAATCGCGCAGGCCAAGCCTGCCCTTGCGCGGCCAGAGCAGATCTGGAAGCGCGTCCATCGACAGCGAGCGGTGGGACTGCTGGAACACCGCACGAAGATCGAAAACGGCATCGCTGTCGGCACTGGCCGGGGCGTGGCGGCGCAGCGGCGAGGCGGGGTCATTATCGAGGAAGCGGCAGAGTTTGCCGACGGCGCTGTCGGCAGCAAGAGCGTCCCTGCCTGCGAACAGATAGATCCGCCAGCGCCCATCCGCTTCGGCGACATGCCCGAGGTGCATCGGCCTGGCATCGGCGAGGCGCACGACGGGTGCGGAGTGGAAGCGCATGCCGACCTGGAAGCCTTCGGCCAGATGTTGGTGCTTGCCATCCCCGGTGAGCGGCGAGGGACGATACCGCGTGGCGGTGCCCGCAGTGAAGCGGCCCTGCTTGACGAAATAGCGCTGGAATTCGGCGGGATCGATGCCGTTTTCGTCTTCGTCGGTCTTCGGCTTGGCGCTGAACATGGCGGCGAATTCGCGGTCGAAGTCGATCAGTTCTTTGGCGATTGCCTGGCGCTCGGCCGAATAGCTGTGCAGCAAGTCGGGCGCCGCCTGCCCCTGAAGCACGGCAGCAAGTTTCCAGCCGAGATTAAAGGCGTCCTGCATCGACACGTTCATGCCCTGGCCCGCCTTGGGGCTGTGGGTATGGCAGGCGTCCCCGGCGATGAAGACGCGGGGCGCTCGGCACGCTTCCTCCCCGGCGGGCACGTCGTCGAACTTGTCGCAGATGCGCTGGCCGATCTCGTAGAGCGACCACCACGCCACTTCCTTCACGTCGAGCACGTAGGGATGGAGAATCCGCTGGGCAGCGGCGATCAACTGGCCCTGGGTGATGTTCTTCGCCGCGACGCGCTCGCCCTCTCCGAGCTTGTCCAGTTCGATATAGAGACGCACCAAGTAGCCCCCCTCGCGCGGGATGATGAGGATACTGCCCGCGTTCGCCGAGTGGATGGCGGTCTTGAGGCGGATGTCGGGAAAGTCGCTATTGGCGAGCACGTCCATGACGCCCCAGGCCTGGTTGGCGGATTCGCCGCTGAGACGGCGGCCCATGGCCTTGCGGACCTGACTGCGCGCACCGTCGCAGCCGACGACATAGCGGGCGCGGACCTGTTTGATCCCGTCATCACCTTGTGCGCCGACCGGCTGGAGACGTACCAGCACCGGCGCTTCGGGATCTTCCGGAACGGTGAGGTCCACAAGCTGCAAACCGTAATCGGGCACGAGCCGGCTTGGCGAATTGCGCATGGCTTCAAGGTAGAAGTCATGGACGCGGGCCTGGTTGAGGATCACATGGGGGAATTCCGAAAGGCCTGCCTCGGTATCGGCGATGCGGCCATGGCGCGTGATCCGTCTGGCTTCGCTGTCGTCCGGCTTCCAGAAGGTGGTCTCGTTGACCCAGTAGGCTTCCTTGGCGACGCGATCCGCAAAGCCGAAGGCGTTGAACATTTCCATCGTGCGGCAGGCGATCCCGTCGGCCTGACCGAGCGTGAGCGGGCCATCCTTGCGCTCGACGATGCTGGTGCGGATCGCAGGGAATCGGGCCAGTTGGGCTGCCAGCGTCAGACCGGCGGGACCGCAGCCGACGATGAGCACGTCCACTTCTTCCGTCGCGGGGGTAGAGGGGTCGGGGTCGGAAATGGCCGGGTCGCCGGTGCGGAATCCGTTCAGGTGAAATTGCATCGTCTCGTCCTCTCCTCGATGCGTCGTGATATATATGTAGTATGCTACATAAAAAGAAGAGTCAAACGGGGTGGATCGAGCAAGGAAAAGGGGGCGCCGAAACGCCCCTTCTCTATCTGTAGCAATGGGTTACAAACCGCCGATCAGCGTGGGCATTTCACCGGATCGTTGCGCTTGCAGTAGGGATTGCTGGCTTCCCACTGCGCGTGGGCCGCTTCGTAGTCGCGCACGGCGGCCTCGTGGCTGCGCACGGCTTCGTTGTAGGCGGTTTCCTCGCGCTGGCGCCGTGCGGTTTCAGTGGCGATGGTCGCTTCGCGGGCCTGTTCGCGGGCCACATTGTCTTCGACTTGCGCCCGTGCGGCGCGGGCTTGTTCCTCGTTGAGCGTCTTGCGCTGCTGCTCCGGATTTCCGGCTTCCGGTCGGTTTGCTTGTGCTGCACCTTGCGCAACGGCGGGAAGGGGACTCAGCGCCAAGGCGGCGGTGACGAGCGAAAGGGTGTGCAAGCGGTTCATCAGTCGGTTCCTTGCGGGTTTGATGGCACGACAGGGCCGGGATAGCAGCAAGAACTATCGAAAACGGTTTCGGCTCCGTCCATGATCGAGATCACATTTGCACGACGTGAACGGCGTCTAGCCCGAGCCAGCGCGCCATTTCGTCCAGTTCCGCGTTCAGGGCTTCGCGGGTGTGGGAAGGGGCATCGGTTTCCAGATGGAGCGACTGGACGATCAGCCGGGATGCCGCCCGGTCGCTCTTGAGGTCGACCCGCGCCGCCAGCCGGTCTCCGAGGAGGAAGGGCAGGACGTAGTAACCGTGCCTGCGCCTTTCGGCAGGTACGTAGATTTCGATCCGGTAATAAAAGCCGAACAGCCGTTCGGTGCGGTCCCGTTCCCAGATCAGCGGATCGAACGGGGCGAGCAGGGCGCGGGCCTCGATGCGGCGGGGGCGGCGGGCCTCGCGGTGAAGCCAAGCGTGGCGCTTGCCCTCGATGGAGACCGGCACCAGCACGCCTTCCTCGGCAAGGGCGGCGATGGCGGGGCGGGCCTGTTCCGGCGACTGGCGGAAATAGTCGCGCAGTTCCTTGTCGGTGGCGATGCCGTGAGCGCGGGCGGCGCGCTCGATCAGGGCGCGGTGGGCATCGGCCGCGGAAGGTGTCGGAACCGCGAACACGTTGCCGGGAAGAACCCGTTCGGTGAGGTCGTAGACCCGCTCGAAGCCGCGCCGGCGGGTGGCCGTGGTGATGTGGCCCGCCCAGAACAGCCATTCTAGCGCGCGCTTGGTGTCGCTCCATTCCCACCAGCCGGATTGCCCCTTGTGCGCCTCGAAATCGGAAGCTGCGAGCGGACCCTCCTGCCGGATGCGCTCCAGCAGCGCCATGGCTTCGGCGCGGCGTTCGGTGGCATAGAGGCGCATCCGGCCCCAGCCGGTCTCGCCCCGATCGGCGCTCGCCATGCGCCAGCGGAGGAGCGGGTGGATATCGAAGGGCAACAGCGAGGCTTCGTGCGCCCAGTATTCGAACAGCTTGCGCTGACGCTTCGGTCCCCACGACAGAATATCGAGGTCGGCCCTGTCGTAGGTGCCGAGGCGCGAAAAGGCTGGCAGGTAATGCGCACGGGAGAGGACGTTGACGCTGTCGATCTGATGCAGATGCACTCGCTCGATCGTGCGCCGCAGATGGCCGATATCCGGCGTTTCCGGCCTGCTGCGGCCAAACCCCTGCGCGGCGAGAGCGATCCGCCGCGCCGAGGGGAATCCAATCCTTTCGATCTTCATCGCGCGCAGACTAGGCGATGCTCTGGTCTCCGCAAGCGATATCGATCGGTTCTAGCGTGCCGAGCCGATCAGCGTGGGCGCGTCGGCCACGAAGCGGTCCAGCACGCCGTCGGCGATCTTGATCGGGCCGTCGAAGCGGGTTGCGCCGGGGATCGACTGCACCGCAGAGGCTTCCGCCGCGAGCTGCTTCGCCTCGGCGAAGTAGCGCGAAGCCGCGGCATTGCCACTTTCCGCAGCGTCGAGGGCTGCCGCCGTCAACCGAAGCGCGCGGCCCCAGATCTGCATCGCTTCGAGCCAGGGCCGCGCCTGTTCCGCAAAAGCCGGATCGACGGTTCCCGAGCGGATTACGTCAGGTGCGCCCGCCAGTTCGTCGGCGCGGCGGCCGAGATCGCTAAGTGCCGCCTTGCGTGCGGCATCGTCGCCGTCGGCAAGGGCTTCGCGCACCCGGTCGAGCGCGGCCTTCAGCTTCGGTGCCTGTTCCTGCCAGGGCTGGCTGCCGAACGTGGGGGCCATGTGCTGGGTGTCGAAGAAGGTCAGCAGCGCCTGCGTCGCCTTCTCGTCGCCACCGGCAAGGTTGCGGGCGGCGGCGCGCCAGGTCAGGTCGGCGTCGTAGCCCTTGTCGTTCCAGGCGAAGGCGGCAAGGCCGGTCACGGCGACGCGGCTCGGCGCTTCCTGGTTCATCGGGTTCGAGAGAATGCCGCTCAATTCCGAGGAAAGCCCGGCTTCGCGGCGCGCATAAGGCGCCATCAGCAGGCGGCCGGTGGTCTGGGCATAGTCGTTGACCGGATAGTTGTCCCAGAGCAGGGTCTTGCGTCCGAAGGCCTTGGTCGCCTGCTTGCCGTCGGGGATCGAGATCGCGGGCGGCACGACGTCGGTGCCGGTCCACTGCACGACGACGCGCGGGTAGAGGTGTTCGCGCAGGGCCGCCTTGTAGGGGGTTTCCTTCGCGTCGTAATATTCGGTCGGCACCATGATGAGTGGGCGCGACTTCGGATCCTTGCGCAGCAGGTCGGCCTGCACCGCGTTCAGCAACTTGGCCTGTGCGACACCGGCGGCTTCCGCGCCCGAGGGTCCGAAGGCGGTCTTGTCGCCCTCGCAGTTCCACTTGGTATATTCGATGTCGTCGAGCGCGACGTAGAAGCTGTGGACGCCGATAGCGCGCACGGCGTCGAGCTTGGCTTCCAGTGCCTTGCGATCGGCGGGGTCGGAGAAGCAGATCGAGGGGCCGGGCGAGACCGCATAGACGAAATCGACATGGTTGCGCCTTGCCGTCGCCGCCAATGTACCCAGCTGCGAAAGCGTGGCGGCGGGGTAGGCCTCGCGCCAGCGGTCGCGGGCGTAGGGATCGTCCTTGGGGCTGTAGACGTAAGTATTCGCTTTGACGGTGGCGAGGAAATCGAGATGCTTGGTTCGGTCCGCCATTGTCCACGGCGCGCCGTAGAAGCCTTCGATCGTGCCCCGGATCGGCATGGCCGGGTGGTCCTGGATGACCAGGGCCGGGAACTGCGGACGGCGCGCGAGCTGGCGGAAGGTCTGCGCGGCATGGAACAGGCCGTCGCCGTCCTGCCCGGCCAGCACGACGAGGGCGCCGGTATCCGTAGCCGTGGAGGCGATCGTATAGCCCTCGGCATGGGTGTCGAGCGTGGTCTTGCTGCGCTTCAGCGCCTCGCGCACGGGGGCGGAATTGCCGGTGCCGATCACGATGTAGGTCTGCCGGAGCGTGGCGGGCAGGCTCCGCGCGGTCTCGATTTTGTCGGCACCCGAGGCCTTGAGGATGTCGCGGATCAGCGAGACGGTTTCAGGCTCGGTACCGGGGGCGGCGACCAGAACGACCGAGGTTCCGAGTGCGACATGGCCCCGGCCCAATTCCATCGACGCAGGGGCAGGATAGATCGCGGGCAGGGTGGGCACTTGCGCCGTGGCGCTCTCGGCCAGAGCACCGCTCAGTCCGGCGCTAGCCAGCAGTATCGAAAGGAAGGTGCCGGATCGGCCCGTACGTCGCGTCATCCCAAATCCCCGGTATCATAGTGGTATTATCGGAACGGCGTAACGCTTTTGCAGGTTTACTACAAGATAGCGATTGTAGCGGAGCGGAATCTCTTTGGTGATGGATCCAAACTGTATCCAATTTCACGTCCCGTCGGGAGCGGAGCCGGAGAGGTCGGAAAATTTCCGAGGCTCCCGGCAATCCGCTCCGTCTTGGGTTAAGCTTCGCGATGCTATTTGGCGGCAGTCGCAATGAACGGGAGCTTTTCAGGTGCCTAAATCGAATCTCTTTCCATCGAGCCTGCTGGCGGTTGCAGGCGTTTTCGCTCTTGCAGCCTGCTCCCCGCAGTCGGCCGGGCCGGTCTCCGCGCCGCCGCCCGCTGCAGTGCCGGAAACGATCGCGATCGCGGTCGGGCCGTGTTTCGGTTTCTGTCCGGTCTATGATGTACGGGTGGCTCCCGCCGGTTCCGTGACGTTCGAAGGCCAGCGCCACACGGCGGTGCTGGGTGTGAAGCAGCGGGAGGCGGGAGAAAAGACTTACCGCGCGCTGGCCGAGGCGCTGGCGCCCTTCCGGCCCGCGGACGGAACGACCTCCCGTGTCGAATGCGACGCGGCGATCAGCGATACTTCCTCCTATACGATCACCTGGACCGACGCGGCAGGACGCACGACGACCGCCACGCACCAGCGCGGTTGCTCCGGTGGTCCTGGTCAGGCGCTGGACGGTGTGCTGAAGAACCTTCCCGAGCGTCTCGGCATCGAAGGTTGGGCCGCGCAGATCACGCGACCAGGCGTCTCGCGAGGCTGATCGAACAGGCCGACCTGACCGGAAAGTCTTCATGCTTTCCGGTCAGGGTTGTGCGTCAGTGGTCGGCGTTTTCGTATGCTTCCAAGGCCTTGCGGTCCTCATCAGAGACGAATTCGCAAGCCAGCAGGGTCTTGCCCTCCATGGCCGGTCCTTCGCGGGCGACGATGGAAATGAGGCCGAGATCCTTGAGTGTCTGCTGGTCGTCGGGAAGGACGCGCGCGAAACCAAGGGTGGAGGCACCGAGCAAGTGGCTCTCTTCCGGTGAAAGGCTGTAGCGGCGGGCGAGATCGGCCGCGACAGGCCCATCGAGGAGGACGCCGACCGACATGCCCGCGAAGACCACGTCCTGCGTGGTGAACCCGTCCCTCTCGATCGGTTCCGGCAAGCGATAGATCGCGGCGCCAAGCGTGGAAGTATCCGGCTGGGCGATTTTCTCGGCGGCTTCGTAAAGTTCCGTGGCGACAGCGGTCGTGTAAGGCGGCTGGCACAAGGCGGCGGCGAAAAAGTCAGGGGCAGCGGCCATGGCCGGTGCGCTGCCTGACGCCATGACGGCGATGGAAAGAGCAATCTTGCGGATCATGGCCGGGCTATGCTGCAAAAATCCATACCTATCAACAGTCTGAAAGCTCCGAGAGATCAGTGCTTCGGCGCTTTGGGCTTCTGCGAGCGGACTTCTCCCAGCAAAATGCCAAGATGCTTTTCGGCTTCCGCCGCGTCCTTCTGCGGGAAAGCGGCCGTCATCCGGCCGCTCCAGTATCCGTAGTTCACGGTTGTCAGGCTGAAGAGCCAGGGCTGGTTGTCGCGATAGCCGCTGAACGTGCCGCGATAGGCTTCGAGGCGCCGGTTGGTCGGAATTTTCGCTGGGCCTTCCGACGCGATCGACGGGGCGGCGAAGTGCGACATCGCCGCCTGACGCATGATCATGTAATGATCGCGGGCCGACATCTGGTCGATATGGACGATAGCCATGCGGACGACGAGGTGATCCTTGCCGGAGTCCAGCGGTCGGTCGTAACCGATAGCGATATATTCGCCGCTCGGGTCGAAGGTCTTTTCGTTCAGGCGCTTGAAGCCGTCGAACTCGGCGGGAAAGTGCAGCCCGCTGGCGGCGTGGATCAGCGTGGTGGCGTCCGCTGCGCGGGTGAAGCCTTCAGGAATTTCGTCGGATGCCGATACAGGGGCCGTCTCCTGAACTTGCGCCGACGAGGTTGTGGCGGAAAGAAGAGTCAGAGCTGCGACCGGGCCGAAAATCATCGACGACTGCATGGTACGTCCCCCGTTATCGATCGTGACGCAAAACTGCGCGCACTGTCGACGCCGGTTTTAGAGCGAACGGGAGAGCCTGATCAATACCTCAATTTGCTGGAATTTATCCGAAACCTTCCAGCGAAACGCTTTGGGATGAGATCGACCTTCCTTTTCTTAAACCGTCTTGCTGGCCGCTGCGAAGTCCGCCAGCATGCGCTCCACGTCCGGCTCCCGGCCGGTAAAGCGCGCGAAGGCGTGGGCGGCCTGCATCACCGCCATGCCGCCGCCGTTCAGCGTGGCGCAGCCGATTTCCCGCGCGGCCTTGAGCAATTCGGTTTCGAGCGGGAAGTAGATCACATCGGAAACCCACATGTCGCGCGTCAGCAGTGCCGGGTCGAAAGGTAGGCCGGGGTGGCTGAGCATGCCCACGGGCGAGCACTGCACCACGCCGTTCGCGCCGGAGATCGCCTCGGCTGCCGAGCTGGCGGCGACCACTTCGGCCTCAGGGAACAGTGCGGCGAGGCGCTTTGCAAGAGCCTCCGCGCGCTCGGTGGCGGGATCGAAGATCGCCAGCCGCTCGGCGCCGAGATCGAGGTGTGCATATCCGACTGCCGAGGCCGCGCCGCCCGCGCCGATCATCGCCACGTTCGCACGCGGTAACACGCCGAGCGAGGCGAGGAAGCTGGCGCGGTAGCCGGACCAGTCGGTATTGTCGCCGATCAGCTTGCCGTCGCGCAGGAGCACGGTGTTGACCGCGCCGAGCTTGGCGGCGGCCTCCGAGAGTTCGTCCATCAGCAGCACCACCGCCTGCTTGAAGGGGTGGGTGACGTTGGTGCCGTCGAACCCGAGCGCCGCCATGGTCTTGAGGAAGTCGCCCAGGTCCTCCGCGCCGAAGCCGATCACGTCGCTGTCGAGGATGCGGTAGACCAGCGGCAGGCCGAGCGCCTTGGCTTCGGTCTGGTGCATTGCCGGGCTGCGCGAGCCGCCGATACCGGAACCGATCAGGCCGCAGAGAATGGACGTGCGCGAGGGAGCCGCAGCGGGCGTGGTCATGTCAAAGTCCTTGGTAACGGTGGAGCGCTCAGCGCTGTCCGGGCATTCGGATGAACGTCACGGCGAGGCCTGCCAGTACGGCGGGCACGGCGAAAATCGCGAAGATGGCGGAAAGCGGCACCTTCTCGGCCAGCAGCACGCCGCCGAGCATCGGGCCGATCACCGCGCCGATGCGGCCCACGCCCATGGCCCAGCCGAGGCCGGTGCTGCGCACTTGCGGCGGGTAGAAGCTGGTGGCGAGCGGGTAGCAGCCGTTGAAGCCGCCCTGGATGAAGGCGCCGATGAAAAAGGCGGTCAGCAGCGTCGCGGCGATCGTCATCGAGACCGCGCCGAACACGACGAGGGCGACGGCGGCCAGCACCATGTAGAGCAGGATCAGGCGGCGCAGGTCGATGCGGCTAGCGATCAGGCCGATCGAGGTGATGCCGATGAAGGCGCCGATATTGTAGACCGCCCCGGCGTAGATCGCCTGGGTCGAGGGGAGACCCGCCTCGACGGCGAGCTTGGGGATCCAGCTGATGACGAAATAGAGCGTCATGAAGCCGAAGATCGTGGCGGTCCAGAGCAGGATGGTGCCCGTGGTGCGGCCTTCGCCGAGCACGCCGCGCAGGCCGACGGAATGGCTTTCGGCGGTGCGGCGCTCGGGCAGGGCTTCCAGGGTGGGGCGGCCGAGCGAGGGGAGCAGGCGATTGGCCTTGGCGAGCGCGCCCTTGGGCTGGTGGGCCAGCAGGAAATCGACCGATTCCGGCAGGAGAATCCAGACCAGCGGCAGCGCCAGCAGGCAGAGCGTAGCTGCGCCCAGCAACATTGCCTGCCAGCCGTGGGTGTCGATCTGGTGGGCGACGATGAAGCCGGTGAGCGTCGCGCCGACCGGATATCCCGCCTGGAGGAAGCCCACCGCGAACGTGCGGTGCTTGGCCGGTGCATATTCGGCGGTCAGCGCGGCCATGCTGGCGAGCACGGTGCCGATGCCGATGCCGACGACGAAGCGCGAGACGATCAGTTCGGCGATCGATCCGGCGATCGCCGATCCGAACATCGCCACGGTCATCATCACCAGCGAGGCGATGATGAGCTTGCGGCGGCCGAACTTGTCGGCCAGCGGCGCGATCAGCAGTCCGCCCGCGGCCATGCCGGCGAGGCTGGAACTGAACACGACGCCGAGGCTTTCCGGGCTGACCTTCCAGTCGGCGGAAAGAGCGGGGGCGACGTAGGAGAGAATGAGCACGTCCATGCCGTCCAGCATGTTGAGCAGGAAGCAGACGGCGACCACGAGCACCTGCCGTGCGGTCCAGCCGTCGACGTTCTGCGAGGCGGATTCGCCGACCGTCACGTAAGGACGCACGGATACCGATCCTGCGGCGGAATAGCTGGCCATGGTAACGCCTTTCCCATCCTCGGCGGCGCTTGTCTTGCGCCTGTTGTCGTCCGGCTGCTCGGTGCCGGGACTTGTGAACCTTGCGAGCTGGATCAACGGTGTTTGATCCGGGGGCGCATTGCCAGACATTGCGGGACTGTGACTTATAGCGTTATGTTATGGGCTATAACTCTTGGCAGGTTCATCAGGATGTTGCGGGCGATCTCCTCGAAAGTTTCCCCCACCAGAGTGCGCGCCACGTCGAGGTTGCGGCTGACGTAGACGGACAGGAGGCCCGGCGACTCGAACTCCAGGAAGCGCACGGTATCGGCATGGGGCTGCATGGCGGTGAAGCTGTCGACCAGCGCGATGCCCATGCCCTGCGCGACGAAGGCCACGGCGGTTTCGGCAAAACGGATATAGGTGGAGACTTCCAGTTCCTCGCCCGCATCGGCATACATCCGGGCGATGGTCCGTCCGTGGGGGGTATCCTCCTGGAAGGACTGGATGCGCTCGCCCTTGAGGTCGGTGACAGTGATCCGCTTGCGCTCGGCGAGGGGATGCCCGGCAGGCACGGCGCAGACCATGCGGCCGTTGCCGATGCGACTGGAGAGCACGTTGGGATGGTCGATCGGGAACACCGTCAGGGCATAGTCGCCGCGCTGGAGCGCCAGCCAGTCGTCGGCCTGCTCCACCGAGAGAATGTCGAACTGGATGGTGAGGTCTGGGTAGTTGGTGGTCAGCCGCGAGAGCATCTGCGGCACCACTGAATGGCCCAGCGAGGGCGATGCGCCGACCCGGAACGTGCGATCCTCTCCCTTGGCGAGACGGCGGACGACATGTTCGAGGTCGTTGAAGCCCTTGTAGATCTGCTCGATCTCCTCGAACAGCACGCGGGCCTCGTTGGTCGGAACCAGCCTTCCGCGCGTGCGGTCGAACAGGCGGAAGTGGAGCTTGTCCTCCATGTGCCCGAGCATGCGGCTGAGGCCGGGCTGCGAGGTGCCCAGCATGCGCGCGGCACCGCTCACCGTCTTGGTGATCATCACCGCGCGGAATATCTCGATCTGCCTGATGGTCAGCATGGCTTGCGGCTAGCACGCCGCCGGGCTTGCGCCAACTGGTCGGTTTTGCCGGGCCTTCGACAGGCTCAGGCTGGGCGGGTTTGGATTATAGTCCTGACAAGATCGTCATCACTGGCACCCCAACCCCAAACCGCTCAGCCTGAGCTCGTCGAAGGCTCAGCCCGCGCGCCGCCTACCGCGAACGAGGTAAAGCGCCGCGCCTAGCGTGTTCCAGCAGAGGCAGGCGATCAGCGTATTGGTCGGCAGGCTGGCGAAGAGATAGAGGCAGCCGAGGATCGTCGCGGCGCCGACGAAAATCCCGGCTGGCACGCGGAATGGGCGATGGGCTTCCGGCTCCCGCTTGCGCAGCACGATCAGGCAAGTGCCGACCGCCGCGAAGGCGATTAGGGTTCCGGCATTAGCCAGCGCGGCGATTTCCGAGATCGGCAGAATTCCGGCGAGGATCGCCACGATAATCGCGGTCATCGTCGTCACCCGCACCGGAGTCCCGCGCGAGGAGAGCTTGGCCAGCGAGGCGGGCAGGAAACCGTCGCGCGCCATGGCGAGGAAGATGCGGCTCTGGCCGTAGAGGAAGCCGAGCAGCACCGTGGGCAGGGCGATCACGGCGGCGATCGCCACGACTTGCGCCACGCCGCCACGGTCCATCTGGCGCAGGATCAGCGCCAGTGGTTCCGGACTGTCGGCAAAGCGCGCAAAGGGCATGGCGCCGATCGCGGCGGCCGCGACGAGAACGTAGACGAGCGTGCAGATCGCCAGCGAGCCGATGATGCCGATCACCAGATCGCGACCGGGATTGCGGGTTTCCTCGGCAGCGGTGGAAATCGCGTCGAAGCCGTAGAAGGCGAAGAAGATGATCGCGGCGGCGGCCATGACGCCGCGCTCCACGCCGTCCGGACTCATCGACTTGCCGAAGCCGAAGGGCATGAAGGGCGAGAGGTTGGCGGCATCGAAGGCTGGCAGGGCGACGGCGACGAAGAGGCTGAGCGTCAGGATCTTGATGACCACCAGCACCGTGTTGACCCGCGCGCTCTCCCGCGTGCCGAAGGCGAGCAGGCTTGCGACAACCGCGATGATGACGATGGCGGGCAGGTTGATGAGCCCGCCCAGTTCCGGTCCTTCGGTCAGCGCCTTGGGGAAGCCCAGTCCGTGGAGTAGCGGCGCGGCATAGCCGGACCAGCCGACCGCCACGGTCGAGACCACCAGCGAATATTCGAGGATCAGGCTCCAGCCGACGATCCAGCCCACCGTGCTGCCCAGCACCTTGTGGCTGTAGCTATAGGCGCTGCCAGCGGTGGGCATCATCGTCGACAACTCGGCATAGGCAAGCGCGGCGCAGGCGCAGATGGCACCGGCGATGGCGAAGGACACCAGCACTGCCGGTCCCGCACGGTCGGCGCCGACACCGATCAGCGTCAGGATGCCGGTTCCGACGATGGAGCCGACCCCGAGCGCCAGCAGATGCGGCCAGGACAGGGTCTTGGGAAGAGCGGCGGGGGCCGGGGAAGGCGCGGTCATCGGGGTGTTGTCCTCTCGGGTATTGCCCTTGCCCTAGCACTCGCGGGACACGGTGCAAGTTCGCTCGGCCTCCTCATCCACCGGCGGGGCGCCCCGGGCGGCGAATGGGTGTCTTCCTACCTTGGTGAAAAGTCTCTGCCGATTGAAATCATTGCACTTAATTGAAGATGTGTCGTCATGCGCAGATGGATCAATCGGTTACAGTTGCTATCGGACCGGGTTCCTTAAGATACATGAAAGAACCTGTTCGGCTGCAATTTCACCGATTTCTCAAACCGAAGCCACGCTCCTTTCTATAAAACAGGAGGATGTCTCATCTTGTCGATTTCTGATGCGGCGGGGCGGGCAACTCAGGGGTGGGGGAATCCGAATGGAATGGTTCAAGGCTAATGCACCGATCCGTCTGAAATTGCTGCTTTCTTTCGGCAGCTTCGTAGCGCTTGTTGCAGTTTCCGGAGGGGCGGGACTGCTGGTGAAGGAAAGCGCCGCGCATTGGGTGGCGCTGGGCGCGACACTCGCGGCGCTCATTTTGGCGGTGTTCTATCGCGAGGCGATCGCCGGGCCTTACGTCACGACTGTGGTGCGCATGGAAGGGCTGGCGGCGGGCGATCTCGAAAGCCCGATCGAGTTCACTGAATATCGCGACTGCGTGGGGCGCTTGACGCAGGCGATGTTCCAGTTCCGCGCGACCGCGCAGGCGGAAATCGCCGCCAACGAAGAGACCCAGCGCAACGCGCTTGTCGTCCAGGGCATGGCCGAGAATTTCCGCAGTCTTTCCGAAGGGGACCTCACCGCCGATATCGTTGCCGACTATCCCGAGCAATATGTGGCGCTGAAAGACAGCTTCAACGAGGCGCTGGCCAGTTTGCGCAGCCTGCTCGGCTCGGTCAAGGCGAGCACCCAGAACAGCCTCACCGGCTCGCGGGAGATCGCGCAGGCTTCGGAAGATCTCGCGCGGCGAACCGAGAGCAATGCCGCCAGCCTCGAACAGACGGCAGCGGCGATCCAGCAGATCGACGAGCGGTTGCGGGCCACCGCGCAGGCGGCCACGCGTTCGGTGGCGACTTCGGAACAGGCGATGGGCGCGGTGCTGGAGGGACGCGCGCGCACCGATGCGGCGGTTCAGGCGATGAACCGTGTCAGCGACAGTGCCAAGGGTATCGACGGGGTTATCGAAGGGCTCGACAAGATCGCTTTCCAGACCCGCGTGCTGGCGATGAACGCGGCGGTCGAGGCGGGCCGCGCGGGCGATGCCGGAAGGGGCTTCGCAGTCGTGGCCGATCTCGTCTCGGCGCTGGCGATGCGGGCAGAGGAAGAATCGAAGCGCGCGCGCGATCAGCTCGGGGTCACCCAGACCGACATAGAAGTGGCAGTGGAGGCGGTGCGGAAGGTCGATTCCGCGTTCGGGGTGATCTCCTCGTCGGGTGAGGAAGTCACCCGGTTGGCCGGGCAGATCGCCGCCGACAACGATGCCCAGGCCGCGGCCATTGGCGAGATCAACACTGCGGTGGCCGCCATGGATCACGCGACCCAGCAGAACGCCGCGATGGTCGAGGAAACTTCGGCCGCCGCCCGCAATCTTTCTTCGGAAATCGTCGCCCTGGCGGCGGAAGCCGATCGCTTCCGGATGGGACCGGCGACGCCCGGCCTGCGACTTATTTCGCGGCACGGCTGAACCGTTCCACCGCGGATGCGCGAAGGCTCCCCGGCCAACTTGGCGGGGGAGCCTTCTTTTTATTTCCAGGCGAGACCCAGGGCTTTCTGGATCGCCACGTAGTCCGCCGTCAGCGTTGCGCGGGCGGAGACGAGGTTCTGTTCCGCACCGTTCCGGTCGTCCCGAGCCTTGAGCAGGGCGACCTTGGTCGTGGTTCCCGCCCGGAAGCGCTGCTCGGTCAGGCTTTCGGCCAGTGCTGCCTTGTCCCGCGCGCGGGCGAGCGCGGCGACGGTGACGCGGCCTTCGCGGTAGCGCGCCAGCGAGTCCTCGGCATCGCGCAGCGCGGTCAGAACGGTGCCGCGATAGCGGGCCTCGGCTTCATCGCGCACGGCTTCGGACTGGCGGACCTTGGCCTTGTTGCGACCGAAATCGAGGAAGCTCCAGCTGAGCTGCGGTGCCGCGATCGCGGTGAAATCGTCGAGCTTGCCGAGATCGCCGATCTTGGTGCCACCGATGCCGATCAGTCCCATGAACGAGAGGCGCGGGAAGCGTGCGGCCTCGGCCTGGCCGATCTTGGCGGTATCGGCGGCGAGTTCGCGCTCGGCGGCGCGGATATCCGGGCGATTGGCGATCAGGCGGGCAGGATCGCCGATCGGTACCGAGGCGGGCGGCAGCGGAATTTCGCCGGCGGCAGCAAGGCTTGCATCGAGCGCGCCCGGCTCCTGCGCGGTCAGCACTGCCAGCGCGTTCATGTAGGCGTCGCGCTCGGCGGCAAGGGGGGCGATCTGGGCGCGGGTGGAAGCAAGCTGGCCTTCCGCCTGCGCCACGTCCATGGCGGTGGCGGTGCCGCGCTCGAAACGCTGGCGGGTCAGGCCGAGCGCTTCCTCCTGAAGCGCGATCGACTGCTCGCCCAGCGCAATGCGCTGCTGGCGGTCGCGCAAGTTGAGGTAGGACTGCGCGACATTGGCCGAGAGGCTCACCTGCACGTCGGCCAGGCTGGCCTCCGCGCCTTCGAGGCCGGCGCGGGCGGCTTCCACCGCGCGGCGCTGGCCGCCGAACAGGTCGATTTCCCAACTGGCATCGAAGCCGAGGTTGTAGAGGTTGAAGTCGCTGCTGCCGCTTCCACCGCTCTGCTCGCCCGATCCCGAGCCGCTGTCACCGGATCCGAGGTCGAGACCCGGCACATGGGCATGGGCGTAGACGGCGGAGGCATTGGCCTTGGGCGCGAGATTGGCGCGTTGCTCGCCGAGCGCGGCGCGGGCCTGGCGCAGGCGGGCCTCACCGGCCTTGACGTCGGTGTTGTTCGCGAGCGCGCGGGCGATCAGGTCGTTCAGCAGCGGATCGCCGAGCGGTTTCCACCAGTCCGCGACCGGCGGGGCCTCCGTCACTGCAGCGGCATCGGCGCGCACGAAACGGGAAGGCGTCGCGGCATCGGGAACGGCCTTGGGCGGACCGGCATAGTTCGGCCCAACGGTGCAGCCCGCCAGAATGCCGGTCACGAGAGGCAGCAGGAGATAGGAGCGCATGGTGTACCTCAATGTCCGGTCGCCAGCGGCGCATTCTTGGGCAGCGGGCGCAGGAACAGAACGAGCGGAATGACGAAGACGATGCCTACCGACATCATCCAGAACATGTCGGCGTAGGTCATCGTCAGCGACTGGATCTGGATCGTCGATTCGAGCGAGCGCAGGACTCCGGCGCCTTGGGCGGTCACATAGTCCTGCACGGCGACGGAATTGGCGTTGAGGCTCTCCTCCAGCCGCCGCGCATGGAGCCAGAGGCGCTGGTCCTGGATCACCGCGATTCCCGCCAGCGCGAAGGAGCCGCCGAGATTGCGTGCGGCGTTGTAGAGACCGGAGGCGTCGCCCGCCTCTTCCTTGGGCACCGAGCGGATCGCCGCCTGGTTCAGGAACATCATGCAGAACACCGTGCCCATGCCGCGCATGAGCTGGGATTCGACGAAATCCCCGCCGTCCGAGAGCGGCGTGAGGCCGGTTTCCAGAAAGGCGCTAAGCGCCAGGACCGAGAGTCCGAAGCCGACCGAAAGCCGGATGTCGACATTGCGGATCAGCCACGGCGTCACCGGCATCATCATCATGACGGGAATGCCCGAGAGCATCACCACTTGCCCCGATTGCAGCGAGTTGTAGCCCGCGATCGTCGAGAGGAACTGCGGGATCACATAGGAGGTGCCGTAGATCACCATGCCGACCACGGTGACCATGGCGACGACGCTGCCGAACTGCCGGTCGAGCAGGAGCCTGAGCTTGATGACCGGCTTGCGCGCGAAGACCTGGCCCAAGCCGATCATGACCAGCCCGAGGATCGTGACCCCCGTGAGCATGACGATCAGCTCGGAGGAGAACCACTGTTCGCGCTCGCCTTCCTCCAGCACCACGGTCAGCCCGCCGAGGCCGAGCGCAAGGCCGACGATGCCCAGCCAGTCCGCCTCGCGAATGAGGCTGAGGTTGGACTTCTGGTGGGGAATCGCGACCAGCAGCAGCGTCGCCAGCGCGATGCCGACCGGCAGGTTCAGGAAGAAGGCATAGTGCCAGCTGACGTTCTCGGTCAGCCATCCGCCCAGCACCGGGCCGACCACCGGGCCGAGCAGGGCGGTGGCGCCGAACAGGGCATTGCCGATCGGCTGCTGCGCGCGGGGCAACCGTGTCGCCACGATGGTCATCGCCGTGGGAATCAGCGCGCCTCCGGTGAAGCCCTGACCGATGCGGCCGACGATCATCATCGGCAGCGTGGTGGAAAGCCCGCACATCATCGAGAACAGCGTGAACAGCGCCGAAGCCACGAGCAGCAGCGTCCTCAGGCCGAGCAGGCGCTCAAGCCAGCCGGACAGCGGGATGATGACGATTTCCGCCACGAGATAGGCCGTGGCGATCCAGGTGCCCTCGGTGCCGCTGGCGCCGATCTCGCCCTGGATCGTGGGCAGCGAACTGTTGACGATGGAGACGTCGAGCGTCGCCATCAGCGCGCCCAGCGTGCCCGCCGCAACCGCCAGCCAGGCGGCGGCATCGGCACGCTGTTCCGGCACGGGGGCGCTCCCGGAAAGAGCGGGAGCCGTGCTCACGGGCGCTTGTCCCGCAGGGCCTTCTCTTCCTGAGCGATGCTGTGCTGCGCGCCTTTGGCCGAGATCGTGTCGACAGTGACCGTCACCGAGAGACCGGGCACCAGCACGCGGCGGGCTTCCGGTCCGGCGTCGATAGCGATGCGCACGGGGACGCGCTGGACGATCTTGGTGAAGTTGCCGGTGGCGTTCTGCGGTGGCAGCAGCGAGAACTGCGCGCCCGTGCCCGGCGAGATGCTTTCGACGTGTCCGGCGATCTTGGTGCCGTCCAGCGCATCGACTTCGATCGTCGCAGGCTGGCCGGCATACATCAGACCGATCTGCGTTTCCTTGAAGTTGGCCGTGACATAGAGCTTGTTCAGCGGCACGACCGACATCAGCCGCGTGCCGGCCTGTACGAACTGCCCGGCGCGCACGGTGCGATCGCCGATGCGGCCGTCGACGCTGGCCTTGAGCACGGTGGCGCCGACATTGACGTGGGCGGCGGCCAGCTGGGCCTTGGCGGCTTCGCCCTGGGCCTCGGCCTGACGGATCTGCGCCTTGAGCGAGCCGATCCGTCGCTCGGCCGAAAGCAGGGCGGCGCGCTGGGCGTCGGCAGCGGCGCGGGCCTTGGCGGCCTGGTTGCGCAAAGACGCAAGCTGCTGCTTCGTTTCGGCGCCGCTGGCTGCGAGCGGGGCGTAGCGGGCGGCCTCGCGCTCGGCATAGCTGGCGTCTTCCTCGGCCGAGGCGAGCTGGGCGCGGGCCTGGGCGATTCCGGCTTCCTGCTCGCTGATTCCGGCGCGGACGTTCTCGGCATTGGCCTTGGCGACGTCGATCTGGGCCTGATATTGCTGGGCCTGCGCGTCATAGTCGCGTGGGTCGATGCGCACGAGCGGTTGCCCGGCCTTCACGTTCTGGTTGTCACCCACCAGCACGGCATCGACATAGCCGGAAATCCGGGGCGAGACGGTGACCGCATCGGCCTGGATATAGGCGTCGTTGGTATCCTGCAGATACTTGCCGCGGGTCTCGTAGTGGAGCAGCCAGGCACCGCCTGCGACTATCGCCACGGCCACCCCGGCCAGCAGCACGAAGCGCGTGCGGGAACTTTTCTGCGCGGAGGGGCTTTCCTGCGACTCGGTCACGTCGTTTGCCATCGGTTTCTACTCGTGCCTTATTGCTGCATCGCAGCAGTGATATATCCCGCACTTGCACTGCCGCGATGCATCTGGCAATGCCATTTTATATGGTCCCACAATATTTCTTGCCATGAGCATTCAGCACGACGTTCTCGAACAGATGCGCGATCTGCACTTGCGGATGCACCGGCTCTTCAATGATCGGATGCGGGCGCAGGGCGCGTCCCTCGCCCAGCTGAAACTTCTATTGCTGATAGAACGTTGCGGGGAAATGCGCTCGACCGACATTGCCGATGCGCTCGGTCAGGCGCCGCGCACGGTGACCGAGGCGGTGGACGGGCTGGAGCGGGACGGACTGGTCGTCCGCAACCCGGACCCGAGCGATCGGCGGGCCAAGCGGATCAAGTTGACGGAGGCAGGGCGCGGCGTCATTCGGGAGGTCGAGCCTCACCGGGACGTGTTCGCGTCGGAATTTTTCGCGTGCCTTTCGGAACGGGACCTGGAGAAGTTCCTCTCGATTCTCACGACCCTGAACGAGCGCATCGTCGAGATGGGCGCGCCCAGCACGCTGGGCGGTACTTGTCCCGAAGACAGGTAAAACTGCGAGAATTCAGGTCAGCAGCAGGATCGTGACGAGTGCGACGCTGCCCGAGCAGCAGACTGCGGCGCATAAGGCCCTGAACTCGCAGACGCAAAACACGGCTTCCAGACGTTCCATGGCGCTCTCCTGTTCATCCGCTCTCTGGCGGTTGAGGGCAGGATACCACTCTCCGGTGCGAGGTGGAAGAGAACATTGTTCTTGCCCTCACTATCGCGTCCAGGATCTCCTGCTCTCGATCATGCGAAAAAGTCTGCCTTTCTAATCCTTCATTCCGGCGTTTGCCGATGGTCGCGGGGCGCTGCTTGGTCTAAGGATGCCGGACCGGAGGCCGCCGTGCCGCCGCGTCCCACACTTTCAGGCCGTCATCGCCTCCAATACCGCCAGGCAGGGAACCGACCATGAAGCCGACTACGCTCACCCGTTTTCTGATAGAACAACAACGGGAGCCCAATTCCGCCTGTCCCGCCGAACTGCGCCTCCTGATCGAGACTGTCGCCCGCGCCTGCAAGGTGATCGCCCAGGCGATCTCCAAGGGCGCGCTGGGCGATGTGCTCGGCAGCCTCGGCTCCGAGAACGTCCAGGGCGAAGTGCAGAAGAAGCTGGATGTCATCGCCAATGACCTGCTGGTCGATGCCAACGAGTGGGGCGGTCACCTTGCCGCCCTGGCGTCGGAAGAGATGGAAACCATCCACCGCATTCCGGGTCGCTATCCCAAGGGCGAATATCTGCTGCTCTACGATCCGATCGACGGTTCGAGCAATATCGACGTCGATCTTTCGGTCGGTACGATCTTCTCGGTGTTCAAAGCACCGGAAGGCGCATCGGGTCGCGAAGTGACCGAAGAGGACTTCCTCCAGAAGGGGCATGAGCAGGTCGCCGCCGGTTATGCGATCTACGGCCCGCAGACCCTCCTGGTTCTGACTATCGGCACCGGCGTCTACGAGTTCACGCTCGACCGCGAGGTCGGTGCCTGGCGCATGACCGACGGGCCGCTCAAGGTCACCTCCGGCACGCCCGAAGTCGCGATCAACATGGCGCGTCGCAGCCAGTGGTCGCCGGGCATCACGCGCTATATCGACGATCGCGTGGGCTGTGTGGAAGGGCCGCTGGCAGGCCAGTACAACATGCGTTGGACCGGCTCGATGGTGGCGGACGTGCACCGCATCCTCAAGCGCGGCGGCGTGTTCCTCTACCCGTCGGACTATGCCAAGCCGGGCAAGGCGCGCCTGCGCCTGCTCTATGAAGCCAATCCGATGGCCATGCTGATGGAACAGGCAGGCGGTGCCGCCACCGACGGGCGCGATCGGATTCTCGATGTGGAGGCGATCGGCCTGCACCAGCGCGTCGGCGTCGTGCTGGGCGATCCTGTGGAAGTGGCGGCCGTGCGAGAGCTGTCGCTGGCGATGGACCGTCAGGACGTTCCCGTTACCTGAACCTGCTTGAAGGTTTGAGCGAAGCCCCGGCCGTCATAGCGGCCGGGGCTTTCGTACATTCAGGTCCGCTCGACGCTTAGGGTACTCGCGCCGTCCAGGTAGGGCATGATGAGCCTGCCGTCCGGTGCCGCCGTGAAAGTGGTCTGGGTGGGATAGGGGATAGAGATCCCCTCGGCCGCGAAGCGTTTCATGATCGCCACCAGCAGGCGGTCGCGCAGCGGGTGGGCGACCGACCAGTCTGTGCCCGGAACGTCGACCAGCAGAGTGAAGTCCAGCGAACTGGCGCCGAACGTCTCGAATCCGGCTCGCGCGGCCTTGGCGCCCTCGGCCTCGACCAGTTCCTTGAGGATGGCAGGAACCCGTGCCAGCGTTTCCGGCGGCGTTTCGTAGGCCACGCCGATGGAGAACGGCATCCGGATGTGGTCGCGCTTGGTGACGTTCAGCAGTTCCTGATCGAGCAGGGCCTTGTTGGAGATCACGCGCAGCTCGCCGGTATAGGCGCGGATGCGGGTGGACTTGAGGCCGATCGCCTCAATTGTGCCGCTGCTGGTGCCGTAGCTGATCTGGTCGCCCTTGCTGAAGGGGCGGTCGAAGATGATCGCCAGCGCCGCGAAGAGGTCGGCGAAGATGCCTTGTGCGGCGAGGCCGATGGCGATGCCGCCGACACCGAGACCGGCGACGAGACCCGTTACGTTGACGCCGAGGTTATCCAGCAGCACCACGGCGGCGACCGCGAAGACCACCACGCTCACCAGCAGCCGGATCAGGCCCATGGCATTGATGATCGTCTCGCCCTGGAAATGCTCGCTGGCGGTCTTGTGCTCGATGGCGCCGAGGATCAGCTCGCGCGCCCAGATCGCGCATTGCAGCACGGCGGCGACGGTGAACAGGAACGTCACCAGATTGTCCAGCATCGGCGGGGTCTGGGCGTAGTTGTCCACGACCTTGATAGCGACCATGATGATGAAATAACTGGTGGTCTTGGCCGCCACCCGGCCCACCACGGTCAGCCAGGCGCCACCCTTCTGGCCCGGCTGGCAAAGCCGGGCGCCAAGCCTGCGCAAGGCATAGAGCGCGGTGACGATACCGAAGGCGATGGCTCCGGCGATGATGATCTGGAGCCAGTAGGTCTGGAACCAGCCCAGCGTCGAGTGGGTAAGGTCCTGAATCTGTGCCTGCACGTCGGGTGCGGCAGGCTGGGGTGGGGACGTGGGTGTTCCGGTGGAGGAGGGGGTGGTTGCAGCCATTGGTACTCTTCGTTCTGGTGTGCTACCGGTGGGAGGCCCGTGGAGAGCATGGTCCCGCCGATCGGGCGATCCGCCAAAGCGACCTTGCGCAAATGCCGCCCCGGGGTTTCCGGGTGGACATCCAGCAAGCCGGATCAATGGCCATGCCGATGAATTTGTTCCCGGCAGATATTGCTTTCGACTAGGGGCAGACCCGTTCGAACGTCAACCGGCCTGCCTTCGAGGAGGGGGCTTGGAAGCCGGGCGGGCACCGTGTGCCTTCCGGGGCGTTAGCTTTGCGAAAGCCCTGTTCCGCTTGCTTCGGCTTGCCTTCGGGAGAGTTCGCGACGATGCCAGCCCCTTTCCCGAACGACCGCCTCGTCTTCCTACCCGACGACGTGGACCTCGCTCGCTCTCCCCTGGCCGGGCATCTGGAGGCAGAGACTTACGTGCTGGGCGCGTTCAATCCCGGCCTGACAAGGCTCGATTCCGGCAATCTGCTGATGATGGTCCGCGTGGCCGAGGCCCTGCGTGAGCCGATCCGGAACGGCCATGTCCACGCCATCCGCTGGGAGGGTGAGGAAGGAACCGAGGGGCGCTACGTTCTCGACGCCTGGCCGCTCGAACATGCCGACACCGCCGATCCCCGCAAGTTCATGCTTCGCGGCGGCGGCTGGAAGGTCATGGCGCTGACTTCGCTGTCCTGGCTGCTCCCGGTCGAGCTCGATGCCGAGGGGCTGGAAGTGCTCGCCGTCCATTACGACCGTGCCGTCGCGCCGCGCAGCAGCCTGCAATGCTACGGCGTGGAGGACGCGCGGATCAGCAAGGTGGGCAAAAGCTGGTTGATGACGACCTGCTCGGTCAGTCCGGAGCGCCAGTCGACGACGCTCTACAGTTCCGAAAACGGGCTGGACTGGCGCTTCGAGGATATTGTGCTCGATCACCAGAACAAGGACATGCTGATCTTCGAGGGCCTGATCGGCGGGCATTACTGGGCGCAGACGCGGCCCTTGGGCGACCTCTACTTCGCCTATCCGCCCGGCAGCGAATGGCACGCGGGGCCGTCGATCAACCTCGCTCATTCGCCGGACGCCAGGTTCTGGAAGCCCTGCCGCAAGCCCGGCATCCGGCCGCGTTCGGATACGCCAGTTACCGCGCGCATGGGCGGGGGCGCACCGCCGATCCTCACCGACGAGGGCTGGCTGACGCTCTGGCACGGGGTGGAGCCGAAGGAAATCGTCGGCATCTATCGCACCTACTGGTCGATCCTCGACCGCGACGACCCTTCCTGTGTCCTGCGCACCGGAAACGGGCCGCTGATCGAGGCGAATCCGGCACTCACCCAGTCGCTGGCGGCGCAGATGTACCTTCACGATGTTGTTTTCACGACGGGAATCGCTGATGCTGGAGACCACTACATCGTCGCCTCGGGGGAGGCCGATCTCGCCTGCCGCATCACTCACATTCCAAAATCGCAGTTCAGGGGCGCCTGAACAGAGTACTGCGAATGCGACGAACCGTGCGCGGCGTGGCGGAACCGGGGCCTTTCCTCAGGAATTAGGCAGCGCAGGAATGCTGCTGCGAAGAGGGGCGAATGGGCCGTGCCAGTTCTGAAGACCGTAACGGAAATGTTCTCGCGATCGTTCTGGCGGGCGGCCGGGGAAGTCGTCTCCACGATCTGACCGATCACGAGGCGAAACCGGCGCTGCCGATTGGTCCCCATGCGCGGCTGATCGACTTCACTCTCGCCAACGTGATCAATTCCGGCTTCGGCGAGGCTATGGTGCTGACCCAGTACCAGCCCGATACGCTTCATCGCCATCTGCTGGAAAGCTGGCAGGCCGAAGCCGCGCAGGCGGATATCTCGATCCTCGACGGCGCGGACTATGGTCCTTACGAGGGTACCGCGGCCGCCGTTTCCTGCGTTATCGACGAGATCGATCTGATCGCGCCGCGCCATGTGGTGATTCTGGCCGGGGACCATCTTTACCAGATGGACTACCGACCCTTCGTGGACCGTCATATCGCCACCGGCGCCGAAGTGACGCTGGGCGTGGTCCATGTCCCGCAGGACCAGGCGAGCGGGCTGGGCGTGCTCGAAGTCGATTCCGCCTATCGCATTACCGCTTTCGTCGAGAAGCCGTTCATTGCCCCGTCAGCGCCCGACCGGCCGGGCTTCGCCCTCGCTTCCATGGGCATCTACGTTTTCGCATGGCCGCTCCTGCGCGATTTGCTGAAGGAGATCGAAGGCACCGTGGCCGATCTCGACTTCGGCAGACACATCGTTCCGGCACTCGTTTCCTGCGGTACCGCCTTCGCCTATGCCTTGCCCGGACGCCAGGGGCGGGAGCCGCTGTGGCGGGATCTCGGCACACTCGATGCCTATCACGGCGTGCAGCGGCAATTGCTCGACGGCTCGCTGCCGCTCGATCCCACATGGCCGCTCGAACATCCTGTCCTCCACGGACTGGGAGACCGCCGCGCGATCGGCTTCGGATCGATCTTGCGCAATGTCGTGCTGCTGCCGGGGGCCAGGATCGGGCGGGCAGTGAAGATCTCCAATGCGATCGTCCTGGCCGATGCCGTGGTTCCCGATGGTTTCGACCTCGATGCCGAACTGGCCGAGCACGGCAAGTGGTGCGCCATCTCCGAAGGCGGTATCCGGGTGATTTCCACAAGAGCGCTTCAACGGCTGGCTTCACGGCGGCGCGGGTCTGAGCGGTTGCCGAGCGGCGGCTTCGCGGAAACGGATCGGCACCCTCAAAGGGCGAGAGCAGCCTCGCCCCCCTCTTTCCTCTGAACCCGGCATTTCAGGGCGGATTTTGCCGCGTATTCTGAAATGTTGCGGAGCGCTTCCCGCCTGGGTGTTTCGCGCCTGCTCGATCGGTCTTGACAAAGCCCCTCGATCCGACAATTGGTAGCGCTATCACTCAAAGAAACATGGGAGGGGAATCCGTGGCGAATCCCGAGACTGCATGTCGTTGATGCCTGCCGACTGGACTTCCGGTACATTTCTGGGACGCGCCGACTTCGGCGAGGGGCCCAGCCCGATTCTCGTCGTGCGCGGCGAACTGATCGACATGTCCGCCGCGGCGCCGACTGTTTCAGCGCTGGTCGAGGCTGGCGATTTCTCCGGCACCGGCGGTGCGCGTCTGGGGGCTTTCGATCCGGAAGCGGTGAACCTGCTCAGCCCGGTCGATCTCCAGTGCGTCAAAGCCTGCGGCGTCACGTTCGCGACCTCCGCCATCGAGCGCGTGATCGAAGAGCGCGCACGTGGTGACTGGAGCGCCGCCGCCGCCATTCGCGAGCGTCTGGAAGCGCGCATCGGCGGCCAGATCCGCTCGGTCGTGCCCGGCTCCGAAGCTGCCGCCGCGCTCAAGGCCGCGCTGATCGAGGACGGCCTCTGGTCGCAGTACCTCGAAGTCGCGATCGGTCCCGATGCGGAAGTCTTCACCAAGTCGCCGGTGCTCTCCACCGTCGGCGTCGGCGCCGAGATCGGCGTGCGTTCGGATTCGAGCTGGAACAACCCCGAGCCGGAGATCGCCCTGCTGGTCGGCAGCGACGGTCAAGCCGTAGGCGCGACGCTCGGCAACGACGTGAACTTGCGCGATTTCGAAGGCCGCTCGGCCCTGCTCCTAGGCAAGGCCAAGGACAACAACGCTTCCTGCTCGCTCGGCCCGCTTGTCCGCATCTTCGACGAGAGCTTCACCATCGACGACGTGCGTGTTGCCGAAGTGCGTCTGTCGATCACTGGCGAGGATCAGTTCGTGCTGCGCGGCACCAGCAACATGGCCGAGATCAGCCGCGATCCGCTCGATCTCGTGCGCCAGACGCTGAGCGAGCATCAGTATCCCGACGGCTTCGTTCTGTTCCTCGGCACGCTCTTCGCGCCCGTGCAGGACCGCGACGAGGAAGGCCGCGGCTTCACCCACAAGGTGGGCGACGTCGTCACCATCGAGAGCGACAAGCTCGGCCAACTCCAGAACCGTGTCGTTACCTCGCGCGATGCGGCGCCCTGGCGCACCGGCATTACCGCGCTCTATGCAAATCTGCTCTCGCGCGGCCTCCTTACTTCTGGAACGCTCAAGGCTTGATGAAGGCCCATCCATGACCAAACATTCCGCCATCTATCCCAGCCTCAAGGGCAAGCGCGTGGTCATCACGGGCGGCGGCACCGGCATCGGTGCGGGCCTTGTCGAGGCTTTCGCCGCGCAGGGCGCCCGGATCGCTTTCGTGGACATCAATGCCGCCGCCGGCGAGGCACTTTCCGCCTCGCTGCCGGGCACGCATTTCCGCGCCTGCGACCTTCGCGACCTTGACGCCACCGCCGCGACGATGGCCGAGCTTTCGGGCCTGCTGGGCGGCGTCGACGTGCTGCTCAACAATGCCGCCAACGACGATCGCCACACGATCGACGACGTGACGCCTGCCTATTGGGACGATCGCATGGCCACCAACCTGCGGCACCAGTTTTTCGTCGCCCAGGCGGTGCTGCCCGGCATGAAGGCGCAAGGCTCGGGCGTGATCCTGAACTTCGGTTCGATCAGCTGGCACCTCGGCCTGCCCGACCTCGTGCTCTACCAGACCGCCAAGGCGGCGATCGAGGGCATGACCCGCGCGATGGCGCGCGATCTGGGCGCGGACAATATCCGCGTTAACACGATCGTTCCGGGCAATGTCGACACCCCGCGCCAGAAGCAGTGGTACACGCCCGAGGGCGAGGCCGAGATCATGGCCGCGCAGTGCCTGAAGGCGCGCATCCAGCCTGCCGACGTCGCCGCGCTCTGCCTGTTCCTGGCCTCGGACGACGGCGCCATGTGCACTGGCCACGACTACTTCGTCGATGCCGGGTGGCGCTGAGATGAAGCCGGAATCCGTCCTCTCCATCGGCGCCACGCTGGGCGAGGGGCCGGTCTGGACCGGCGACCGCCTGTGGTTCGTCGACATCAAGGAGCACCGGCTCTACCGGCACGATCCGGCGACGGGCATGCTCGACATGTGGCATGCGCCCGACCAGATCGGCTGGGCACTGCCGACCGAGCGCGGCGACATGATCGCCGGGGTCAAGACCGGGCTGCATCGCTTCAGCCCGGAAACCGGCACCTTCTCGCTGCTGCACGACCCGGAGCCGACCCGTCCGGGCAACCGGCTGAACGATGCCGCCACCGATCCTGCGGGCCGCATCTGGCTGGGCTCGATGCACGACGACGAGACCGAGGCTTCGGGCGCGCTTTACCGGCTCGACAAGGGGCATTGCACCCATGCCGGGCTGCCCGAAGTGGTCATCACCAATGGTCCCGCGATCAGCGCCGACGGGCGGACGCTCTGGCACACCGACACGCTGGGCAAGACGATCTGGCGCGTCGCCGCCGATGAGGACGGCTCGCTCGGCAAGCCCGAGCTGTTCGTCACCATCGAGGACGGCGCGGGCTGGCCCGACGGCTGCGTGATCGATGCCGAGGGCTGCCTCTGGACCGGCCTGTTCGGCGGCTGGAGCGTGCGTCGCTACGACCCGGCGGGCAAGCTGATGGAGGCCGTGAAGTTCCCGGTAGCCAATATCACGAAGATCGCTTTCGGCGGTCCGGACCTGGGCACGGCCTATGCCACCACCGCGCGCAAGGGGCTTTCCGCAGCGGAGCTGGAACAGCAGCCGCTCGCGGGCGATGTTTTTGCTTTCGATCCGGGCGTTTCCGGCTTGCCGGTGTCCCCCGCCAACAGCTAAGTCCCGGCAACTGATTTCGGGCGCCAAAAATAATATCGCGCATCTCGATGAAGGGGAAAGAGGAATGACTGCGGCGCAGACTGGGCCAGCGATTGGTTCGGAAAGCCGGATCAACATGGCGTTCATCATCGCCATCGTGGCCGTCGCCACGATCGGCGGATTCATGTTCGGCTACGATTCCGGTGTTATCAACGGCACCCAGAAGGGGCTTGAGGCTGCCTTCGATCTCGGCAAGCTCGGCATCGGCTTCAATGTCGGTGCGATCCTGGTCGGCTCGTCGATTGGCGCCTTCGCTGCCGGTCGCATGGCCGACGTCATCGGCCGCCGCGGCGTGATGATGCTCTCTGCCGTGCTGTTCTTCGTCAGCGCGCTGGTGGCCGGCGCGGCCGGTTCCTCGGTCATCTTCATCCTTGCGCGCATCGTCGGCGGCCTTGGCGTCGGCGCGGCCAGCGTCATCTCGCCGGTCTATATCTCGGAAGTGACGCCCGCCGCCATTCGCGGCCGTCTGTCGAGCGTGCAGCAGGTGATGATCATCACCGGTCTGACCGGCGCCTTCGTCGCCAACTTCGTGCTCGCGCGCTTCGCCGGTGGCTCCACCGAAGCGCTGTGGCTCGACCTTCCGGCATGGCGCTGGATGTTCTGGCTCCAGTCGATCCCCGCCGCGATCTACTTCTTCGCGCTGCTCATCATCCCCGAAAGCCCGCGCTACCTGGTGGTCAAGGGGCAGGAACCACGCGCTCACGCCGTGCTGACCAAGCTGTTCGGCACCGAAGAGGCCGACCGCAAGGTCGCCGAAATCCGCGCCAGCCTCGCCGCCGATCATCACAAGCCGAAGCTCTCGGACCTGATCGACAAGGCCAGCGGCCGCGTGCGCCCGATCGTCTGGGCGGGCATCGGTCTTGCCGTGTTCCAGCAGCTTGTCGGCATAAACGTGGTGTTCTACTATGGCGCTACCTTGTGGGAGGCGGTCGGCTTCTCGGAAGACTACGCGCTTCAGACGAACATCCTCTCCGGCGTGCTCTCGATCGGCGCCTGCCTTGCGACGATCGCGCTGGTGGACCGGATCGGCCGCAAGCCGCTGCTGCTGATCGGCTCGGCCGGCATGGCGGTGACTCTCGCTACCGTGGCCTATGCTTTCTCCACCGCCGTCACCGGCGCCGACGGCGCGGTCTCGCTGCCCGGCAACAACGGCGTGATCGCGCTGGTCGCCGCCAATCTCTACGTGATCTTCTTCAATATGAGCTGGGGCCCGATCATGTGGGTCATGCTCGGCGAGATGTTCCCCAACCAGATCCGTGGCTCCGGCCTCGCGGTTGCGGGCTTCGCGCAGTGGATCGCCAATGCGGCGGTCTCGGTGAGCTTCCCGGCGCTGGCCGTCAGCCCCGGCCTTGCCGTGACCTACACCGGTTATGCGTTCTTCGCGGCGGTCTCGTTCTTCTTCGTGCGTGCCATGGTCAACGAAACCAAGGGCCGCGAGCTGGAAGAAATGGAAGGTTGAAGCGATCGTCGGAGGCCTCCGGGTCTCCTGCATCGTCAAGTCGAACGAAAAATGCCCCTTGCGATCCGTCGCAAGGGGCATTTTTCATGCCGCTGGAGCAAGCATCAGGCGGCGGGACCGGCGTCCGAATCCCGGCGGATCAGCTTGAATTCCGCGACGACGTGCGGATGCTGGCCTGCCGATGTTCCGGCATTGCGCGAGCGGATTTCGGCGATCAGCAGGCGTACGGCGCGGCGCGCCATATCGGTGGTGGGCTGGCGGATCGTCGTCAGTTCGGGCCAGACCGAGACGGCCAGCGCGGTATCGTCGTAGCCGCAGACCGTGAGCTGGCGCGGAACGTCCAGGCCCCGGCGGTGCGCCACGGTCACGGCGGCGGCCGCCATGTCGTCGTTGGAGGCGAAGATCGCGGTTGGCGGCACGGCGAGGTCAAGCAGCTGCGTCGCCGCTTCCAGCCCGGAGCGATAGGTGAAATAGCCCTGCGCCACCAGCGCCGGGTCGAACGGCAGGTGCAGCGCCGAAAGTGCCTCGCGGTAGCCGTCAAGTCGCTCGGCGCTGGCGGTCTGGTTGGGATGGCCGGTGATGAAGCCGATCCGGCAATGACCGAGAGCGGCCAGGTGATGGGTCATCGTGAAAGCCGCCTCGCGGTCGTCGATGCTCACCGAGAGCGCCCATTCCGGTGCGCGGCCCGTGGCGACGGCGACCACCGGGACGTCGGCATGGCGCAGGGCTTCCAGCACGGCGGGAGAATCGCTGAGCGGCGGCGGCAGGATCACGCCGTCGATGCGGGTGCGCAGCAGCTTCTCCACCGCTTTGGCCTCGCCGCCTTCCTCGTTGCAGGGCTTGACCAGAAGCTGGGCATTCGCCGTGCTGGTTTCCTCCAGTGCGCCGACGAGGAACTCGCTGAGGTAGGCGAAACTCGGGTTCGAGTGAAGCAGGCCGATCCTGATGTCCTCGCCGCCTGCCAGAATACGCGCGGCGTTGCTGGGCGCGTAGTTCAGTTCCGCGATGGCGGCTTCCACCTTGCGGCGGGTCTCCTCGCGGACATTGGCGCCCTTGTTGATGACACGGCTGACCGTCATCGGTGAGACACCGGCCAGACGCGCGACGTCGTCGATCTTGGCGCTGGCGCGCTGCTTGCGCGGAACTCTGGTCTGGCTGCTCATCTTGTCCCCCAATGGAGTCCCGGCGCTCGCACGGAGCGCCGGGGCATATACGCTAACACCACAATTTCAGGTGATAGCGCAACCATCGAACGGCGATCAGTGCGGATGTCCGGGGGCAAGCGGGAAGTCCTGGGCCTTGTACCAGGCCAGGTCATGCTCGGGCGCGGCTACGCCCGCGGGCAAAGGCAGGCCGTTGACCGACATCCAGTAGGCCAGGCTGGCATCACGCCACCACTTGGCTTCGTTGTGCTGGATCTGGAGGTAGCTGGCAGTCTTCTGCCAGCGCTCGGCATCGACGAGGCTTTTCACGCCCTGCCATTCCGCCTGCATCTGCGCGACTGTGGCCACGCCGCGGTCGTAATGCGCGACCATGTCCTGCCAGAGCGTATGGCCGGATTTCATCTTCCAGTCCCACGGCAGGTGATGGAACCACAACAGTTCGCTTTCCGGCGTCGTGCGCGGATCGGCCAGCATCTTCGCGACGGCCGGTTCGTATTGGGCGACGGCGTTGCTGCCGGTCTTCGTGCGGTCGAAGCCGATGCCGTTCCGGTCCGCCTTGTGGTAGTAGACCGGGTTCCATTCCGGACGGGCGAGATCGCTGATCCACGGACCGGGGCCGTAATGGTGGCCGGTGCCCATGAGATGAGCGAGGCCGAACGGCCCGGTGTAATCGACCACCGCCTCGCGCGAGGCCATCATCATCTTAACCGCGGTATCGACCACGCGCGGGTCATTGCCGAGCGTCTGCTGCGCCCATTCGCGGGCTATGACATCAGCCGAGAGCGTCGGGTCCCAGGCGAGGCGGCCGAAGGCATACCAGTTGGCCTGATTGAAAGTCGAACCCGACCAATCCCGGTCGCGCCCGACATTGGCGACACCGGCAATGCCGCTGAGCTTATGGCCGTAGAGCGAGCCGTCCACCACTTTGGCCACCGTCGATCCCTTGCCCTTGGCGCGGGTGTCGGCCTCCAGCACTTCCTCGAACATTGTGCCGAGATAGGCGAGGTGGGTAGCGAAGCCGAGGTATTCCTTGGTGATCTGGAGTTCCAGAATCATCGGCGTCTTCGGCATGGCGCCGAACAGCGGATGGAACGGCTCGCGCGGCTGGAAGTCGATGGCGCCGTTCTTGACCTGCACCAGCACGTTGTCGGCGAACTTGCCGTCGAGCGGCTTGAACTCGGTATAGGCCTGCTTGGCGCGGTCGTCCGGATCGGTCTCGGCATAGACGAAGGCGCGCCACATGACGATGCCGTTATGCGGGGCGACGGCGGCGGCCAGCATGTTGGCGCCTTCCGCATGACTGCGGTGATAGTCGCGCGGGCCGGGCTGGCCTTCGCTGTTGGCCTTGACCAGGAAACCGCCGAAATCGGGAATTTCGCGGTAGATCTCGTCGCTCTTGGCCTTCCACCATGCCGCTACCTCGGGGTCGAGCGGGTCGGCGCTCTTGAGGTGGCCGATCTCGATCGGGGCTGAGAAACGGGCGGAGAGATAGACCTTGATGCCCCAGGGGCGGAACACTTCGGCCAGCGCCTTGGCCTTGGCGATATAGGGCGCGGTCAGGCTTTCGGGCTTGGCGTTGACGTTGTTGAGGACGATCCCGTTGATGCCCAGCGCGGCGTTGGCGCGGGCATAGTCCGTGTAGCGGGGGTCCTTGAAGTCCGGCAGGGTCCACCAGTCCCACAGCGACTGTCCCGCGTAGCCGCGCTCCACCGAGCCGTCGAGATTGTCCCAGTGGTTGAGCACGCGCAGGCTGATCTTCGGGGTGGACTGAATGTCTATCGTTGCGAGATCGGCGCCGGTCTTCTGCGCGCGGATCAGCGCGAAGGCGCCATAGAGCACGCCGCGATCGGTCTTGCCGGTGACGATCAGCGACTTGCGGCCATCGAGCGTGGTAACGCGCACCAGATAGCCTTCCTCGCCCAACGCGGCCGTGGGCAGGCGCAGTGCGGCGATAGCCGTATCGCCCGACTTGGCCAGAACAACCGGAAGCGGCGAGGCGGCGAGATCGCGGCGCAACTCATCGGCGGCGCGATCCAGCGTTTCGGACTGGCCGATCACGCGGATTTCGCTGGCGGAAGGGCTGCTCGCAGGAGCCAGCCAGAGGTCGTAGCCATCGTTGGCAAGTGCCGGTGCGGTCGCGAATCCCAGGGCCGTTACGCATACGCCGATCGTCAGAAGCCGCTTCTTCATCATCCTCCCCTGTGTCCCATAATGACGGCCGGTGGCCGAAGGCAATTAGCGCGTCGATGCCATTGACAAGCTCGTTTGTTGTCGCGCATGATACCGCTAACACATGTAGTTCGAGGCAGGCAACACACTTTGCCGCCCGATCGGGAAATGGGCCGAACAACGGCCGGGGATGCAGGGGAGGAAGATGATTTTTCCGGTTTGTCTGTCGCTTGCGGGATCGCGCCTCTCGTCCTTGGCGGTGCGCGCATGATCGACGCCCCCGTCAAGCGCCGCGAACTGCTGCGCTGGGGCGCTGGCGCCTCGATGCTGGCCTTCCTGCCGGTCTCCGCGCGCGCCGCGACGCCGCTCTACAAGGACCCCAAGGTTCCGGTGGACTTGCGCGTGAAGGACCTGATGGCGCGCATGACGCTGGACGAGAAAGTGGCCCAGCTCGTCACGCTCTCTACCCGCAAGCGCGAGATCATGGACGATTCGCAGGCCTTCGATCCGGTCCGCGCCAGCAAGGCCCATCCCGAAGGCATCGGCCAGATTGCCCGCCCCTCCGACCGGGGCGGGGCGGCCACGGCCAACAATACCGGCGCCGAAGTCACCGGCCGTTGGCGCAAGCCCGCCGAGACGATCGCTTTCGTCAACGCCACGCAGAAGTGGGCGCGCGAGCAGACCCGCCTCGGCATTCCGGTGCTGTTCCATGAGGAATCGCTCCACGGCTACATGGCGCCCGAGGCGACCAGCTTCCCGCAGGCCATCGCCATGGCGGGGAGCTTCGACACCGATCTGGTGGAGCGCGTGCAGTCGGTGATCGGCCGCGAAGTCCGTGCCCATGGCTCCACCCTGGCACTTTCGCCGGTAGTGGACATCGCCCGCGACCCGCGCTGGGGCCGTATCGAGGAAACCTTCGGCGAAGACCCCTATCTCTGCGGAGAAATGGGCGTCGCCGCCGTGCGCGGGCTTCAGGGACCGGGCAAGGAACTGGGCGAGGGCAAAGTCTTCGCCACGCTCAAGCACATGACCGGGCACGGCCAGCCGGAGGCGGGCAACAATGTCGCTCCGGCCCCGCTCGGCAAGCGCGAGCTTTACGATTCGTTCTTCCCGCCGTTCCGCGAAGTGGTACGCCGCACCGGCATCGCCGCCGTCATGCCGTCCTACAACGAGATCGACGGCATCCCCAGCCACGCTAATCGCTGGCTGCTGAACGACGTGCTTCGCGGCGAATGGGGCTTCGACGGTGCCGTCGTCAGCGACTATGCAGCGATCGGCGAACTGGCGAGCTTCCACCACCTTGCCGGTGATATCGAGGGCGCGGCGCGCCTCGCCCTGCATGCGGGCGTCGATTGCGACCTGCCGGACGGCGAGGCCTATCGCGCGCTGGCCGATCAGGTGCGCAAGGGTCTGGTGCCGCTCTCGGCGGTCGATGCCGCCTGCCGCCATATGCTGACGCTGAAGTTCCGCGGCGGCATGTTCGAGGCGGGGCCGGTCGATCCCAAGGCCTCCGCGAAGCTCACCGCCAATGCCGAAGCCCGCGCGCTGGCACTGGAAGCGGCGCGCAAGTCGATCTGCCTGCTCAAGAACAGCGGCGTCCTGCCGCTGACGACGGGCGCGCAGAAGCGCATCGCGGTGATCGGGCCGAACGCCAATGTCACCCGTCTCGGCGGCTATTCGTCCGAGCCGCGTTCGAGCGTGAACCTCGTCGAAGGTATCAAGACGCGCGTCGCGGGCAAGGCCGAAGTCATCTTCGCTCAGGGTGTGTTCATCACCCAGAGCGAGGATCGCTCGGCCAATGAAGTCCTGCTGGCAGATCCCGCGAAGAACCGCGCGCTGATCGCGGAGGCGGTCGAGGTCGCCAAGGGCAGCGACGTGATCGTGCTCGCCATCGGCGATACCGAGCAGACCAGCCGCGAAGGCTACGCCAGGAACCACCTCGGCGATCGCACGGACCTCGACCTCGTGGGCGAGCAGAACGAACTGTTCCGCGCGCTCAAGGCCACCGGCAAGCCGGTGATCGTCGTCGCGCTCAACGGCCGCCCGCCCTCTTGGCCGACCGTGGCCGAGCAGGCCGATGCGATCCTCGAATGCTGGTATCTCGGGCAGGAAGGCGGCACCGCCATGGCCGAGGCACTGTTCGGAGACGTCAATCCCGGTGCGAAGCTGCCGGTCACCGTGGTCAAGGACGTCGGGCAGGTGCCTTTCTTCTACAACCACAAGCCTTCGGCCAAGCGCGGCTATCTTTTCACCGAAACCGCGCCGCTCTATCCGTTCGGTTTCGGGCTCAGCTACACCACGTTCCGCATCGGCGAGCCCAGCCTGTCAGCGACGCGCATCGGCACGGCGGGTACCGTCTCCGTTTCTGTCGATGTGACCAATACCGGACAGCGCGCGGGCGATGAAGTGGTGCAGCTCTACGTCCACGACCAGGCCGCATCCGTCACCCGCCCGGTCATGGAACTGCGCGGTTTCCGCCGCGTGACATTGAAGCCCGGCGAGACGCGCCGGATCGAGTTCGTCCTTGGCCCCGACGATTTCAGCCTCTGGAACGAGGCCATGCGCGAAGTCGTCGAACCGGGCCTGTTCGACATCATGGTCGGCGCCAGCAGCGCCGATCTCAAGACCACAACCCTCGAAATCGCCTGAGGATTCCTGCAATGCCCAAGATTGTCGATGCCAAAGTCATCATCACCTCGCCGGGACGCAATTTCGTCACGCTCAAGATCACTTGCGACGACGGCACCACCGGCGTCGGGGACGCCACGCTCAACGGACGCGAGTTGTCGGTCGCCAGCTACCTGACCGACCATGTAATTCCCTGCCTGATCGGCCGTGACGCGCACCGCATCGAGGACGTCTGGCAGTATCTCTACAAGGGTGCCTACTGGCGCCGCGGCCCGGTGACGATGACCGCGATCGCCGCCGTCGACATGGCGCTGTGGGACATCAAGGGCAAGATCGCCGGTCTTCCGGTGTACCAACTGCTCGGCGGTGCGAGCCGTGAGGGCGTGATGGTCTACGGCCACGCCAACGGAACGACTATCGAGGACACGGTCAACGTCGCGCTCGAATATCAGGCGCAGGGCTACAAGGCGATCCGCATCCAGTGCGGCGTGCCCGGCATGGCCTCGACGTATGGCGTTTCCAAGGACAAGTATTTCTACGAGCCCGCCGACGCCGACCTGCCGACCGAGAACGTCTGGAACACCGCGAAGTACCTGCGGGTGGTGCCCGAACTGTTCAAGGCCGCGCGCGAGGCGCTGGGTTGGGACGTGCACCTGCTGCACGACATTCACCACCGCCTCACCCCCATCGAGGCGGGCCGTCTCGGCAAGGACCTTGAACCATACCGCCCGTTCTGGCTGGAAGACGCGACCCCTGCCGAAAACCAGGAAGCCTTCAAGCTGATCCGCCAGCACACCACCGCGCCGCTGGCCGTGGGTGAGATCTTCAACTCGATCTGGGACTGCAAGGACCTCATCCAGAACCAGCTGATCGACTATATTCGTGCGACCGTGGTCCACGCGGGCGGCATCACCCATCTGCGCCGCATCGCGGCGCTGGCCGATCTCTACCAGATCCGTACCGGCTGCCACGGCGCCACCGACCTCTCGCCGGTCTGCATGGCCGCCGCGCTGCACTTCGACCTCTCGGTGCCGAACTTCGGCGTGCAGGAATACATGCGCCACACCCCTGAGACCGACGCGGTCTTCCCCCATGCCTACACGTTCGAGAACGGCATGATGCACCCCGGCGACGCGCCGGGCCTGGGCGTGGACATCGATGAGGAGCTGGCCGCCGGCTACGAATACAGCCGCGCCTTCCTGCCGGTGAACCGCCTCGAAGACGGCACGATGTACAACTGGTGAGTGTGGTGAACGGCGTGACGCCTTCTATGGAAACCGCGACCGGCCCGAGGAAACCCTCGGGCCGGGTCCGCTGGATCGTTTGCGCGCTGCTCTTTGCGGCGGTGGTCCTGAGCTATGTGGACCGGCTGGTCCTGCCCACGCTCAAGCCTGAACTTCAGGCGCGCTACGGCTGGAGCGAGAGCGGCTATGCCGACCTCGCGATCTGGTTCCAAGCGGGCTACGGCATCGCCTATGTGTTCTTTGGCCGCCTGATCGACCGGCTGGGGGCGCGCGCGGGCTATGCACTGGCGGTGACGCTCTGGACCGTGGGCCACATGGCGCATGCGCTGTTCACCTCCACCAGCGGCATGCTGATCGCCCGCATTCCGCTGGCCATCGGAGAGGCGGGGACGTTCCCTGCCGCCATCGCCGCCACCAACGAATGGTTCCCTAAGCGGGAGCGTGCCTTCGCCATCGGCATCTTCAACGCCGGTTCCAACGTCGGCGCGATCCTGACGCCGCTGGTGGTGCCGGTGATAGCGCTGACCATCGGCTGGCGATGGGCCTTCATCCTCACCGGCTTGCTCACGGTGCTGTGGCTGGCGGCGTGGCTCGCCTTCTATCGCCGCCCGCGCGATAAGAAGAGCCTCAGCGCCGAGGAACTGGCCTGGATTGAAGCCGATCCGGTCGAGAAACCGCGCCCGGTCAAGTGGCGCGCGCTGTTCGGCTATCGCCAGACCTGGGCCTATATGCTGGGCCGCTTCCTGATCGACCCGGTCTGGTGGACCTTCCTGTTCTGGTTGCCGGATTTCTTCAACAAGCAGTTCGGCGTGAAGATGCTGGACTTCGGCCCGCCGCTGATCGCCGTCTACCTGCTGGCGGACGTCGGATCGGTGCTGGGCGGGTGGGCTTCCTCGCGCTTCATCGGCCGGGGCTGGAGCGTCAACCGCTCGCGCAAGACGGCGATGTTCCTCGCCGCGCTCTGCGCCGTGCCGATCGCCATGGCGCCGCACGCGCCGGGCCTCTGGACGGCAGTGGCGCTGGTGGGTCTTGCCTGCGCCGGCCATCAGGGCTTTTCCGCTAATCTCTACGCGCTGCCGGGTGACACGATGCCGCGCTGGATGACCGGATCTGTCGTCGGCCTCGGGGGCCTCGCGGGCGCCGTCGGCGGCATGCTGATGGCCAAGTTCGCCGGAGCTATCCTCGAAAGCGTGGGCAGTTACGAGCCGATCTTCGTGGTCGCCTCCTGCGCCTATCTCGTGGCGCTCGCCGTCATTCACCTTATCCTTCCCCGTTACCAGATCGCCGATCCGGACGCTGAGAAAGTCACAGCATGACCCGCCCTCTCGCTCTCCATTCCGACCGCCTGTTTCCCGCCGACCCCGGCACCCGCGCCATCGCCCGCGCGCTCTACGAGCGCGTGAAGGACCTGCCGATCGTCAGCCCGCACGGTCACACCGATCCGGCGTGGTTCGCCTATGACGAGCCGTTCCCCAACCCCGCCTCGCTGCTGATCGTGCCGGACCACTACGTGTTCCGCATGCTCTATTCGCAGGGCGTGCCGCTGGAATCGCTGGGCGTGCCGAGCGTCGACGGCAGCCCGGTGGAGCAGGACCCGCGCAAGATCTGGAACCGTTTCGCGCAGCACTACCACCTGTTCCGGGGCACGCCTTCGCGCATGTGGCTGGACTGGGTCTTTGCCGAAGTCTTCGGCCTCGATGTGCTGCTCGACGAGACCACGGCGGACCATTACTACGAAGTGATCGACGCCGCGCTCAAGACTGCGGCCTTCCGCCCCCGCGCGCTGTTCGAGCGCTTCGGCATCGAGGCGATCGCCACCACCGAAGGCCCGCTCGACCCGCTCGCCCATCACCGTGCGATCCGGGAAAGCGGCTGGAGCGGCCGCGTCGTCACCGCCTATCGCCCCGATCCGGTCGTCGATCCAGAAACGCCGGGTTTCGCCGCCAAGGTCGCGAAGTTCGGCGAGATGGCGGGCGAGGATGTCTCGACGTATGCCGGCTATCTGGCCGCCCACCGGTTCCACCGCGCCCGCTTCCGCGAAGCCGGGGCGACATCGACCGATCACGGCCACCCCAGTTCCCTGACCGCCGATCTTTCGCCCGCAGACTGCGAGGCGCTCTACCAGCGCGTGCTGGCCGGTGCGAGCAAGGCGGACGCCGAACTGTTCCGCGCCCAGATACTCACCGAAATGGCGGGGATGAGCGTGGAGGACGGCATGGTCATGCAGCTTCACCCCGCCGTCCATCGCAGCCACAACCAGGCCGTGCTCGACCGCTTCGGGCGCGACAAGGGCGGCGATATTCCGATGGCCGGTGAGTTCGTGCAGGCGCTGAAGCCGCTGCTCGACCGCTACGGCAACGACCCGCGCCTGACCTTGATCCTCTTCACGCTCGATGAGGATGTGTACTCGCGCGAACTGGCGCCGCTGGCCGGGCATTATCCCTCGCTGCGGCTCGGTCCGCCGTGGTGGTTCCACGATTCCCCCGAAGGCATGCGCCGCTTCCGCGAACGCGCGACCGAGACCGGCGGCTTCTACAACACCGTCGGCTTCAACGACGATACCCGCGCTTTCCTCTCGATCCCGGCGCGGCACGACGTGGCCCGCCGCATGGACTGCGCCTGGCTGGCGCAGCTCGTCGCCGAACACCGCCTGCCCGAGGACGAGGCCCACGAAGTGGCGCGCGCGCTCGCCTACGATCTCGTCAAGGCGGCGTACAAGCTGTGAGGCTTTCGAACGAGACCCTCGGCCAGGTTCCGGCTGCCGTCGCTCGCCCCGCCTATGACCGCGCGGCGGTCAATGCGGGCGTCGTCCACTTCGGCATCGGCGCCTTCCACCGTGCCCATCAGGCTGCCGTTTTCGAGGCGGCGCTGGCGTCCGGCGACTTGCGCTGGGGCGTGATCGGCGTCTCGCTGCGCTCGGCCTCGGTGCGGGATCAGATGAACCCGCAGGACGGGCTTTACACCCTGCTCGTGCGCGAGGGCGACGAGCAGACACCGCAGATCATGGGCGTGGTGCAGCGGGTGCTGGTCGCGCCGGAAGACCCGGAAGCGGTGATCGCCGCGCTGGCCTCGCCCGATACGCATCTCGTCACCCTGACCGTCACCGAGAAGGGCTATTGCCTCGATCGCAAGACCGGCAAGCTTATGGCCGACGACGCGGATGTCGCGGCCGATCTCGCCGGGCTGGAGCGTCCGCGCACGGCGGCGGGCTTCCTCGTCGCGGCCCTCGCGCGTCGGCGCGCCGAGGGGCTGGCGCCGCTCTCGATCCTCTCCTGCGACAACCTGCCGCACAACGGCGCCTTGCTGAAGGGCGCCGTGCTCGCCATGGCCGAGGCGCATGATCCCGGGTTGGCCGCGTGGATCGCGGAAAACTGCACGTTTCCCGCCACCATGATCGACCGCATCGTTCCCGCTACCACCGACGAGGACATCGCCGGTCTCACCGCGCTGATCGGTCTTGAGGACAGGGCCATGGTCAAGGCCGAACCCTTCCTGCAATGGGTGATCGAAGACAGTTTCGCGGACGAGCGGCCCGACTTTGCAGCTTACGGGGTCCAACTGACCGATGCCGTCGCCCCGTGGGAGGAAGCCAAGCTGCGCCTGCTCAACGGCGCGCATTCGGGGATCGCCTACCTCGGCGGTCTGGCCGGAGACCAGTTCGTGCACGAGTTCGTCGGCACTGCGCAGGGTCTGCTCTTCGTCGAGCGGCTGTGGGACGAAGTTGCGCCCACGCTCGATCCGCCCATCGGGTTGGACATCCCAGGCTATCGCCGCGAACTGATGGCGCGTTTCGCCAACAGCGCGCTCCAGCACCGTACGCGCCAGATCGCCATGGACGGTTCGCAAAAGCTGCCGCAGCGCCTGCTCGCTCCGCTCGACGCGGTGCGCGGGCAGGGCGGCTCCTTCAATGCGATCGCACTTGCCGTCGCGGCGTGGGTGCGCTGGCAGGCGGGAACGACCGATGCGGGTGAGACCTTCACCGTCAACGATCCTGCCGCCGCCGCGCTGGCCGATGCCCTGCGCGATGCTCAAAGCCCGCGCGCGCGCGTGGTCGCTGCGCTGGGCGTCCTCGGCTACACCCCCGATACGTCCGTGCTCGACGCCGTGACCGCGCATCTGAGCCGTCTCGAAGAGACCGGTGCCCGCGCCGTGATCGCTGCCTTCCTGGGAGAGAACGCATGACTTTCCGCACTGCCCTCATGGCAGTCTCGGCCCTTTCCGCCAGCCTGTGTCTTGCCGCCCCCGCGCTCGCCGACGCACCGCGCCTGGAGGTCAAGGGCGATTCGCAGCAGCTCATCGTGAACGGCAAGCCCATGCTGATGATCGCCGGCGAACTCAGCAATTCCGCCTCCTCCAGCGCGACGTACATGGAGCCGCACTGGAAGCGGCTGAAGGACATGAACCTAAACACCGTGCTGACGCCGGTGTCGTGGGAACTGATCGAGCCTGTCGAAGGCACGTTCGACTGGTCCTCGGTGGACTCGCAGCTCAAGGCCGCGCGGGCGAACGATCTCAAGCTGGTGATCCTGTGGTTCGGCGCCTGGAAGAACTCCATGTCCACTTACGTGCCCGCCTGGGTGAAGCGCGATCAGCAGCGCTTCCCGCGCGCGGCGCTGCCCAACGGGCAGAGCGTGGAAATCCTCTCCACCTTCGGCACCGAAACGCTCAAGGCCGATGAACGCGCCTATGCCGCGCTCATGGCGCACCTGAAGGTGGTGGATTCGAAGGACAACACCGTCGTCATGGTGCAGGTGGAGAACGAGATCGGCATGCTGCCGGTCGCGCGCGACTACAGCGCCGCCGCCAATGCGGCCTATCGCGAGCCGGTCCCGACCGAACTGGTGAACTACCTCGTCGCCCACAAGGACACGCTGGTTCCGGGCATGCGCAAGATGTGGCTCGATCGCGGCGCACGGACCAGCGGTTCGTGGGAGGACCTGTTCGGTGGCGGCGACGCTTCCGCGGAAGTCTTCGCCGCCTGGCACTATGCCCGCTTTGCCGACCGGCTCGCGGCGGCGGGCAAGGCGGCCTATCCGCTGCCGATGTATGTCAACGTGGCGCTCAACCGTCCGGGGCGCATTCCCGGCGAGTATCCCAGCGGCGGCCCGCTGCCGCATCTGCTCGACGTCTGGAAGGCGGGCGGCCCGCACCTCGATTTCCTGGCGCCCGACATCTACTTCCCGAACTTCGTGGATATCGTGAACGGCTACAAGCGGCCGGACAACGTGCTGTTCATTCCCGAGGCGCATAACGCCAACAACCCGACCGTGCCTGCCAACGCCTTCTATGCCATCGGCCAGCTCGACGCGATCGGTTTCGGCCCGTTCTCGATCGATTCGGTGGACGAGGAACCCGGTGCGCTCAAGGATGCCTACGGCGTGCTCCAGCAGCTCAGACCCTATATCCTCGACGCACAGGGCACGGACCGGATGGCCGGCTTCAAGCCGCGCCAGCTCTATGACGAGACGCTCGTCTACGAGCCTGAAGTGCGCGACGTCGGGCCCTATCGCTTCACCGTCGCTTATGCCGATATCCAGAAGCCGGTGGCCAACCCCGGAGCCGACGCCTCGCAGCCGGGCACGACGGCGGCGATCGCGGCGGCGGGCGGCATGATTATCCAGATCGGTCCGGAGGAGTATCTCATCGCCGGGCAGGGGATCACCGTGACCTTCAAGCCCAAGACGGATGCGGCCGCTGCTCTGGCCGGAATCGATTCGGCATTTGAGGGCAAGTTCGACCAGACCGGCAAATGGTTGCCCGGCAGGTTGCTCAACGGGGACCAGACTCATCAGGGCCGGCATATCAAGCTTGAAGCCGGGAAATGGCAGATCCAGCGGGTAAAGCTCTATGGCTACAGATAAAAGATACCGCTAACATAACTGTTGACGCGCCGCTGCACCGGGAATATGTAAGGAAGAATGATAGCGCTACCAGCAGTGGCGCAAGCCGCGATCCGCCATGAGGTGGACGCACCGTTACATGGGAGGGGATATCCAATGCGATCCAACCTTATTTCCGTTCGTGCCGTTCTCCTGAGTGCCGCCGCGCTCCAGGGCTTCGTCGTTCCCGCCGCCTATGCGCAGGACGCCGCTCCGACCACTACGGCGACCGACGAAGCCGCACCTGCGCCGCAGGACGAGCCGACAAGCGAAGACATCATTGTCACCGGCATTCGTGCCTCGCTGGCCAGCGCCACCAACGCCAAGCGCGACGCCGTGACTTTCGGCGACTCCATCTTCGCCGAGGACATTGGCAAGCTGCCCGCCACCAACCTTGCCGAAACGCTGAACCGCATGCCCGGCGTGCGCCTCAACCGCGACATCAATGGCGAAGGTACCCAGGTCGCCATTCGCGGCCTTGGTCCCAGCTTTACCCGCGTATTGCTGAACGGCTCGCAGCTTCAGGTGGCGTCGGACGGGGGCACCAACGGCGGCAGCGCCAACCGCGAAGTCGATCTCGACTTCTTCCCCTCGGAACTCTTTACGCGCCTCGACCTCGCCAAGAGCCCGACGCCTTCGACTCTCGAAGGCGGCATCGCCGGTACGGTCAACCTGCGTAACGCGCGTCCCTTCGACAAGGAAGGCACGCATATCACGGCGGTGGCGCAGGGCCAGTACACTGACAGCAACGGCAAGGTCAGCCCGCGCGGCGCGCTGGTCGCCAGCCACACGACCGATACTTTCGGCATCCTCGTCGGCGTCGCCGGCGTGAAGACCAAGACCCGCGTTGACGGCTTCGAGACTGTAGGCTGGGGCGACGGCAACCTGCCTTGCGGCACGGGCTGCACCGATGCGGGCAACAACAACTGGAACTGGGCCTCTGTGGTTCCAGCGAATGCCGGTCACGGCCTGGTTGCCGGTCAGCCGGTCGATGTCGTCGCCACATCGGGCCTGACGCGCAGCCAACTCAGCACGGCGCTGCTGCCGCGCCTCGGCCGCAACAGCCTGACCAGCGGCGATCGCTCGCGCATCTCGGCGCTGGCCTCTCTCGAATGGCGCCCCAGCGACGAGCTGCACTTCGCCCTCGACGGCATCTGGGCCAAGTCCAAGCGTGACTACAACAAGGTCAACATGAACTGGCAGGTCCGCAACTCGGGTCCGGGCACCGGCGCTCAGGCGACAGGCGGCATGGTTCCGATTGGTCTTACCGTGGACGAAAACAACGTCGTCACCAGCGGCACCTTCGCGAACTCCTCGTTCTTCCTCGAAGCGAGCCAGTTCAAGCAGACGACCAAGTTCTGGAACATCAACCCGAGCGTGACCTGGCAGCCTTCCGATACCGTGAAGGTCGAGGCGAGCGCCAACTGGTCGAAGAGCAAGTTCTTCCGCGAACAGCCGACGTTTGCGTTCCAGACCGCGCCGAACTCGGGCGTCGATGTCTATTACGACAACACCGGCGCTTCGAACCGCCCACTTATTACCACGAACGTCGATCTCAACGATCCGAACCTTGGCTGGCAGTGGTATCGCCAGAACATCCAACTCGTGCGCCGCAGCACTGAGACCAAGGGCGCGCATCTCGACACCACGATCGGTGACGATCAGTTCAGCATCAAGGTTGGTGGTGCCTACGACCGCGCCCAGCGTTCGATCCGCGCTTATGACAACTCCATCGCCTACCAGCAGTCGGTCTGCGGCACCGGTTGCACCGGCGCCACCGGCTCGGTTCCGACGACGGCCATCGCGCAGTACCTAAAGCAGTTCCCAGTCAACAACTTCGGCCACCTTGCCAGCGGCAGCGTCGGCTACAACGCCTTCGTGGTGCCGGACTTCGACGCGCTGAAGGCCGCCACCAACTATGCCAGCTACCGCGACAGTGCACCGGAAGCACGCGGCGCCGTGACCGGCGGCGCGACCGGTGACATGGACGAGACGGTCTGGGGCGCCTACTTCGAACTGAATGGCGTTACCCAGCTGTTCGGCCGCGACCTGCACATGAATGCGGGCATGCGCTATGCCCACACCCGTCAGGTCGTTATCGGCCCGAGCCAGGTCGGCACCGCCATCGTCGACATCACCGCCAAGTCGAACTACGATAACTTCCTGCCCTCGATCAACCTGACCTACGACCTTCTGGACAACGTCAAGCTGCGCGCTTCGGCATCGCGGACCATGACCCGTCCGGATGCGGGCCAGATCCTGCCAGGCATCACCTTCTCCGACCCCTCGGCGCTGGTGGCGACTGCGGGTAACCCGGACCTGACCCCCTATACCTCGGACAACTACGATATTGGCGGTGAAATCTACACCGGCGGTATCGGTTATGTCGGTCTCTCGGCTTTCGTGAAGAACATCCAGGGCTTCACCGAAACGCAGGTGACCAGCGCCAGCTTCGGTTCGCTGAACATTCCGTTCGACAGCCTGCTCTCCACCCAGCAGGACGCCCTGCGCAACCGCGCTGCGGCTTCCGGCCTGGCGATCAGCGACCTGCCGATCACGGTGAACCGTCCGGTCAACCTGTCCGACCTCAGAATCAAGGGTATCGAGGCGACCTGGGTCCAGCCGCTCGACTTCCTCGTCAAGGGCCTCGGCTTCTCGGCCAACGGCACTTATCTGGACCAGTCGTCATCTTCGGGTCTAGTCGCCACTGGCGTCTCGAAGTACTCGTACAACCTTCAGGGTTTCTACGAGAACCACGGTTTGTCGGTCAGCCTGAACTACGTCTGGAACGACAAGTCGATTGCGGTGAACGGTCCGCAGAACAATATCCCGGGTGCGGCGCTGCGCTCCGACGCCCGTGGCCAGCTCGACCTTTCGGCCGGTTACCAGCTGCCGTTCCTCGACAATGGCGTGCGCCTGACGCTCGACGTGCTGAACATTACCAACGAGCCGCTCCGCACCACTTTCGAATATTCGAACGCGGCCTATTCGGTCTACTATCCGGGCCGTCAGGTGCTGGTGGGCCTGCGCGCCAACTTCTGATTGTTCTTGCAGGGAACTCCTCCTCCCTGAAAACTGGGAGCCGGCGACCCACGGTCGTCGGCTCATTTCTTTTGAGGGTCATGCGATGTCGCCAAAATTCCGTCCTCTTGCCCTGACTGCCGCGCTGCTGGCGAGCGGGCTGGCCGCGCCATGCTGGGCGGCAGCTTGCCCGTGGGTGGCTGCCTGGGGTTCCTCGCAAATGGAGCCGGGCGCCGACAACGCACTGCCGGTCGAGGCTTGGCGCGACGTGACGCTGCGGCAGATCGTGCGACCCTCGATCGGCGGCATTGGACTGCGAGTGCGCTTTTCCAATGCTTTCGGCGATACGCCGCTGGTGATCGAGGCGGCGACGCTGGCCCGCGCGGTGCAGTCGGACAAGGCTGCCGTAAATGCCGCGTCGATCACGCCCTTGCGCTTTTCCGGCAAGGCCCGTGCGGTAATCCCGCCCGGAGCCGACTGGCTATCTGATCCCGTCGATTTGCCGGTGAAGGCTTTCGAGGACCTTGCCGTCTCGATCCATCTCCAGGCCGTGCCGCAGCGCCAGACCTCGCATCCCGGATCGCGCGCTACGTCCTACTGGCTAGCGGGCGATCATGTTGCCGATAGCGATCTGGCCTCGGCCAGCATCGTCGATCACTGGTACATGCTCTCCGGGATCGAGGCGCGAGCGTGTGGGGGCGGCGCCGTCGTTGCGCTGGGCGATTCCATCACCGACGGGCGCGGCACCACCACCAATGGCAACGACCGCTGGACCGACGTTCTCGCGCGGCGTCTCGGTGGCAAGCGAGCCGTCATCAATCAGGGGATCGGCGGCAACCGGGTGCTGCTGGACGGCCTCGGTCCCAATGCGTTGGCCCGACTCGACCGCGACGTGCTGGCGCTGCCCGGTGTCACGCATCTGATCGTGCTCGAAGGGATCAACGACTTGGGCAATCTGACCCGCCTCAAGCCGGTGAGTGCCGAGGAACATGCGACCATGGTCGAGCAGATCACCGGCGCCTATGCCCAGATCGTCGCCCGTGCCCACGCGCACGGCATCAAGGTCTATGGCGCGACGATCCTGCCCGACATGGGCACCGAATATTACCACCCCGATGCGGCCAACGAAGCGGACCGGCAGGCGGTCAATGCCTGGATCCGCATGCCCGGCAACTTCGACGGGGTGATCGACTTCGACAAGGTCATGCGTGACCCCGCGCGGCCCGACCGGCTGAACCCGGCCTATGACGTGGGCGATGCGCTGCATCCCAATCCGGCCGGATACAAGGCGATGGGGGAGGCAATTCCGCTGGAATTGCTGCGATAACACCACCCCGCTCAAGCTGAGCTTGTCGAAGCCTCCTGCGGCGGAGCGCTGTGCTGTGCCTCGGATCTTTCGACAGGCTCAGGCTGAGCGGGGAGGACGGCGCGAAGTCAGTGGCGGCGTTATGCGGGGCAGACCTCGTCGCCCGGCCGCGAAAGCGGGGTTGTCCGTAGTAGTGCCGGAGACGGGCCCGGTTTCGCCGGATCGGTAGCGGCATAGAACGCATCCCGCTGCGCCTGCTCCAGCGGGATAAAGCGGAACCCCATCTCCCGGTAGAGCGCCAGCAGTCGCGGCAACATCCTCGCGTCGAAGGTCCCGAAGTGGAGCAGCAGGACGTAAGGCACATCGCGCCCGAACCGCGCCTTCGATGTCGCTCGCGCCGCTTCGGCATCGGTGCGGGCGGCTTCGAGATAGCGGGTTTCCAGATCGGCGATCGCCGCCGCGTTCCCTTGCGCGGCGCAGCGGGCATAGGGCGCGTTCCAGGCCCAGTCGTCAAAGGACAGGCTGGCTCCGGCGATGTGATAGCCCCGCTCCGCCAGCGCCTTGCGCACTGCATTGCGGGCGGCGGGGTCCTTGCCTTCGGCGAGGAAGGGATAGCGCAGCAGCGGCTTCATTCCGTAGGGCGCGAGGGCCATCCGGTTGCGGTCGATCTCCGCCACGAACCCGGCAAAGCCGACTTTGTCGAGATTGAGGTGGTTATAGCCGTGATTGCCGAGAGCAAATCCGGCCGCGCGCCAATGGGCGAGCACAGTGCCGCGCTCGTCCGGCAGACCCTTGCCCGCATTTGCGAAGCCGAAGGCAGGCGCGTGGGCCTGCTTGAGCGCGGTCACTATCGCCTCCACGACCGACTTCGGTGTCTCACCCGCCGGATAGGGCGGGTGCGAAGGCAGATCGTCGAACGTCAAGGCGATCTGCGGAGCCGGCGCTGCTAAGGCGCGGAGGGGAAGGGCGGTGAGCACGGCTGTCGCCAGCAAGTGAAGATGTTTCACCGCCCTTCCATTTCAGCGAACGAAGGGATCGATCGTCTTGATCGTGCCGTCCTCGTTGTAGTGCAGTTCGGTGACTTTCACGTTGCGCAGGCGGGTCTGGCCGGAAAGCTGGCTGTCGGCATAGAACAGCCACCACTTGCCGTCCTTCTCGACGATCGAGTGGTGGGTGGTCCAGCCTTCCACCGGCTCCAGGATGCGGCCCTTGTACGTGAAGGGACCGTAGGGGGAATCGCCGATGCCATAGGCCAGATAGTGCGTATCGCCGGTCGAGTAGCTGAAGTAATACTTGCCCTTGTACTTGTGCATCCACGCGGCTTCGAAGAAGCGGCGGTCGTGGTCGCCGCCGAGCAGGAGCTTGCCCTTTTCATCGACGATCTTTACTTCGCGCGGGGCCTCGGCGAATTCCAGCATGTCGCCGCTCATGCGCGCCACGCGCGGCAGCAGGGCAGGCTTGTCGTCGGCCTGGAGGTCTGTCTTCGAGCCGTTCGGGTCGTACTTGCCGCCCGTGTTGCGCTGGAGCTGGCCGCCCCAGATGCCGCCGAAGTACATGTAGCTCTGGCCGTCGTCGTCGGTGAAGACGGCGGGGTCGATCGAGTAGCTACCCTTGATCGGCTCGGCCTGCGGCTTGAACGGACCCATCGGGTCCTTCGAGGTGGCCACGCCGATACGGAAGGCGCCCTGCCTGTCCTTGGCCGGGAAGTAGAGGTAGTAGGTGCCGTTCTTGAAGGCGGCGTCCGGCGCCCACATCTGCTTGTCGGCCCAGGGCACCTGCTTCACGTCGAGCGCGACCGGGCCGATGGTGACCTTGCCGCCCACTTTGTCCATCGACAGCACGCGGTAGTCGCGCATCTCGAAGTGGCTGCCGAGGTCGTCCTCGGGCGTCGGGCCGTCGATGTCATGGCTGGGGTAGATGTAGAACTTGCCGTTCCAGACATGGGCGGAAGGGTCGGCGGTGTAGATTTCGCTGACCAGCGGCTGCGAAAGGTACTTCTTGTCCGAAGCCGCTTCCGACTTGGCATCCGCCGAAGCAGTGGCTTCCGGCGCTCCGCCGGTTCCGTTACAGGCTGCCATCAGGCCGCAGAAAGCGGTTGCCGCAAGGGCTGCGTAAATTCGCCTCGACACATCTATCTCCCGGTCGGTTTAACCTTCTGTCGCCGAAGATAGCGCTAACATGAAGCATGGGCAACCGGGATAATTGGCGCTGGTGCCGTGCACTGGCTGGTGTCGCGGCAGGCCGAATTTCACGAAGCGCATCCCGATATCGCCACTGCGCTCGATCCCCGGCTGGATGTCAGTCCGCGCGGAGCCGAGCGACTCGCTGCCCTATGGCGATGCAGGTCTCCTGCTGGAAGCTACGGCTGTGGGATACGGCGTTGCCCCGGTGCGCAAGGTCATTGCGCGCGAGGCGCTGGCGGCCGTACGGCTAGTGCGGCTGCCGGAATTTGAGCATCCGTTCGACGGCGGCTATCAGTTCGTTTGCGATCCCGCTGCCGCGCCTGGCAAATCTGCGGCAGCGCTGGCCTTCGGGGCCTTCCTGGCGGACCGACTTCACGGTGAGTTTACCGAAGCGAAACCGTCGCTATCGTAATTGCCATTGCCGAGGACGCGCCAAGCTGGCACGGGCAGGGCGAGGGCAATGCACATGACTATCCTGCAAGACATCGAGAAACTCGTCGCCCGGCTCGCGCCAGAGCCGGTCTGCGACGATTGCATCACGCAAAGGCTGGGCCTCAGTGTGCTTCACCACGCCGATGTCCAGACCCGCGAGCTGGTGGGAACCAACGGCTTCGTGCGCAGCAAGGACGAGTGCAGCCTTTGCGGCGAGACCAAGCTGGTGATTCGTCGGCACTAGGCCGCAAACCCGTTGGCCGAAAGCTGAAAGCCGTCATCCCAGCGAAAGCCGGGACAGCTATCGGCCCTGACGCAACCTTACATCATGGTCACAGCGGCCCCAGCGTTCGCTGGGATGGCGCATGGGAGTTTTATCAGCAGCACCGCCCGCCGTTCTTGCCGCCGTACCGCGCCTCCTGACGGTCCCGGAAGAACGCCTTGCGGTCCATGACCGGGCGCTCCGGGTGGTGCGCGGCCATGTGGCGGACATAGTCGTCGTAGTCCGGCACCCCGACCATCAGCCGGGCCATGCGGCGAAAGCTTGCGATCAGGTTCATGCCGTCACCGGATGTGCCGGAAGCTCGTTCACTGTCGCCACGGCGCTGCGGCGTGAGGCCATGCAGGTGCGCAAGGTGAAGACCATCAGCGAGACCACCACCGCCAGGAAAACCGCAACCAGCGCGGCATCGACCCGGTCGTTGAAAACGATCCGCTCCATCTGTTCCAGCGACTTGGCTGGCGCGAGAACCTCGCCCTTTTCCAGCGCGGCGGAGAACTTCGCGCCATGCGCCAGGAAACCGACGGCGGGATCTGCGGAGAACAGCTTGAGGCAGCCTGCCGAAAGCGTGCAGACTAGGAGCCACGCGGTCGGTAGCAGAGTGACCCAGGCGTAACGGTCGCGCTTCATGCGGAACAGCACGGCGGTGGCCAGCATCAGCGCGATGGCGGCGAGCATCTGGTTGGAGATGCCGAAGACCGGCCAGAGCGTGTTCACCCCGCCGAGCGGGTCGGTGACGCCCTGATGAAGAAAGAAGCCCCAGGCGGCGACGCAGAGCGCGGTGGCGACGAAGCCGGGGATCTGGCTCTTGCTCTCGTTCAGGCGCGGCGCGGCCAGCGCCATCAGGTCCTGCAACATGAAGCGCCCGGCGCGAGTGCCCGCATCGACGGCGGTGAGGATGAACAGCGCCTCGAACAGGATCGCGAAGTGATACCAGAACGCCTTCATCGCCGGTCCGCCGACGACGTGGGAGAAGATTTCCGCCATGGCAACCGCCAGCGTCGGAGCGCCGCCGGCACGCGAGATGATCGTATGCTCACCCACGTCCCGCGCGGTCTGGGCGATGGTCTCGGGCGAGATCGCGAAGCCCATCGCGCTCACTGCATTGGCGGCGCTGGAGGCATCGTTGCCGATCAGCGCGGCAGGGCTGTTCATCGTGAAGTAGATGCCGGGATCGAGGATCGCCGCGCCCACCAGCGCCATGATCGCCACGAAGGCCTCCATCAGCATTGCGCCGTAGCCGATCAGCGGGGCGTCGGTCTCGCTGGCGATCAGCTTGGGCGTGGTGCCGCTGGCGATCAGGGCATGGAAGCCGGAGACCGCCCCGCAGGCAATGGTGATAAACAGGAAGGGGAACAGCCCGCCCGAGAAGACCGGGCCGCCGCCGCTGGCAAAGGCGGTGAGTGCGGGCATCCGCAGCGGCGGGGCCATGATAACGATGCCGATGGCCAGCGCGGCAATGGCGCCGATCTTGAGGAACGTCGAAAGGTAGTCGCGCGGGGCGAGCAGCAGCCAGACCGGCAGCACCGAGGCGACCGCACCGTAGCCGATCAGGATCCAGCACAGCTGAACCGGGGTGAACGTGAACAGCGGTCCCCATACCGGCGACTGCGCCACCGCCTGTCCATAGACGATGGCGGCGAGCAGGCCGATCAGTCCGAAGATCGAGACTTCGCCGATCCGTCCCGGTCTGATCCAGCGAGTATAGGCGCCCATGACCATCGCCAGCGGCACCGTTGCCGCCACGGTGAACATGCCCCAGGGACTTTCCGCGAGCGCTTTCACGACGATCAGCGCCAGCACGGCCAGGATGATGACCATGATCATGAAGGCGCCGAACAGGGCGATGGTCCCCGCCATCTGGCCCATCTCCATCCGGATCAGCTCCCCCAGCGAGCGCCCGTCGCGCCGCATCGAGATGAACAGGACCATGAAATCCTGCACGGCGCCCGCCAGAACGACGCCGCCGATGATCCAGAGCGTGCCCGGCAGATAGCCCATCTGCGCGGCGAGCACCGGCCCCACCAGCGGCCCGGCTCCGGCGATCGCCGCGAAGTGATGGCCGAACAGCACGGTGCGATCGGTCGCCACATAGTCCAGCCCGTCGGCGCGGCGAATGGCCGGAGTGGGCCGCGACGGGTCCAGCTTCATGACGTGACGGGCAATGAACAGCGCATAATAGCGATAGGCGACGAGGAAGCAGCAGACCGCAGCCACCACGATCCACAGCGCGTTCACGGTTTCTCCGCGCGAGCCCGCGACGACCCCGAGCGAAACGGCGCCCAGGAGGCCGGTGAGAAGCCATGGCAGGTGGCGGATCATCTTGCTCTCCTTATCGCGCCGTAACGCGCGCTTCGTTTGCCCGTGCATAAAGCCTTGGGCGGGCGAGGGAACCGGGAATCGCAACGATGTGTGACAGGGGTGCAAAGATCGTTGGCGGAAACACCGACACATGGCACCAAGGCCCCACTTGCGCGTTGTTATGCTTAATGTGCTTTGTTTTTAATCAATTGACATGTCACACACGGCAAGGCGGAATGGTCCGTCGCTGTCTAACCCTGGGGGACTTGACGCCTTGCGTGGCTGGATACTGTTTCATCGCGAACTCGATCCCGCGAACTCCGAAGTGCCGGAAGTCCTCCGTTTTCAGGAGGCGGCGAGCACCATGGGCATCGAGCTCTCGGTGCTTCATCCGCACAAGTTCGATCTGGTGGTCGGCGCCGAGGAGGGCTGGAACACGACCTATCAGGGCCGCCTGGTGGAGCGCCCGGACTTCGTGATCTGTCGCACGGGCGCGGAGACGGACTACTTCACGCTCGCCCTGCTGCGCCATCTGGAACGGCGCGGCGTGCGGCTGGTCAACGGCCCGGCAACCATCGAACAGGTGGCCGACAAGCTCCACACCTTGCAAAGCCTCAACCGCGCCGGACTGCCGGTGCCGCGCACGATCCTTGGAACCTTCCCGATGGACGTGGATCTGGTCGAGCGCGAACTCGGCTTCCCCGTCATCGTCAAGACGCTGAAGGGCACGCGCGGCGCGGGCGTGCTCAAGTGCGAGGATCGCAGCCAGTTCGAGGATCTTGCCGGACTGCTCGAAAGCGCTGATGCTCAGGCCGATTTCATTCTCCAACACTATGTGCGCGCCAGCCATGGCCGCGATGTGCGCGTGCTGGTGGTGGGCGGGCGCGTGATCGCAGCGATGGAGCGACGTTCGCTGACCGGCGGATTCAAGTCCAACGTCTCGCTCGGCGGGGTGGGCATCGCTTATAACCCGCCGCCGGAAATGGCGGAGCTGGCGGTTCAGGCCGCCGATGTGCTGCAACTCGACGTGACCGGGATCGACATTCTCTTCGACGAGGACGGCTACCGCATCTGCGAGGCCAACTCGGCTCCCGGTTTCCAGGGGCTGGAGCGGGCGACCGGCTATGACGTTCCCTCGGCCATTCTCGAATGGGTGGTCTCGACGCAGGAGGAGGCCGCGCCGGTCGTCGCTCCGGCGGCGGAAAGCAATGCCTTGGCAGATCTGGCCTTCGGGGGACGTGCGGGGCTGAGAGCGCTCAGCGACCGCAACCCCGATTATCGCCGCTTCGCCAGCGCGGTCGGCGTGCGCATGGTCGGTGCCGGGCTGAGCTGCCTCGCCCATGCCGGGCTTCCCCCCGTCCTGACCGATCACAAGAGCCGGGTCGGCCGGGGCCTCAGAACCCTGTTCGACGGCCGGGTGAACGCCGACCTTTCGGCGCTCAACGATCACGAGCAGGAGAGGACGCTGATGATCGTGCTCGTCGCGGCGATCTGGGCGGCGGTGCTGCCCTGGCTGGCCGGCGTTGCAGTGGTGCCCGGCGTATTGCTCTCGATGATCGCGCTCTGCTTCCCGCTGGTGTTCATGACGACGGCCCCGGCGGGCCGGATCGGACGTTCGGCTTCCTCACTGCGCCGGAAAGTGGTCGGATGATCGACATTTCCGCCATTCCCTGGGCCGATCTTGCGCCTTTCATTGTCGCCGGCTTCATCGCGCAGTTGGTGGACGGCGGTCTCGGCATGGGCTTCGGCGTGCTTTCCAACTCGCTACTTGTGCTGCTGGGCTTGCCGCCCGGTGCCGCTTCTGCGGTGACCCATCGGGTCGAGAGCTTCACCAGCGGCGCCTCGGGCATCGCGCATGCCCTGCAGCGCAATGTCGATTGGCCGCTGTTCGCCCGACTGGTCATGCCCGGCATTGTCGGCGGGTTGCTGGGCGTCTGGGTGCTGACGAGCGTGAACATGGCGATCCTGCGCCCGGCAGTGCTGGTCTATCTCGCCGCTGTGGGGCTTTACCTCATCTGGCGGGGACCGCGGCGCCCGCAGTCTTATCGCCGCATGAAGTTGGTCGGCCCGCTTGGGCTGATCGCGGGCTTCCTCGATGCTTCGGGTGGCGGCTGGGGGCCGATGGTGACAGGCAACCTCATGGCACAGGGCATGACCCCGCGCATGGCGATCGGCACGGCCAATGCCGCCGAGTTCTTCGTTACCGTCACCGTGCTGACCGCCTTTATCGGAAAGCTGGGCCTGCAATCTTTCACGATCGCGGCGTCGGGATTGCTGGTGGGCGGCGTGGTCGCCGCGCCGTTCGGGGCGCTGCTGACGCGGCGCATATCGCCGCGCCGGTTGATGGAACTGACCGGCGCCATTCTCGTGGCGCTTAGCCTGGGCGGCCTCGTTTCGCTGATGTTTTCTCCGATCCCACTGTTTTCGCGCCTCTAAATCGGTGAAGTGATCGTGGTGCGGGGCGGCTGTACCTGCCCAACTGGCCAATCGGCACACGGTCCGCTATGGAGGCCAGATCGCCGACTGAATTTGCGCGCCGGCGACTGAGAGACCAACGCGCTCCCGCATAAAGGAGCCCACGATGGAACTCTGCAAATCCTTTTCGATTCAATTCCCGCGAGCCGCGCGCGTGGGAAGCGGCTGACCGTGGCCTGTCCTGATCGACACGCCCCTCAACGCCAGAAATTCCGGACGACCAGCATGACCGCCAAGACCGAAGCCCATCCCGCCCCGCCCACCCGCATCCAGGAAAACCTGCTGGCCCGGCGCGAGCGGCAGCTCCTGCAATGGCTCTGCGCCCGGATGCCGCACTGGGTGACACCGGACCTGCTGACGGCTACCGGCCTAGTGGGCGCGTTCATGACGTTCGGCGGCTATGCGGCCAGCAACCTCTCCGCCGACTGGCTCTGGCTGGCGATGGCCGGTTACGTAGTGCAGTGGTTCGGCGATTCGATGGACGGCAGCCTTGCCCGCTTCCGCAAGATCGAGCGCCCCTCCTACGGCTATTTCATTGACCACAGCTGTGACGGTCTGACGACCGCGCTGATCGTCTGGGGCATCGGCACCAGCCCTTACGTCACCATGGACGTGGCGATGGTGGCGCTGGTCGGCTACCTCCTGCTGTCGATCCATGCTTATCTCGCTGCCCGCGTGCTTGGCGAATTCAAGCTATCCTACCTTCAGGCAGGCCCCACCGAACTGCGCTTCATGCTGATCGGCCTGACCGCGATGATGATGGTACTGGGCAGCGGGCGCGGCCTGTTCGGCGTGGTATCCGGATTCGACCTGTTCGTCGGTACGGTAGGCGTGATCCTGATGGCGCTCTTCGTCATACAGACGCTGGTGACCGGCAAGCGCCTGAACGTACTCGCGCACGAGAATCGCTGAGAATTTCCGACTGTCGGTAGATATGGGCGATCCGGAAACTCGGACGCCCTTTGCTCATAGAGTGGCTGCGGCGCGGGCGGCCTGATTATAGTCTCCCGAAAGCATCCGCAGCTTTTCCGCCGTCTGCGAGAGCGTGTCCTCGCTGAGTGAAGCCTTGACGTCGCCTACCAGCACTTTCTCGCGAATGGCGCGGTAGGCGTCGCAGAAGGCGATTCCCGCCTGCGTCACGGCGATGACCTTCTCTTTGCCGACGCGGCTGGTCTCGACCAGCCCCGCGTTCGAAAGCTTGCGGACGGCGTAGTTGACCAGATGTGCGTCCTCGACATGAAGCACCAGCATGAGGTCCATGAAGCGCTTGGGCCGGTCGCGATGGCGGACGGAGTGGAGCACCAGCACTTCCAGCGGGCTGAGTTGCTGCCCGGCAGCGGCGGCGCAGCGCACGATCCATTTCTGATAGGCATTGGCGGCCAGGGTCAGGCTGAATTCCAGCTCCGACAGGGCAGGGGAAGCACCGTCGGCAAGATGCGCGGAAGAGATGATCGGACCGGGTTCGTTGGCGCTCATGCGATCGTATGAAATCGAGGGGGAAGGCTTGTCAATGCTACGGCCAGAACATGCCTGCGCGCTTGACAGGTGATGTGAGACGCTGTTCATTGACAATTTATCGGTAAATCGTCGGGGTTAGGGATGGCGTCGGGTTGGCAGTTCTGGATCGATCGTGGCGGCACGTTCACGGATATCGTCGGCCGCCGCCCGGACGGCACTTTTGTCTCTATCAAATTGCTGAGCGAAAACCCGCAGCGCTATCGCGATGCCGCTACGGCAGGGATCCGCAGCTTGCTCGGCCTCGACGTCGATGCGCCGCTGCCGAACGGACTCGTGGCCGGGGTGAAGATGGGAACGACGGTCGCCACCAATGCCCTGCTCGAACGGCAGGGCGCGCCGCTGCTGCTGGTGGTGAACGAGGGTTTCGGCGACCTTCTGGAAATCGGCGACCAGAGCCGCCCCGATCTTTTCGCGCTCGATATCCGGTTGCCGCGGCAGCTCTACAGCGCGGTCGAGGAAGTAGGCGGACGCTGCGACGTCGACGGCAATCCGATTTCGCGGCTCGATGAGGAGGCCGCTGCGCGGATGTTCGCGCGGCATCGCGGCGAAGGGATCGCGGCCTGCGCCATCGCGCTGGTCCACGGCTGGAAATACCCCGAGGTGGAGCGGCGGCTGGCGGAATTGGCCCGGCGGGCCGGGTTCACGCAAGTCTCGACCAGCCACTGCACCAGCGCCCTGCTCGGTCTGGTGCCGCGCGCCTCGACCACGGTCGTCGATGCCTATCTCTCGCCGGTTCTGAGCGATTATGTCGGCCGCGTCGTCGACCGGCTGGGGGATGTGCCGCTCTACTTCATGCAGTCGAGCGGCGGGCTGACCGAGCACGCCACCTTCCAGGGCAAGGACGCGATCCTGTCCGGCCCGGCGGGCGGCGTCATCGGCGCGGCGCGGACGGCGCAGGCGGCGGGCTTCGAGCGGATCATCGGCTTCGACATGGGCGGTACCTCCACCGATGTCGCGCTCTATGCGGGCGCGCTGGAGCGGGTGGTCGATGCCGAAGTAGCGGGCGCGAAGGTCCGCGTGCCGATGATCGCGATCAACACGGTGGCGTCGGGCGGCGGCTCGATCCTGCACTTCGACGGCGCGCGCTACCGCGTCGGGCCGGACAGCGCGGGGGCCGATCCCGGCCCCGCGTGCTACCGCCGGGGTGGGCCGCTGACGGTGACAGATGCGAACGTCATGCTGGGCCGGATCGCGCCTGCGTTCTTCCCGGCGATCTTCGGGCCGGGCGGAGACCTGCCGCTCGACCGGGACGTGGTCGCGCAGCGCTTCGCTGCGCTTGCGCAGGAGGTGGAGACGGCGACCGGACGCACCACCGATCCGCGCGAGGTGGCCGAAAGCTTCGTGCGCGTAGCCGTTGCCGCTATGGCGCGGGCGATCAAGGAAGTCTCCACCGAGCGCGGCTACGACTCCGCCGATTTCACCTTGCAGTGCTTCGGCGGCGCAGGCGGGCAGCATGCCTGCATGGTAGCTGCGGAACTGGGCATTTCCACCGTCTTCATCCATCCTTTCGCCGGGGTGCTTTCGGCTTATGGCATGGGGCTGGCCGATCGCAGCGACGTGCGCCGGGTGGCGATAGAGCGGCCGCTGGATGCCGGAACGGTTGCGGTCCTGCGCGCGGATGCCGGTGCGATCGGGGCGAAATTGGCCGAAGCGATCGCGACGGGCGGCGAAAGCGCTGCGCTGCGCACCGAAGTCCGTGTGCACTTGCGCTATCAGGGCACCGACACCGGAATCGCGGTGACGCTGGACCACGCCAAGGCAATGGCCGAGGCCTTCGGCAAGGCCCATGTCGCTCGCTTTGGGTTCTCCACGCCCGGCCGCGCGCTTGTGGTGGACAGTATAGAAGTCGAGGTGATCCTGCCGGGCGAGACCGTCGCGATGCCGCGGCTGGCGCGGCGACCGGAAGGGGAGGCGTCGCCGGTCCTCACGCACATGGCGCTCTGGGCGGAAGGGGCGGAAACCGAGGCTTCCGTCTATGACCGCGCGACGCTGCTGGCCGGGGACCGCGTGGTCGGCCCCGCGCTCATTCGCGAACCGCTGGCGACCACCGTGGTCGAACCGGGCTGGGCGGCAACGATGGACGACTGGGGCAATCTGGTCCTGCGACACGAAGGTGCCTCGGCTGCGCTCAAGGGGCGTGAGGGCGAAGTCGCCGATCCGATGATGCTTGAACTGTTCAACAACATGTTCATGGCCGTGGCCGAACAGATGGGGGCGGTGCTGCGGCATACCTCCACCAGCGTCAACATCAAGGAGCGCCTCGATTTCTCCTGCGCGCTGTTCGATGCCGAGGGCAACCTGATCGCCAACGCGCCGCATGTGCCGGTCCATCTCGGCGCCATGGGTGAGAGCGTGCGCGCGGTTTTGGCGGCGCGGGGCGGCAGCCTCAAGCCGGGCGACATGGTCGCGCTCAACGATCCCTACCGCGGGGGCACCCATTTGCCCGACGTGACCGTGGTGGCCCCGGTCTTTGACGAGGCGGGAGAGAAGATCCGCTTCTTCGTGGCCAATCGCGGTCATCACGCCGATATCGGCGGCATCGCGCCGGGTTCGACACCGGCGGTCTCGACCAGCCTTGAGCAGGAAGGCGTCGTCATCGACGATTTCCTGCTTCTCGAAGGCGGTGCGTTCCGCGAACAGACCTTGCGCGACCTGCTTGCCGCAGCGCGCTATCCGGCGCGCAATCCCGACATGAACGTGGCCGATCTAAAGGCCCAGGTCGCGGCCAACGAGACTGGCATCCGTGAGATCATGGCTCTGCTGCGCCGCTATGGCTGGTCCATGGTCTCCACTTATGTCGGCCACATGATGGCCAATGCCGAGGAGAGCCTGCGCCGGGTGATCGACCGCATCGGCAACGGCGCTTTCGACTACCGCATGGACGACGGTGCACGGCTGCGGGTCAAAGTTAGCGTGGACCGCGCGCGCCGCAGCGCAACGGTCGACTTCACCGGCACTGACCCCCAGCGTCCGGGCAATTTCAACGCGCCTCCGGCGGTCACGCGCGCGTCGGTGCTCTATGCCTTCCGCTGTCTGGTCGATGCCGATCTGCCGCTCAATGAGGGGTGCCTGGTTCCGCTCGATATCGTCGTGCCGGAAGGCACGTTCCTCTCGCCCCATCCTGGTGCGGCGGTTGTGGCGGGCAATACCGAAGTCAGCCAGGCCGTCTGCAATGCCCTGCTCGGGGCGCTCGGCGCTACTGCGAGCGCACAGGCGACGATGAACAACTTCCTGTTCGGCAATGAGCGCGTCCAGTATTACGAGACCATCTGCGGCGGCGCGGGGGCCAGCGCGCGGGCGGACGGCGCCTCGGCGGTCCATACCCACATGACGAACACCCGCATCACCGATCCCGAAGTGCTGGAAATGCGCTATCCGGTGCGGCTTGAACGCTTCGCGATTCGCAAGGGATCGGGTGGAGAGGGGCTCCATCGCGGCGGTGACGGCGTGGTGCGCCGGGTCATGGCGCTGGAGCCGCTGACCGCGACCATCGTCTCGTCGCGGCGCAGCGAAGGTCCCTTCGGCCTTCAGGGCGGCGCGGCAGGACAGGCCGGGCGGCAATGGGTCGAGCGCGCGAACGGGGCGCGGGTAGATCTGGGCGGCACGGCGGAAGTGCCACTGGCCATCGGCGATGCCATCGTCATAGAAACGCCGGGCGGCGGCGGCTTCGGCGCACTGTCCGATGCCGAAACCGCTGACTGAAGCTGATATGGGGGGAAGCACGAGATGATGGTTCTGTTAGCCGTCGTCGTTCTCGTTGCCGGGCTGGTGGCCCGGATCAATCCGCTGGCCGTCGTGCTGGCCTCGGCGGCGACCGCCGGGCTGGCGGCGGGATTGCCGCTTCCCGAATTGCTCGCGCGGTTCGGGGCGGCGTTCAATGCCAACAAGTTCGTTACCGCGGTCTTCCTCGTCATTCCGACGATCGGGCTGCTCGAACGCCACGGCTTGCAGGAACGCGCCAAGCAGTTGATGCGGGGGCTGCGCGGCATCACGCTGGGGCGGCTGCTGTTCGCCTATCTGCTGGCCCGCCAGCTGACGTCCGCCGTGGGCCTGACCCAGCTTGGCGGGCAGGTCACGATGGTCCGGCCGATGCTCGGGCCAATGGCGGAAGCGTCGGCGGAGCAGGTCGGTGCGCAGGTCGATGCGGACCGCGCCAAGGCGCTGGCGGCGGCGACCGACAATGTCGGTCTGTTCTTCGGTGAGGATATCTTCCTGGCGATCGGCTCGATCCTGCTGATGAAAGGGGTGATGGAGGGCTACGGCATGAAGGCCGAGCCGTTCGCGCTGTCGATGTGGGCCGTGCCGACCGCGATCGCAGCGCTGCTGATCCATGGCGGGCGCGTCCTGCGGCTGGACCGCAGGCGCAAGTCTGCCTTGGGTGAAACCGCGTGATCGGGCTTGAGCTTGTCTATGCGCTGGCGGGCGCGATGTTCCTCGGTTTCGCGCTGGTCACGGCGCTGCACCGGAGGGACCGCAAGGGCCGCGCCACGGCGCTGCTCTGGGGTCTGATCGCGCTGAGTTTCCTGGTCGGCGACTATATCGGGGACATGACCAACGGCGTGCTGGCGATCGTCATCGTAGCGGTCGCGGCGTCTGGCCGCACCGGCGCGTCTCCGGCCTCGGGTGAAGGTGGACAGGAAGCCGCTGCCTCACTCTACGGCAATCGCCTGTTCCTGCCCGCACTGGCGATCCCGGCAATCGCGCTGGCTGGGACGGTGCTATTCAAGTCGGTGCCGGGGATCGTCAAGGCCTCCGACGCCACGCTCGTCTCGCTGGGGCTGGGCGCGCTGGTCTCGACGGTGATCTGCATGGTCTGGTTCCGCACCCGCGCCGAGGCGCCCTTGCGCGAGGGCGTACGGCTGGCCGACGGTCTCGGCTGGGCGATCCTGATGCCCCAGCTTCTGGCCAGCCTCGGCATCATCTATGCGGCGGCCGGGATGGGCACGGCGGTCGGCAGCCTGCTCGACCATGTCGACACCGGCGGCAGTCTCTTCGCGCAAGTGGCGCTTTATTGCACAGGCATGGCGCTGCTGACGGTGCTGATGGGCAATGCCCTTGCCGCGTTCCCCGTTATGTTCGCGGCGATGGGCGCACCGCTGCTCGTGACCGTGCAGCACGGCGACCCTGCGGCCGTGGCGGCGATCGGGATGCTCGCGGGCTTCTGCGGTACGCTGCTCACGCCGATGGCGGCCAACTTCAACCTCGTCCCGGCGGCCTTGCTGAACTTGCGCGATCCATACGGCGTCATTCGTGCCCAGGCCCCGACGGCGCTCGCCATGCTGGCGGCCAATATCCTTCTTCTCTATTTCCTGGGGTTCTCCCGATGACCAAGATCCTGATGGCGGCGCATGCCTCGCATTTCGCACAGCTCACTCTTGGCCACCTCGGCCGTGAGTATCCCAACAAGCTCGACCATATGCTGAATGGACCGGATGATGCGCAGACGCCTTCCGCGCTCCATCCCGTTTTCTACGGCAGTTTCGACTGGCACAGTTGCGTCCATGGCTGGTGGCAGGTCATGCGCCTGCTCCGCCTGTTCCCCGGTATCCCGGAAGCCGAGGCCATTCGGGCACGCGCCGATGCCATGCTCGTGCCGGAGAAGATTGCCGGGGAGATCGCCTATCTCGCTCGCCCGCTGTCGCTGGGCTTCGAGCGCCCTTACGGCTGGGGCTGGCTGCTGGCGCTCCACCACGAACTCTCCCTCCACGAGGGGCAGGACTGGGCCAAGGCCCTTGCGCCGCTGGCCGAGATCTTCGCGCAGCGCTTCGAGGATCACCTTCCCAAGCTGACGTATCCGATCCGCCACGGCATCCACAGCAATTCGGCATTCGCGCTCGTCCTGACGCACGAATGGGCGAAGGATCGACGCAGCAGCCTTGCCGCCCTGATCGAAAGCCGCCTGCGCGACTGGTTCGCCGGAGACCGCGCCGCGCAAGCCTGGGAGCCGTGCGGCGACGAGTTCCTCTCACCCACCCTGACGGAAGCGCTGGCGATGAGCCGGGTGCTCTCTCCCCTAGCGTTCGCGAACTGGTTCGACGCCTTCCTCCCCGACATTGCCGAAGGACGGCCCGAGACCCTGCTGGTGCCGGCTTTCGTCTCGGACCGGAGCGACGGCAAGATCGCCCATCTCGACGGCCTCAACCTCAGCCGCGCCTGGTGCTGGCGGCAGATCGCGGCGCGCCTGCCGGAAGCGCACTTCGTGCACCGCGCGGGGGGCGAGATCGCCGAGCGCCACCTCGAAGCCGCGTTGCCCCACCTCGCGGGCGATTACATGGGCGAGCACTGGCTGGCGACTTTCGCCCTGCTGGCGCTCGATCGGGCGCTTCAGTCGTCGTAACGCCGCGTTTCGATCAGGTTGACGCCGTTTTTCTCGCAAGCGCCGCGCAAGTCGGGATCGCTTAGACGGTCGCAGACGAAGAAGTCGATGGCGTCCATGCCGCAGACCCGAACCGGCGCCGAGCGGCCGACTTTCGAGGAATCGGCCACCAGGATCACCTTGCGGGCATTGCGAATGATCGTCTGCGAGACTTCCACTTCGTCGATCGCGAAGTCCAGCAGGCTGCCGTCGCTGTCGAGTGCGGAAATGCCGATCAGCGCATAGTCCACGCGGAAGTTCTCGATGAAGCGCATGGCGAGCGCGCCCACCACGGCGCGGTCGCCGGTGCGCACTTTGCCGCCGACGCTGACGAGATCGAGCGACGGGTGGCTCGACAGGGTGTCGATGACGTTGAGGTTGTTGGAGATCACCATCAGATTGCGATGATGCGTGAAATTGGCGGCGACGGCTTCGGTGGTCGTGCCGATGTTGACGAAGAGCGAGGCGCCGTCCGGGATCAGCGCGGCGGCGGCGGCACCGATCCGCGCTTTCGCGTCCGAGGCGACGTCGCGGCGCTTGTCGTAGGCGAGGTTATCGACGCCCGAAGTGATGAGCGCGCCGCCGTGCACGCGCGAGAGCAGCGACTGCCCGGCCAGCACGTTGAGATCCTTGCGGATCGTCTGGGGCGTTACGCCGAGGCGCTCGGCAAGGTCGTCCACGCTGACGCTGCCCGCGCCGCGCGCGATGGTCAGGATATGGGCGCGGCGCTGGGCGACGATGTCGCCGTTGCTGTCCGCAGTGGTCTCGTTCATGTTTCCCCGTCTCGTCGCCTTCCGGGCAGACCCTTAGCGCGCCTCGGCGGCGCGGCCTAGCCAGGCATCGATCGCTTCGGCAGTGCCGGGCGGAACGTGCAGACCGAGCTTGCTGCGGCGGAACAGGATATCCTCGGCCGTGCGCGCCCATTCCGCTTCGATAAGGTAGTCGATCTCGCGGGCATGGAGGCTGCCGCCGAAGTCCTGTCCGAGGTCATCCGGGGTACGGGCCTGACCGAGGATTTCCGGCGCGCGCGTGCCATAGGCGCGGGCGAGGCGGCGCAGCAGGTCACGCGGCATCTGCGGATAGCGCGCGACCAGATCGGTTAGGAAGCGCTCGAAGTCTCCATCCGCGATGTCGCCGCCGGGGAGTGCTGCACCGGCGGTCCAGGGCATCGCGACTTGCGGGAAGAGCTGCGCGATATGCTCCATCGCGTGTTCCGCGAGCTTGCGGAAGGTCGTGATCTTGCCGCCGAAGATCGACAGCATCGGCGCCTGCCGCGCATCCCCCTTGTCGAAATCGAGCACATAGTCGCGCGTCACCGCCGAGGCGTTCGCGGCGTGATCGTCGTAGAGCGGGCGAATACCGGCATAGCTCCAGACGATATCCTGCGGGCTGACCTGCCGCTCGAAATAGCGATTGGCGGTTTCGCACAAGTAGTCGATCTCGCCCGGGCTGATCGTCGCCTTGCCGGGCGCCTCGGTCCAGGGTTCGTCGGTCGTGCCGATCAGCGTGAACTCGCGCTCGTAGGGGATCGCGAAGACGATGCGGCGGTCGGGGTTCTGGAGCATGAAGGCATGCTCGCCTTCATAGAGGCGCGGGACGACGATGTGGCTGCCCTTGACGAGCCGGACTCCGCGATCGTCCCGGGCGCGGCCGATCTGGCGCAGCAGGGCATCGACCCAGGGACCGGCGGCATTGACCAGCATCCGGGCGCGGACCTGGCGCGGTCCCTGTTCGCCCTCGATCGTGGCGACCCAGCCGCCGTTCTCGCTGACGGCATCGGTCAGACGGGTGCGGGTCTCGATCCGGGCGCCGCGCGCGGCGGCGTCCATGGCATTTAGCACGACGAGGCGGCTGTCCTCGACCCAGCAGTCGGAATAGGCGAAGGCCTTTCCTTTTCTTTTCGAATTTTGCGTTTTCAGGCCGTTCCCTCGCGAGTTGCGGTCGAGATCGAGCGTTTCCGTGCCCGGCAGCTTCTTGCGGCCGCCGAGGTGGTCGTAAAGGAAGAGGCCGAGGCGGACCATCCAGGCCGGGCGCGGCGAAAGCGATTGCGGCAGGACGAAGCGCAGCGGCCAGATGATGTGCGGCGCCATGCCCAGCAGCCGCTCGCGCTCGATCAGGGCTTCGCGGACAAGGCGGAACTCGTAATATTCGAGATAGCGCAGGCCGCCGTGGATCAGCTTGGTCGAGGCCGAGGACGTGTGGCTGGCGAGATCATCCTGCTCTACCAGCAGGACCGAAAGACCGCGCCCGGCGGCATCGCGGGCAATGCCCGCACCGTTCACGCCGCCGCCGACGATCAGGAGATCGTAGGTTTCGTCCTGCGAGGTGGGGGCGGGGGGCGTCATGGCGGTTCTCTCATGGATGCGTGGATTTTCGTTATTCGAAAATATATCCGCGAAAACGAAAATGCAAACGAAACTATTGACGTTCGTTCGAAAGCATGTTCAGAAAGCATTCGCGTCAAGCGAAAGGCTGATGGCGAGAGGATCGGAAGTGACGGAAAACCTGCGGGCGCTGCGCGGCGAACTGATTTCGGAGATGCTGGCAGTGGCCATCATCATCACGATAGGCGATTCGGCTGCGGCGATGATCATGCTCTACGATCCCAGTCCTTATGCTCAGGCTTATTGGGGCGTCTGCATTGCCTGGGGCCTTGCCGTGACCATGGCGATCTACGTGACCGGCTCGGTTTCGGGCACCCATGCCAATCCCGCGGTTACTCTTGCGCTCATGCTGTTTCGCGGCTTTCCCAAGCACAAGGTGCTGCCCTATTTTGGCGCGCAAGTGCTCGGCGCAGTGATCGGCGCGGCGCTGGTTTTGCAACTCTACCATCCGGTGATCGACGCCTACAACGCCGCCCACGGCTTCACCCGCGCCAGCGGCGGCGCGGCTGGCGTGTTCTTCACGCACCCCGGCGCGCATATCACCCCGATCCATGCCTTCTGGGACCAGGTGATCCTGACCGGCATGCTGGTCCTCGGCATCTTCGCGATTACCGACGAGTTCAACGATGTGGCCCCCCGCGCCAATTCCGGCGCGCTGATGATCGGCCTGTTGGTGGCGATGATCGGCGCCTCGGGCGGCTATCTGGAGGCCTGGGCGATCAATCCCGCGCGCGATTTCGGGCCGCGCCTCTTTGCATATTTCGCCGGTTGGGATGCCTCGGCTTTCCCCAGTCCCGGCAACTACTGGTGGGTTCCGATCGCCGGGCCGCTGCTCGGCGGCGTGGCGGGAGCCGGGCTCTACCAGATCGCGATCAAGCCTTACCTGCCCGCGGGTCGCAAACCGAAGTCGGACGCCGCGCTTGACTAAGACGACACGATATTCTCGGAGAGTTTCATGACCCAGCCCCGCCACGTTCTCGCCATCGACCAGGGCACCACTTCGACCCGCGCGATAGTCTTCGACGATGCCGCCCGTCCTGTCGCCACCGCGCAATGCGAGTTCGAGCAGCACTATCCCGACCTCGGCTGGGTCGAGCACGATGCCGAGGATATCTGGCGCGACACGGTGAAAGTGGCGCGCGAGGCGATCGAAGGGAGCGGGCTGGGCGCGGAAGGCATCGCCGGTATCGGCATCACCAACCAGCGCGAGACCGTGGTGGTCTGGGAGCGCGAGAGCGGCAGGCCGATCCACCGGGCGATCGTCTGGCAGGACCGGCGCACCGCACGGCTCTGCGCCGATCTCAAGGCGGAGGGAGCCGAACCGGACGTGCGGGCGCACACTGGCCTGCTGATCGACCCTTATTTCTCGGCCACCAAGCTTGCCTGGATTCTCGACAACGTAGGCGATGCCCGCGCGCGGGCAGAGAGCGGCGAACTGGCGTTCGGCACGATCGACAGCTTCCTGCTCTGGCGCCTGACCGGGGGTAAGGTCCACGCGACGGACGTGACCAATGCGGGCCGCACGCTGCTCTACAACATCCGCGAACAGCGCTGGGACGAGGAACTCTGCCGCCTGTTCCGCGTGCCGATGCAGATGCTGCCCGAAGTCCACGACAATGCCCATATCTTCGGCATGACCGACAAGAGCCTGTTCGGTGCGGAAATTCCGTTGGCTGGTGTTGCCGGGGACCAGCAGGCCGCGCTGTTCGGGCAGGCCTGCTTCGAGGCTGGCATGGCCAAGTCTACTTACGGCACCGGCTGCTTCATGCTGCTCAACACCGGATCGGAAGCGATCGCTTCGGAAAACCGTCTGCTGACGACCCCGGCCTACCGGCTCGGCGGCAAGATGACGTATGCGCTCGAGGGCTCGATCTTCGTGGCGGGGGCGGCGGTGAAGTGGCTGCGCGACGGCATCGGCGTCATCACCCATGCCCGCGAGACCAACGACATGGCGACGAAGGTGCCGAACAACCACGGCGTCTACATGGTCCCGGCCTTCGTCGGCCTCGGCGCGCCGCACTGGGACCCCGAGGCGCGCGGCGCGATCTTCGGTCTGACGCTCGGCGCCACCCAGGCGCACCTTGCGCGGGCAGCGCTGGAAGCGGTGTCCTACCAGACGATGGACCTCGCCCGCGCCATGGTTTCCGACGGCGGCGAGGAATTGGCCAAGCTGCGCGTCGATGGCGGCATGGCGGCGAACGACTGGCTCTGCCAGTTCCTCGCCGACATGCTGGAAGCGCCGGTGGAGCGGCCTGTCCATCTCGAAACGACGGCGCTCGGGGCGGCCTTCCATGCCGGTCTGGCGACCGGAGTCTGGCCCGATCTCGCCGCGCTCGCGGCAACCTGGACACAGGGCAGCCTGTTCACGCCGAAGATGAATGGCGAGACCCGCGGGCAGTTGATCGATGGTTGGCACGATGCGGTGCGGCGTACCCTGACGAAGTAGTCCACGCAGCGGGTTGCGCGAGAGGAAGCGCGCTGCGATAGGCGCGTCGCTTCCCGATTCTCGCAAGGACTTCCGACATGCCGACCAGCATGGTCTCACCCCGCTCGGTCGGTATCGACTTCGGTACGACAAATTCCGTCATTGCTTTGGGGCACGGCGGCGATGCCGATCTGGTCGATTTTGCCGCGCCCGGCGGGACGAGTTCGGTGTTCCGCTCGGCCCTGTGCTTCTGGCAGGAAGAAGGCGTGCGCGGCGGTCTCGCCCATGAGGCGGGGCCATGGGCGATCTCGGAATTCCTTGAATTCCCGCAGGGTTCGCGCTTCCTGCAATCGTTCAAGTCGGTCGCGGCCAATCCGGCTTTCGAGCAGGCGACGCTCTTCGAAAAGCGGCTGCGCTTCGAGGAACTGGGGCAGGTGTTCCTCGAGCATCTGGTGGAGCATACCGGCGGCGCGCTAGCGGATCTTCCCGAGAGTATCGTCGTCGGCAGGCCGGTGCGCTACGTTGGATCGCGTCCCGACGTCGAACTGGCGCGCACCCGTTATGATGCGATGTTCGCGATGCTCGGCCGTCCGGTCCACTATGTCTATGAGCCGATCGGCGCGGCCTTCAGTTTCGCTTCCCGGCTGACCGAGCCTGCGACCCTGCTGGTCGCCGACTTTGGCGGCGGCACCAGCGACTTCTCGATCGTGCGGGTCAACGCGCCCGGTTCGGCGCGGCGCTGCGAGCCGCTCGGTTCGGCCGGTATCGGTATCGCGGGCGACCGTTTCGACTACCGCATCATGGATAATCTGGTGCTGCCGCTGCTGGGCAAGGGCGGCACTTATCGTTCGTTCGACAAGGTTCTGGAAATCCCCGCCGGGCACTTCGCGGACTTCGGCGATTGGTCGCGCCTTGCCATGATGCGCAACCGCCGCACTCTGGAACAGCTTGCCAAGCTCAAACACGGGGCGACCGATCCGGCAGCGATTGCCCGTATGATCGCGGTCGTGGAGCATGAACTCGGCTTCGGACTCTACGAAGCGGTGGGCGGGTTGAAGCGCGCCCTCTCGGGCGCCGAGCATGGCGCCTTCCGCTTCGAGAGCGATGCCCTGACCATCGAGGCCGAAGTCAGCCGCGCCGATTTCGAAACATGGATCGCGCCTGATCTCCAGCGCATCGGTGAGACCGTGGACGGCGCGCTGGCGCAGTCGGGCCTGCGCGCCGACGAGATCGACCACGTCTTCCTGACCGGTGGTTCCTCTCTGATCCCCGCCGTGCGCGGCCTGTTCGAGCAGCGATTCGGCGAGGAGCGGATCGCCACCGGCAACGAATTGACCTCGATCGCCCATGGTCTCGCGCTGATCGGGCAGTCGGCGGATCTCGGCGAGTGGATCGCGGAGGATCAGGTCTGATCCTCCGTGTTTCAGTGGCCGGTCAGATCGGCCATTGCTCCCGGCGATAGGCGGAATCCCAGAACATCCACTCGTAGCGCGCGGCGTTGCGGAAGGCCGTGGCCATGGCGGCGCGGGTCGCCGGATTCGCATTCGCGGCGGCTTCGTCGACGAGCGCGCGCACGCGGTTAGTCGCCTCGCCGAACGCGGGGGCGGCGTAAGTGTCGATCCAGGCCGCGTAAGGATTGGGTGAGGCTGCGCGCGGCTTGATGGCGCAGCCGACTTCCCAATAGACCCAGAAGCAGGGCAGGATTCCGGCGATCAGTTCCTCATAGCTGCGCGTTGCGGCAAGGCTGGCGAGGTAGCTGGTATAGCCGAGGCAGGCCGGGCTGGCCTCGCTGTCCTGCGCTATTTGCGCGGTTACGCCGAACTGCGCGAAGAAGGCCTGGTGCAGCGCTTCCTCGACCTGCACCGCCACTTTGGCGCCGTCGGAGAACTCCAGCCGCCCCGCCGCCGTCGGCGCACGGGCGGCGGCAATAGCGAGCGCGCGGGCATATTCGGCGAGGTAGAGGCTGTCCTGCACGATGTAGTGCCGGAAGCTTTCCGGAGCCAGCGAACCGTCCGCCAGTTCGCTCAGGAAAGGCTGCGCCAGGATCGCCCGGCGCAGGGGAGCGATCTCGTCCCAGATAGTAGCGCAGAAACTCATGGACGGGCGCTTTTAGTCTTGAGCGCCTCCTGATCGAAGATCCAGTTGAGGTAGGCGGCGATACGAACCCCGGCGTGTTCGAGCCGGTCGTCTATCTCGCCGCGATGCTGGTATGCATAATCCCACGAGATGTTCGGATTCGTCGGGTAGATCGTCTTGCGCAGGGCAATGCTCTCGGAGGTCCAAACCTGGGGATCGCGCACGTTCCAGGCGACCACGTCTTCGGGCGTGATCTTGCGCAGGAGCCAACGGGTGTATTCCGAGTAGGACAGCGAACGCTGCTCGATCAGGCCGGAGTCCCATACCGAGTGCAAATTGGTCTCCTTGCCGAACCACGTCACCTTGACGTCGTTGCCGCCGCGGTCGTTGCCGCCGCCGACATGGAGCGGCTGGTGCAGGTCGCCGATGATGTGGACGATGAAGCGCAGCGCCAGACGCTTGTCCTCGATCGAGGCCTTGGGGTCGCGCAGCGTGGCGGTGAAGCGGGTCAGGGCGGTGAGCGCATCGCCTTCGGGCGGTGCATCGGAGGGCTTGTAGGCGTCGCCCTCGCGCACGGTTACATAGTGCCAGGCGCTGGCTTTCTTCTGCCAGAACTCGGCCGGGTCAGACTTCATGTCGTCAGGCCAGGTCGCCGCTTCGGCGAGGTCTTCGTTGCCGAGCAGCAGGCGGACCTGGGCGCGGGCGACGCCGCTCAGGTTCTCGTCGGCGATGGCGCCGGTGATGCGGTGGCCGATCGGTCCCCAGGCCTGGGCGGGGGAAGCGGCGCCGAGCGTGGCGGCAAGAGCGAAAGCGGGAAGAGTGAGGTAGCGCATGGACGCACTCCATATAGAAACCGGCGCGTCATGCCAGCCGGGGAGAAGGAAATCCGTGTTGGCTTCAGCGGCACCAGAGCGCCATGCCCACCAGATGCGGACGGGGGCATTCACCGGCAGGCAAGGGCAGCGGCATTCCTGCGCGCCACAGGCCCAGTCGCTTGAAAATATTCGGCATTTCCGAATCGATCACGGCCAGTGGGTTGCCGTCGCCATAGGCCGTGGCACTGCGGAAGCGCAGGGCCTGCGCGTATTGTCCCGAGGCTGAGGGCTTGTGGACGGTGATCCAGTAGCCATAGGGCGCATCGGCTGTCGGTTCCGCTGTGATCACGTCGCCGCGCAGTGGTCCATTTTCGACATAGCGCAGTTCCTGGTTGTTGTTCCGTCCGGTGCGGTGGGTGAAGACGGCGGTGAAATCGTCCTTTGCGCGGTCGTAGGCGTAGAGTTGCAGGGCTACGCGCCGGTCTCCGTTGCCGGCCTGGAAGCTGGCGAGTTGCAGCAGCAGAAGCGGGCGAGCGGCCTGAGGATGGACCACTTCCAACCGGCTGATGAAATGCGGGACGGAGAACACGTCATCCGCCCCCGGCAGGCGCAAGGCTTCGGTCGCGGCAGGGTTGCAGTTCGCGCCCTTGTCACGGGTGATGCAGGGGGTGATGGCTCCGGGCGCCGTGTCCCCGCTCGGGTCTTCCTCCTCGGCACCCTGCGTCGCGATGAATTGCCAGGGCGAGCGCGTTTGGAACGGCGCCGAGAGGTCCATCGTCCGGGTCACTTCATCTGCCGCCGAAGCCGGAGCGTCGAAAAGAGTCGCGGTCAGGCAGAGCGACAGTCCGAGAGCGAGGCGCATCCGATCTTCCCTGTAATGGAGCCGCCCCTTTCTTAACCTGCGTGCGCCAGGCAGCAAGACCGGAATGCCTTATGCATCTGGAATGGTGCGCTTTTGCCTGCTCAGGTGCTTTCGTAAAGTTCCAGCGGCAATCCGTCGGGGTCGGCGAAGAAGGTGAACCGCCTGTCCGTGTAGGGATCGAGGCGGACCGGTTCGCATTCGACCCCGATTGCACCGAGCCGGGCCACTTCCGCGTCGAGGTCGTCGACGGCAAAGGAAAGGTGGCGCAGTCCGCAGGCTTCGGGGTGCGAGGGGCGTGGCGGCGGTGCGGGAAAGGAGAACAGCTCGATCTGGGCATTCCCGGCCTCGAGATCGCATTTCCACGAAGCGCGTTCTTCGCGGTAGACCTCGCGGATGATCGGCAGTTCGAGCACTTCGTGATAGAAGCGGCGGGAGCGGTCGTAGTCCGAACCGATGATGGCGATGTGATGGATGGCGCGCATCCGTCTGCCCTTAGCACCGCTTCGTGCACTTTGCTGGTATTGCCTTCCGGGAAAGCGGTGAATAGGGATCTCCCCCGATAGCAAGGCTCGCGTTGTCGGCCCGGATCGAAGGTAGTTGTGTTGCCGTTGGCGGGCAGGAAGTTCATGGCAGATATTCGGCAACCCCTTTTGGTGCTGCTGTCGGGAAGCGCGCTTGTGCTCGGCGGCTGCGGCGACGACCGCCGGGAAGAGCGGCTGAAGGCCGCCGGTCCGCAACCTTCGCTGGAGGCGCTGATGAAAGTGGCCAGTGCGAACGCGGGCAAGCGCAAGTTTCGCCAATGTGCAGCCTGTCACAGCATGCTTGAGGGCGCGATGGACCGGGGCGGACCGAACCTCTTCGGCGTCTTCGGCAAGAGGTTCGGAACCAACAGTTCGCGCTACGGCTATACGGCGGCGCTCACCCGTGCGGGCGGCACGTGGGACGAGCGAACGCTGGATGCTTGGATCGCCGCGCCCGCTTCGGTGGTGCCGGGCACGACGATGCAGTTCGGCGGCGTGCCGGACGCGCTCGATCGGGCAGACCTGATCGCCTATCTCAGCACGCAGGTTCCCGAGCCGCAGGACAAGTAGCGAGCCATTTCTCGACCTTCCCTTACCCTGCGCGTCATGTAAGATGAACCCAAAGGGCACAATATGGGACGAGGCGAATGGGGCTTGGGAAAACGGCGTTCGAAACATCTGCATCGCAAGCATCTCCCTTCCGCTGCGATCGCCGGGCGGTCGCACTGCCTCTGCTGGCGCTACCCCTGTTCACGTTGCCCTTGTGTGCCACAAGCGGAGGCGCCGAAGAACTTTCCGGCAAGAGCCTGTCGATTTCCGAGTTCGGAGCGGTTCCCGATGGGGCCACGATCAACACGCAGGCGATACAGTCCGCGATAGATCGGCTGGCCGGGCAGGGCGGCGGGACCGTTATCATTCCGGCGGGTATCTTCGCCAGTGGTGCGCTGTTCCTGAAGCCGGGCGTGAATCTCCATCTCGCGAACGGCGCGGTCCTGCGATGCACCACGCGGATGGAGCATTTCCCGCCCCGCCGAACCCGGATCGAGGGCCATTTCGAGCCGAGCTTCACCCCGGCGCTCCTCAATGCCGACGGCTGCGACGGATTGCGCATCACCGGAGCCGGTACGCTCGACGGGGCGGGACGGCCGATCTGGGATATGTTCTGGAAGCTGCGGAATGCGGCGCCTGATCCGAACGAATTCCCCAACCTCGGCCTGCCGCGTGCCCGCCTGGCACTGATCGAGAATTCGAAAGGAGTCGTGATCGACGGCGTCACCTTCAGGGACTCGCAGTTCTGGAACCTGCACCTCTACAGGTGCGAGGATGTCCTCGTCCGCAATGCCCGTTTCGAAGTACCGGACGACTACCATCAGGCACCGAGCAGCGATGGGATCGACGTGGACAGCAGTCGGCGCGTCACGGTGGAGGACTGCTTTTTCTCGGTTACCGACGATTGCATCGCCGCCAAGGGATCGAAGGGGCCGCTGGCGCTGGAGGACCAGGATAGCCCCCCGGTCGAAAGCCTGACAGTGCGCCGCTGTCACTTCCGGCGCGGGCACCATGCGCTCGCCTGCGGCAGCGAGGCGACGGTGGTGCGCGATGTCACCGTGGAGGATTGCCGGGTGACAGGTCCGATGGTTCTGGCCCGGCTGAAACTGCGGGCCGACACCCCGCAAAGCTACGAGAACATCCGCTTCCGCAACATCGCGCTCGACAGCAAGGAAGGCACGGTCATGGCTGTCGAGCCGTGGAGCCAGTATACCGATCTCAAAGGCATGAAACCGCCGATGTCGCGGGTGCGGAGACTGTCGTTTTCAGGCGTCAGCGGGCGGTTCGGAGCGCTGGGAACGATACGCCCCAATCCCGGCCAGACCGAGATCGGCGATGTGCTCTTGCGGGATTTCGACTTGCAGGTCGGCGACGCCAGCCTGAAACTGGAAGGCGTGCACGATATCCTGTTCGATCGCGTGACGATAAATGGAAAGCGCCTGCCACCGCCCCCCGGAGCGGGGAAGCGGTAGCTCTTCTGTTCAAGCGGTTGCGCGGCGGGTCGATGATGTCGGAACCGTTTCTGTCAGCGCTGCCAGGATCGTTTCGCTATCCGTCCTGTCGAGCCAGTCCGGGCTGACATCCAGCAAGAGGATCTTTCCGTCCGGGCCGAGCACGAGGACGGCGGGCTGGTCGATCTCGTAGCTGAACGTGCCGAGTGTCGCACCGATCCAGTCCTGGCCCGGTGCGACTTCGGGCTGATCCTCAGGGAAGAAGGTGATCCCGAGGCTGCGGGCTAGAGCATAGCCGGGATCGCTTGCCACCGGGAAGGCCAGATCGTGACGCCGGATGAGCGCCGGATCGACCGGCGTCTGCGCGCTCACGGCGACGAGGGGAATGCCGCGTGCTTCCAGCTCGGGGCGGAGCGTCTCATCGTAGTAGGGCAGTGCGATATTGCAGGCTGGACAGCCGCCGAAGCGGAAGAAGACCAGCACTGCCGGACCTAGGGCGACAAGCGCATCCCGCGTAAGGTCCCGGCCTTCTGCGTCGATCAGCGTGAAAGGCGGAATTTCGTCGCCGACTTGCGGCAGTTTCGCGGGATCGTGCCGTTCGGCGAGCAACCGGCGCTGCCCGGCATTGCGGGCCAGTTGTTCGGCACTCCAGGTGCGTTCGCGTTCCGCCTGAAGTTCGTTGAAACGATCCTTGAGGGTCTTGCCCATGGTCTTGCTCCTGCTTGTCACGGCGCGGAGCCTAGCCATGAAGAGATGGGTCTGGATAACGAGAAGACCGGCAAATGACTTGAGAGTTTCCAATAGACCCATGCTGTCCAGGAGCTGGTGTTCACCCCGAACAGGCCACGGTTGGGCGGGCGCAAGGCGCGATTTTACGTCACTATGAGCAATGCTGATATGTCGTTGTCGCAAAACTCAATTGAATTGGTTGAGAATGCGTAGTCTTGTCCGGTTCCATCCTGAACGAGAAAGACAATGGCCATTCCGCATCGCATATCCGCCTCGCTGGGAAGCGCACGCTGGCTTTCGCCGTTGCTGTTCCTGTTTGCATGGGAGGCCGGTTCCCGCTCGGGCCTGATCCCCGAACGTACGCTCGCAGCGCCTTCCAAAGTGCTGTCGACCCTGCTGGACATGGCGGTTTCGGGCGAGCTTGCGGACAACCTCTGGGTTTCGTTCCTGCGCATCGCCATCGGCCTGGGGATCGGCGTGACGGTGGGCGTGGTGCTGGCGCTGGTCGCCGGACTTTCGCGGCAGGGAGAAGTGGCGGTGGACCCGCTCATGCAGATCAAGCGAACCATTCCGACGCTGGCGTTGACGCCGCTGTTCATCGTCTGGTTCGGCATCGGCGAGACGCCGAAGATCGCGCTGATCGCCTTTGCCTCGATCTTTCCGGTCTATCTCAACCTCTACAGCGGCATTCGCGGCGTGGATCTGCGCCTGCTGGAAGGCGCGCGCAGCTTCGGCCTCAGCCGCGTGGAACAGATAGTCCATGTGATCCTGCCCGGCGCGCTGCCGTCGCTGCTGGTCGGGCTGCGTTATTCGCTGTCGGTGGCGATCCTCGTGCTGGTCGTGGCCGAACAGATCAATGCCTCAGCCGGTCTCGGCTATCTCATCAACAATGCCCGCGACTTCATGCGCACCGACATCATCGTCGTCTGCCTGATGATCTACGCCGTGCTGGGCCTAGCCGCCGACGCGCTGGTGCGCGCGATCGAGAACCGTGCGCTTGTCTGGCGCCCCAGCATCGTCGCCCCATGACTTTCCCAGCTGCCTTTTCAACGGAGAACAATGCCATGGACGCTCGCCCGACCGGCTTTTCCCGCGTGACCGCCCCGCACGTCGATCCCGTCGTCCGCCTGCGCGATTTCACCCGCATTTTCGGCGACAACACGATCATCTCCGACCTCGATCTCGACATCGCCCCCGGCGAGTTCGTGATCCTGCTCGGTCGCTCTGGATCGGGCAAGACTACGCTGCTGCGTACGCTCGCCGGGTTGGACCCGACACCGGGGCAGGACGTGATCGTGCCGGATTCCCGCGCGGTCGTGTTCCAGGATGCGCGGCTGCTGCCGTGGAAGAAAGTCTGGCGCAATGTCGCGCTCGGCCTGCGGGAGGGCGATGTGCGCCAGCGCGCCGAGGATGCCCTGCGCGAGGTAGGGCTCGGCCACCGGCTCGACGCCTGGCCGCTGACGCTTTCGGGCGGCGAGGCGCAGCGTGTGGCGCTCGCCCGCGCATTGGTGCGCGAACCCAGCCTGCTGCTGCTGGACGAGCCTTTCGCCGCCCTCGACGCACTGACCCGTCTGCGCATGCACGAACTGGTGCTTTCGCTCTGGACCCGCCATCGCCCGGCAGTGATGATGGTCACCCACGACGTGGACGAGGCCATTGCCCTGGCCGACCGCGTGGTCCTGCTCGATCACGGCCGCATCGTCCTGCAGGAGAGCATCGAGGCCCCGCGCGGCGAGCGCGGTCAGGTCGCGCGCGCCTTGCGCAGCCGCCTGCTGGGGGCGCTCGGAGGACAGGTCTCGGAAGGACCGTCCCCCGCCGAAATCATCGCCCTTCACGCCGGGACACTGGCATGAACGCGCCGGTTTCGCTCGTCGTTCCAAAGCTCGATGTTACGCCGCTGCGCCGCTTCGTGACCGGATTTGCCGCGATCCTCGACAGCGGCGCGGGGCAGCCCGCGATCCTTGAACATGGCGGCAATCTGCTGGCCTGGCTCGTTTCGCAGGACGACTGGCTTCCCGATGAATTCGCCGAGCCGCACCCCGAACGCTATCAGCAATACCTGCTCCACTGCGACAGTGCGGAACGCTTCAGCGTCGTCTCCTTCGTCTGGGGGCCGGGGCAGGCGACGCCCATCCACGATCACCGTGTCTGGGGCCTTGTCGGCCTGTTGCGCGGGGCGGAGAAAGTGCAGAGCTATCGCCGCCGCGGCGACGGATCGCTCGTGCAGCAAGGCGCGACCGAAGAACTGCGGCCGGGCGATGTCGATCCGATCGATCCCCACGCGGGCGACATCCACCGCGTTGCCAATGCCTTTGCCGACCGCACCTCGATCTCGATCCACGTCTACGGCGCCAATATCGGCGCAGTGGAACGCGCGACCTACCGCGAGAACGGCGAGGAGCGTCCCTTCATCTCGGGCTATGCGAATGAGGTCCTGCCCAACCTCTGGAATGGAGTGATCCGGGCATGAGTGTTTCGCCGTCGCAAATCCGCAGCACTTTGCTGGCCCGGCGCGAGATCGCCCTGATCGACGTGCGCGAGGAAGCGCAATTCGCGCTCGGCCATCCCTTGTTCGCGGCGCAGATTCCGTTGCAGCGCATCGCCCTCGAAGCGCCCTGGCGCATTCCGCGCAAGGACACCGCGATCGTCGTTTACGATGATGGCGAAGGTCTGGCGGAACCGGCCCTGCACCAGTTCCGGGCGCTCGGCTATACACAGGTGGACGTGCTGGAAGGTGGTCTCGGCGGGTGGAAGGCCGCAGGATACGAGCTGTTCGAGGATGTCAACAGCTACTCCAAGGCTTTCGGCGAACTCGTCGAGCATCGCCGCCAAACCCCTTCGCTGCCGGCTCCCGACGTGCTCGCGCTGATCGAAGAAAAGGCGGATATCGCCATCCTCGATGCCCGCCGTTTCGACGAGTATGCGACGATGAGCATTCCCGGCGGCCGCAGCGTGCCGGGCGCCGAACTCGTGCTGCGCGCGCCTGTCGCCGCGCCCGATCCCGACACGACGATCATCGTCAACTGCGCGGGCCGAACCCGCAGCATCATCGGCACCCAGTCGCTCATCAATGCGGGGCTGCCCAACAAGGTCTTCGCCTTGCGCAATGGCACGATTGGCTGGACCCTGGCCGGACAGGCGCTGGAGACCGGGCGGCAGGAAAGTGTCGAAAAGGGCGAAGAAACCGAACTCCACGTGGCCCGTGAACGGGCGCGGGACGTGGCCCATCGCGCCGGTGTCCGCCTGATCGACAGTGCCGATCTCAAGGTCCTGCTCGCCGAGAGCGACCGCACACTCTACCGCTTCGACGTGCGCCAGTCTGCCGATTTCGCTGCCGGGCATCCAGCGGGCTTCCGCAATGCGCCAGGCGGCCAGCTTGTGCAGGAAACCGACCATTTCGCTCCCGTGCGCGGCGCTCGCATCGTGCTGGCCGACGACCTTGGCCCCCGCGCCGACATGACCGCTTCGTGGCTGGCTCAACTGGGCTGGGACGTGCTGGTGCTGGCGGATGCATTCGATGGCCCCCTCGAAACCGGCGAGGACGGCGCCCCGGCACCGCGCGGCCCTCATGGCCGCTACAAGCGTCCCTACGAGGGCACCGACAACCGCGAGGCCGCCATGCAGGCCTATCTCGACTGGGAATACGGCCTCGTCGCCCAGCTGGAGCGCGACGGCACCCACGGCTTCTTCGTCATCTGATCCCCGTTTCTCAAGGAAGAACTGCACCATGACCGTCAAGTTCATCGGCTACATCGGCTTCAACGACACCTCCGAAATCCACGGCGGACCGCGTTCGCGCGTGCTGGATCGCGACTATGTGGAGGCAGCCGCCCGCGCGCAGGAAGAAGGTGGCTTCGACCGGGTGCTGATCCCGTTCGGTTCCAGTTCACCGGAAAGCCAGATCGTCGCCGCCCATGCCGCCGCGATCACCACGCGGCTCGGTTTCCTCGTCGCACATCGACCCGGCTTCACCCAGCCGACCCTTGCCGCGCGCCAGCTGGCGACGCTGGACCAGCTTTCCGGCGGGCGCGTCGCCGTGCATATCATCACGGGCGGCGCGGATGAGGAAATGGCGCGCGACGGCGACGTGCATACGCTCAAGGCCGAGCGCTACCTGCGCAGCGACGAGTATCTTGACGTACTCAAGCGGGAGTGGAGCGAAAGTCGTCCCTTCGACCATTCCGGCCGCTTCTACGAAGTACGCGGCGGTTTCAGCGCGGTGAAGCCGGACAACCTGCCGGTGTTCTTCGGTGGTTCCTCGCCCGAGGCGATCGAGGTCGCGGGGCGCCACGCCGATGTCTACGCGCTCTGGGGCGAGACGCTGGAGCAAGTGGGAGAAGCGGTGCGCTCGGTGCGCCATGCTGCGGCGCAGCACGGGCGCAACCCCGGCTTCTCGCTCTCTCTGCGCCCGGTCATCGCCGATACCGAGGAAGCGGCCTGGAAGAAGGCCAACGAGATTACCGAAAAAGTCCGTGCCCTGCGTGAGGCGGCCGGCCTGCCGACCAGCGGCCACCGTCCGCCCAATGCCGGATCGCTGCGCCTGCTGGAAACCGCGCTGACCCAGCGCCGCGACACCCGCCTGTGGACCGGCGTGGCCGCGCTCACCGGTGCGGTGGGCAACAGCACCGGCCTTGTCGGCACGCCCGAACAAGTCGCCGATGCCCTGCTAGAATACTACGACATCGGCATCGATCACTTCCTGATCCGCGGCTTCGAGCCGCTGGCCGACGCCATCGACTATGGCCGCGATCTGATCCCGCTGGTCCGCGCCAAGATAGCCGCACGTGAGGGCACGGATAAAGTCGCGCTGGCCAGCTGAGATCATCGCCGAGCATTGGAAATACACACCGTCCTATCAGCCATCCGCGTTGGTTCGGGTTCAGCTCTCGCCATCGCCTGACCCACGCGGGAGCAGAACGATCTGCCCCTGGAACCTGCCCCCGAACCTGCATGTGCAGGGCTGCAAAAGGAGAAAGTCATGGCCAGTACCGCTTCTACGTTCGACGTTTCGAATACCGGTCTCGTCATCCGTCCGGTCCAGCCGACTATCGGTGCCGAAGTCGAGGGCATCGACCTGGCGAAGCCGCTGACCGACGAACTGCGCCAGGCGGTCCTTGCGGCGCTCCTGAAATGGAAGGTCCTGTTCTTCCGCGACCAGTCGATCGACGATGCCCAGCAGGCCGCTTTCGCAGCGAACTTCGGTCCGCTCTATACCCATCCGACCACGCGCCACGACGCGGCGAACAAGGAGGTCCACGCCATCGCCGCGCGGGAAGACCGCGAGTACGAGAAGAAACTCGGTTACAAGCTGCGTCCGGGCGAGGCCTATCACACGGACACCAGTTGGCGGCTCGTGCCCACCTGGGGTGCGGTTCTGCGCGACGTGAACCTGCCGGAAGTGGGTGGCGACACCATCTGGGTCGATGCCCATCTCGCCTACGAGACGCTTCCAGAGGATCTGAAGGCGCGGCTCGAAGGCAAGCACGTCACCCATAACTTCGTGCCCGCGCTGGAGCTTTCCGGACACGAATATCCGATCGTCGCGCACAAGATCGTGCGGACGCACCGCGAGACCGGAGAGAAGATCCTCTGGGTCAATTTCTCGCAGCAGCCGCAGATACTCGGGCTGGAACTCTCGGAAAGCCGTGAACTGCTGGAGGAAGTGCTGCGCCAGTACAAGCGCCCGGACCTGCAGGCGCGCTTCTCGTGGCGGCCGGGGACGGTGGCGTTCTGGGACAACCGCGCCACGGTACACTTCGCGGTCCGCAACTACGGCGATTTCCCGCGCGAACTGCACCGCATCCTGATTGCCGACGAACCGCTCTGGACGGATCTCTGATCGATGCTGAACAGACGCAATCTGCTTGCGGGACTTGCCGCGACTGTCGCCCTGACCGCTTGCGGCCGGGGCGCTGGCGCAAATGCGCGGGTACTCCGCATCGGCAGCCAGAGGGGCGGCACCAAGTCGCTCATGCTGGCATCCGGCGCGCTGGACGGTGCGCCCTATCAGGTCGAGTGGTCGGAGTTTCCGGCAGCGCAGAACCTGCTCGAAGCTCTGGGCAGCAGTGCAGTCGATCTCGGACTTGTCGGCGATGCACCGTTTCAGTTCGCCTATCAGACGGGCAGTCCGATCAAGGCGGTGGGTGCCCAGCGCACCCAGGCACGGCTGGATGGTGCGCTCTCGATTCTCGTGCCCGCAAAGTCGCCGATCCATGACGGCAAAGGCCTGAAGGGCAAGCGCATCGCCACGACGCGTGGAAGCGTAGGGCATTATCTGGTGCTTCGCTCCATGATCGCTTCGGGTCTCCAGGCGGATGATGTGAAGATCGTGTTCCTTTCCCCGAGCGATTCCCGTGCCGCGCTCCAGAGCGGAGCGGTGGATGCCTGGTCGACATGGATGCCCTATGTCGCGGCGGCCCAGGCCGAGGGCGACCGGATCGTCGTGGATGGCCGCGACTTCGTGCAGGGTTACGGCTTCGAGGTCGCGCCGGAAAGCGCCATTGCGAGCAAGCGCGAGCAATTGAGCGATTTCCTTCGGCGCGAGGCGCGGGCGCTCGAATGGGCCAAGGGACATGTCGATGATTATGGTGCGGTCCTGGCGAAGGAAACCGGCCTGCCGCCGGACATCGCCCGTGCCACGGCGGAGAAGAACATTCGTCTTCGCGTGCCGATCGACAATAGAGTTATATCCGATCAGCAAGTCGTTCTGGATACATTCCGGACTTTTGGTGAAGTGAAGTCGTCAAGGCCGCTGGATGGCGCATTCATCTTGAATGCTTGAATCAAGAAAAAATCGCGGTCGAATAAGGTAATTCAATTTCAACTGATTCAATTGAGATGGCACGAAGCTCTCGTGTTTATGAATTCGGGGGCCCCGGTGAAGAAATTTATAGTATCCAGTTTTCTTGTCGGTGTTTCCTTTCTCGCGATCAGTCCGGTGCGTGCAGAAGAGGAAGCGGTGGACGCAGCCCCTGCCGCCGATGCCGCAGCGGCGGATGCGGAAGGTTCCGCGATCGTCGTTACCGGCGCGCGCGGGCGCATCCAGCGCTCGGTTGCCGACAGTCCGGTACCGATCGATGTCATCAGTTCGCAGGAATTGAAGAATACCGGCCGCACCGGCCTCAAGGAAATCCTCGGCAACATCATCCCGTCGCTGAGCATGCCCGCGCTGGGCGGCGGCGGTACTTCGGCGAGCGTCCGGCCGATCTCGATCCGGGGACTTTCCGGCGATTACGTGCTGGTGCTTGTCAACGGCAAGCGTCGCCATACGACCTCGCTCATCAACAATCTCTCGCGCATTTCCGGGGGATCGACTCCGGTGGACATCGACCTGATCCCTACCAGCGCGGTTGGCCGGATCGAAGTGCTGCGCGACGGCGCGGCGGCGCAGTACGGTTCGGATGCGATCTCCGGCGTCATCAACATCATTCTCGACAATGCTCCGCGCGGCGGCGAATTCTCGGTGACCGGCGGCCAGCTTTACGACAAGGGCGGGGCGCTGGCGCAAATCGCCGGGTCTTACGGTACGCTGCTGGGCGACGGCGGCTTCGCGCGCTTCTCGATCGAGGCGAAGTACCACGATCGCGCCGATTCCTCGGCCCAGCCGGTGCCCTATGTCTATCCACTGGTAAACGGCCAGCCCGATCCACGCGAGGCTGATGCCAACCACCTGATCGCCGGTGGCTACGGCCGCTCAAATCGCGACAAGATCGTCAACACCAGCTACAACGCCGAACTGCCGGTAGGCGATGACACCACGTTCTACTCTTTCTCGACCCTGAGCTACCGCGACATCAACGACGCACGCGGCGCCTATTTCGCTTCGGCGACGGGCTACGGCGGACTGGCCAATAGTTCCGGCGCCTCGGTGTTGCCGCAGCTCTATCCGGCGGGCTTCCAGGCCTATCGCCGGATCTGGGAGTGGGACTGGCAGGCCGCGCTCGGGCTTCGCAGCGAGGTCTCCGGATGGTCGCTCGATCTTTCCAGCAGCTTCGGGCGCGACAACGTCAAGCTGGGCGCGGACAACACGCTCAATCCCTCGCTGGGGCCGAATTCCAAGAGCAGTTTCTTCATGGGGCGGCAGAAGCAGGACCTCTGGGTCAACAATCTCGATGTCAGCCGCGACCTGGACCTCGGGTTCGCCAAGCCGGTCAGCCTGTCGCTGGGCGTCGAGCATCGCTGGGAGCGATTCCGGAACATCGCGGGCGAGCCGGATTCCTACCGCGACGGCGGCTATGTGATCCCGGTGGACGGCACGCCGTTCGGCCAGCTCTACGGCGGCCGTTCGCCTTCGCCAGGGCTTGTCTCGTTTACCGGCACATCACCATCCGATGCCTCCAGTATCAGACGCAACAACGTGGCGGCCTATGTTGATCTCTCGGCCGATCTGACGCCGGGCTGGTTCCTGGGGCTTGCAGGCCGTTTCGAGCACTATTCGGACAGTGCCGGCAACACCTTCAGTGCCAAGGCTTCCACCCGTTTCGAACTGGCGCAAGGTCTTGCATTGCGCGGCGGCGTCAATACCGGCTTTCGGGCCCCCTCGCTGGCGCAGACGGCGTTTTCGACCACCCAAAACACTGTAACCTTGATCGGGGACGAGCGTGTCTCGACCGTCTCGAAATTCCTGCCGGTCAACAGCCAAGCCGCTATTGCGCTGGGTGCAAAGCCGCTGAAGCCGGAGAAGTCGCTCAATTTCACGGCGGGCGTGACTTACGAGACCGGCCCGTTCCGCCTGACGATCGACGCCTATCAGATCCGCATCGACGACCGTATCGTGAAGACCGAATTTCTCGGCACGGCCTCCAACGGTGGCGCGGCGATCAAGGAGATCCTTGTCGCCAACGGTATCGACGACGTGGATAGCGCCCAGTTCTTCACCAATGCCATCGACACCCGCACGCGCGGTGTGGACGTGGTGGGCGAATATACGCTCGATACGGCCTCGCTTGGCACTTTTCGCTTCAATGCAGCCTACAGCTACAACCGCACCAAGATTCTTCATGTGATCGACAACCCGGATGCGCTGAGCAATCTCAACGTCACTTTGTTCGGTCGTCAGGCCCAACGCGATCTGGTGGCTGCACTGCCGCGCAGCAAGGTCGTGCTGTCGAACAACTGGTCTCTCGACAAGCTCCGCGCGCTGGTGCGCGTGACGCGTTATGGGACGTATACGGAGTCGAGCAACCTCGCAGCTTCCGACCGCAGGTTCGGTGCGAAGTGGGTGGCCGATGCCGAAATCGGCTATCAGCTCACCGAGGCTCTGGATATCGCAGTGGGGGCGAACAACCTGTTTGATGTCTATCCCGACAGACACGGGGCCATCGCAGCCGACGGCTCCGGTCTCTATGGTAATTTTGCGCCGTTCGGGCTGAGTGGCGGTTTCTATTACGCGCGGCTCGGCCTGAAGTTCTGAAGCGGAATCGAGAAACGTCCGGCATGGCGGATATCTCCGCCATGCCGGACGTGTTGCATTTATTCGGACGTGCCGGTCGTTTCGCGCTTGGCCTGTGCGCGGCGTGAGGTCGCGCCGGGAGCCTTGGCTGCCTTGGCGGGCGAAGACTTCCTGGCGGCCTTGGCCTTCTCTGTGGTCTTAGGCGTGGGGGCCGCGTCGCTGGAGATGGTTGCCGGCGCCGCTGCGGATGGCGACGGGCTAGCGCTCTTGGCGGTGGTGGGCGTCTTCCTGCTCTTGCTTGCGGTCTTCGGCTTTGCCTTGGCGGCCGCAGCAGGAACGGCCTTGGGTGCCGCCGCAGGAGCCTGGATTGCGGTATCGCCGGAAGAGGAATTGGCCGCGGGCTGTTCAGCCACCTTGGGATCGCGAGCGAACCGCTTGCGCGGCTTCGCCTTGGCGGCGGTCTTCACGGCCTCTTTCTTTTCAGGCGCCGACTTTGCCTTGGGTGCCGCTTCCTTGGTCGGGGCGAACTTCTCGGTCCCGGTTTTCGCGGCGGGTTCCTTGGCCTTGTTCGGACGGCCGCCAAGTCCCATGCGCTGCGCTACGGCACGGCGGTGCTCGGAATAGGTGGGAGCGACCATCGGGTAGTCGCCGGGAAGGCTGTAGCGGGTGCGGTATTCGGCCGGGGTCAGGCCGTTGTTGGCCAGATGGCGCTTCAGGCTCTTGTAGGGCTTGCCGTCGATAAGGCTGAGAATATGGTCGCGCGAGGCCACGCTCTCCTCGATCGAAACGGCAGGCGTATGGACCGGCTCGCTGCCGGCAGAGGATGTCGCGTCGCCCGACAGCGCAGAACGGGTCTGTTCGATCAGGTCGGCCAGTTCGCTGCTCGGCACGCTGTTGTTGGCGAAATAAGCGCTCAGGAGGTCAACCGTCAGCCGCGCGAGGTTGTTATGTTCATTATCAGGCATCGCATCTTCCTCCAGATATTCCAAAGTCGATCGGTTCTAATACAATCAAGGCAATACAGCCGTAAGTAAAGGGAAAATCCGAAGGGAATGCTTATAAAACGCCAGATTCCGCGATCTGCAACGCCGTCCGCGTTCCTTGCGGCAGTGCAACGTCAGTTTTTCGGCAGTGCAGCAGCGTAGAGTTCGATCTGTGTGTGCAGTCCTCCGGTCGAAGACTGGCCGACCCATATGTCGAACATGCCGGGTTCCGCGATCCGCTTGCTGCCCTGACCGATGAATTCCAGATCCTTGCGGATCAGCGAGAAATGGATCGTCCTGCTCTCGCCCGGAGACAAGGAAACCCGCTGCATGGCCTTCAACTCGCGAATGGGACGGGTACGACTGGCGACGCGGTCGCGAATGTAAAGTTGTGCGACTTCACTGCCCCGACGACTGCCCTTGTTGGTGATCCGGACAGAAATCTCCACCGTATCGTCCCAGCGCATCGCGCTATCCGACAGCTTGAGATTGTCGAGCACGAATTCGGTGTAGCTCAATCCGTGACCGAACGGGAAGCGTGCGCTGTTGTCAGTGGTTGTATAACGGGCGCGATACTCTGTGCGGTTGTCCACGACTGGACGACCGGTAGACTTGCGATCGTAGAAGAACGGTTCCTGGCCGGATTCCCAGGGGAAGCTGACGGGAAGCTTCCCCGACGGATTGACTTTGCCGAACAGCACATCGGCAACGGCATGGCCGCTTTCAGAACCGAGAAACCAGGTCGCCAGTATCGCCTGCGCATCGGCGACACTGCCGTGCAGCGCGAGCGCGCGGCCATGGCGCAGCAGCACGACGACCGGTTTGCCGGTCGCCGCGATGGCGTCCGCCAGCGCTTGCTGGGCGGCGGGAATCTCGATCGTCGTGCGCGACTGTGCTTCGCCGGACATGGTCTGGGATTCGCCGATGGCCAGCAGCACGATGTCCGCAGATTTGGCGATTTCCACCGCTCTGGCGACGCCGCCGTCGATCGGACCGTCCATGCCGCAGCCGGGTTCGACGACCAGCTTCGCCGCGTCGGGCAGGGCGGCGCGCAGACCGGCGGCCAGGTCCACGCCCTTGCCGGGGTCGCCGTAAAAGGCCCAGGGACCGTAGACGTTGTCCCGGTCTTCGCCGAAGGGACCGATCAACGCGATCCTCTGCCCTTGCGCAGTATCGATCGGCAGCACGCCGCTGTTCTTCAGCAGCACGATGGACCGACCGGCGGCGTCCCGTGCCAGTGCACGATGAGCGGAGGTGGCGATGCGGGTACGCTCGGCTTCCTCGTCCAGCGAGCGCCAGGGATCGTCGAACAGGCCCATGGCAAGCTTGACGTAGAGGATGCGCCGGACCGCGACATCGACCGTGCCCATCGGGACGGCACCGGATTTCACAAGTTCCGGCAAATAACGGATGTAAAGCCCGCTCTGCATGGACATGTCGACCCCGGCCAGCACGGCGAGGCGGGCGGCGTCGCGTTCGTCCTCGGCATAGCCGTGGGCGATCAGTTCCTCGTCGGCGGTGTAATCGGAAAAGACGAAGCCCCGGAACTCCATCTCGCCGCGCAGGGTATCGGTGAGCAGGGCGTGGTCGGCTGTCGCCGGCACGCCGTTGATCTCGCTGAAGGCGGCCATTGTCGTCAGGGCACCCGCCGCGAAGGAGGCGGCGAAAGGCGGCAGGTGGGTTTCGCGCAGGGTTTCGTCGCTGATATCGACGCTGCCGTATTCCAGTCCGCCTGCCACAGCGCCGTAGGCGGCGAAATGCTTGGGGCAGGCGAGCAGCGAGTCAGAGCGCCGCAAGTCCTGCCCCTGGAAGCCGCGCACGCGGGCTGCCGAGAGCAGGGCGGTGAGAGTCACGTCCTCGCCGGAACCTTCCACCACGCGGCCCCAGCGCTGGTCGCGGGCGACGTCCGCCATCGGAGCGAACGTGAGATGCAGGCCGGCGGCGGTCGCCTCCACGGCCATGGCGCGCGCTGTGCTCCGGGCGAGTTCGGGGTCGAAGGACGAAGCTTCGGCGAGCGGCACCGGGAAGATCGTCTTGAGGCCATGGATCACGTCGCCCGCGAAGAGCAGCGGAATGCCGAGGCGGCTTTCCCGGACCGCCAGTTCCTGCGCGCGGCGCGCTCCGGCCACGCCGATACCGTTGAACAGGCAGCCGACCCGGCCCTTGCGGATTTCCTCCGAGAGGCGCTTTTCGTCCTGAATACCAGCTTGCGGGTTGGGCGGGTTGAAAGGGCGGAAGGCATCGGCAAGGCAGGTCATCTGCCCGGCCTTTTCCTCGATCGTCATGCGGGCGATCAGGTCGTCCACGCGCTGGACTTCACCGGCAGCGAAAGTGATGCGCGGCAGGCCGAAGGCAGCGGCCCCTCCGAGGATGCCCGACAAAACGGCGCGGCGGTGCATGGTCATGAGAGCGAAAACAGGATCCGTGAAATATGCGACGCCCCCCGGAAACGTCGCTAGTGCGCTTTTTGTTGCACTGCGGCGCAAAAGCGACCGGCCGGTTGTCGCTTGGGACAGCCGGCCGGGTAAGTCATGCCGCGATGAGGCTCAGGTCAGAGCCATTGGCGTCTGGGCGACTTGGGGTACCGCGGGGGTGATAGCCGGGATCGAATCGTCGACCGTGATATCCTGATCGCTCCGCAGCAGTGCGACGGCCTCCGCCTTGCTCTCCACTGCCGGGGGCGAGCCGCGCAGCGGCAGGCCTGCGGTCTCGCGTACGGTCAGCATCGTCACGATACCGATCGCCGCCGCGCCCATCAGGTAATAGGCCGGGACCAGCGGGTCGCCGGTGCGGCTGACGAGCCATGCCGTCACCAGCGGTGTGGTGCCGCCGAACAGCGAGACCGACACGTTGAAGGCGATCGACAGGGCGCTGTAGCGGACCGGTGTGTAGAACAGCGCGGGCAGCGTCGAGGGCATCGAGCTGGTGAAGCAGACGAGCGCCATGCCCAGCGTCATCAGGCCGAGGAAGATGAGGCCGTCGTTCCCCGAGCCGATCAGCAGCATGCTGGGAACCGCAAGTACCATCAACGCGACACAGGCGCCGATAATCATCGGGCGGCGGCCCAGCCGATCGCTGAACAGACCGCCGACCACGTTGAGCGGCATCATCACCAGCATGACCAGGATGATGAGCAGCAGGCCCTTGCTCTCGGCATAGCCCATCGTCACCGTCAGATAGTTGGGCATGTAGGTGAGCAGCATGTAGTCGGTCACGTTGAAGACGAGGACCAGTCCCATGCACTTCAACAACTGGGGCCAGTGCAGGCGGAACATATCGGACAGGCTGGGGCGGTCCGCTTCGCGCTCATCCACCTGTTCGTTATATGCCTGGAATGCGGGCGTTTCTTCCAGCTTGAGGCGCATGTAGAGGCCGAGCAGGCCAAGCGGCCCGGCGATCAGGAACGGCACGCGCCAGCCCCAGGCGAGCATGTCCGCATCGCTGAGCGACATCTGCAGGGCGGTCACGGTTCCCGCGCCGGCGATGTACCCGCCGAGCGTGCCAAATTCGAGCCAGCTGCCCATGATTCCGCGCTTCTGGTCGGTCGAGTATTCGGCGATGAAAGTTGCGGCACCGCCATATTCGCCTCCGGTCGAGAAGCCCTGGACGAGGCGGGCGACAAGCAACAGCACGGGGGCGGCCATGCCGATGCGTTCGTAAGAAGGAATGAGGCCGATGGCGAAAGTGCCAAGGGCCATCATCACCATCGTCAGCGCCAGGATCTTGTGGCGTCCGTAGCGATCACCCAGGGGGCCGAAGACCAGCCCACCGAGCGGGCGCACGACGAAGGCTGCGGCGAAAGTGCCCAGCGTGGCGATAAGCTGTACTGTCGGATTGCCTGAAGGAAAGAAGACATGACCCAAGGTGACGGCAATATAACCGTAGACCCCGAAGTCGAACCATTCCATCGCATTGCCCAGCGCGGCGGCAGCGACTGCGCGGTTCAGTTGAGAGCGGTCTACAACTGTAATATCGTCGATGGCCAGTTCCCGGCGGGATTTGAACCAGCCGAATTGCGCGTGTTGCGCAACGGGATTGTGCATGTCTATCTCCGTGCACGCCCGGGCAGGCGCACAGGAAGGCACCACTATCGCCGAGCGGGAGGCGCGGCCGTCGAGCGGCCGGGGAAGGATGCGATGCCGCGTGAGGCATCAAGCGGGGAAGGCGCCCCTTAGACCTGTTTCGTTGTAAAATGGGACTTTAATGGCCGAGCCGTGCCTCTGCGGCGATAAGTCGAATTTGTGTTAAATAGTGATCGGTGATGATTTTTTTGAAATTTGAGCGGTTCTCATCGGGTGAGAAACGACGGACTGTCGAACTTTTGAAAGTCCCGGTTTGCAACCGATCGATCGGTATTTCCGAGATGTTGCCGGTCAGGGTGTCTCTATGGAGAGTTACCGGAATCGTCGAACAATGTTGCTGCTGCTAAACTGCATGAGCAATCTGGTTGAACCGCCGTTTATGTCTTTCGCTTGGGGCCATGAGCGGTCAGGCAGGTCACGACGCTGGCGCCCATGCAGGCGATCGCCAGCAGTTCGGGGACGGTCGGCAGGCGTGCTTCCCACAGGAAGCCGTAGAGCAGCGCGAAGGCAGTCTCGAACAGGATCATCTGGCCGACCATGGTGAGCGGCAACAGCCGGCTCATGGTGTTCCAGAAAGCATTGCCGACGACCGAGGCGAAGAGTGCCACCGCCGCCGAGACCGCCAGGAAGCGATACCAGGCGGCGGCATCATGCGCGGTGGGTTCGAGCAGCAGCGCGAATGGCACCAGCAGCACGGCCTGAAGCCCGGTGACGATGCCGAGTAGCAGGCTCCATTCGTGCGCGGAAACTTCACGCAGGTGCACCAGCCAGCGGCTATTGACGATCGCGAAACTCGCCCAGGAAATCAGTGCACCGACGGCACAGAGCAGGCCGATCAGCGGGGTGATGCCCGCTTCGGCGCGCACGTTGCCGAGAGTCTGCCAGCCAATGCAGGCGACGGCGCCGAACCCGAGCAGGAGCGAAGGCGCCAGACGGGCCAACGACGGGGCGCTCACATCGCGGCTGCCGACGACGGTCACCACGACCGGAATGAAGCCGATCACGAGCGAGGTCACGGTGACGCCTGCCAGTTGCACGGCGCTCGACAGCAGGATGTAGTAGAGAGTGTTGCCCAGCAGGCTGAGCCAGATCAGGGCGATCCACTCGGCGCGTCCGAGCTGGCGCATCAGCGTCCGCCAGCGCGGCATCAGCAGGACGGCCGCGATCAGTCCATAAGCGAGATAGCGCCCTGCGGCGAGATAGAGCGGTCCGAAATCGCCTGCGATTTCGGGTGCAAGGAAGACCAGTCCCCAGACCGCACCGGCGGCCGCCCCGAAACCTACGCCAACAATCTTATTCCGCATATCCGACACTGCAAGCTCCGGGTGCATTTGCCGCGTTTTCGTGGTGCGGGTGATTCCACCGGACCCGAAAACGCTCTGAAAGGGCACGCTACAACGGAATTGCGCCGGGGGTCTTGACCGCGTCTACGCCGGTTTTGACACAGGGTCCGATCCGATATCGCGAGTTTCGCGCATCTGTCGGCGATAGGCCGCCGGGGGCAGGCCGGTGGCCTTGCGCATGGCGCGGGTCAAGGCGCTCTGGTCGGAATAGCCGAAGCGATAGGCCAGTTCGGCGATGGAAAGATGGCCCGATGCCAGCGCTTCCCTGACACGCTTGAGGCGAAGTTCGGACAGCCAGGCGCGGGGCGTGGTATCGAGTTCCAGCCGGAACAATTCGTGGAGACGACTGATCCCGACCCCGGCATGGCGGGCCATGGAGGCGGCGGTCCAGTCCTGCCCCGGTTCGGCTTCCAGGCGGTCGAGCAGGGCCGCGAGGCGCAGCCGGGCCTTGGGTATTCCACCGGCAAGGGTTTCGAACAGTAGCGGTGCCCAGCGGTCCACCATAGCCTGCGTGGTTTCACGGGAGGCGTTTTGCTGGGTAGCCATGAGCGCCATGAAATCGACCAGCTTGTTCGCGGCCGGCGACAGCGCACAATAGGAACGGTGCCCAAGTTCCTCCCGCAGATGAGGGGGCGATGAGGGGGCAGAGAGTCCGCGTCAAGATCGAGGATGAAAGAACGGTTGGCATCGGCGCTGATCTGGTCGTGCCGCATGTCGGTTTCGACGAAGGCCAGCTCTCCGCGCCCGATCCTGCCGCCGTGCGTACCGATTTCCATCGTCAGCCCGCCCTCCAGGGGCAGGACGATCTGCGCGAAGCTATGGCTGTCGGTCGTGCTGTCCGGCCCATAGCTGCGCAAGTCGAGGGAAAGGGAGGAGGGCGGGGACATGGCCTGCGTCTATCACCGATCGCTGCCGCAGGGACAGATAGATTTGCTATCGCCAGATCAGAAGTGCCCCGTGCAGTAGGCCAGCAGCAGGATGATGGGAATAGGAACGCCGATCAGCCAGAGTAGACCCGAACGCATGGTTTGTCCTTTCGCATTTAGTCTGGAAACAAACCTCGGCGCCTCGCGCGGTTCCCGGCGGGCTCGCGAAGGCTGCGATCACGCGTCTTGTGGGACTGTCACAATCCGATAAGAAACCTTTCGGTTCGCACCAAAAACCAGAGGAAATTCAATGCGGCTTCCTGCCTCCCTTGCCTTTGCTTCGCTGCTCGTCCTGTCCCAGCCTGCCTTTGCCCAGAAAGGCGATGCGCCCGGCGCAGCCAGGCAGCATGCCGAAAAGACGGCAGAGGCGGTCGCTGCCAATTGGGCCAGCGCGCCAGTCGAGGAAGTGACGAAGACCAGCACGGGCACGGCGAAGGTCGACGGCAAGTCCATCGCCTATACCGCCACGGCCGGAACCCTGACGATCCGCGACGCGCAGGGCAAGCCTACCGCCAGCATGTTCTACACCGCCTATACCGCACCGGGCAGGCAACGTCCGGTGACATTCTTCTACAACGGCGGTCCCGGCTCGGCGAGCCTCTGGCTGCGCATGGGCAGTTTCGCGCCCGAGCACGTCCGCACCGGCAATCCCGAGGCGGTCCGCCCGGCACCCTACGATGTCGGCCCCAACCCGGACAGTCTGATCGGAAGCACCGATATGGTGTTCCTCGATGCGGTGGGGGCAGGTTATTCCCGCCCGCTGGGCGATGCCAAGCCCGCGGACTTCTACGGTGTCGATCAGGACGTGGATGCCTTCGCCAGGGCCATAATGCGCTATGTCACCAAGAACGCGCGCTGGGGCGATCCCAAGTACATCTTCGGCGAAAGCTACGGCACCACCCGCTCGGGAGCCCTGGCCTACCAGCTTGAGGATCGCGGCATGGCGCTGAACGGCGTGGTGCTGCTCTCCTCGATCATGAACTACGGCATTCGTCAGTCCGGTTTCGACACCATCCATCTCGGCTATCTGCCGACGTATGCGGCAGTCGCCTGGTATCATGGCCGCGTCGCCGATCGCCCGGCCACCGTGGACGAATTCGTCGAACAGGCCCGCCAGTTCGCCAACGGCGAATATGCCGCTGCGCTGGCCAAGGGGCAGGACATCACGCCTGCCGAAGAAGATGCCGTGGCGCAGAAGCTGAGCCGCTTCACCGGACTATCGGTGGACTACGTCAAGCAGGCCAATCTGCGCATCGATCTCGGCCGTTTCCGCAAGGAGCTGCTGCGCCGCGGGCGCGAGACGGTGGGACGGTTCGACGGTCGCTACAAGGGTATCGATGCCGATGCGGCGGGTGAAAGCCCCGAGTACGATCCCTCGGATACCGCGATCAGCGGGCTCTATGTCGGCAGCTTCCTTGGCCAGCTCACCACGCAGCTCGGTTACAAGACCGATCTCGATTACCGCCTGAGCGCGCGTGAGGGTGGCGATTTCGACTGGGACTGGAGCCACCGCCCGCCTGCGGGGCGCTCGCAGAACGTGGCCGACGTCACCGCCGATCTCGGCACGGCGATGCGGACCAATCCGCATCTGCGGGTCCTGTCGCTCAACGGCTATTACGACATGGCGACGCCTTTCTTCTCGACCGAGCGCGATCTCAAGCACATGATGCTGGAGCCGGGCCTGCGGCAGAATCTGCAGTTCCGCTACTATCCGGCCGGGCACATGGTCTATCTCAACCCCGAGGCGCTGCACCAGATGCGCCTCGACATGCAACGCTTCTACGCCGAGGACGCGCGCTGAATGAAAAGGGGGCGCTGGCCGTGGCCAGTGCCCCCTTTTTCAGTTCTCACCCAGATCAGTGGATGGCGGGAACCGCTTCGTTCGCCGCTTCGATCTGCATCGGCCCACGTATTCCGAGGCGCTCGGACACGATCGTCGGCACCAGGGCCTGTCCGGCGACGTTCACGGCGGTTCGGCCCATGTCGAGGATCGGGTCGATCGCGAGCAGCAGGCCGACGCCTTCTAGCGGCAGGCGCAGGGTCGATAGGGTGAGCGTCAGCATCACCACCGCGCCGGTCAGCCCCGCCGTCGCCGCCGAGCCGATCACCGAGACGAAGACGATCAGCGCATAGTCGGAAAGCTGGAGCGGCACACCGTAGAACTGGGCGACGAAGATCGCCGAGATTGCCGGATAGATCGCCGCGCAGCCGTCCATCTTGGTGGTCGAGCCGAGCGGCACCGCGAAGGCGGCGTAGGAGCGGGGCACGCCGAGGCGCTCGGTCACTTCCTCGGTAACGGGCATCGTGCCGACCGACGAGCGCGAGAGGAAGCCGATCTGGATCGCCGGCCAGGCGACCGAGAAGAAGCGCAGCGGGTTGATCCGGTGGACCAGCAGCAGGAGCGGATAGACGCCGAGCAGGACGATCGCGAGACCGATATAGACTGCGCCCGCAAAGGCGCCGAGTGCGGAAAGGGCGTCCCAGCCGTAGCTGACCACCGCATTGGCGATCAGGGCCGCCGAACCGAGCGGGGTCAGCGCGATCAGCCAGCGCAGCAGCTGGCGCAGCACGAGATTGGCCGACGTCATGAAGGCCAGGAAGCCTTCCGCCTTCGCACCGACCTTTACGGCAGCGGCGCCGACCGCGACGGCGGCGATGATGATCTGGAGAACATTGAAAGAAACCGAGGTCGCCGGGCCGTCGGCTTCCAGTGTGGTCGATGCGGTGATGCCGAGGTAGTTGGCGGGAACCAGCCCCTTGAGAAAGTCCAGCCAGCCTCCCACGGATTTGGGGACCTGCGCGGCACCGGCATCGACGCTGGCATGGAGACCGGGCTGGATGGTCAGGCCGAGGGCGATGCCGATGAGCACGGCGATCAGTGCGGTGATGGCAAACCAGAGCAGGGTCTGGCCCACCAGTTTGACCGCATTTTCCAGCCCGCGCAGCGCCGCAACCGAGGCGATGATCGCGGTGAAGACCAGTGGCGGCACCAGCGTGCGCAAAAGCTGGACGAAGATCTGGGCGATCGTGTGGAATGTCTCGGTGGCGCCGCTTGCGAGTGGGCTATCCGCGCCGATCTGCCGGACGACGAGCCCGGCCACGAGGCCGAAGACCATGCCGAGCATGACCTGCGTTCCGAAACCAGGAAGCCACGACCGTTTGGCGCGCGGGTTATTCGACATTCGCTTACCTTCACATCCTGCCCGGCACCGGGAGGACGCGCCGTCCTTCAGGCGCATCGTTCGTCGGGCAGGGCCTCGTCCGGGAACGGCCCGGTTGGGATCAATTTCGTCGCTTGCGAACCGTCATGCAAGGGGCGGACCGCGCCATGTACTCATGAACCTGACACAAAGCAGCGGTTTGCAGGACGCGAGATGATTGTCAACTTAATCGATAGACAATCTGCTGGAAGGGTTTCGGACTCTCGTTGGGAACGCCAAGCCATAACAAAAAGATAGCCTTCCATGCTCTTATGTTTTGGAATATTATAGCAATAACAAAGCAATAAACGATGACCCTTGCGCAATTCAAATTGGTCGGGGGTGTGGTGAAAACGCTATGCGCGATGCTTCCAATCCGTGCGGTAACAAATACCGGCAAAGCATTGATTGCGCGCGTTTCCGGCTTCGCATGTTCGAAGTCTGCATGGTCGCGCCTCTTGCCGTTTCCGTACCGCAGGGATCCGAATCCGTTTCGTACGAAAGCAAGCAAGGAGGTGCCGCATGCGGGGCACGACGAACGATAGTGGTCTGCTGACCCGGGCATGGCTACTCCTATTGGGAATAGTGATTCTTGGAGCGGGACTCTTCTTCACGATCGGGGGCGCCAAACTCGTCAGTCTCGGAGGGAGTTTCTACTTTGCGCTGGCCGGGATCACGCTGCTCGTTTCCGGTTTCCTAATTGCCCGCCGTCGCCCGGCGGGCGCGCTGCTGTTCGGCGCGATATTCCTGCTGACCGTCCTCTGGGCGCTGTGGGAAGTGGGCTTCGCGTTCTGGCCGCTGATCTCCCGTCTTCTGGCGATGGGCGTCGGTGCGACGGTCGTGGCGCTCTCCTATCCGCTGCTGCTGCGCGCGGCGGGTCGCGTGCCTGCGTGGAAACCTTCGCTGGCGGTTGCTGCAGTTGTCGGCGCGGCCTCGGTCGCCGGTTTCGCGGGCATGTTCGTGCCGCACGCGACCGTGGCATTCTCCGGTCAGGAAGGCGCGTTGATCCCCGTCGATCCCGCCCATGAGCAGAAGAACTGGGAAGCCTACGGCAACACCGGCGGAGGCAGCCGCTTCGTGGCGCTCGACCAGATCACGCGGGACAACGTGAACAAACTCAAGGTCGCCTGGACCTACCGCACCGGCGACATCGCGATCAGCGACGGCAACGGCGCCGAGGACCAGGACACCCCGCTCCAGGTCGGCGACACCCTCTATGTCTGCACGCCGCACAACAACGTCATCGCGCTCGATGCCGATACCGGCCGCGAGAAGTGGAAGGCGCGGATCGATGCGCGGGCTTCGGTCTGGAATCGTTGCCGCGGCCTTGCCTATTTCGATGCCAAGGCGCCGCTCCAGCAGCCTAACATGCCCGGCTCGACCCCGATCACCGCGGTCACCGTGCCCGAGGGCGCGCCGTGCCAGCGCCGCATTTTGATGAACACCATCAATGCCGAGCTGATCGCACTCGATGCCGATACCGGCAAGTTCTGCCCGGATTTCGGCAACGGCGGCCGCGTGGATCTTAAGGCCGGTCTCGGCAATGCGCCCGACCCGCAGTACCAGCTGACTTCGGCCCCCACGATGGCGGGAACCACTGTGGTTGTCGGCGGCCGCGTGGCGGACAACGTGCAGGTTGACATGCCGGGGGGCGTCATGCGCGGCTTCGACGTGATCACCGGCAAGCTGCGCTGGGCCTTCGATCCGGGCAACCCGGCGATCACCGACATGCCTCCGGCTGGCCAGACCTACACCCGCTCCACGCCCAACGTCTGGGCGGCGATGTCCTATGACCCCGCGTCCAACACGGTGTTCATGCCGGTCGGCAGTTCCTCGGTGGACCTCTACGGCGTTCCCCGGACCTCGCTCGATCACCAGTACGGTGCCTCGATGCTCGCACTCGATGCCACGACCGGCAAGGAAAAGTGGCACTTCCAGACCGTTCATAACGACCTCTGGGACTTCGACGTGCCGATGCAGCCTACCTTCTTCGACTTCGCGGCGAAGAACGGCACCACCGTGCCCGCGCTCGTCTTCGGTACCAAGGCCGGGCAGCTCTATGTACTCGACCGCGCGACCGGCAAGCCGCTGACCGAAGTGGCGAACGTCAACGTCAAGGCCGCCAATATTCCCGGCGAGCCTTATTCGCTCACGCAGCCCAAGTCGGTCGGCATGCCGCAGATCGGCGTCGGTCCGCTGACCGAGGCGGACATGTGGGGTGCCACGCCGTTCGACCAGCTTCTGTGCCGCATCGCTTTCAAGGGCATGCGCTACGAAGGACTCTACACCGCGCCCGGCACCGACAAGTCGCTGAGCTTCCCTGGATCGCTCGGCGGCATGAACTGGGGCGGTCTCTCGATCGACCCGACCAGCGGCACGATCTTTGCCAACGACATGCGCCTCGGCCTCTGGGTCCAGATGTTCCCGCAGACCAAGGAACAGGCGGGCAAGGCCGGGGCCGCCGGTGAAGCCGTCAATACCGGCATGGGCAGCGTTCCGCTGAAGGGCACGCCCTATTCGGTGGTGAAGGACCGCTTCCTTTCGGCGCTCGGCATTCCCTGCCAGGCACCGCCGTTCGGCACGCTTTCGGCGATCGACATGAAGACCCGCAAGATCAAGTGGCAGGTCCCGGTCGGCACCGTGCGCGACACCGGTCCCATGGGCGTCAAGATGGGTCTGCCGATCCCGATAGGGATGCCGACGCTGGGCGGCACGCTGGCGACGCAGGGCGGCCTGGTCTTCATCGCCGGAACCCAGGACTACTACTTGCGTGCCTTCAACTCGGCGAACGGCAAGGAAGTCTGGAAGGCGCGTCTGCCGGTTGGCAGCCAGGGTGGCCCGATGAGCTACAAGTCGCCGAAGACTGGCAAGCAGTATGTGGTGATTACCGCCGGCGGTGCGCGCCAGTCGCCCGATCGTGGGGACTACGTGATCGCTTACAAGCTGCCATAACGGTTCGGGAGGCGGTGCCCCGGCACCGCCTCCGCCTGTTCCATCCATAAAAGTGATTCCGCGTCCTGGTTGACGGCGGAAAGGAGGGGGCTTTGGCCCGACGCATTCTCATGACACGATCTATCGTCCGGATCGCGGCCCGAATGACCGGCTGCGGCTTGCTGATCGCCGCGCCGTTCGCCGCGACCACGGCTTATGCCGAGGAAGACGCGAGCGAGGAGTCAGCTCCGAAGGAAGCCGCGGTCGCTCCGGCGCAGCCAACACCGGCCATTAGTCCGCCTGCCGGACGCGAGACCCTGACCGGCGACTGGGGCGGGCTGCGCAGCGACCTGAAGCAGGGCGGCGTGACGTTCCGGGGCGACTATGTTTCGGAAACCTTCTCGGCCGTCGACGGCGGCCAGCGGCGCGGGACCACTTATGTCCATCAGGTCCGCCTCGGCGCCGACTTCGACATGGACAAGCTCGCCGGATGGCAGGGCGGAATCGTCCATGTGACCGTCAACGACCGGCGCGGCGTAGGCATGTCATCGGATTTTGTGGGCAACCGTCTGCCGATCCAGGAAGCGGCGGGCGGCTATTATGCGCGCCTGACCGAGGCCAGCATCGAGCAGAACCTGATGGGCGGAAAGCTGAATGTCCGTGCCGGCTATTTCGCGATGGGCAACGATCTTGGCGGCATGCCGATCGGCTGCAACTTCGTGAACGCGGCGTTCTGTGCCCATCCGCTCTCGATGTCCGGAGACAGCGGCTGGTACAACTATCCCAATGCCCGTTGGGGCGTCGCGGTTCGCTACAAGCTGCGTCCGGACGTCGTGCTGCGAACCGGCGTTTACCAGGTGAACCCGCGTCTCAACGACGAAGACAATGCCTGGAACCCTTTCGCAGGCGGGACGATCGGTGTGCTGCTGCCGTTCGAGGTAGAGTACGATCCCGGCACCCGTCCGGGCAGCCGCGTCCTGCCGGGTCATTACAAGGTCGGCGTCTATTACGATACCGCACGGGTGAACAAGCAGGGCGGCGGCGGAACCGTCAAGGGGCGCGGCGGCTTCTACATCCTCGCAGACCAGATGATCTACCGCGAAGGCGGCGGCAGCCGGGGCGTTTCGCTGTTCGGTCAGTTCACCGCCAATCCGCAGATTTCCGGTCAGATTACCCGCTGGTATGCGGGCGGCGTGGTCAAGACCGGCACGTTCAAGGGGCGCGATGCCGATACTATCGGTCTCGGCTTTACCCATGCCGTCGTCGATCCGCGCCTGCGCCGCCTCCATGTGGACACCGCGCCGGTTCCGGGCAGCTACGCTTCGCTTCCCGCGGGCGAAACCGCGCTGGAACTGAGCTACGGTTTTCAGGCGAACCGCTGGCTGGTGATCCGTCCCGACGTGCAATACATCATCGACCCCGGCGCCTTCAGCTTCCGCTCGACGCCGAATGCGCTCGCGCTGGGCCTTCAGGTTCGGATGCAGCTCTGACGGATCAGAGCCACCTCGTATGCCGGAACCAGGCATAGAGAGTGGCGCAGAGCAAGCCGATTACCCCCAGCACGGCGAAATAGCCGTAGCGCATGTGCAGTTCGGGCATGTTCTCGAAGTTCATGCCGTAGACCCCCGCAATGGCGGTCGGGACGGCAAGGATCGCCGCCCAGGCCGCCAGTTGCCGGGTGATCGTTCCCTGCCGCTGCGATTCCAGCAGGTGACTGACCTCGAACACCGTGGTCAGTACCTCGCGCAAGTTGGCGACCATGGATTCAACGCGGCGGACATGGTCGTAGACGTCCTTGAAATAGGGCCGCACCGCCGCATCGAGATAAGGCACATCGAGGTGGACGAGCTTGCTGCTCACTTCCGCCATGGGGCCGAGCACGCGCTGGAAACGAATCAGTTCGCGGCGCAGGCCGAACAGGCGCATCACGTCCTCGCGGTCGAGGAAGGCATCGAGGGCGCGTTTCTCGATTTCCAGAACGTTTTCCTCGATGGTCTCGACGATCGGCAGGTAGCCGTCGACGATGAAGTCGAGAATGGCATGGAGCACATAATCGACGCCGTTGGAGAGTAACGTCGGCGCCGCCTCCAACTGAGCGCGCAGTTCGGTATGGGCACGGGCCGATCCGTGGCGGACCGAAATGACATGGTGTTTGCCGACGAACACCGAGGTTTCGCCATAGACTATCTCGTCGCCTTCAAGGTGAGCCGTGCGGGCTACCACGAAGAGCTGATCGCCGTAGATATCGACTTTAGGTAACTGGTGGGCCTTCAGCGCGTCCTCCACGGCCAGCGGGTGGAGGCCGTAAGTCTTCTGCACGGAGCGCAGTTCCGCTTCGGTCGGCTCGTGGAGGCCGATCCAGACGAAGTCCTCGGCTTCTCCCTCAGCGTGGTCTGGGATCGGCGGGCAGCTATCGAGCGAAACCGGCTCGGCGGGTTGGCCCTGGCGATAGAGGCGGGCGGCAATGACGGTCATCGGGTAGTGGACTTTCCGGATTTCTGGTCGTCTCGGCAGGACGATAGCGCCGGGCGGGCGGCCTGGACAGTCACGCTTCGCGTTTACCTGCCGGTTTTCGGAGACTGCTTCGCTAGGGCCTGCGGGCTTGGTTGCGCTGGCGCGCCGCACTCCCCTTGCCATCGGAGATCAGCGCTTGCAGGTCCAGCAAGGCACGGCCGGTCGCCATGCCGCCGTTGCAGGCAATATAGCGCGGCTCCCACACCGGCGCGAACTTCTCCTTGTAGTTGCGCAGGCCCTCGAATCCGTAGAAGGCTTCCCCGTGGCGGAACAGCATGCCGGCCGCGCGCGCCCAGGTCGGTGCGAGGCGGCGGGCCTCGATGCCGGATAGCGGCGCAAGGCCGAGGTTGAACCAGGCATAGCCCTCCTGCCGGCCCCAGAGCATCAGGCGGGTGAACAGGAAGTCCATGCAGCCATAGGGCACTTCGGCGCGGTGGCGCATCAGGTCCACCGAGATTTCCTGCCGCCCTGCCGTCTTCCAGAGATTGGCGAAGGCGACGATCCGGCCTTCGCAGCGCACCACGGCGATATCGCAGCGGGCGATATAGGCTTCGTCGAAGCGGCCGACGCTGAACGCCTTCTCGCGCTGGCCTTTGGCGCGCAGCCATTCCTCGGAGACGGCGCGCAGTTCGCCCAGCAGCGACGGCACGCGGGCGGCGGGGATGATGGCGAATTCGGCGCCGTCGCGCTCGGCGCGGCGCAAGGCGTGGCGCAAGGGGCGGGCAGCCGGGCCTTCGAGACCAAAGCGGGAGAGATCTACCCGCGCTTCCTCGCCGTACTTCATTAGTTGCAGGCCCATGTCGATGGCGATGGGCAGGACTTCGGGCGTGACCTGATAGAGCAGAACCCGGCCCTGGTTGGCATCGGCCCGCTCGCGCAGGTGCCAGAGCAGCTCAGGCCAGTCGGCGCGATCGCCTACCGGGTCGCCCATGACGATCCAGGAATGGCCCTGGATCTGGTACATCAGCATGGATCGTCCCTCCGGACCGGCGAGGAACCGCTTGTCGCCGGTGAGCGCCAGCATCGATTCCGAACGGGTGGCATGGCGAAGCGCCGCCTCGACGTCGAGCGAACCTTCGTCGGGAAGCACGGCACGGCGGGAGGGGCGCAGGAAAGCGAGCAGAATCGAGGCGCTCATCGCCACCGCGACGGCGAAGCTCGTGCGCAAGTAGCGCGAAGCATCCCCCGACCAGGCGAATTTCCACCAGAGACTGCCGCGATAGGCGGGGAAGGTCTGGGCGAAATAGCCGATCACGGTGACCAGCGCGATCGTGGCGACCATGGCCAGGACCCAGTTCGCGCTCATCACGTCGGCGGTCAGCGCGGTGCGGCGCCAGAAGCCCCTTCGCGCAATCTGCAACACGCCCGCGACGGCGAGCAGGGTCAGCGCTTCCTCCCAGTCCAGGCCTTTGGCCAGCGAGAAGGCGGCGCCCGCCAGCAGCAGCGCGCGGGTCAGCAGGAAGGCGGCATCGAGGCGCCGGTAAAGCGCCGGGGCGAGCAGCAGTAGCAAGGTTCCGACGAGGCTGGCGGCGATCTGCGAGGCTTCGACGAACGGCAGCGGCACGATGCCGCGAATGTCGGCCATGCGCTCCGGCAGGGCGGGGGTGGCGCCCGAGAGCAGCAGGATCGCACCGCCGAGGAAGACGAGCAGGGCGATGGCGCGAGGGGCGAGGCCGACCAGCATGGTCTCGCCCGCCTTCAGCGCGAGCACGGCGGGACGCCGCCAGCGGGCATGTTCGTGGCGCAGCAGCAGCACGAGCGAGACCGCCAGCGGCAGGAGATAATAGACGATTCGGTAGACGAGCAGGGCGGCGACGAGTTCTCCGGCCGGGATCTGCGGACAGAGCGCGACGACGGTCGCCTCGAATACGCCGAGACCACCGGGGACGTGACTCACCAGTGCGACCACGATGGCCAGCACATAGGCCAGCAGCAGCGGGGGATAGAGCGCGATCCCGGCATGGGGCAGCAGCACGTAGAGCGTGCCGCAGGCCGCCGCGATATCGGCCAGCGCCACCAGCGTCATGCGGGCGATCGCCTGAGGGCCGGGCAGGTGCCAGCGTTTGGCCAGCAGCGTTCCCGCCCCCAGCAACGCCAGCAGCACGGCGCCTGCCGTGTGCTGGACGCCGACGGAAAGGACGTGCTGCGCCACGACCAGCGGCCGATGATGGACCAGCAGGGCCAGGGCGACCGAAGCGAAGACGCCGGTCCAGAAAGTGATCCCGGCAATGGCGGTGACGCGCGCCACTTCTCCGGTGGTAAGGCCCTTGGCACCGTAGATGCGCAAGCGCGCGGCGGCGCCGGTCAGTATACCGAAGCCGAGGTTGTGGCTGAGCGTATAGCTCGTGAACGAGGCGAGCGCGGCGGTCCGGTAGGGTTGCGGCCGTTCGATCGTGCGCAGCGCCATGACGTCGTAGATCGTCAGCAGCAGGTAGCTCGCCGTCGTCAGACCGAGCGCGGCGGCGAGGTGCCAGCCGGGGATTTCGCGCGCGGTGCGCATCAGCGCGTAGATGTTCAGCGACATCGCCAGTCGGTGCAGGCAGAGCGCCGCGAGCGCCAGAACCAGCGCCGCGACCGCCAGTTGCGCCGGAACCACCAGCCTGCGGGCCAGCGGTTTAAGGTGGGCAAGGCGTCTGGATAACGCTTGCAGGGCAGTCGTGTTCATGAGCGCCGCGTCCAGGTCTGCGACTTGCAGATCAGCCCGTGCAGGATACAGCCGCTGATCTTGAGATGGCCGGGATCGAGCTGGTGGATGCGCGAAAAGAAGGTCTCGCCCATGTCGGGGACAAAGACCTGGCCCTGCCAGCCGCCGTCGCCTTCACGGTGGTAATCCCGCAGCAGTTGGGTACCGACGAGATGGCCGACCCCGGCATCGGCGGCATCCGCCACGGCCTGGCCGCCGACCCAGGTGACGGTCCCGCAGAGCATGGCGCCGCAGGGCGCGACGGCCACTTCCACGTCGCCGCGCGGATTGAGCCAGTGGCCGAAGGGATCGGCGGCATTGGTGGCCCGCGCGGGCATGGCGGCGGTCAGGGCACTGAGGAGGATCGGCAGGACAGCGCCCAGGCGGGCGAGACGAAAAGCGCGGCGGACAAGTTTCATCGGGCGGTCTCCGGACCGGCAAGTGTGTGGGCGAGAATGGCGCTGCGGACGGCGCCGAACAGGCGGTCGGCGTCTTTGTTCAGATAGTGGTCGCCGGGCAGGACGATCTGCGTCAGGCGGGGCAGATGGAGCAGCGGGCAGAGGCTTTCCGGCTCCTCGCGTCCGTGGATGCAGACGACCGGAACCCAGTCCAGCTTGCTCGCGCTGGGAAGGGCGGGCGCGTCGGGCCGGGTCTCGTCCAGCCATTCGAGCGGCGAGACGCGCAGGAACACGGTGCGGGTGGGGACGGTCAGCACGACCAGAGCGACATGGCGGCGCATGTCGGTGGGCAGATGCTCCAGCCCGACATGGACCATGTCCGAACCGAACGACTGCCCGAACACGATCACGCGGTCGGTATGCCCCAGCGCCATGGCGCGGCGCATGGCCTCGGCCAGCATCGCCGAGACCTCTCCGGGCGTGCGGCGGACCTTGAAGTAATTGAGCGAATTGACGCCGACCGTGGCGATGCCGTGATCGGCGAGGCGCGTCGCAAGCTCACCGCCCAGCCCGGAGCGCAGGCCCATGTCGCCGGACAGCAGTACGGCGGCGTAGCGGTGTTCGATGACCTTCCCCCGCGCGGGCATGTCCACGAACGGACTGGCCTTCCATGCCCCGAGCCACCCGGACACGCCGCCCAACAGCGCGACGAGGACGAGGATCGTCGCGATCACGATGGCGGTTCGACGCCGCGGCCTGAGAGATGTCATTGTGGACATCATGCCGCTCTGCGCCGCACTACCTTGCCGCGGAATGGAGCGAACATGGACTTTCCTTAATGTGACTTGGGCGCCGCGCGGTGCGATAGTGCAAGGCAAGGGTGCAGCTTGCGGCCAGCCTCATGCTGGCGCCGAGGACCATACTGTTCGATGTTCGTTTCACCCGTCTTCCCTCCTGCCTGTTCGGACCCGCCCCGTGCCCGCCGGTCTCTTCTCCGGGGAGAAGCGGCTTGACGATGACCGACATGAACGAGCGCAAGAGCCGGTTGCTCGGGCTGTTGCCGATGCTCGGCGCGTTGCTGGCGGTAACCGGGGCCCTGACCTGGGGCGATCTCTGGGCGCAGCGGCATTTCAACCTGATCGGACAGAGCCTGCCGCGTCCCCACGGCAACCCGCCCGGTGAGGACTGGCGGCAGGTGCTGGACTTTACCGCCGATCCCGTGCCGGGGCCGCAACCGGGCCTCGTCGTCACCAGCGTCCGTTCGCGCGGCCATGCCGAGAAGGCGGGGCTTGTCGTGGGCGACTGGATCGAGCGTGCGGACGGGCGCGAGCCGCCGACGCTCCAGGCTTTGGCAGAGGAGTTGTCTGTACGCGGACAAAGGCCTATTCACCTGACCGTGCTGCATCAGGGCGCGGTTCGCACGATCGATCTCGCCCGGGAGCCGGAGCAGACCGCTCCGTAATACGACGTGAAGGGGCCGGGCGAAGAGATGGGTCACAAGTTGCTGGTCGTCGAGGATGATGACGCCACGGCCACCTACATCGCCAAGGGGATGAGCGAGGAAGGTTTCGTCGTCGATCGCGCGGCGAACGGGCGCGATGCGCTGTTTCTTGCCAGCGACGGCACTTACGACGCCATCGTGCTCGACCGCATGATCCCGCAGATGGACGGCATGTCGGTACTCGGGGCCTTGCGCGCCGGAGGGATCGAGACGCCGGTGATCGTGCTTTCCGCATTGGGATCGACCGACGACCGCGTGACCGGGCTGACCTCGGGCGCGGACGACTACCTCACCAAGCCTTTCGCCTTCGCTGAACTCCTGGCCCGCGTGCGCCTGCTGGTGAAGCGCAGCGGCGGACAGGCGGCGGTGGAGACGCGGCTCGTCTGCGGCGATCTGGAAATGGACCTGCTCGCTCGCAAGGTCCGGCGCGGCAGTCGCGCGATCGACCTCCAGCCGCGCGAGTTCCGCCTGCTCGAATATTTCCTGCGCCATATCGACGAAGTGGTGACGCGCACGATGCTGCTCGAAGCGGTGTGGGACTATCACTTCGACCCCGGCACCAATGTGATCGACGTCCATGTCAGCCGGTTGCGCCGCAAGCTCGACGAGGACGGTGCGGCGCCGCTGCTCCATACGGTGCGCGGCGCTGGCTACCGGCTTGGGCTCTCCGCTTGAAGACAGGAATGGGCAGGCGCACCGGAGCTTTCCTGCGTTCGACGACTTTCCGTCTGTTCGTTCCGGTCGTTCTGTTCCAGCTCGTCGCGACCGGGGGCGTGCTGACGTTCGTCTGGGTTGCGGGCCAGCAGAGCCTGCGGGACGAGCAGCATGCGCTGGTCGCCGAACTGCGCGACGACTTGCTGGATACCTATCAGAACGGCGGCACGACGGCGCTGAAAGCCAATATCGAGCGCCGGCTAGGCAACGAGGGGCGCCGCGCGCCGGTCCTGCTGCTGGCGGACCGCGACGGGCGGGCGATCGCGGGCAATCTTTCGGCCTTGCCGCCGCCGGATCCGGAGGCCGGAAGCCTGTTCGAAACGATGCTCTATCGCAGCGACAGCACCCAGCCGCAGACGATGGCACTGTCGGAAACGCGTCTTGCCGACGGCTCGACCCTGCTGGCGGGAATCGAGATCGGGCGCGATCTCAAGCTCCAGCGCAGTTTCGAGCAGGCCTTGCTGGCGGCGCTGTTCCTCGCGCTGCCGCTGGCGACGCTCGTGGCGGTGCTGACTTCACGACTGGTCGGCCAGCGGGTCCACGATATGGCGCAGACCGCGCACCGGGTCGGCAGCGGGGCTTTCGAGGCGCGGGTGCCGCTCGACGGATCCGGTGACGCCTTCGATGAACTCGCCGGTGAAATCAACGCGATGCTGGCCCGGATCGAGACGCTTGTCGGCGAATTGCGGGTCGTGGCCGAAGGACTGGCGCACGACTTGCGCTCCCCCGTGACGCGCCTGCGCTCGGCGCTGGAGCAGGCTGTCTCGGAAGTGACCGATCCCGCCGCCGAGGCGGCAATGCAGCGTGCGCTCACCGAGGCCGATACGCTGACCCGCATTCTCACGACGGCGCTCCAGATCGGCCGCGCCGAGGCCGGGATCGGGCGGGAGCGGTTCGAGGAGACCTTGCTGGAAGACTTCCTCGGCGATCTGGCGGCTCTCTACGAGCCTTATGCGGAGGATGCCGGTTTCGCGCTGCGGGCGGAGGCGCCCTGGGGCCTTTCGGTATCGCTGCACCGGGAACTGATGAGCCAAGCGCTGGGCAATCTGGTCGACAACGCAGTCAAGTATGCGGGTGGCGGCAGTTCGATCACCTTGTTTGCCGAGCGGCATGGCGAGCAGGTCGTGCTGGGCGTACGGGACGATGGTCCGGGCATCGCTGCCGATCAGCGCGAGGCCGCCCTGCAACGGTTCGGGCGACTCGATCCCAGCCGCGCGACCGCCGGGTCCGGGCTGGGGCTGGCGCTCGTCGAGGCGGTCGCCAAGCTCCATGGCGGCGCAATCGCGCTGGACGATGCGGCGGGCGGCGGCCTGGAGATCAGGCTGACCATCCCGTCGTCTCGGGTCTGAATTTTCAGGCCGGTTCCCGATCCCGCTTGGGCGCGGCGGCAGACTGACCGGCAGGTGCCGCGCTGACCCGGCCGGTGCGTTCCAGCTTGCCCCAGCCGATGCCCTTGCCCGCGAAGGCGGCGCCCACCGCGCGGATCACCACGCTGTACATGAGCTGGCGATAGATAAAGCGCTGGGCCAGCAGCAGCAGCGGGCGGAACCGCTCGCGGCGGGTGTCGAGGCGGTAGGCGATCCAGCCGCAGGCGAGGTCCACCAGGGTGAACGCCAGCCAGTAGGCGCCCATCCGCAGCACATCGGTCTGCGTCTGCGCCCAGCCGTGCTGCGAAATGCGCAGGGCCGTGCCGCCGATCGAGATCAGCAGGGCGAGGTCGATTGCGGGCGAGACCACCGCGAAGACGATCTGGAACAGCCAGGCCTGCGGCATTCCGATGAAGGCAAGCCCGGAAGGACGGCCCTTCGCCAGAGTTCCGCGATGCTTCCACAGGCACTGGAGCGTGCCAAACGACCAGCGGAAGCGCTGCTTCGACAGGGCCTCGAAGGTCTCCGGCGCCTCTGTCCAGGCCACGGCGTCCTCGTCGTAGGCGATCTTCCAGCCCTTGCGCTGGATTGCGATGGTGAGGTCCTGGTCCTCCGCCAGCGTGTCTTCCGGATAGCCGCCGACATCGTCGAGCGCCTCGCGCCGCCAGGCACCGACTGCGCCGGGCACGACCATGATCGCATCGAGCTTGGTCAGTGCGCGGCGTTCGAGGTTCTGCGCGGTCACATATTCCACGCCCTGCCAGCGGGTGACGAGGTTCACGCGGTTGCCGACCTTGGCATTCCCTGCCACCGCGCCGATGGCGGGATCGGCGAACCAGCGCACGAGGCGGGAGATCGTCTCGACCTCGAAATGGGTATCGGCGTCGAGCGCCACGATCACGCTGCCACGCGCGTCCTTGAGCGCACGGTTGAGCGCCGCGGCCTTGCCGCCGTTCATGAGTGTGAGCAGTTCCACGCGCGAATTGTCGGCGAAGGCTTCGGTTATGATGGCGCTGGTGCGGTCCTTCGAGCCGTCGTCGGCGACGATGATCTGGAGTTGGCGATAGTCGCTTTCGAGCACCCGCCGCACCGAGGCCTCGATCACGCGCTCCTCGTTGTAGGCGGGGATGATGACGGTGACGAGCGGGGAGCATGTGTCTTCCGGCGCTGCCATCGGCTGGGGACGGCGCAGCAGGCTGGCCAGCGAGGCGAGGCCGATCGAGCGCAGCACACCCAGCGAGATCGCGAAGAAGAAGGTCCAGTTCAGGCCGACGAGGATCGCCGCGAGCGCGCCGAACAGCGCGACGTCGGCGCGCACGGCAGCAAGATCGACGCCGTCCACCTTGGGCATCACCGCATCGTGCGAAAGTCCGGCGAGCGTCGAGACGGGCACGAACGTATAGCCGTCCTGCTTCAGCCGCTCGATGATGACGGGCAGCGCCGCGACGGTCTGCGACCGGTCGCCGCCGCCGTCGTGGAGCAGGATCACGTTTTCCGAGCGGTCGGGCGTGGCCGATTCCACCTGGGCGATGGTGCTGTCGATGATGTTCTGGACGCCGGGGCGCTTCCAGTCATCCGGATCGACGTGTAAGCCGACCACGGTATAGCCGTGCTCGCGGGCGATCGCGGCGGGAACGAGTTCGTCCGCGGTGGTCGGCTCGGCGTCTCCGAAATAGGGCGCGCGGAACAGGCGGATCGAACGGCCGGTGGTCGCCTCGATCAGGCGCTGGGTCGCGTTCAGTTCGAGGCCGATGCCGGTCGCGGCTTCCTCGGCCATGTTTGGGTGGGTGTAGCTGTGGTTGCCGATCTCGTTGCCGTCGTCGGCGATGCGCTTGACGAGGTCGCGGTTGGTGAGGGCATTCTCGCCGATCATGAAGAATGTCCCCGGAACGTGGTACTGCTCCAGGATCGAGAGGATGCGCGGGGTCCAGGTCGGGTCAGGGCCGTCGTCGAAAGTCAGCGCGAGCTTCTTGGGCAGGTCTCCGGTGCGGCGCACGACATAGGGCGTCGGCAGGCGGGTATAGCTCTCGTCGGAGATCATGCCGGTGGTCTTGTCGAACTGGACCGCGCGGCTGCCGTCCTGCGGCGTGGCGGTCACATCGAGGATCTCGCCCTGGCCTTCCACGTCGACATTGGCGGCCTGCACCAGATGTGTAAGGTTGGGCTTTGCTCCGGTCCTCCAAGCCTTTACCGTGCTCCAGAAGCCGGGGTCTTCAGAACCGAGGCGCCAGAGCGCGATGTCGCCGACGCCAAGGCGCGAGAGAACCTGCATCTGGTTCCAGGTTGCGGCGGCATCGAGCATCCAGACATCGTGGCGGTGGCCCTGATCATCGTAGGAATAACCGGCATTGCCACTCATGGCATCGTATTGCGGTGCAGTGCCGCTGTCGTGGGCATCCAGCCAGGCTTCCTCGACGGTCATGCTGTCGGCCTTGCCGTCATGCCAGTTGTAGGCATATTCGCCCAGCGCGACGATCGCCTTGCCTTGCGGCAGCCCTGCCAGCGCATTGGACAGCTTCTGCGCGAACCACGGGTTCGAGGCGATCGGGCCGGGGGTGCCGCCCTGCCAATGTTCGTCGTAGGCCATCAGCACCAGCCGGTCTGCTACACTCGCGAAAGCGCGGGTCGACCAGTCCGGATTGTCGATCGGCATCGTGGCTGAAACGATACGGTGCTTTGGGGCAAGCTGAGCGCGCAGTTCGCTCAGGAACAGGCGCAGATTCGGCAGGCTGCCGGTGGGCATGGTCTCGAAATCGACCATGACGCCCGCATAGCCGGTCTTGTCGAGATAAGCGGAGACTTGCGCTTCCAGCGCATGACGACGGGCGCGATTGGCAAGCTGCGCGGCCGTGGCATCGCCCTGCCAGTCACCGTCGATAGTATTCTGGAGCACCGGCACGACGAGGGGGCGGTGCAGGGCAGTGGCCAGCAGGCGGTCGAGCCGCGCGTCGTCGTCGATCTTGAGGCTGCCGGTCTTGTCGACCGAGAGCGTGGCGGGCGCGACCCAGTCGAGCCGGTCGATATGGCGTTCCAGCGACGTGGCGCTGTCGTCGCTCCAGGGCGTGTAGAAGCCGACGGTGATCGGCTTGGCGCCGGGCGTCGCGGCAGGAACGGCAGGCTTGCCGAACAGGAACTTGCGAGCGCGCCGCGTCAGGTGTCCGATCTGCGCGCGGAACGGCAGCGGCGAAGCATGCTCGTAGGCGATCGGCAGAGGTGGAGGGGCGGGCACGCTGGCCACAGTCGTCGCGAAGACCACGCAGGCGGCGATGGCCGAGAGCAGGGCGAGGAACGACAGACGGCGAACCCGGACGCGCCGGTTTCCTGTAGGGTCGAAGAAGATCGGTGCAGCCACGAGGTGCCTCACGAAAAGTCCGGGCGGCGTGGGGGAACGCCGCCCGGAGTTTCATTGGTCTTTCGGAAGGTGCGGCCCGAAAACCGGAGGCAATGACGAGGGTGCGAATGTCACATTCGGCTCCCGGGCCGCACGACCTTTCTAGCCCTGCCGCCATGGAGCGGGCGTGGAGGCGAGGTTACAAAATTTTCATGTTCTTTCACCCGCGATTGATCGGGGCATGGGCAAGAAAACGTCGCGGAGTGTCATAAGATTACTATTGTTCTAATTTATCCATTCCGATCAGATTGATAGGGGCAGACCTCGGTTGTGCCCGCCAGTAGAGAAGACCCGATGACCCGCCTGCGCGCATTTCTGAACAGACAGCCTCTTTCCACCAAGGTCACGCTGATGACCGTCGCCGCCCTCGTGCTCCTTTCGGCGCTTCTCTTCGCCGGAACGCGTGTGCTCATGGTGGAAAGCGCCCGCGAGCAAGGGACCGAAAGGCTGGATACCAATATGCGCGTGGCATGGTCGGTGCTCCGGGCGAACGGGTTAAATTTCAATTTGCATGAAGGAGAGCTTCGGGCCGGGAGCACCGTGCTCAACCGTAACAATGCAACGGCGGACCGCATCAAGGAACTGGTCGGCGGCATGGCGACGATCTTCATGGAAGACTTGCCCGTGGCCACCAACGTCTTGCTCGACGACGGCTCGCGCGCGCTCGGTTCGCGGTTCGAGGCGGGGCCGGTGCGCGACGCCATCCTGGTCGATGGGAAATGCTGGCGGGGACAGATCAATATTCTCGGCACCGAGTACTTCGCCGGCTACGATCCGATCCGCAACTCCAACGGAAAAGTGATCGGGATCCTCTTTGTGGGCTTCCCCGCGAGCGACTTTAACGCGCAAGTCGATCGCGTGAGCTGGCAGGTGCTGATCGTCGCCCTGCTTGTCACCGCGATCGCGGCGGCGCTTTGCTGGCGGGCCGCCATGCGCCTGTTCCGCCCGCTGGAAGGCGCCACCCGAACCATGCTGCGGCTTGCCGAGGATCATCGCGAGGTCGAGATCGAGAACCTCGATCGGCCGGACGAGATCGGAGACATGGCGCGGGCCTTGCAGGTTTTCCGCGACGCGGCGGCCGCACGCGAAGCGGCCGACACCGAGCAGCGCGGAGTCGTCGCCGCGCTGGGAGGCGGTCTGTCGCGATTGTCCTCCGGCGATCTCACGGCGGAGATCGTCGATCGGTTTCCGGAAGGTTATGAGGGCCTTCGCGACAACTACAACTCCGCGCTTGCCGGTTTGCGGGGACTGATCGCTTCGGCCGGATCAAGCACGGCAACCATTCGCGGCGGGGCTTTCGAGATCGCCCAGGCTTCCGAGGACCTTGCGCGGCGCACGGAGGCCAGTGCGGCCCGCCTCGAACAGAGTTCGGCGGCGCTGCTGGAGATCGACGGCAATCTGCGATCCGGCGCGAATGCCGCGATCGAGACCGTCGGCCGGGCGGATCTGGCCATCGCTACGGTCAACGACGGACGGGGGATCGCGGCCGAGGCCGTCGATGCGATGCGGCGGGTGTCCGACAGTGCGATCAACATCGATGGTGTCATCGAAGGTCTCGACAAGATCGCCTTCCAGACCCGTGTGCTGGCAATGAACGCGGCGATCGAAGCGGGCCGGGCGGGTGAGGGGGGACGCGGCTTCGCGGTCGTCGCCGATCTCGTCTCGGCGCTGGCCATGCGCTCAGAGGAGGAGGCTCGCTCCGCGCGCGAACAACTGACGGTGACTCAGGCCGAGATCGTTTCCGCCCTGGGCGCCGTGGAGCGCGTCGATGGGGCTTTTGAAAATATCGCCGCGGATGTCGGGCAGGTCCATGTCCTGCTGGGCGGCATGGCCGAGGGCAACCGCGCCTCGTCCACGTCGGTCAGCGAAGTGACTACGGCCATCGGCGCAATGAACCTTGCAACCCAGCAGAATGCCGCCATGGTCGAGCAGGCCTCGGCCGCCGCGCGCAGTCTCACACAGGAGGTCGATCGCCTTACGGCCCGGACCGCCCTGTTCAAGGTGGCCTGAGCCCGTCGGGGCGCGGTTTCAAGTCTCGTCGCGGCGGGGTTGGTCGATGCCGGTCACGCGGCGCCAGTGTTCGTCGGCACGGCGTTCGAAGGTGCCCGCTTCGCGCGCTTCGCTGCAGTAGAGCGAGCCTTTCGGCATAGGCGAATAGATCTGATCGACCCAGCCGCGCGGGTCGTCGTGGGGCCACTGATAGCCGACATGGCCGAGCTTTTCGGCGCCCTTGTAATGGGTATCGCGCAAGTGAAGCGGCACATGCGCGGGCGGCTGTGCAGAGACGAACTGGAGTGCCGCCGAAATGCCCCGCGACGACGAGGCCGACTTCGGCGCACGGGCGACGTGCAGCGCGGCATGGGCGAGCACGATCTGGGCCTCTGGATAGCCGATCTTCTCGACCGCATGGAGCGCGGCGACCGCCGTCTGCAAGGCAGTGTTGTCGGCCAGACCGACATCCTCGGAGGCATGGATCATGATCCGGCGGGCGATGTAGCGCGGATCCTCGCCGCCGTGGATCAGACGTGCGAGCCAGTAAAGCGTGGCGTCCGGATCGGAGCCGCGCATCGATTTCACGAAAGCGGAAACCACGTCGTAATGGGCATCGCCGGACCTGTCGTGATTGACCGGAGCGGCCGCATAGGCCTCTTCCAGCATCGCGTCCGTCACGTCGAACGCGGCGTCCTCATGGCCGAGCGCCAGGCTTTCCAGCGTCGTCAGCGCGCGCCGGGCATCGCCGCCGGATCGGCCCGCCATCAGGCGGATCTGCTCGGGCGTCATCCTCAGCGCCACGCCGCTCGCCCGGAGATGCTCGATCCCCCGATGAACGACTTTCTCCATGTCGGCGATGGCGAGCGGTTCCAACTTGAGGATGGTCGAGCGGGAGACCAGCGCCGGGGTGAGGACGTGGTAGGGATTGCCGGTCGTCGCGCCGATGAAGTCGGCGATGCCGTCCTCGCAGATCGACAGCAGGTCGTCGGTCTGGGTGGCGGAAAAGCGCTGCACTTCATCGACGAAGATCAGCAGCGGGTGCACGCGGGCCTCGTCCGCCAGCCTGCGGATTTCGGCGACCCCGGCCCGTGTCGCGTTGAGCGGTCGGAAAGTCTTGCCCAGCATCGCACCGACCGCGCGCGCGATCGAAGTCTTGCCGATTCCCGGCGGGCCGTAGAGTATGACGCTGCCGAGCGATCCCGCACGCACGCGTCGGCGCAGGATCGATCCTGCGCCGACCACATGGTTCTGGCCGATCACCTCGTCCAGCGAGGCGGGACGGAGCAGGGCAGCCAGCGGCGTTCGATGCGGCGGCGCGGAACCGGCGAAGAGATCCGTCATGAAATGACCGAAAACGCCCGGCTCAGCCGGTCAGATTGCCAGGAGCAGGGTGTCGTCGCTGCGCGGCGGGACGGCTTCGTAAGTGGCGAGCGGCTCGAAGACTTCTTCCAGCAGTTCGGTCACTTCAAGCCCGGCGAGCTTGAACTGGCCGAGGCGTTGTTCCTCGGGCGAGCGCCAGGCCTTGCTGAGGTTGAGCGCGCTGACGAAGAGATCGCCGTGCCGCTCGAACATGAGATGAGGGGCAAGCTTGACGATGCCGCCGTTGTAGCGGGCATGGACGGTGCGACGAAACGAGATCGCTTCCATCAGGGACAGTCGGGTATCGATCATGCTCGTTTTCAGGCCGAAATGGAATTCACGTGATTTTGCATTGCAGCATTGTGAAGCCGTGAGCGTGGTAACGCAAGGGTTTCGGCAAGATATCGCGATGGAAACATCGGGACGGGTAGGATCAGGCGCTGCGTTTCTCTTCGGCCGCAGATGGAATCGGCAGGCTCGTGCGGTTTCGGCCGTCCCGCTTGGCGCGATAGAGTGCATCGTCGGCCTGCGAGAGAATATCGCGACCTTGCCCGCCCAGGACGAGCGACGCGATGCCGATGCTCACAGTGGCCTGCACGGCGTTCCCCAGCAAATCCAGGATGCTGGCTTCCTCGAAACGGGTGCGGATGCGTTCGCAGACAAGATGAGCCTGATCGAGGGTCAGGCCGCCCAGCAGCACGGCGAACTCCTCGCCGCCGAGACGCGCGACGACATCGCCGTCGCGTACGGCACCGCGCAGGATCGAGACGAAGCGGACGAGCACCTCATCGCCTGCGACGTGGCCGTAGCGGTCGTTAATATGCTTGAAATGGTCGAGGTCGAATACCGCCAGGCATCCTGCCGTTACGTCCTCTGCCGGACCGGAGGGCGTGGGTGTCAGCAGCGCCAGCAGGGCCTCGTCAAACGCGCGGCGGTTGCAGGCGCCGGTCAGGTGGTCGGTCATGGCCTGCGCCGTCAGGTCCTCGACCAGTTGCCGCCGCTGGGTGATTTCGCGGATGATGCTGACGGTTCCGCTTGTGCGGCCATGATCGTCGACGATACCGCGCATGTGGCTCTCTGCCCAAACGACGATGGTGTCCTTACGGTGCACCCGGTACTCGACGATCGCGTGGGACTCGGGATCTGACAGCGCCTTGCGGCGCGCTTCGAGTAGCACGGCGTGATCGTCCGGCAGGATCAGGCTGAACATCGATTGTCCGAGCAATTCGCTGGGATCATAGCCCAAAACCCGCCTGGTCGAGGGTGAGGCATAGCGCACCACCCCCTCGGCATTGACCCTGACGACGATGTCGCTCATCCGGTCCAGCACCAGCCGGTGCAGGGCCTCGGCGGCATTGAGACGGTCCACAAGGCGTCGGCGAGAGCGCAGTTCGGCGGCGAGCGGCAACACCGTAAGTACGATGGTGGCGAAGTAGATTTGGAGAACCTGCAACTTCTGGCCCATCGGCAGATGGAGAAGGGTCGTCGGTCCGTGGCCCGCCAGCGAGAAGGACAGGCCGATCGTTACCAGGATGACGACGGAAGAAACCGCTCCGAACCGACCGAACCTCAGCGTGGCTGCGATCGTCGGGATGAAGGGAAGGATCACCAGCGGAATCCGGTCCTGTCCGAAAGTGAGCAGCGAGGCCAGAACGACCAGACCAAGCAGCAGCGCGGCCTCGCCCGTTCGCGTCTTGTCCGACGAAGCGATCCATTGGCGTACTTCGCCTCGCAGCGTGAGGAGCAAGGGCGGGGCGAACGTCATCATGCCCAGCGCGTGCCCCGCATACCAATCGCGCCAGGCAGGCCAGAAGGGGATGCCGCGAGCGATGTGGGCGCATAGGGCGCCGCCGAAAGCCGTTGTCGCGGGGACGAGTACTCCGGCCACCAGCAGGAATGAGCCCACTTCCGGTAGAGACTGGAACCGTCCGAAACGCGGATATAGCCGGCGGATCAGCCAGGCGGCGAGCCAGGCTTCAGAAATGCAGAGCAGTGGCAGCGGGATCGCCGCCAGGGCGTGCATACCGAACAGAAACGAGGCACTCAGGGCCGCTGGAACACAGGCCAGAATGATCGCGCCCCAGCGCCAGCGCGGCGTCGTGCTCAGGCGCGCGAAAAGCACGGGACCGGCCAGCCAGACAATCGCGATCCCGCCGTCAAAGCGGGTCAGTTGCAGCGCGATGGCGGCGCAGACGAAGTAGGATGTGGCGGTCAGAACGGCTTCCCGCAGCGACAGGCGGACGCGTCTGAAAGGGCTGCGGGACATTGCGGATGACTACTGGAGGATGGTTAGCGCCGGGTAAACGGCGCCGATCGGTTACGCAACCGCTCAATCGTGTTCGGGTTCGGGTTCGGGTTCGGAAGGGAAGCGAGCCTCTGCCGTGAAGGCGGCGACCGTGGCGGCCCGTTCGTCGCTGCGGACGGCGAGGGCCAGCGCCACTTTCGGCGGGTCGCCTTCGAGGTCGTGATAGGTCACGCCCTTGAACGAGGCATCGCGCATCGACTCCGGCACCAGCGCCACGCCGAGTTCCGCCGCCACGAGCGCCAGAACCGAGGCGACCTGCGGGGCAGATTGCCCGAGTACGGGTTCGAAGCCCGCTTGCCGGCAGGCTTCCAGCGTGGCGTCGAACAAGGTGGGGCCGAGAGCACGGGGGGTCAGGATGAAAGGGTCCTGTTCAAGCTGGTCCAGCCGGATCTGATCGCCATGCGGCATGCGGGCGGAAGCGAGCGCGGCGATCAGCGGCTCGTCGGCGAGATGGAACAGCCGCAGGCCCTGCTTGTCCACGGCGTCGGGGCGCAGAAAGGCGGCGTCGAGCGTGCCGTTCTTCAGTCCTTCGACAAGGCCGTTGGAATTGTGTTCGGCCAGGCTCAGTTCGACGTCAGGGAAGCGGCGGCGATAAATCCGGATCGCCTGCGGCACGCGCGAATTGAACGCGGCCGAGCCGGTGAAGCCGACGCGGATACGGCCGGTTTCGCCCGCTGCCGCTCGCTGAGCGGCACTGACGGCATCGGCGACGATCTCCGGGATCTGCCGCACCCGCTCCTCGAACACGCGGCCAGCTTCGGTAAGTTCGGCGCCTTGGGGAATGCGATGGAACAGCGGGGTGCCGACCTCGCGCTCCAGGTCCTTGATCTGGTGGCTCAGCGGCGGCTGCCCGATGCCGAGGCGCTGGGCCGCCCGGGTGAAGTGCCGCTCTTCGGCGACGGCGAGAAAATAGCGGATGTGCCGGAGTTCCACGTCATACCTAGAATGTATTGAGATCGCCATCATCATGAATTGGACGGATGGAGAGCGCAAGCCCATCTGGACCTCAGGAGATTTGACATGGCAAGTTTGGCGATCGAAAGCATTGGCAATGTGGCGGCGGACCGGAACTGGAGCGGCACTCAGTGCCTCCCGGCGACGGGTATGTCGCTGGAGCCTGTCGTGTTCCTGCCGGGCCTGCTCTGCGACCAGGCGCTCTGGCGCCGCCAGATCCACGCGCTGGCCAACGTGGCTGCGCCAATGGTTGCCGATCTCACGCTGGACGATACGATCGGGGCGATGGCCGAGCGTACCCTGGCCGCTGCGCCGCGCCGTTTCTCACTCGCGGGACTGTCGATGGGCGGCTATGTCGCGCTGGAAATCATGCGCCGCGCGCCCGAGCGGGTCTCGCGCCTTGCGCTCATCAATTCCAGCGCGCGCAGCGATACACCGGAGCGCACCTTGCAGCGCAAGTTAGGCATCGAATCGCTGCGGCGCGGCAAGTTCGTGGGCATCACGCACAAGCTGCTTGGCCAGCTGGTCCATGCCGATCATACCGAAGGCGTCGTGGCCGAAGAGATGCGCGGCATGGCCTCGCGCGTGGGCGGCGATGCCTTCATCCGCCAGCAGCAGGCAATCATGACACGGCCCGATTCGCTCGACGGCCTTCAGGCGATCCGCGTGCCGACGATGGTCGTCGTGGGCGACGGCGACCGCATCACACCGCCGGATCATGCCCGCGAGATCCACGAGCGCATTGCCGGTTCCAGCTATCACGAGATCGGCTCGTGCGGGCACATGGCGGCGCTGGAGCATCCCGAACAGGTAAACTTCCTGCTGCGGAACTGGCTTCAGCAGGGATAATTGATCGATGGTCAATTAAATATTGAACACGGCTAAATTATGATCTAGGCCTGCTGTCGGGATTTCCTGACAGTGGGGCCGCACCATGGCATCGTTGAAGTTCGGACCGATCGTTTCGCCACTTGCCTGCGAGGTGGGGCGATGAAGTCTTCCGCTTCGGAATGGGTCGTGCCGGGTCTGGTCGGCTTGGTCGCGGGTTGGCTCGTGCAGCCCTTGTTCGCCATGGTGCTCATGGGCGCTCCCGGCCTCGCCGCGTCCGCGATGTCGCTGGCCTTTCTTCCTGCACTCGCGCTGGCAGCCGCCGTAGCATGGTTTCTCGCACGACGGGTCCTGCCCTCGCGGCGCAATGGCTGGGGCTGCATCGTCGTGGGAGCGGCGGTTCTTGCCCAGTTCTTTGGCGGCCTGGGTTCGGCGCTGATCGGATCGTCGAGCGGCCTTGGCCGGGACGAGGGCACGGCGCTGGTCTTTTTCGTGCTGATCTTCGGAATCCCGATGACGCTGATCGCGGCCGCCTTCATCCTCGGCGGGATCGTCCTGCTGCGCCGCGCGAAATGAATATTCCCCGTTTTCAAGACAAGGAACTTCCGATGAAAACCGTGAAGCTGCCCATCCTGTTCGCTCTGGCCATGCTGACGTCGCTGGCGCCGCAGAGCGCTTTTGCGCAGGACTCTGAGGATGACGCTTATGGCGGTCACTGCAGCGGGGGGGACGGCTCAAGCCTGTCCCAGGCCTATTGCATGGGCGAGTATAGCGACGCGCTAATGGCCGCTCAGGATCGACTGCTTGCCCAGATTCACGAGGTGCTGAAAGGCAAGGGGCCGGACGCGACCGATTACGCGGCAGCGGCCCGTTATCTCGACGAAGCTCAGAAGCATTGGCAGGAATTTGTTACAGCCGATTGTGCTGTAAAGGAAAATGTCTTCGGCGCCGGATCGGCTTTCGTGCTGGACAGCCTGGACTGCAAGATCAAGCACTATCGCGAGCGCAACGAAGAGCTGGAACAATTCCGGAAGAACGACATCGATGGTTGAATGAGGAAAGGCCGCTCCGCCGCATGACGGTGGAGCGGCCTTTCGCTTATCCGGGCTATTCGAAGTCCTGCCCGACCGGCTGTCCATCGACAAAGACCTGGCGACGAGTCACGTTCCGCATTTCGACTTTACCGGCCTTGAGCGCGGCTTCGAGATTTTCCAGCTTATCCTTGCCGGAAATGATGGGGCGCGCCGGTGCGCTGCCCCATTTGCCGTTTTCGCGCTTCCAGAGGTTGCTTTCGCTGGTAGTGACGATCACCGCCTCGTTGCTGCCGGAGGTGTGGAGCACGGTGCAGGCCCCGCTGTAGCCGCAGGCGGCGTAGCCGTTCAGTTGATCGTAAAGGTCCTTGGGAAGCCGGGTGCCGCGCGGCAGGACGAGCAGGCGTTCGGGCGCGATCGCCTGGCGTGTGGAGTCAAGCGCGACGGGGTCGAGCGACCAGCGGCTCTGTGCATCGCGGGCCTTCTTCGCGGCGGCGCGGATCGCGGGCGTGCGGCCGGTTGCGGCGAGGCGGCGGGTGGCCGCCTCGCCGGCCGGGCCGAAGTCGAAGCGCAGCGCGCGCCAGTCGAACTTGTCGAGCGGGGTTCGGCCGCTTTCGAGCCGGGCGAGCTGGTCGCGCGTGGAAAGGGCGCCGAAGTTGATGAGCGGCGTCGAGAGCACCAGCGCGACGAGGCAGAGCCCGCCCGCGAGGCGCAAGTTGGCGATACGGAGGTGTGGGGAGGCAGCGAGGCGCCAACGCGCCAGCACGACGAGATAGGCAAGGCCGTAGGCGCAGGCCACTGCGGTGAAGACAACGGCCCAGAGTCGGTCCGGCGTCAGGCCATATTGCTGGATACGCAGGCCGGTCGAGATCGCGGCGATCACGCCGAGCGGCAGCATTGCGATGCCGAGCGCGGCAACGCTGGCGCGCAGCAACCGGCTGCGCGTCTCGTGCGAGGCGTGGTCGCCGATTACGGCATTGGCGAGCGAGAGCGCGCCGATCACGCAGCCGAGCAGGATCGGGCTGGTCGAGCGGGTCGCGTCCCACAGGGGCGCGAGACCGGTGAAGGGGATTGCCGCGAGGAAGACGACAAGGCCGAGCGCCAGAACGGGCGCCAGCACCGAAAGGATCGTCGTCACCACGCGCTGGAGCAGGCGCAGGATACCGTCGCGGTCGCGCAGCAGGCCGATGCCTGCGCCGAGCGCCGCGCCGGTGAGGGTAAGCGCCGCCCAGTCCTTTTCGAGCAGGTCCTTGAGCAGGTTGATGCCGATCAGGCGGAACAGCTCGGAAAGCAGCAGGACCATGGCCCAGACCACGCCGACGAAAACCCAGGCCGCGCACCAGAGCACGACGTTGGTCCAGGCGTGGCTATGGGCTTCGGGATAGGGAATGGCGAACTTTCCGGCCCGTTCTGCTCCATCGGCCGGATGGGCGTCGCGCCAGGCCTGAAACAGCGGCGCGGCGATGGCGATGGCGAGCACGGCGCAGACGATCCGCCACGGCTCTTCGCTGTGCTTCGTGCCGAAAGGACCGTTCCAGTAGATCGTCAACGCGACGATGGCTCCCCCGATCGCCGAGCAGGCTGCGCTCCAGTGGATGCGGGTGCGCTCGACGAGAAAGCCGAAGACCAGCGCCCCGATGCCGAGAAATGTGCCTACCGCCAAGCGAAGCGCCATGGCGTCGATCTCGGGACGATAGCGGTCGGGACGCACGATCCAGTAGATCGCAAAAGCGGTGAGACCGCCGAGCAGGGCCAGTCCCCAGGCGCGAAGCGGCCATTCCTCGCTGTCGTCCGGCGATGGGATTGCAGGATCTTCGATGGCCATCGCCAGTCCTTTCGCGGGTAGCGGCGTGGGCCGCGGGTCAGGAATAGAAGGGAATGCGGTTCAGGCGATAGCCGGACGAGGTGGGGGCGAAGATCAGCTGGTCGGTATATTCCGGAATATCGAGGATATATTCGCCCTTTGAGATCGGGCCGGGCGCCTCGCCGTCGTCGCTGCCGGGTTTGAAGGCGCGAATCTTGCCCGTCCGGATTCCGGCAATCACGGCGGGCGTGAATATCCGGTCGTAGTGGGCGAGGAATTGCGCCTTCGTGGCAGCGCTGCGATCCACTTCGCCGCCGCTGAAGTCCTTGAACGGGAAGGCTGCCATGTCGGCCACCCTGTTGCGGTCATTGGCCAGAACGGCTTGTCGGAACCCGGTGAAGAACGTCTGGAACGAAGCCGCTTTCGTGCTGGCTGCCGTTTTGGGGGCGGCCAGGGCGGGCATCGAAGGCGTGCTTGCTGCCAGAGCGGCGCCCAGTAGCAATGCGGTCGGGAAGGGGCGGTTCATGATGGTCTCCGCTGAATTTACAGAGATTCGTCGGTGTATTCGGCAAGCTGCCAGCAGGTGCCGTCCTTGCGGAACCGGTAGAGAAGCTGATAGCCGCTATCCGCCTTGGCGAGCTTCACATCCACGGTGCCGTCCGCCTGTGGGGCTGTGGTCGTGAGCAGGCCGTCGCGCTTGCGCCCGGCCTTGTCCGGCATGATCGGCATGCGGACCGCGTTCACGGGCAGCCGGTTCGTGACCATCCGGGGTTCCGGCTCGGCAGCGGGGTCGATCGTATGGGTGGTCAGCGGGTTCGCCGTATACTGGCGTTGCAGCGCCGTGTTTTCGGAGAAGGCGGCGAGGAAGCCGTCGAAGGTCGTTGCCGGACAGGCGGCCAGAGCCGGTGTCGCAGCGGCAAGCGAGGTCGCTGCGAGCAGTGCGGAAATCGTGCGTTTCATCGTCATCACTCCTCAGCGACGCTTGGGATCGACGTAGGCGGATTGGGCGGCATCGAAGTTCCAGACACTTGCATCCGCCGCTGTCGCGCCGCGGACCTTGCCGCTCCTGAGATCGTAGAGGCTGCCGGTCGGATCGGTTTTCACCTCCGGCCAGCCCCCCTTGGTACGGCCCGTCAGGCTGAGCGTGCCGATACTGGAGTAGCAGCTTCGCGGCGTGTCCTGGGGGTCGCATCCCGCGCCGTTGTCGGAGCCGGTGACGATATCGCCTGCGTAGATCCAGCGGCCGGACTTGTCCGGTGCGGAACGGAACATACTGTAGGCGTGGACGCTTATGCCCTCGTTCGCCATGGCCAGCGTCGGGTAGCCGATCAGCACGCCGTCTCCGATCGCCTGCCGGAACAGCGGTACGCCGTCGTCGTCCATCGGCGGGTTTCCGGCCGCGCCGCTGGAATAGACGCCGCCGAAATCGATCTGGCGGGCGAGCAGCTTCCAGGCCCCGCCTTCGAGCGCATAAGTGACCTGTGCGAGCGAGAGTTTCGTGCCGGGGGCGAAATCCTGCGCTTCGCTGGGTTTGGCTTCGTTCTGCGCGGTGGCGACGGCCGTATAGAGCCTGCGGCCGCCGACAGCGCTGTCAAAGCTCAGCCAATAGGTAAGACGCTTGCCTTCGAGGATGCAGGAACGGTCCTCGGTGGGCGTCTCGCACATCGCGGTCATCAACTCGTCGTAGTCCGGTCGAGGCGGCTCTTTCCCTGCCTGCGCCATGGCCGGTTCCGCTATCGCGAAAACGGATGCCGCAAGCGCGGCGCTCAGGATCGACTTTGCCATCGCCATGTCCCTCAGTTGACCGCACTCAGGAAAGTCTTCCACGACTTCGCCCAGTTCGCGCGGTCCGAGGTGCTTGCGCTGCGCACGCTGCAGACCTGGAGGTCCGAGGGGACTTCATCGCTCTTCTCGTAGAGCGGGCGGCATTCCCATACCTTGCTGTCGAGTGCGTAAGGTTCGGTCACGAGGCTCACGACCTTGCGGCTCTGCATGCCGACGAGCAGGTCGAAATCCGCCTCGTCGGCCGAGGACCAGGCGCAGAATTCCTCGAACTGCGGGGCGGGCGGTCCGCTCGGCGCGCCGCAGCCCCGGGGGAAGAACTGCTTCAGGAAAGCGCCGCCATCCGCGGAGCCGGTGTCGAGCTGGGCGGCGGACAGGCGGCTGAGCGCGGCAACAGCGGCATCCGGTTGGGCTGCCGTGGCCGGTACGGCGATAATGGCTGACAGAGTCAGAACACCGGCTGCAAGCGAGCGGCGAACCGAGCGATACGTCTGATGGGGGAAACAGGACATGGCATTCCTCAACCTGCTGATTCCCCAAAAGGGCTATCGCAGAATTAATCGATGTTCAATATAAAATTGGACGCTGTACATTTTTAACAGGGATCGTTAGGATTGGCGGCATATGGGAAGACGATCCGATCACAGCCGCAAAGAGCTGGAGCAGATGCTCATCGTCGAAGGTCACAAGCACATGGCCGACGTCGGATTTTCGCGGTTTTCCGCGCGCGAAGTGGCCAAGCGTATCGGGTATTCGATCGGTACGCTCTACAACGTGATGGGCAACTACGACCAGCTAATCATTGCCATCAACACGCGTACGTTCGTGTTGTGGACCGACTACATGCGCCAGGCCCTCGGCAGTGCCGGGGACGACCGCATTCGCTCCTTGGTGGAAGGCTACTTCGGTTTCGCCCGCGCCAATCGGAATGCCTGGATGGCGATCTACGACCATCACCTGCCGCCGGACATCCGCCTGCCGGAAGAGCATGACGCCTTGCGCGGCCAGCTTACCGAACTCGTCGTGGAGGAAGTGGCGAAAGTCCTTCCTGCCGACAGCCGCGCGCAGGCGCCGCGACTGGCGCGCTCACTGGTGGCGACGGTCCATGGTCACTGCATGTTCGACATCAACGGCAGTTTCGCGCTCATGGGCGAGCGCGAGCCGGTGGAACTGGCTCTCGCCCGCGTGCGGGAAAGCCTGGCAGCGGCGCAAGTCGGGGCGCAGGCGGCAACCTGAAGCCGCTCCTCGCACGCCGTGGGGACCGGGGCGACAATATATGACGGCGTTTGTAATTGAGCAGTGTTCGAAATAATATTGAACACCGATCATTATCGTGGCAATTTCCGATCATGATGATTCGTGGACCTTATGGTTCCAAGGAGAATGACACGATGAAGCAGCTGCTATTGCCCGTCGCTCTGGCCACTTTGGCGCTGGCCTCGGCCTGTTCCTCTTCGAAAGACGACGCGAAAAAGGGCGGCGCCAGTCAGGCTGCCGGGGAAACTGCCGCGGCCGAGGACGCGGCGCAGAAAGAGGGTGACAGCTTCAAGTCGAACATCGCCGCCGTGGCATTCAACCCGGTGACGGAGCTGCCCAAGGCACCTGCCAGCGCGTCCTCTCAGTCCGAATGCGACTGGTTGCTCAAGGCGCCGCAATCGCCCGCTGCCCGCATGGTGGCGAAGGCCGGTTGGGGCGTGACCGGGGAAGGGCGGATCGGCAAGTACCGCGCCGTCAGCTTCGCCGGGGCGTTCGCGCCCGCGACCAGCGGGTCCTGTGAGATCGGCAAGGGCAACGTCGCTATCTTCGACGGCGAGACAATCGTCGCGATCGCCTATGCGCCCTCGTCCGGCAAGCAGAGCATCGCGAAAATTCTTCCGTTCGAGGAGGATTCGCTGCGTATCTGGGACGGCGACATCGTTCCGGCGCCGGTTGCGGATATCCGGGTCGTCGACGGGAAGGGGCTGGTTATCGAGAAGCTGGCCGGAAAGGAAATGGCCTGCGGCGGTGGTACGCCCATTCCCAATATCTACGGCATGCCGATTACCAGGGCGCGCAAGGCCCTGGCCAAGGCGGGCTGGGATGCCGTCGGCAATGGCGATGCCGAAGGTCGCGAGGATTCTCGCGAGGCGGATCTCGCCGCAAAGGGCGTAACCGAAGTGGCGAGTTGCTCGGGCACGGGCTTCGGCTTCTGCGCCTTCGACTACAAGCGTCCAGAAGCCGCTCTTGCCGTCACCACCGTTGGCGATAACGAGGATCCCTCGGTTGCCGACTACGCCGTGCGCTGCGGCGGCTGAGGCTCGGCGCGTGAAGAACTGGCCGCAGGCGATCGGTCAGATGGGGGAAGAGAAACATGTCCGCACCTGACCTTTCGCTGCTGGCCAAGCGCCGCTTCGCGCCGATGTTCGTCGTCCAGTTCCTGGGGGCGTTCAACGACAATCTGCTGAAGTTCGCGATGCTGTTCCTGGCGAACTTCAGCATCTTCGCCAGCGAACCGGACAAGGCGGAGATGCTGGCGGCGCTCGCCACCGGGCTGTTCATCGCGCCCTATTTCCTGTTCTCGGCGCTCGCCGGGCAACTAGCCGACCGGATCGACAAGGCGCGGCTGGTGCGCTGGATCAAGCTGGCGGAAGTCGCGATCATGTCGATCGGGCTGGCCGGGTTCTGGTTCCAGTCGATCCCGGCGCTGATGACGGCGCTGTTCCTGATGGGGCTGCATTCCACCCTGTTTGGGCCGGTCAAGTATTCGATCCTGCCGCAGCACCTCGGCCGTCACGAGATCATGGGCGGAACCGGGCTGATCGAGGCAGGCACGTTCCTCGCCATCCTCGGCGGCCAGCTTCTAGCGGGCGTGATCCCGGCCTGGGAGGCGGGGCTCGCGGCGATGGGCATCGCCGTGCTCGGCTATCTCGCCGCACTCGCCATTCCCTCCGCGCCGCCGGTTCGCGGTGAGCATCCGATCGACTGGAACCTCTGGCGCGGGACGATGCATATCCTCAAGACCGCGCGCCACGGTCGCGGGGTCTGGCTCTCGATCCTCGGCATCAGCTGGTTCTTCGCGGCGGGCGCAGTGCTCGTGTCCGAGTTCGCGCCGCTGGTCAGCGGCACGCTCGCTGCGCGGCAGGAAGTGGCGACGATGTTTCTGGTGATCTTCTCGGTGACGATCGCGCTCGGCTCGCTGGCCGTGAACAAGCTGCTCGGCGGCGAGGTTTCCGCCCGCTACGTGCCGATCTCGGCACTGGGTCTGGCGCTGGGCCTGATCGACCTTTGGCTTTCGACAAGTGGTTTTTCGGTGCGCACGGCAGGGGCCTCATTTCGCGAGTTCCTGGCGACGCCGGGGACCTTGCGTATTCTCGCCGACCTGACGGTGATCGCCTTCTCCGGCGGCATGTTCATCGTGCCGCTCTACGCGATCCTGCAAATGTACAGTCTGCCCGAGGAGCGCTCGCGGATCATTGCGGCGAACAATATCGTCAATGCGGCAGTGACGGTCCTGGTCGTGCTGGCCATTACCGGGCTGCTTTCGGCGGGCGTCGATGTGCCGGGCCTGATCGGCGCGCTGGGCTTCGCCTCACTCATCGTGGCGCTCGTGAGCATCTGGCTCCTGCCCGAGACCCTGTTCAAGAGCGTCATCCGGGGCGTGCTGAAAGCGCTCTACCGCGTCGAGGTGAAGGGCACCCAGAACATGCCGCAGCCCGGCGAGCGAGCCGTGGTGGTGGTCAATCATCTCAGCCTGCTCGACGGCGTGCTGCTGGGCGCTTTCCTCCCCGGAAAGCCGACTTTCGCGATCAACACCCAGATTTCCCGCGCTTGGTGGGTGCAGCCCTTCCTCAAGCTGTTCGAGGCTTTCCCGGTCGATCCGACCAACCCGATGGCCGCGAAAGCCATGGTCAAGGCCGTGCGCGAAGGGCGTACCCTGGTGATCTTCCCAGAAGGGCGCATCACCATGACCGGCGCGTTGATGAAGGTCTTCGACGGCCCCGGCATGGTCGCCGACAAGGCCGATGCGCCGATAGTGCCGGTCCGCCTCGACGGGCCGCAGCGCACGCCGTTCTCCTATCTCAGGGGCAAGGTCCACCGCCGCTGGTTCCCCAAGATCACGCTGACCGTCCTGCCGCAGCGCCGGTTCTCGATCGAGGGCGAGATGAGCGCCCGCGAGCGCCGCGCCGCCGCGGGCCGCCGTCTCTATGACGAGATGAGCGGCATGATCTTCGACACCACCGACACGCAGGAGACCCTGTTCAAGGCACTCTGCGACGCGCGCGACCTGCACGGCGGCAAGGCCAGGGTGGTGGAGGACGTCAAGCGCGAGCCGCTGAGCTACGACCGGCTGCTGATCGGCGCGCAGCTGCTCGGGGGGAAGCTCGCGGCGCACACGGCGCAGGGCGAGAATGTCGGCGTGCTGCTGCCGAACGTGAACGGCGTCGTCGTCGCCTTCTTCGCGCTGCAGGCTTATGGCCGCGTTCCCGCCATGCTGAACTTCACGGCGGGTCTTGCCAACCTACGTTCTGCTTGCGCGACGGCGCAGATTCGCACCGTCATTACGGCCGATGCTTTCGTCGAGCAGGCCAAACTGCACAATGTCGTCGCAGCGCTGGAGGCGGACGGGATCACGGTGATCCGGCTGGAGGACGTGGCCGCGACGATTTCCGGCGGCGCCAAGCTCCGGGCGGCGCTGCGCAAGGGCGGCATCGCCCGCCGTCACCGCAAGCTGGCGATTTCGCCCGATGCCCCGGCGGTGATCCTGTTCACCAGCGGCTCGGAAGGGACGCCCAAGGGCGTGGTCCTCACCCACCGGAACCTGCTGTCGAACTGCGCGCAGCTCGCAGCCCGGATCGACTTCAACCCCAGCGATGTGGTGCTGAACGCGCTGCCGGTGTTCCACAGTTTCGGCCTGACCGGCGGGACCTTGCTCCCGCTGCTGAACGGCATTCGCACGGTGCTCTACCCGAGCCCGCTGCACTACCGCATCGTGCCCGCGCTGGCCTATGACGCCAATGCCACGATAATGTTCGGCACCGACACTTTCCTCTCCGGCTATGCCCGCATGGCGCACGGCTACGACTTTTACTCACTGCGCTATATCTTTGCGGGCGCCGAGAAAGTCCGCGACGAGACGCGCAAGGTCTATGCGGAGAAGTTCGGCCTGCGCATCCTCGAAGGCTACGGCGCAACCGAGGCGGCCCCGGTGATCGCGGTCAACACGCCGATGCACTTCAAGGCCGGGACGGTGGGCCGCCTGCTGCCGAGGATCGAGGCGAAGCTGGACGAAGTGCCGGGGATTGCCGAAGGTGGCCGCCTCTCCATTCGCGGGCCGAACGTAATGGCGGGTTATCTTCTGGCCAGTGCGCCGGGCCTGTTGCAGCCGCCCCAGGAAGGCTGGCATGATACCGGCGATATCGTCACAATCGACGAGGCTGGCTTCGTCACCATTCGCGGACGCGCCAAGCGCTTCGCCAAGATCGGCGGCGAGATGGTCTCGCTTCCGGCAGTGGAGGGCTATGCGGCAGCGGTCTGGCCGGGCGCGGAACATGCCGTCGTCACCCGGCCCGATCCGAAGAAGGGCGAGCAACTCGTGCTCTTCACGTCCGCTGAAGGGCCCGATGCGAAGGCGCTTCAGGAATGGGCACGGGCCAACGGCGTCACTGAACTCATGGTCCCGCGAGATATTCGCCGGGTCGAGGTACTGCCGGTGCTAGGCACGGGCAAGATCGACTATGTAACCCTCGGGGAATGGGCAAATGCCTGAAAAGGTGTCGCGGAGCGCCGGGTCGGCGCTCCGCGATCATTCGTTAGACGAGTTCGCCGAGAGCGGAAGCGTTGAAGCCCTTGAGCTTCGCAGCTTCACCGTCGCGAACCTTCGAGACCCAGTCCGGATCGGCGATCAGCGCACGGCCGACCGCGATCAGGTCGAATTCGTCTCGCTCCATACGCTCGATCAGGCCGTCCAGCTTGGTTGATGTGGAGCTTTCGCCGCCGAAGGCCGCGAGGAACTCGCCGGAAAGACCGACCGAACCGACGCTGATCGTCGCCGCGCCGGTTAGCTTCTTGGCCCAGCCCGCGAAGTTGAGACCGTTCTCGCCGTCGATCTCGGCAAATTCCGGCTCCCAGAAGCGGCGCTGCGAGCAGTGGAGCACGTCCACCCCGGCATCGACCAGCGGTTGCAGCCAGTCGGCCATCAGGTTGGGCGTCTCGGCCAGACGGGCGAGATAGTCCTGCTGCTTCCACTGGCTGAGGCGCAGGATGATCGGATAGCCCGGTCCCACCGCCTCGCGCACGGCGGAGACGACTTCGCCAGCAAAGCGCGAACGCTCGCGGATCGAAGCGCCGCCGTAGCGATCGGCGCGTTCGTTGGTGCCGGACCAGAAGAACTGGTCGATCAGGTAACCGTGGGCGCCGTGGAGTTCGACCGTGTCGAAGCCGAGGCGCTTGGCATCGGCGGCGGCGCGGGCGAAGGCGGCAACGGCATCGGCGATGTCTTCCTCGCTCATCGCCTGACCGCGCGGCGTGCCCGGTGCGAGCAGGCCAGAGGGGCTTTCGACCGGAACGCCGGGATCCCAGCCATCGGGGCCGACCGTCGATCCGGTGTGCCAGATCTGCGGACCCATCTTGCCGCCTGCGGCATGGACGGCCGCGATCACATCCTTCCAGCCCGCCAGCGCCTGGTCGCCGTGAAACAGCGGAATTCCCGCCATGTTGCGCGAGGCCGGGCGGTCGATTACCGTTCCTTCCGACAGGATCAGGCCGACGCCGCCTTCGGCACGGCGCTGGTAATAGGCGGCCTGCGGGGCGCCGGGAATGCCTTCGGGTGCGAAGCCGCGCGTCATCGGCGCCATCACGATGCGGTTCGGCAGTTCGAGCGAGCCGATGGTGAAGGGACGGAACAGGACTTCGGTATCTGATGCCGACATGCGGGCAGGTCTCCATTGAAACAGGTCGCCTCTAGGTATAAACTGGAAACCTAGCGTCAATGGGGCACCTTTGATCGCCTAAGTATACTGGAGGAAACCGCATTGCCCGAATGCCAGCATTTCAACATTGATTGTCCCAGTCGCCAGCTGTTCGATCAGATCGCGGACAAGTGGTCGATGATGGTGCTGACCGTGCTGGTGCCGGGTCCGATGCGCTTCAATGCGATCAGGCGCCACCTCGAAGGCGTCACGCAGAAGGCGCTGACCCAGTGCCTGCGCAAGCTGGAGCGCAACGGACTGCTGCATCGGCGTGTGATTCCGACTTCGCCGGTTGGCGTTGAGTATGAGATCACTGCCTTGGGTCATTCGCTCCACGCGCCGTTCAAGGCGCTTTACCGCTGGACCCTCGAAAACCTCGACGAAGTGGAAGAATCGCGGCGCGCTTTCGATTTGCGCGCCGCTTGATGATCTTTCGGAATTACAGCTTGTAAGGATTTCCCGGAAGCAAGCGGGCGGTGAGCGGCTCGTCGAGATCCGGCACGCTCATTTCTACGCGGTCTCCGCTGATGGAGATTCTGGCGCAATCGGTATCGGGGGCTTGCGGGCCTTTGCCTTCGGAAACGCAGAGCAGTCCGTCGGGGCTGATCGTCCAGCGCTGCTTCATCACCGGCTGACTTTTGCCTTGTGTCCCATGTTCCCGCATTCGGGCGATGCCGTTGGGCTTAAGGAAGATGATATGCGCGCCGGAAACGGCGGAATCGTCTTCTTCCAAGGTATTGCCGGCGAGCTTTTCCACCGCTGCGCGGCCGCTCAAGGCTTCCAGTTCCTCGTTCTCCGTCGCAGCAGGCAGACTCGCGGCGGCGAGAATCGCCAGTACCAACGCAAATTCCGTCATTGTTTTCAGTCCCGATGTGATCTCGATCCCACCCGAGAATGCCATCGATATCGAAGATCGGGCCTTTGCGGAATGAGGCTGGATAAAATTCCCGGCGGGATGAAACAAGAAAGGGCGGCCCTTGCGAGCCGCCCTTTTCCGCGTCTTTCGTCCGGCGTCCCGGTGGCTGGCCGTGGTGGCAGCCGGAGCGAATCGATCAGATCAGAACTTCATGCCAAGGCCGACGAGGCCGAGGTCCGCGTCCGGCGTATTGTCGCCGACGATCAGGTGCTTGTACTCGACCTTGCCGTAGAACTTGTTGCCAAGGTCCTGCTGGATACCGCCGCCCACGCCGACGGCGCTGTTGCCGTACTTGGTGAACTTCGACTGCCAGGTGGAGGCGGCATAAAGCTTGGTGGCAGGGGTGAGCTTCACACCGGCGCGGCCCCCGACGCCCCACGAGACGCGGGTGTTGCTGGCCAGCACCTTGTCGGCCGAACCTTCGACGCCCACGAAGAACTTGTCATTGAGATCATAGTCATAGCCGATGGCGCCACCGGCCACGGCCTCGCTGTCGCTACCGTCCCAGATCACGCCGGTGCGGGCTTCGACGCGGGTCTCGTTTGCGAAAGCGGGCGAGGCGGCAGCGACGGCGGCAACAGCGGCGAGCGAAACAAGTGCAATACGCATATTTTAACTCCAGTAACTTATCTTCCCCGGCCCTCTTCCGGGCAGCCATCGATTGGGCGGCGGGGCCTTGCACCAAAGTGAACAAGTCATTCCGATGACAGTCAGAATTGGAAGACGGAATAGGGGGTCGGGTGCTTCCCATGCCCGATTTACGGGCGTTTCGCGGGTTTTGGCGGGCTTGCCAAAACTCTTGCAGACGATTGAAAATGGGCTGTGGATAACATTTCATCGGCCCCGAAAATGGTGGCGGAGATGCCGGAATGACCGATGCAACCCGGCCGATTGTGTAGGGATGCTTCTGCAAGAAGAGGAAAAGATGCTGGTCACGAAGGCATAGGCAAGCGCGAATCCTTTGCCTATGGAGGGCGCCATGGACGACAATCTCCGCCGCGCCGCCCTCGATTATCACCTCCATCCGCAGCCGGGTAAGCTCCGCATCGAGCCGACCAAGCGCATGGTAAACCAGCGCGATCTCGCGCTGGCCTATTCTCCCGGGGTCGCCGCACCCTGCGAGGAAATTGCGGCAGATCCCGACAAGGCGCTGGATTATACGGCGCGCGGCAATCTCGTGGCGGTCATCTCCAACGGCACCGCCGTGCTCGGCCTCGGCGCGATCGGCGCGTTGGCCTCCAAGCCGGTGATGGAAGGCAAGGCCGTCCTCTTCAAGAAGTTCGCCGATATCGACGTGTTCGATATCGAGGTGGACACCACCGATCCCGAGAAGTTCATCGAAGCCGTTGCCCTGCTCGAACCGACGTTCGGCGGCATCAACCTGGAAGACATCAGGGCGCCCGAGTGCTTCCATATCGAGGCCGAGCTGAAGAAGCGCATGAACATTCCGGTGTTCCATGACGACCAGCACGGCACCGCCATCGTCGTTGCCGCCGCCGTGCGCAACGCGCTGGTCCTTCAGGGCAAGACCCTGGCGGAAGCCCGGCTCGTCACTTCGGGGGCGGGCGCCGCGGCGCTGGCCTGCGTCGATCTGCTGGTGTCGATGGGCCTTCCGATCGAGAACGTCACCCTGACCGACAAGGACGGTGTCATCCACTCCGGCCGCGAGGGCATGCTGCCCAACATGGCGCGCTATGCCCGCCAGACCGACGCGCGCTCGCTTCCGGAAGTCCTGCCCGGCGCCAACTTGTTCCTGGGTCTCTCCGCGCCCGGCGTGCTCAAGCAGGAATGGCTGCCGCTGATGGCGCCCAATCCGCTGATCTTCGCGCTTGCCAATCCCGAACCGGAAATCCGCCCCGAACTCGCCCGTGACGTTCGCCCCGATGCGATTATCGCCACCGGCCGCTCGGACTATCCGAACCAGGTCAACAACGTCCTGTGCTTCCCCTATATCTTCCGCGGCGCGCTCGACGTGGGCGCCACGGCGATCAACGAGGCAATGAAGGCGGCGGCAGCGGAAGCCATCGCGGCGCTCGCGCGGCTGCCTGCGCATGACAGCGTGGCCCAGGCCTATGGCGGCCGCAAGCTCGTGTTCGGGCCGGAATACATCATCCCGACCCCGTTCGATCCCCGTCTGATCGGTGAGATCGCCACTGCCGTCGCCCGCGCGGCGATGGAAAGCGGCGTCGCGCGCAAGACGATCGACCTCGACGAATACAAGCGCAAGCTGACCCGCCAGAACACCCGTTCTGGCCAGCTCATGCTTCCCGTTTTCGAAGCCGCGCGCGGTTCCGGACGCAAGATCGTCTACGGCGAAGGCGAGGATGAGCGCGTGCTGCGTGCGATCCAGGACGTGCTCGACGAAGGAATCGCGCGTCCGACGATCGTCGCGCGCCGCCGCATCCTGGAGCCGAAGCTCCCGGATCTTGGCCTCAGCTTCGAACTCGGCCGCGATGTCGAGGTGATCGACCCGGAAACCGATCACGAGGTCATGACCGACCTCGTCGAGGCCTATCGCGCGATAGCCTCGCGCAAGGGCGTGCCGGCGGATGAGATCCTGCGCCACGTTTATCGCCGCCCGACGGTGACGGCAGCCCTGATGCTGCGCACCGGCCGCGCCGAGGCGGCGCTGGTCGGCGGACGATCGGAATACTGGGGCCAGATCGAGCATGTCCTGCGCGTGATCGACCGGGCGCCGGACAGCAGCCGCGTCTATGCGCTTTCGGGCCTGATCCTCGATGCCGGTGCGCTGTTCATCACCGATACGCACATGGTGCCTGATCCGACGCCCGAGCAGATCGCCGAAATGGCGCGCCTTGGAGCGGAGCAGATCAAGCAGTTCGGACTGCGTCCGCGTGCAGCGTTGCTTTCGCATTCTAACTTCGGCGCCTCGCACAGCCCGAGCGCGCGCAAGATGCGGGCGGCGCTGGAGATCGTGAAGGCGGCCGCGCCGGACTTGCAGGTGGATGGCGAAATGCACGCGGACGTTGCGCTAAGCCAGGCCCTGCGCGACCGTCTGGTGCCGGACGCCCGCTTCGAGGGACCGGCGAACCTGCTGGTCATGCCAAATCTGGATGCGGCAAACATCACGCTGACGGCGCTTTCTGCTTCGTCCAGTTCGCCGACGGTCGGGCCGATCCTCATGGGTCTTTCGCAGCCGATCCACGTCCTGACGCCGGGTGTTACCGCGCGCGGCATTCTCAACCTTACCGCCATCGCAGCGGCGGAGTTGGACAAGGCCTGAGTTGGAGAAGGCTGAGGTTCGAAAGGGGCGGCGCTTTGCCGCCCCTTCTCATTTGCAAATAGTTGCACGCAATGAGTTCCATGTTGATGGTTTTGCAACAAAACCCGGGGTCGCATTGCGAACGCGCGATCCATCGCTCGAAAATATACGCTTGAACACAGTTGGATGTGTGACGTCCTGAGTTTGAGATTGCTGCAACTGTCCATATCGCATGTGCGAATGCGTGATGTGCCCCTCCGTCAATTGCATGTCGGCGCACGGAAGCGGCCTCTGCACTTGCACTAAAATCCATTGAAACTGAGGATTAGATAGCTTTTCGGTGCGAATTCGCGGGTGTTGTCGCGAGGTTCTGGCATGTCGAGGACCTAAAAAACACACGGATGCATTTCACGCAACTGCATGCGAGATGCTTGCATTTGCGTGCAAGCCTCGGAAGGAACACATAGGCGGCATGTTGCAATGCAGCAAAGTGCTGCTTTCCGAGGTGTCCCATGTTCTCGCTGATGTCGCTCTATTTTGCCTATCGCCGCAATGTCGTCGTGGCCGAGCGCTACATGCCTGCTCTCGACGAAAAGGCGGCTCCTGTCGAAGCCATCGTTGAAGTAGCGTCGGAAGCTCCGGCTGCTCAGGAGCTGCAACTCGCAGCCTGACCCTTTCGCCTTCGATCGAGCTATAGCGCCGCGAATGTCTCGCACGGGGCATTCGCCGCATCGGCGAAGGCGGCTTCGACGTCCAATCCGGCTGCACGGGTGAGGGCGTCGAGAAAACACTCCCGTGTTCCCTGTACGGGCTTACCCTCGTTCAGCCAGACCGGCGCATCGCCGAGGGCCTGATCGAGGCATGTTACGGCCAGCGTCGGCGCTATCGCGATGCGACCGCTGACGCGCATGATGTCCGCTGCGATATCGGCGGCCAGGACGGCCGGATCGATAAGCCCGAAACGCAGGGTTTCCTGCCAGGGATTGGGCCGATTGGTCGGATCTTCGATCCGGAAATAGGCGGCGATATTCCGCTCGTCCGGCATAGGTCCCCGCCCGTGCCGCGTCAGATAGCATCGCGTCACATAGATCGGCGCGATCGTGTCGATCCCCGCTTCCTCGGCCACCGCCACCATGTTGGTGAGACCGGTGTTGGAGCGGGTGAGATAGGGAAATTCCGGGTAGTTGCGGTCCAGTCGCAAGCCCTGTGCCCCCTCGAACACGACCTGCTCGTCCTGCCCCAGCGTGCCATCCTCCCGCAATTCCACGAGAGCCAGGAAGCGGCGGCAGTCCTCCAGATAGTGTTCGAGAACCCCCGCCGCTCCGGCGTGGCTGAGCGCTCCGGGTGCCTGTGGGTCAAGTCCGGCCTGTGCGAGACGGGCTGGAAGCCACTCCTCGCGGATAGCAGCGAGCTTCCCGAAAAGCCCTGGAGCGGCCAGATCCGACAATGTCAGTACACTCCCGAAATCTTCCGCTCGCGCGACAGTCTCGCCGAAACCCAGCCCGCAGGAACCGTGACGCCCGTCGCCGCGCGCCGTTTCGATGGCCTGATTGACCATCATGTCCCAGGGTGTCGTCACCAGCCCCCTCGGATCGGCGGTCAGCCGGGTGCAGCCGCCGAGCGTCGCCACGCGGTCGACTTCGGCGGCCAGCTTCATCGGGTGGGAGACCATGAAGCGCGAAAGATGCGTCGCCGCGCCGACCAGCGCGCCCGAGCCTATATGATGGAAGACGTGGCGCAGGCCGTCTGCCCGTTCGACAGTATGGCCGGCCTGCGCGCCGCCGTTGCTGCGCACGATAGTGACGCGCTCTGCGGAGGGAGGTACGCACGCGGCGCCGGGGCGGGCGGCCAGCCATTCGACCGTCCGCCCCTTGCCTTCGTCGCCATAGGCGGCGCCGATCACCGCTCTTGCGATCTTGCCCATGGCCCGTTCCTCAGCGACCGTTGCCGAGGAAACCGCGCCAGGGCAGTCGTGCCGTCGCCTGTGCGAGCACGTCGGCGCAGGCGCTGCTCCAGCCTTTCGCCACATCGTTCGGGTCGCGGCCGCTGGCGAGTTCGATGGTGGACACGATCGTCTCGGCCAGCTTCGTCGGGTCCTTCAGGTGGATCACCCGCTGGGGCAGGATGCGCTCCCACGATGCCCTGACTTCCTTCAGGCGCCCGGCGGCATAGCTGCCGTCGACGATGACGTGGAAGACCTCGTAGTACTGGCCGGCCAGCTTCACCGCCTCGCGGCCCGAGATGCCGCGCCGGGCATTTACGCCGAGCACGCGGGCGAACTGTTCCTGAGTCACGCCGTCATGCACCGGCTCGTCGCCGACCGTGAAGAGGAAGCCGCGCTTGCGGCGCTTCTCGTAGGCGTCGTGCACGGTCTTCAGCCCGGCGAAGGCATGGGCAAGGCAATAGCTCTCGCCGCCGTTGCCGCCGCCGCCGCCTTCCAACCAGAGGCTGCGTAGCTGCTCGACGATTCGCAAGTCCGCTTCGAACTGCGTGGCCTGGAGCGGGGCGGCATCGGTGAAGCCGTCGCCGAGCGCCATGGCCATGACATGGGGATCGCTCACCGGCTTGCGGTCCAGCAACTGGGTGAACGTGGCATTGAGACCGTTCACCACGAGTTCCTCGGCCAGGAAGCCCATTGAACCGGTGACGTCCACGCCGACGATTATCGGCGTCGACAGCGGGTTCTCCGCCGAATCCCGCGATTCCCGGACGCTGATGCGTGACGGATCGTAGCGATCGTCCATGCGGCGTGCGCCGAAGAGTTCGTCCCGGCTGCGGCCGCGAACCGAACCGGCCGCATAGCGTTCCCAGTCTGCGTTGTTCCAGTTGCCGTGTCCCATGATCTGCTCCTTTCGCGAATCGTTGACGAGCCTTTGATGCCCCTCACGCTGCACTCTTTCAAGATGCAAAATGCAGTTTGCATGTTATTTCGATTGTGGCATGATTTCGGAGTATGACGGAAAACTACCCGCAGCCCATTCTCACGGTCGATATCGTGCCTCTCACCATTCGCGACGGGCGGCTCTGCGTCCTCCTCAGCGAACGGCCCAATGAGCCTTTCTCCGGGCGGCTCGCTCTGCTGGGCGGCTACGTCCATGTCGACAAGGATCGGGCGCTTGGCGATACCGCCCGCCGGGTCCTGCGCGACAAGGCGGGTCTCGACCGGCTCTATGTCGAGCAGCTATCGACCTTTTCCGGGCCGCAGCGCGATCCGCGCGGCTGGTCGGCGAGCGTGGCCTATTTTTCGCTGACGCCGCTGGAAGCCGTCGAACCGGCACTGGAGCGCAGCGGCGTAGTGCTGGTGGAGGCCGACAGGCCGCAGGGGTTGCCGTTCGATCATGACGCAATTCTGGCGGCGGCGGTCGGTCGTCTGCGGGCCAAAGGGGCCTACTCGGACCTTCCGGCGCGGTTCCTCGGGGCCAGTTTCACGCTCGCGGAACTGCACCGGACCTATCAGATCGTGCTCGGCGAGAAGATCAATATCGACGCTTTCCGCCGCAAGGTGATGGAGCGCGGGTTCCTCGAACCGACCGGAGAGAAGCGCCGCGACGAAGGTGCGACCCGGCCTTCGGAGCTCTATCGGCTGACAGCACAAGCCGCCGTGTTTCCGCGCCGGTTCTAGCGCGATCCCGCGAAGGCCCAGCGCACGGCTCCGGCCATGGCTCGGGTGCCGACGATGGCGGGCAGGCCGCCGATGCCGGGGCGGTGAAGCCTGAGCATCGTCCGCGCGAAAGGTGGCAGCAGATCGACGGCGGCTATGCCCAGCGTCCGGCTGATCCTGCCGGGCCTCCGTCCGTCCCCGCCTTCGAGCAGGAATGCAGCCACTTCGCGCGCGGCCGGGCTGCCATGCAGTTCGCCGCGCATCTCGCCGAGCAGCGCCGCCGCTTCCGCACGGCTGCGGGGAACCGGCGCGGCACCGAGCATTCCTGCCACCACCGCGCTCTGTGCGAAGTAGCGGTCCTGCGCGCTTCCCGGCATCGCAGGATCGGCATAGGCGAGGTAGGCTTCCAAGAAGCTCGGCGCCTCGGCGAGGTGAACCCACGCCAGGACTCGCGGATCGGTCGCGGAATAGGCCGTGCCGTCGGGCAGGGTGCCATGGACCCGGCTATGGATCGTGTTGACTCTGGCGACGGCGCGCGCGGCCTCGTCGCGGTGGCCATAAGTGGTGGTGGCGATGAAGCGGGCGGTGCGGCGCAGGCGGCCTTCGACGTCCTCGCGAAAGTCCGAATGGTCGAGCACGCCCTGGAGCGCGGCGGGATGCAGCATCTGGAGCAAGAGCGCGCGCATGCCCCCGACCATCATCGCGACGACATCGGCATGGACCACGCGGATCGGGCTGTCCGGGTCGAACAGGGCCTGTTCGGAAGGTACGACCGGCGTTTCGCCCTTGCTGCGGTCGTTGAAGACCGCTCGAACCTGCCGCACGAGCAGGCTTCGCATCGCTTGGGCTGGACCGGGAAAGGTGAGCGCGGCCATCATGCCACCGTGCCCCATTTCGGCCCGCGAGAACAGGCCTTCCGCGTCAGTGGCGTAGCGGACGGTCCAGACTGCAATCGACCGAGCGGGCATAGCGGCCGTCGCACAAGTCGCGGAAGGCGGCCGAGACGGCGCGGCACTCTTCCTCGGGAAAGTGTAGTCCCGTCGAGCAGTCCGCCAGCGTGGACATCATTTCGTCCGTGTGCATTTCGAAGAACACCTGAGGACGGGGGTCCTTGGCCGCCTGCGCGAAAAGCCAGACGAGACCGACCACACCGAGCATCGAGGAAGGGCTGACGTAACGGATCATGATCACTCCTTGGATGGAATGATTATAGAGGCCGTGGCGCCCTGCCGGTCGCGGGTCTTCTCGTCTGTTTTTCAGCGGTCCCGACGGTTAGCGCACCGTAAAGGAATAGCTGCCTTCCGCGCGGTCCCCATCCGCACCGGCTGCATGCCAGTCGAGCCGATAGGTTCCGGTGGGCAGCGGTCGGGGCAGGGCGACCGTCAGCTTGCGGCCTTCGGCCTTGGGAGCGATGCCCTTGATCGGCATCGGTTCGTGATGGGCCATGCCCGGCATGGCGGTCATGACCAGATTGAACCCGGATACCGCTGCGGCAAGGTCTTCGGAGAACGTCAGCGTGATCGAGGTGGGCTTCCTGACTGCCGTTTCGGCGGAGGGCGTGGCAGCGAGCAGCACGGGGCGGGCAAAAGCGATCGATGGATATGTCGCTGCAAGAACGATAGCGGCGGCTAAGGCGGAAATACGCATACTAACTCCTGTCATCTGCGCCCGGAAACGATCCGGCTTGCCGGGGCTTTTCGAAATCCATACGCAGGACCGCAGGTTTATCCCTCGCTTCGTTCGAAAATTTTTTAGCGCGCTTTGAGGGATCGGCGCCTTTGCGTGCGTATTGGCGGCTGAAGGTTGGAAGGGAAACCGGGCGGATGAACGATCTCGACAAAATGCTTTCGCTGCTGCGGGACGAGCCCTTGCCGGGCGCGTTGGGGGCGATGGACAGTGCGGTCATGGCCGGGCTGGCTGCCGGACGGGAACGTCTGGTCGGGCGGCGCGGCATCGTGCTGGCCTGCGGGGTTGCGGCAGTTGTCGGGCTTTCGGGCGGATTTCTGCTTCCCGAAGCGCAGACCGGGACAAGGCATGCGCAAGTCGATCCATTGCTCGGCGTGCCTGCTGCGGCGCCTTCCCACCTTCTGGCGTCCTGACAATGCGACAGGCCTCGCGCTATCTTGTCGTGGCGCTCGTTTCACTGCTGGCAGCCCTTGCAACGCTGTGGATCAGCCACAAGCTTCATGCCGGTCGGCCCGAGGAAAGCCGCATTCACGTGCTGCTCCATCGCGAACTGGATCTCGATGGCGAACAGCGCCGCCGGATCGATGCCCTGGAGCAGGGGTTCGAGGTGCAGCGTAGCCGGTTGGAAGGCGAGTTGCTTGCCGCGAATGCGGACCTTGCCCGCGCGATCGAGCATGAGCACGGCTATGGTCCGCAAGTCGAGAAAGCGGTGGATCGCTCGCATGTTGCCATGGGCGAATTGCAGAAAGCGACGCTTCGGCACGTCTTTGCCATGCGCGCGGTGCTCCGTCCCGATCAGGCGGCGCGCTTCGACAAGGGCGTGGCCGAAGCACTGACGACCGCGCCGCAGGACTGATCCGGCGTGGCCGAGCCGGAATTCCATGCTGGAGCGGACGAGCGCGCTGCGGTCGCGGCCGCGCTGGCGGGGCGGCAGGCCGGTTTCACCGCGCTCATGGACGGACACCGCGAGGCGGTGTTTCGCATGGTGCGCGGGCATCTCGGAAACGAAGCCGACGCGCTGGACGTAACGCAGGATAGCTTCGTCGCGGCTTTCCTGGCCCTGCGTCGCTACGACCCCGCACGGTCGTTCCGGGCCTGGATCCTGCGCATTGCGCTCAACAAGTGCCATGACTGGGCACGACGCCGGAAAGTGCGCCGTTTCCTTGCCTTTGCCCTGCCGATCGAGGAAGCCGCGGGTATTGCCGACGAGGGACCCGATCCCGAGCAGATCCTGGCCTCCCGTCAGAGGGCCGAGCACCTCCACGCCGCGCTCGCGGCTCTGCCGGATCGTCTCAAGGAACCGCTGCTGCTTTGCGCGCTGGAGGGCGTGTCACAGGACGAGGCAGCGACAATCCTCGGTATCAGCCGCAAGGCAGTCGAGACCCGGATCTATCGGGCGCGCCGGAAATTGTCGCATCTATCTGAGCAGTAGACAGGCTCTTTAGCCTTGCAACGACAGCGCCACGCGGGAGGTGGCAAGCCGGGCGAATCGCGCTACCGCCATAAAGCAGAACAGCGGTAGCGCCATGGCGACCTGAATATCGGTTCTCTCGCTGAGGAGGCCCATCACGGGCGGAAACAGCGCGCCGCCGATGACCGCCATGACGAGCAAGGAGGAGCCCATCGTTGTTTCTACCCCGAGATCGCGGATGCCAAGGGCGAAGATCGTCGGAAACATGATCGACATGAAGAAGCTGGTGAGGGCCAGACTGGCAATGGCAGCCAGGCCGTTGAGAGACATGGCGATAGCGACCATGCACACGTTTGCGATAGCGAACGAGAACAACAGTCGCGCAGGCGGCACGCGGTGCATCAGCGCGGCGCCGACGAAGCGACCTGCCATGAACAGGAAGAGGCTGGCGGAAAGCAGGAAGGCGGCGCTGCGTTCCGGAATATGCGGCGCTAGTTCCTTGGTGAAATCGACAAAGAAACTCCAGATGCCGACTTGCGCGCCGACGTAGAAGAACTGCGCCGCCACCGCGCCGCGCAGCAGGCGGTTGGAGAACAGGGAGCGCAACGAACCTGTGGACGCGCCTTCGTTGTCGCCCGCCAGCCGCGGCAAGGGCACTTGTGCCAGCCCCATGGCGAGGATCAGTACGAAACCCGCAAGACACAAGTACGGTATCTTGACCATCTGCGCTTCGGCGCCGCGCCAGACGTCGAGCTGGGCCTGGGTCATGGCCGAGAGGTCGGCTGCGCTGTGCTCGACGCCCGAGAAGATGAACAGTCCTCCCAGGAGCGGTGCGACGACGGAGCCGAGCCCGTTGAAGGCCTGCGCAAGCGTGAGGCGCTGCGATGCGCGCGACGGATCTCCGAAGCGGGCGACGTAGGGGTTGGCCGAGGTTTCCAGGAACGCCGCCCCCGAGGCCAGGACGAACAGGGCAAGCAGGAAGGCCCAGTAGCGGTGCATGTCCGCCGCCGGAAAGAACAGGAGGGCGCCCAGGGCGTAGAGGCCGAGCCCGGTCAGAAGGCCCGCCCGGTAGCCGAAACGCCGCAGCAGCAGGCCGGCGGGAAGCGCCCAGACGAAATAGGCGAGGTAGAAGACGAACTGGATGAAGCCGGCTTCGCCCCGTGTCAGCGCCAGGGCCTTCTGGAACTGGCGGATGAGAATGTCGTTCAGATTGTTGGCCAGGGCCCAGGCGAAGAACACGCTCGTCACCAGCACGAAGCCCGGCCAGAACCCGGCAAAGACAAAACGCTCAGCCTTGCACGGTTCGCCGGCAGGTTGGAACGTCGGTAACTCGGCCTTCAGGCTCGTTTCCATTCTCATCCTCTCCATCCCTGTCTGCGGGACTTAGCGTCGCCATCTTTTCGCATGCAACCGTGAGGGGGAAGATTGGTGCTTGCGCTATGTTCGATCGGCGGTTAGATTTTCACATATAGAAGATACTGTCAAATACGGCAGTGCGGGAGAGGGGCGTCCATCGGTGATGTCGGGCCATGTCGACGCACACCAGCACTTCTGGTTCTACGAACCGGAAAGTTACGCCTGGATCGAGCCGGATTCCGGTATCGATCGGGATTTTACCCCGAGCCTGCTTGCCGCCGAACTGGCAACTTGCGGCATCGCGAAAAGCATTGCGGTTGCAGCGCGACAGAACGATGTCGAGACGCGCTGGCTGCTCGATCTTGCGGCGGCGAACGATTTCATCGGCGGCGTGGTCGGCTGGATCGACCTGACCGCCCCCGATCTGAAGGCGCGGCTGGCTGCCTTGGCGGGAAATTCCAAGCTCGTCGGCTTCCGGCATCATGTCCAGGACGAGCCAGACCCGGATTTCCTGTGGCGAGAGGATTTCCAGAGCGGTGTGCGACTGGTTCTGGAAGCCGGATATGCTTATGACCTCCTGATCCATGCGCAACAACTGGGCCGGGTTCCCCGGTTCCTCGACGCGGTAGGACCGGGGCGGATCGTTCTCGATCACGGTGCCAAGCCTGCCATCGCGGCGGGAGAGTGGGAGCCTTGGGCCACCTGGATCGCGCGGATCGCCGGAAATTACCCGGTCTCCTGCAAGATTTCCGGTCTGATCACGCAGGCCGATCGTCGCAACTGGAGCGAGGCGCAGATCCTGCCCTACATGGAGCACCTGATGCACTGCTTCGGTCCGGAGCGGCTGCTCTACGGTTCCGACTGGCCCGTCTGCCTTGCCGCCGCCACCTATCGCGAAGTCCACGCCCTGATCCTTCGCTTACTGGAGCCGCTCACGGACGGGGAGCGGGAAGCGATCATGGGCGGAAACGCTCGCCGCTTTTACGCGCCGCTCTTTGCGCATCCCGATGGCCAAGCGCCCCACACTTCATTATTGCGAGGTAACTGATGAGACTTGCCGGTAAAAAGGCGGTGGTCACCGCTGCGGCAGCAGGCATTGGCCGAGCGATTGCCGAAAGGTTCGCCGCCGAAGGTGCGCTGGTTCATGCCGTCGATCTGGATCGGCAGGGACTTGCGGAACTCGAGGGTGTGGAGACCCACGCCCTCGATCTGACCGATATGGCTGCGCTTGGGGCATTGTCGCGCGCCACGGGCGATTGCGACGTACTGGTGAACTGTGCGGGGATCGTTCATTCCGGCACTTTGCTCGATTGCAGTGACGAGCAATGGACACAGGCCTTCGACCTCAACGTTACTGCTGCCTTTCGTATGATCCGCCAGTACCTTCCCGCGATGGCGGAAAAACGGAGCGGTTCCATCGTCAATATTTCCTCGGTGGCGTCCTCCATCATCGGTGTACGCAACCGTTTCGCCTATGGCGCAAGCAAGGCGGCGGTCATCGGTCTTACCAAGTCCGTCGCCGCCGATTTCGTGGAGGTGGGCATCCGCTGCAACGCGATCTGTCCCGGAACCGTGGAAAGTCCGTCACTGCTGGCCCGGATCAAGGCGCAGGCCGAAGCTTCCGGCGCCGGCTTCGAGGAAACGCGTGGTGTTTTCGCTGCGCGACAGCCGATCGGCAGGTTGGGGCAGCCCGATGAGGTCGCCGCTCTGGCGCTCTATCTCGCTTCGGACGAAAGCGCGTTCACGACCGGCACCACGGCTGTGATCGACGGCGGGTGGACCGTCGAATGAGCCGAATTACCGCGCTTCGCACCGCCGACATACGCTTTCCGACCAGCCTGGCGCTCGACGGCTCCGATGCGATGAACCCCGATCCCGACTATTCGGCGGCCTATGTGATCCTGGAAACCGACGATCCGGGGATCGAGGGACACGGGCTGACTTTCACGATCGGGAGGGGCAACGAGATCTGCGTTGCCGCGATCGAGGCCCTGCAGCCGCTCGTCGTCGGGCTCGACCTCGATTGGGTCAGGGAAAATCCCGGCCGGTTCTGGCGCCACGTTACCGGCGACAGCCAGCTTCGCTGGATCGGGCCGGACAAGGGCGCAATACATATGGCAGCAGGGGCCGTGGTCAACGCGGTCTGGGACTGGTGGGCCAAAGTCGAGGGCAAGCCGCTCTGGCGCCTCGTCGGCGAGATGAGCCCCGAACAGATCGTGCGCGCCATCGACTTTCGTTACATGACCGATTGCATCACGCCGGAAGAAGCGCTCGATTTTCTGACCCGGCGTGCCGAGGGCAAGGCGCAGCGTATCGCAACCCTGCTGGAAGACGGTTTTCCCTGCTATACCACGTCGGCCGGCTGGTTGGGCTATCCCGACGACAAGCTGCGCCGCCTGGCGCAGGCGGCCGTCGATGCCGGATTCCGGCAGATCAAGCTCAAGGTCGGACGCGATCTGGAGGATGATATTCGCCGGGTCCGCATCGCCCGCGAGGTGATCGGGCCGGATCGCCGCCTGCTCATCGACGCGAACCAGATCTGGGAGCGGGACCAGGCGATCGAATGGATCAAGGCTCTCGCCTTCGCCGAGCCCTGGTTCATCGAGGAGCCGACCAGCCCCGATGATGTCGAGGCGCACCGCGCCATTCGCGAGGCGATCAGGCCCGTCCGCGTCGCCACCGGCGAAATGTGCCAGAACCGCATGCTGTTCAAGCAGTTCATGATGCGCAAGGCGATCGACGTGGTACAGATCGACAGCTGCCGGATCGGCGGGGTCAACGAGATCCTCGGGGTGCTGCTGATGGCGGCTAAGTATGACCTGCCGGTCTGGCCGCATGCCGGCGGTGTCGGCCTCTGCGAATATGTGCAACACCTTTCGATGATCGACTACTTGTGTTTTGCCGGTACGATGGAGGACCGCGTGATCGAGTATGTCGACCATCTCCACGAGCACTTCGTGGACCCCTGCGTGATAAGGAATGCAGCCTATATGCCGCCCGTCCTTCCCGGTTTCTCCATCGAGATGAAGGCGAACTCGATCGCCCGCTATCGGGTCGACTGATGGATCTCGAGCTGACCGACAAGGTCGTCGTTGTCAGCGGCGGCGGTTCGGGGATCGGTGGGGCGGTCTCCCTGGCGCTGGCGCGCGAAGGTGCCATTCCTGCGATTCTCGGTCGCAGTCCGCTGGACGTCGCTTTCGCGGCGGAACTGCGCGCACTCCAGCCCGCGGCGATCTTCATCCAGGTCGACGTGACCGACGATGCGGCCTGCCGCGCGGCGATCGGCAAGATCGCCGCGCTGGGGCACGGTATCCATGGCCTCGTGAACAATGCCGGGGCGAACGACGGCGTGGGGCTTGAGGCGGGCACGCAGGCGTTCATGGCTTCGGTGCAGTCCAACCTTGCCCACTACTATGGTCTCGCGCATCACTGCCTCGGACACTTGCGCGCAAGCCGGGGCGCGATCGTCAACGTCTCGTCCAAGACGGCGGTGACCGGGCAGGGCAACAGCAGCGGTTACGTTGCTGCCAAGGCGGCACAACTGGGCCTCACGCGCGAGTGGGCGGCGGCGCTGTTGAAGGACGGTATTCGCGTCAACGCGGTGGTTCCGGCCGAAGTGATGACGCCGCTCTACGAACGTTGGATCGAGAGCTTCGAGGACCCGCAGGCGAAGCTGGCCGAGATCGCACGGCGCGTGCCGCTGGGCGGCCGCATGACGACCGCCGCCGAAGTGGCCGACAGCGTGGTCTTCCTGCTTTCGCCCCGTGCCGGCCACACGACGGGGCAATGGATATTCCCGGACGGCGGCTATACCCATCTGGACCGGGTTCTGACGTGATCATCTTTCGAAGGAGTGGACAGTGAAACTAGTGAGGTTCGGTGAGGCGGGGCAGGAACGGCCTGGTATCCTCGATCGCGAAGGCCGGATCCGGGATCTCTCGCAGCACGTTGCGGATATCGCGGGCGAAGCATTGACGCCGCTAGGCCTTGCGGCTCTGCGCAGCCTCGATCCGGAGAGCCTGCCGCTCGCTCCCGAAGGTGCGCGGATCGGGCCGTGCGTCGGGCGGGTCGGTAAATTCGTCTGCATCGGTCTCAACTACCGCGATCATGCGCGCGAAAGCGGCATGGCGATCCCGGCCGAGCCTGTGGTGTTCAACAAGTGGACGAGCGCAATCTGCGGACCGGACGACGATATCGTGAAGCCGCGCGGTTCCGACCGGGTGGACTGGGAAGTCGAACTGGGCGTCGTTATCGGCAAGGGCGGCGTCTACATTTCGCAGGCCGATGCACTCGATCATGTCGCGGGCTACTGCGTGGTCCACGATGTCTCCGAACGCAGCTTCCAGTTCGATCGCGGCGGCACCTGGGACAAGGGCAAGGGCTGTGACACCTTCGGCCCGCTCGGCCCCTGGCTGGTGACGCCGGACGAGGCTCCGGCGTTGGACGACATGCGGCTTTGGCTGGAAGTCGACGGCGAGCGGGTGCAGGACGGCACCACCGCGGAGATGATCTTCCCGGTGGCGGATATCATTGCGCACCTCAGCCAGTTCATGAGCCTTCAGGCCGGCGACGTAATCTCGACCGGCACGCCTGCCGGGGTCGGCCTGGGCTTCGATCCGCCGCGCTTCCTGTCGGCGGGCAATGTCGTGCGCCTGGGCATCGAGGGCCTTGGCGAACAGCGTCAGCGCGTCGTGGAGGCGGGCTGAGGAGGACTATGCGCGGCGAACCGATCGCCGCGCGTCTCTCGGGTCAACGTTGCGGAGGGCGGGTATCGTGGCTAGTGGCCGATCCATGAGGACATCTCAGCCAAAAGGGGCAGAACCACCAGCTGCGGGCGAAGCTTCGGCAAAGCGTGCCTATTCCGCGCCTGCCCTCGAAAAGGGTATCGAGATACTCGAACTTTTCGCGCGCGATCCCGGCGGCCTGACCATCAGCGAGATCGCGCATCGGCTGAAGCGCTCGATCAGCGAGGTGTTCCGCATCATCATCGTGATGGAGCGGCTGGGCTGGCTGCGCAAGGACCCGGCCAACGACCGCTACTCTGTGTCCTACCGCGTGCTCGACGTCGCCTTTCGCGCGACCCCGGCGCATACGCTGAGCAATGTCGCCGCGCCGGTCATGCATCAGTTGTCGATCGACACGAACCAGTCTTGCCACCTCGTCGTCCGTACCGGCGCCGCCGCGACGGTCATCCACCGGCAGGAAAACACCGGGGCGGTGGGTTTCGGGATCAGGTTGGGTACGGTCGTCGACATGATGACGAGTTGCTCGGGACATGTCCTGCTCGCTTTCATGTCCGAGGAACGCCGTGCCGCCGCACTCGCAGAACTGCCGGGGGCCAGCGCGGCAAGCCTGCGCCGACTGGAAAAGCAGCTCGAAGCGGTTCGCGGCCAGGGCTTCGAAATGCAGCCGAGTGCCCGCGTGGCTGGCGTCACCGACATCAGCTTCCCGGTCTTCGGCTTCGACGGCAGTGTCAGCGCCGCGCTGACACTGCCGTTTTTGGTGACGATCGACGGCTCGCAGCGGGCCGACCGTGACGAGACGCGCCGGATGCTGGGGGAAGCCGCCCGGCAGATTTCCGAGGGTCTTGGTTGGATTTGCCCCTCTTCCGACTAAGAGGCGGAGCGGAGAGCTGCCCATCAAGCGGCTGAGGGTCGCTCACGCTCGCGAATATGGAAATGATATGGTGCACGAAGTCCGACACGACTTGCCGCGTATGGAACTGCGCCTGTTGCGCCAATTCGTCGCAGTTGCCGAGGAACTCCATTTCACGCGGGCGGCGCAGCGGCTGGCGATGTCGCAACCGCCGCTCACGGCGGCGATCCGGCGGCTGGAGGAGGAAGTCGGCGCGACCCTGATCGAGCGCGGCCGCAAGACGGTAAGGCTTACCCATGCAGGAACCGTGCTGCTGGACCGGGCCAAGCGCCTGCTGCGGGCTGCCGACGAGGCGCTGACCGCAACACGCGACGCTGCCGCGGGCAAGCGCGGTACGGTGCGGCTCGGCTATGTCGGCAGCGCCATGTACGGGCGCCTGCCCGAAGCCTTGCGCGCATTCCGGCGAAGCCACCCCGATGTCGTGGTGGATTTGCATGAAATGACCACGGTGACCCAGATCGACAGGCTGCGTGCGGGCGAACTCGATCTGGGAATAGTGGTCCCTCCGCTCTGGGATATGGCGGGTCTGCAAATGACCGCCTTCGACCGGGACCGGCTCGCCATTGCGCTGCCGGCGGGGCACCCGCTTGCCGCGGCGGCAACGGTCGCGGTCGGAGATCTGGCGCGGGAGCCGTTCATATGCTGGCCCCGCCTTCAGGGACCGGGCTTCCACGATCAGGTCATGCGCCTCTGCGGAGACGCCGGGTTCACGCCGAGGGTCGTGGAGGAGGCACACGGCATGCATACCGTGCTCTCGCTGGTCGCGGTGGAGGCCGGGGTGGCGATCGTGCCGGAGAGCATGAAGCAAGTTCGTGCGGCGGAGATCGTCTATCGCCCGATCTGCGGCGATGCAGCCTGTTTCGATCTCCTGCTCTGCCGCCCGGCCGGAGAAACCGCACCTGCTGCAGCAAGGCTGGAGGACGTCCTGCGACGATAGGGAATTCCTATCACGGCGTGATGTCATCGATATTGGACCTGCCTGTTCGCCCGCGTCATCTGGCCGCCGAGGAGGCCGCAGATGATCGATTTCTCGGGACGTATTGCTTTGGTGACCGGTGGCGGACGCGGCCTTGGCCGGGCTTATGCGAAGGCGCTTGCCTTGCGAGGCGCGACGGTGATCGTGCAGGACAGCGGCACCGGATCGGACGGTCAAGGCGAAGACTCTATGGTCGCGGCGAGCGTTGCGGCTGAAATCGTGACGGCCGGCGGGCGCGCCGACGCCGAGCCTCGGCCGATCTCGACGCGCGCGCAATGCCGCGACATCGTTACGGAGATCGCGGCGCGGCACGGCGGTCTCGACGTGGTGATCCACAATGCCGGTTGGGTCGGATATCAGACGATCGAAAACCTGGAGCCGGACTTCCACGAGCGGATGATGCGCCTGGCGGTCGATACGCCGCTATGGCTGGCGCAGGCGGCATGGCCCTTCATGCGCGAAGCCGGTTTTGGGCGGATCCTGCTGACGACGTCCGACCGGGCCATCTATCCCGAACATGCGCAGGATGGATTGGTATCCTATGCGGCGGCGAAGATGGGGGCGATCGGTATCGTCAACGTGCTGGCCAGGGAGGGCGCGCCGCACGGGATCGGCGTAAACGCGATCTCTCCGGTCGCTAAGACCCGCATGTGGGGCGTCGAAGGGGAGCCGGACGAATTGCGGCCGGATGCCGTGGCACCGGGAGCGCTCTATCTGGTTTCTGCCGATTGCATGGCAAGCGGCTGGGTGATGCGGGCGTCGAACGGCCAGTTCGTCGCGACCCGGGCGCGGGAAGCCGAGCATGTCGCCTATCCGCGCGATCTTGTGGCAGTTCGCGCGGATACGCCGGAGGAGGTTGCGAAGACATGGTCGGCAATTGCGGTTGATGATCCGGAGCTTCGCTGGCATTCGCTGGCTCGGCAGGTCGCAAGAGACTGAATTCGAAAACAGATATTTTCTCAGGAGATGAATTATTCAAAAGGTTGTGCAAGTCGTGCTCGTCGTTCTGATTGCGGCGACGGTGATGTTCGGCGGACGTTGGTACATGTACGTCGCGCAAGGCGAGAGCCCCTATGATGAAGTGGGTATCGCGCTGAACGGCTATATGCCCGGTCCGCTGCGGACCTGGGGTTGCCACAAGCTGCAATCCCGCTTCGCGAACCAGCTGCCGCCTTATGGATGCGGCAGCGCCGACGGTCGTAGCTGGATCTGATTCGGTTTCCGCTCGGCCCGTCCTGTCATCGGGACAGGACGGGCCGACATAGGGTGCCGGTTTGACGCAGCCTTTAGTGCTCGCTACCGCCGCTGCGATGATCGTTCTCCTGTCTCCCGCCAAGACGCTCGACTTCGAGCGCGTTCTGCCGCCCCTCGACGTTTCCACGCCGCACTTCGCGGAAGAAGCGGCCGGTCTCGCCCGTTCCGCCGCGAACCTGACGCAGAAGCGGCTGTCGGAGCTGATGCATATCTCTCCGCGCCTCGCCAAGCTGAATGCCGACCGCTTTCGCGACTTTCCCGAACTGCCCGAAAGACCCGCGCTCTTCGCTTTCGCGGGCGATGTCTACACCGGGCTGGAAGCACATACGCTGGATGAAGCCGGAGTGGCTTTCGCGCAGGACCATGTGCGGATGCTCTCGGGCCTCTACGGGCTGCTGAAGCCGCTCGATGCGATCCGGCCCTATCGTCTGGAAATGGGCACGCGCTGGGCACCCCGGCACAAGTGCCTGACCGACTGGTGGGGCGACCGCATCGCCGCTTTCCTGCGCGCCGAGCTTGCAGAGGAGGGATCGGGCGTGATCCTCAACCTCGCTAGCCAGGAGTACTACGCCGCTGTTGCCGGGAAGCTGCCGGGCGCGCGGGTGATCGATGTCGATTTCCGCGAACCCGGCCCGAATGGCCCGCGCTTCATCAGCTTCAACGCCAAGCGCGCGCGCGGCATGATGGCGCGCTGGATGTGTGAGCACCATGTCACCGATATTGAGGCGATGCGTGGTTTCGACAGCGACGGCTATCGCCTCGATCCCGAGGCCAGCGAACCCGACCGCTGGCGCTTCACCCGCGCATGAGTGGCTCTGGCCGATCCTCTGCCGTCATCATCGGAGCCTCCGGCGGGATCGGCGGAGCCTTCGAGGCGGCGCTGATCGAGGAGGGCGCTTTCGACGTGGTTCATGGCTTCGCACGCTCGCGCAGCGGCGCCCAGCATCTCGATTTGCTCGATGAGGCGAGTATCGAAGCCGCCGCCGCGCATGTCGCCAAGGGGCCGCCGCCGACGTTGGTGATCGTGGCGACCGGGCTGCTTCACGAAAGCGCGTCAGGCCCCGAGAAAGCGCTGCGCGATCTCGATCCGGTTTGGCTGGCGAAAATTTATGCCGTCAATGCGATCGGACCGGCGCTGGTGGCGAAGCATTTCCTGCCGGTCATGCCCCGCACCGGCCGGGCCGTTTTCGCGGCGCTTTCGGCAAGGGTAGGTTCGATCACCGACAACCGGCTCGGCGGATGGCATGGCTACCGGGCGTCGAAGGCTGCGCTCAACATGATCGTGCGTAATCTGGCGATCGAGGAACGTCGCCGCAACGATCGGGCGATCGTGGTCGCGCTGCATCCCGGTACCGTCGATACCGCGCTGTCGCGCCCGTTTCAGGGCAACGTCCAGGCGGGGCGCCTGTTCGACGCCGAGCGCGCTGCACTACAACTGCTCGACGTGATCGAGGACCTGAAAGTCCCCGACAGCGGCAAGCTGCTCGATTTCGAAGGCAAGGAAATTCCGTTCTGACGCCTTTCGAGGCGTCAGATTTCGTATTCCGGCTGCCACCGTCCCAAGGGCTTTGGCTCCACTTTCGCCGCGCCGGACTGGCGCCGCGTCATCTCGCCGTGGAGCTTGCGGATCATGTCGCTTCCGGCATGGGTGAGCAGGCCGGGCACGAACCCGTGGATGATCGTGCCGATCCCGGCGACGATCATCCGCAGGCCGAAGCTGCTCGCGACGACCCAATGCTGCGTGTAGCTTTCATCCACGGTTCGCGGATGGTCGACGAACAGACGGTTGAACATCGTGGTCGCTCCGGAAAGGGAGGAAGTCAGGCTGTCGGCGGATAGGGATGGCGGCCGAAGACCCAGCGGGTTTCGGGGATGTCATGGCCGTCGAGCAGCAGCACTTTCGCTTCGTGGCCGTTCATGCCGACCTGATGCGCGGCGTCGATCGCCCGATTGAGCGCAGCGCGCTGCGTTTCGAAGGCGGCCAGGAAAACGCCGTGCAGGCTCACTGCCCAGTCGAGACCTTTGCGGACGACGTGAAAATCGCTTTGAGGCATGGGTCCATACTCCCCTTCTTGCTTTGGTGACGATCCCCGGCCGTAAGGGGAATCGATGGCTTCCAATCAGAGTGCTCTTGGCATCGGCGATTTCAAAATACATTCTCAACTTATTTAATTGACAATCTCCGTCAAGAGGAAAATTTCCGGACTGGCGGGTGAAGGGCGACGAACGGGCTTTTCCATGCGACGGAGCGGTGCGGGCGCGGTGGAGGGCGTTCGTTTCCGCTCGCGATCCATCGCAATTATCCATTTGAGATCGAGGGAATATCGATAGAATTTTGCGCATCTTTGCGTTCCCGCCCGCCGCGATTTGGCGTAGCCTGCCGAAATCACAGCCATATCCTGGGAGACGGAAATGACGGCACCGCGCGAGAGCAAGACTGCTATCGGCGAGCACAGGCTCCACCCCGACACATTGATGTTGAACTACGGTTACGACCCGCTTCTCTCGGAAGGCGCGGTGAAGCCGCCGGTCTTCCTGACGTCCACTTTCGTGTTTCCGACGGCGGAAGAAGGGCGCGATTTCTTCGACTACGTGGCGGGCCGCAAGGAGCCGCCGCCGGGGCAGGGGCGTGGCCTTGTCTATTCGCGCTTCAATCACCCCAACAGTGAGATCGTCGAGGATCGCATGGCGATCTATGAGGACGCCGAAGCCGGCGTCGTGTTCTCGTCGGGCATGGGCGCGATCACCACGACCATCCTGACGTTCGCGCGCCCCGGCGATGTCATCCTGCATTCGCAGCCGCTCTACGGCGGCACCGAGACATTGCTGGCGAAGACATTCGCCAATCTGGGCATCAAGGCGGTCGGTTTCAGCGACGGACTCGACGAAGAAGCCGTGCTGGCTGCGGCGAAGGCTGCTGCCGCGCAAGGACGGATTTCGCTCGTGCTGATCGAGACGCCTGCCAATCCCACCAACAGTCTCGTCGATATCCGGCTGCTGAAGCGCGTCTGCGATGCCATCGGCGAAGAGCAGGGACATCGCCCGCTGCTGGTCTGCGACAATACACTGCTCGGTCCGGTCTTCCAGCATCCGTTGCGGCTTGGGGCCGATATCTCGCTCTATTCGCTGACGAAATATGTCGGCGGCCATTCCGACCTCGTTGCCGGGGCGGCGCTGGGTTCGGCCAAGCTGATGCGCGAGGTGCGCCTGCTGCGCAGCGCGATCGGCACGCAGCTCGATCCCCATAGCTGCTGGATGCTCGGCAGGTCGCTGGAAACGCTGGGCCTGCGGATGGAGCGGGCCAATGCCAATGCAGCGGCGGCGGCGGAGTTCCTCCAGGCCCATCCCAAGGTAGAGCGGGTCGCCTATCCGCCGCTTTATCCGGCAGGTTCACGGGAAGCGGAGGTGTTCGCCGCTCAGTCGACCGGAGCGGGATCGACATTTTCCTTCGATATCGTCGGCGGTCAGTCTGCGGCGTTCCGGTTCCTCAATGCGCTGCAGATCTTCAAGCTGGCCGTCAGCCTCGGCGGCACCGAGTCGCTGGCCAGCCATCCGGCGACGACCACCCATTCCGGCGTCCCTGTTGAAGTCCGCGACCGGATCGGCGTGCTGCAATCGACCATCCGCCTGTCGATCGGAATCGAGCATCGCGATGATATCGTCGCCGATCTCGCCCAGGCGCTGGAGGCAAGCTGAGTTAAGTGAAGGCCGATGTAAAATCCGGCGGAGCGGCGCGCGGCCTGTTCGTCGCGACCATCCTCGTGGGCAGCTTCCTGCTGTTCCTCGTGCAGCCGATGGTGGCGCGCATGGCGCTGCCACGGCTCGGCGGGGCGCCGAACGTCTGGAACAGCGCGATGCTGGTCTATCAGGCGCTGCTCCTGGCAGGATATGCGTATGCCCACCTGCTCGGGCGATGGCCGGTGCGGCGGCAGGCGGTAATCCATCTGCTGGTCCTGCTGGCGGCCGGGGTGACGCTGCCCGTGGGCCTTGCCTCCATGGCGCAGCCCACGGGACTACCCGAAGTCCTGTGGGTGCCCCTGTTGCTGGGCCTGAGCATAGGGCCAGTGTTTTTTGCCGTTTCCGCCCAGGCACCGCTGATGCAGCGATGGTTCGCCGCCGATCCCCGCGCAGGGCAGCCCTGGGCGCTCTACGCCGCTTCCAACCTCGGCAGTTTCGCGGGGCTGCTGTCCTATCCGCTGCTCGCCGAGCCGTTCCTGAGCCTGCGCCAACAGAGCATGGGCTGGTCGGCGGGCTTCGCATTGCTGGTCCTTCTGGTCCTGCTCGCCGCCATGACCCGCCGGAATCTTCCTGCCGTTTCCGTCGTGGCGGACAAGCAAGAGCAGGATGAGCGGATCGGTTGGCGACGGGTGACGCTGTGGCTGCTGCTTTCGGCCGTGCCTTCGGGCCTGATGCTCTCGACGACGACCCACCTCACCACCGACATCTTCGCGATGCCGCTGCTATGGGTGATCCCGCTCGGCCTCTATCTGCTGAGCTTCGTCGTCGCCTTTGCCGACCGGCGCTGTGCATGCATGGCCGTGACCCGTATCGCCCCGGTCTTTGTTCTGTTCGCGGGCAGCTATGCCATGCTGTCCAACGGATCGGGCACGCTGTGGGTCGCCGGAGGCGCATGCCTCATGCTGTTCTGCATCGCGACGGCGCTGCACGGACGGCTCTACGACTTACGGCCGGGCGCTGCGCACCTGACGCATTTCTATCTGGTGATGTCCGCAGGCGGCGCGCTGGGCGGGCTGTTCACGGCCTTGATCGCACCGCTGGTGTTCGACTGGGCCTGGGAACACCCCTTGCTGGTCCTTGCCGCTGCACTGCTGATGCCACTGGCACCGCTGCTGCGCTGGCATGAGAGCGAGGGCATCGAGCCGGGTATGGCGCGCGTTGCGCTCGTGCTGTTGCTGGCCTTCGCGGTATTCCTCGGATGGCAGCTTGACCAATATGCTCTGCGACCGGAAGATGGACTTGCCGCGGTTCTCCTTACCGTCTTCCTGGTCGCGACCGGGGTGATGCTCATGGCGTGGCGGGCCGGTTTCATCGCGGTGCTGACGATCGCGATGATCGCGCAAGGCGGCATCTGGACGATCCGTGCTACACTGGCGGGAGAGCGGACGCGCAGCTACTTCGGCATCTACACCGTACGCGATACCGCCGAGGGCACCTTGCGCACTCTGGCGCACGGCACCACCCTCCACGGCGAGCAGTCGCTGCAACCCGGCCGCTCGCGCGATGCGCTAACCTATTACGGCCCGACTTCCGGCGTTGCCCTTGCCCTGAAGGCCGCGCCCCGGATCGAGGGGGCTGGAGCGCGTGTCGGTGTCGTCGGCCTCGGCACCGGCTCGCTCGCCTGTCAGGCCGTGCCGGGACAGCACTGGACTTTCTTCGAGATCGATCCGGTCATCCTCCGCTTCTCGACGAGCGGGCGCTTCACCTTCCTGCGCGACTGCACGCCGGACGCGCGCGTAGTCCTGGGCGATGCACGACTGGAACTGACGCGCCTCCCCGCAAACGCCTTTGACGTGCTGGTGATCGACGCCTTTTCCAGCGATGCGATCCCGGTGCACCTGCTGACGAAGGAAGCCTTGCAGGTCTATGCCCGCGCGCTGACCCCGCGCGGCCTGTTGCTGTTGCACATCTCCAACCGCTATATCGACCTCGCGCCGGTCGTCGGCATCAATGCAGCGGCGAGCGGTCTCAAGGCGATCTCGCGTCTCGATCGGCCGCTCGACACCGATTACTACACACCGTCGCGCTGGATTGCCCTTTCGCGCGATCCGGAGGTCCTGGAGCAACTGCTTGGGCAGACCCCGGACGCCCCGTGGATCCGGCTTGAAGAGCGTGCAGCCAAGCCCTGGACCGACGATTACGCCTCGATCCTGCCTTATGTGCGGTGGGACCGCCTGACCGGAAGCCCGTGACCGGTGAACGTCAGGCGGGCGCGAACCCCGCCAGACGCAGTGCTCCGTCGAGGGAATCGCCGAGCGCCGGGCTGAGCCGCTCGACCGTGCGCGAGCGTAGCCAGGGCTGCATGCGCGGGGCCAGCCCGCCGACGAGGGTGCAGCGCGTGGCGCCGCGCTCGAAGATCGTCTCGATGAAGCGCTCGATATGGCCCGCGGCATGTTCGACGATGGAGCGGGCGATGGCGTCGTCGGCTTCGGCATAGTCCATCACCAGCGGGGCGAAAGTGCCGTAATCGCGCGGGGTGGCGTGGTCCATCCAGGCGATGGCCTGTGCGGTGTCATGCTCGAAGCGTTCGGTCACGGCGGCGCTGAGCGGGGTCTTGCGGGTGCGTCCGTCCAGCGCGCGCAGGGCGTGGCGCATGGCGGAAAGCCCGAGCGCAGCGCCGCTGCCCTCGTCCGAGATCGGGAAGCCGTAGCCGCCGATGGTGAAGTCCCGGCCATCGACACGAACCTGTGCGGCGCTGCCGGTGCCGATGATGAGGATCGCGCCATCCTGCCCGCCGTGGGCGCCGAGGTTGGCGATCTGCGCGTCGGTCGCGTAGTTGACCGAGGCGAAGCCGAAGTCGAGGTCCGCCAGCGCGTCGCGCACGCCGGGGCGGGTGATCCCGGCGATGCCCATGCCTGCGCGGATCTGCGCACGCTGCGCGGTGTCCAGTCCGGCTTCGGCGACGGCCTGATCGGCCGTGTCCTTCAGGGTCTCGTAGAGCGCATCCATGCCGATGCGGGCATTGGCGGTGCCGGACTTGCCGTTCCCGATGACGGTGCCCTGCGCGTCGACGAGCCGGGCGCGGCAATTGCTGCCGCCTGCGTCGATGCCGAGGTAGTAGGTCATGGGTGTTCTCCGTGGGACCCGGTCCAGTTGCGGCCACGGGGGGTATGGCCGATGCCGGGGTTGAGCTGGTTGCGCGGGTCGATCTCGCGGTAGAACTGGGCGAGTTCGGGCCGGGCGACATAGAGGTGGCCGACGTTGTGCTCGGCGGGATACTGCGCGCCGCGCGCGTCGAGCAAGGCCCAGAGCGCATGTTCGAAAGCGAGCGGGTCAATGCCTTTCTTCACGATGTAATCCTGGTGGAACACCTGGCAGAAGAAGTGGCCGTAATAGAGCGAGTGGATCGTTCGCGCGGCGAGATGGGCAGGGAGGCGCTCCACCCATTCGCGGTTGTTGCGCGGCAGGGCCACGTCGAGCGCGACGATATCCTCCACGTCGTCGCGGTGTACCGCACGATAGCGCACCGCCGCACCTGCCGCCACGAAGCGGTGGAGGAAGGCTTTGGCGCCTTCCTGTGCGGTGCATTCGAAATGATCGCCTTGCGCACCGCCGGGGAACAACTCGCCGAGCAGCTTGCGGGCTGCTTCCACCTGGTCGCGGGGGACTTTCAGGATCAGGTGATGGTCGAAGCGTGTGCGATAGTCGCGCATCCGAACCGGCAGGTGATCGGGAATGAACTTGCTCGACCATTGCATCAGCCGGTCGCTGAGACCGCTGCCGAACATCCCGTCGAAGCGCGATTTCGCCGCGAAGAGGGCGGGCAGGCGATCAGTGCCGAGACGCTCGATCGCGAAGAACATGTCTCGCCCATAGCGATCGGCCACGTCGAAGGCCTCGGCGTGCATATATTCGCCCGCGATCGGCAGAGTGTCGAAATCGCGCAGCATCGTGCGGCGCAGCTCGGTCAGCCGGTCCGGCTCGGTCGTGCCGATGTAGAAGGTGGTGGTCTCGTCCTCGCGCGCGAACGTGTCGAGGCGAACGGCGAAGACGATCAGCTTGCCCGCGCTTCCGGCGGCCTCGAACAGGCAGCGGGGGTCGGCGTTGAAGCGGGCGGGGACCTCGCTGTCGATGTCGCGGACATGGTCGGCGTAGCTATGGTCGTGCGCCCACTTGTCGCTGACCGGATCGATGTCGGCTTCGGTATATTGTTCGAGGTCGAGCCGGGAGAGCATGCCCTCCGGATCGTCGCCCAGATCGATGCCGAGGTGGTTGAACAGGCGGAGCGAACCGTCGGCCTGAACCTGCGCATAGAGCGCAAGCTGGGTATAGGCCGGGCCGCGCCGGATCAGCGAGCCGCCCGAATTGTTGCAGACCCCGCCCACCACTGAAGCCCCAAGGCAGGAAGAGCCGATCACCGAATGCGGCTCTCGCCCGAAGGGACGCAGTGCCTGCTCCAGCCTGTAGAGCGTCGTGCCCGGAAAGCAGAGCACCTGCTCCCCGCGCCGGATCACCTTGAGCGCCGAAAGCCGGGTGGTGCTGACGATGACGAGGCCGCCGGGATAGTCGTCCCCGTCGGGGGTCGAGCCGCCGGTCAGCCCGGTGTTCGATGCCTGCATGATGATCGACACGTCCGCCGCCACGCAGGCCTGCACCGTGCGCCACAGTTCGACCAGGCTACCGGGACGCGCCACTGCGATGGCCGGGCCTTCGCCGGTGCGAAAGCCCTTGCGGAACCGGGCGGTCGCGCGCGGCGAGGTCAGCACGTTGCGCTTGCCCACGGCCGAACGGAGGGCGGTCAGAAGCGCGGGGTTCCCTATCGTCGTTGCCATGGCTCTCGTCCCGGTTACTGGGTCTGGACCTCGTCGTCGGTCATCAGGTCCGAGCCATCCAGCCAGCGCAGGATTTCGCGGGCGGCGGGATGGTCGATGCCTTCGTAGCGTGCCCGCAGACGGTCTGCGCGGGCGCCGAGGCGCTCGTAGCCCACGTCTTGAAGCGCCGGAAGGTCCTGTTGCAACAGCTGCGTGAATTCCGCGCCGAGCAACTTGCGCGAAGCTGCATGGAAGGCCGCGCCATAGGCGTAGTGCTCGCCCTGCGCATAGACCATCGGCAGGGTGATCGCCGGAATGCAGCCGAGGTGCGCCTGGATTGCCGGGTTGATCGCATGGCCTGTGACATGGTCGGCAATGTCCGCCGGTCGTCCGGTGAAGGCGCGAAGGTGCAGGAAGCGCGACATCCGCGCGCCGTCGTTGACCGGCCAGTTGTCCCAGAGGCAGACCTTGCGGCCCAGTTCGCCCGCGACCCGTGCGAGATGAGCGGGGCCGATCTCCTTCGCGCAGACTTCCTCGCCCGTCCAGTAGACCTGCACGGCGGGGTCGAGCAGCCGCCCGAGCTTGCCGAGATAGTCCGCCGGGCGGTCCGCGAAGACGAGGTCCAGCACCGGATCGTCCGAATAATACGTCGGGCAGGTATAGACCTGCGTGGCCTTGGTCAGACCGGCGCAGAAATTGACGACATCGGCTTGCCGCTCGGCCAGTTCGGGCATGTCACCGCGCAAGTCGTCGAAGAGCACGGCGAGGTCGTCGATGCCGATGGCGTCGAGTTCCGCGACCCGGCGAGCAAGATCGGTGCGGGCCGTGTCATCGAAGGGATGGGTGGAGCCGACCGGGGTGATCGCCATGCCGAAGCGCATACCCGCCGCGCGGCACTCGGTGGATAGCCGGGCCAGCGCTTCGGTCTGCCCGGCATCGTGGACCTTGCGCCATTCGCGGCGCAGCGAACGATCCGCCTTGGGGCCGTAGTGGTAAAAGCCATATCCCGCCTCGGCGAGCGTCTTCACCACGTAACTGCGCTCGGCTTCGCTCCAGATGCGGCCGAAGCGACCCTCGATAAGGCCGAGATCGGGTGTCATTCCGGGTAATCCTCCCGCGAACCGGCAATCCATGTCGAGCGGACCAGACGATCCTCGCCCAGATGGACGAGGTCGGCGCGCAGGCCCGGCGCGATGGCCCCGGTCTCATGGTCGAGCCGCAGGAAGCGGGCAGGATTGCCGCTCGCCATGCGCGAGGCGGTGACGATATCGCAGCCGATCATGTCCATCGCATTGCGCAGGGCCTGCACCATGGTCAGCGCCGAGCCCGCCAGCGTGCCGTCGGGACCGGTGCATTTGCCGTTCTCGACCCCGATCTCCTGCCCCATGAGCGTAAAGCGGCCGAGCGTCCCCCCCACCGGCGGCATGGCATCGGTGACGAGCATGATCCCGTCCTCGCCGCGCGCCGAGAGCGCGACGCGCATGGAGGCGGGGTGGACGTGGAAGCCGTCGGCGATCAGGCCGAAGTGACCGGCGCGGTCCTCCAGCGCGGCGCCGACCATGCCGGGATCACGGCTGAGGAACTGCGTCATCGCATTGAACAGGTGCGTGAAGCCGACAAGTCCTTCGGCCAGCGCCGTGCGGGTCTGGTCGTAGTCGGCAAGGCTGTGCCCGGCGCAGACGAGAACGCCCGCGTCGGTCAGCGCGCGTACCGTTCCTTCAGGCGCGAGTTCCGGCGCGAGCGTGACCACCCGGCGTCCTCTTGTCGGCGTCGAAAGCCGGGCAAGGACTTCGGCGTCCACCCGCGAGAAGCGGTTCTGGTCGTGGATGCCCTTCTTCGAGGCATTTAGGTGCGGGCCTTCGATATGAAGCCCGAGCACACCCGGCAGGCCTGCTTCCAGAGCGGCCTCGCCCGCGGCGAGGGCGGCTGCGACTACCTCGGGATAATCGCTGATGAGGGTGGGCAGCAGGCCGGTGGTGCCGTAGCGGCGATGCGCGCGGGCGATGGCGCGAATGCCCTCGATGCTGGGCATGTCGTTGAACAGCACGTCGCCGCCGCCATTGACCTGGGTGTCGATGAAGCCCGGCAGCAGGTAGCCGCCGTCAAGCGGCTCGATACGGCAGCCTTCGGGCAGGGCATCCGGCGCAGCGAGGCCGAGGATGCGCGTTCCGTCGAGGATCAGCGCCTGATCCTCGACAACGCGGTCGGCCAGGACCACGCGCGCTCCGGCGAGGGCGGTCAGGGTCATAGCGTGCGGGTCACCTTGTTGAGATGCGGCGGGTTGTCCGGATTTCGGCCGCGCGCCAGCGAGAGAGCCTCGGCCAGGCCGTAGAAGCTCTGGATCTGGGCAATGGCGCCGAGTACCGGATGAACGTCGGTCTGCAAGGGCAGTACCAGCGCTGCCGGTTCGACATCTTCCGTCAGTCCGGCAGCGATGACTTTCGCGCCGCGTGACGCGAAATCTTCCAGACGCTCGCGCAGGCCCGTGCGGGCGACGTCGAGCGGGGCCAGAACCAGTACCGGATCGCCTTCGCCCACCAAGGTCATCGGGCCGTGGGCAACTTCCGCGCTGCTGAAGGCCTCGGCGTGGAGGCTGGAAGTTTCCTTCAGCTTGAGCGCGGCTTCACCGGCAATGGGCAGAGTGGGGCCGCGTCCCAGCACCAGCATCTCCTCGGCGCCCTTCAATAGGTTCACCGCCACGGTCCAGTCGGCTTGGGCCGCTGCTTCCAGCACCTCGCCCGTAGTCTCCAGAGCCGCCAGCAACGCCTCGTCCTGGCTCCATTCGGCGACGAGATGGGCGAGGGCGACCAGGGTGCAGACGAAGCTCTTGGTTGCGGCCACGCTGGTTTCCGGTCCCGCGTGAACCGGGATCACGATCTGGGCGAGGTCCGCGAGCGGTGACTCGGCATCGTTCACCACCGCAATCACCAAGGCGCCCTTCTCGCGCGCATCTTGCGCTGCGGCGAGCAGATCGGGACTGCGACCGGACTGCGAGATCGCGATCAGAGGAATGCCTGCGAACTGCGACGAGGTCGCATGATAGAGCGATCCCACCGAAGGCGCGTGGCTAAGCGTCGGGACGCGGGCATGCGTTTCCAGCAGGAACTTGGCGAAGGCCGCCGCCTGGTCGGAGCTGCCGCGTGCCAGTGTCGCTGCAAAAGGCGGCGCGAGTTCGCGAAGTTGCCGTCCCGCCTCGCGGACGAGATTGGCATTGCGGCGAAGCTGCTCGGCACAGCGCGCGGGCGCCTCATGCGCTTCGCGGGACATCCGGGTACCCGGAGCATTCGGTGTGGCCTTGGTCATGCGAGTGACAGATACCAGTTTCATTTTTTGGCACAAGTGGCATTAAAGTGGTTTTATAAATCTCGCACTTCATGATACCGGTCTTGTACAAGCAGGAGTCGCGTCAAGGGAGAAGACGATGCTCAGGATCGAAATTGCCGCCTCCGATGGTCAGAGTGAAGTCAACGAGGACTGCGTCGGCCATCAGGGCGATGCGGCATGGGTAATCGACGGCGCGACAGGACTTGGTACCGCGCTTCTCGATGCGCCGAGCGATGCCGCCTGGCTCGCGCGAACGGCCAATGAATTTCTTGTGAAAATATTGGCTAAACAACCGAACATTCCGACAGAAAAACTCCTCCGCAGCGTGATGACCCGCTGTGGGGAAGCATTAGCGAGCCAGCAGGTCAGACCTGCTGCGGGAGTGCACGAACATCCCTCCGCCGCCTTTGCGATGGTGCGTATCTTGGAGGGTACGGCGGAATTCACGATCTTGGCCGATTGCCGAATTGCCGCATTCGAACCCGGCCGGGAGCCGCGATTGTTCGGCAGTTCCGCACTCGATGCCATCGAGGCGCGGACGATCGCATCGATGAAGGCGATTCTGGCGGAGGAGGGCGATCTCGGTCCGGACGCACTCAAAGAACGGCTGCTGCCGGGACTTCGCGAGAACCACAGGCTGATGAATAGCGAGGGCGGCTATTGGGTTCTCGGCACCGAACCGGCTGCGGCGGATCATCTCTGGCAATGGCGCATGCCGGTGCGTCCGGGGCAACGCTTTGCGATCGCCAGTGACGGTTTTCTGCGCCTTGTCGAACTGTTCGCGGCGGCGACGCCCGCCGAATTGCTTTCCATTTCCGGGCCTGATGATTGGGCGCTCTGGCTGAAGCGCCTGCGCGAGTTGGAAGGCGAGCCGGATTCGCTGCATCGTTTTCCGCGCGTGAAGCCGCGTGACGATGCCAGCCTTGTTGTCTGTAGCTGGGAGAATGCACGCTGATGCTGGTCATGGGGTATATGAGCGGGACTTCGCTCGACGGCGTTGACGTGGCGGTGCTGGAAACCGACGGAGAGCGGATCGATGCCTTCGGCTCTTCGGCGATGATCGCGTTCTCGGCAGCGGAGCGGGCGGCGCTGGAGAAGGCGACGCGGGACGCACTCGCCTGGGACGGGCTGGGCGAGGAGCCGCTTTCGTTCGGCCTTGCTGCCGAGGTGATCGAGGCGGCGCACTTGCGTGCCGGGCGCCATGTCATCGAGAGGCTCGGCCGCTTGCCCGATCTGATCGGTTTCCATGGCCAGACGCTCCTGCATCGGCCGGAGCGCAAGCTTTCGGTGCAGATCGGAGATCCGCAGGTCATCGCCGACGGGCTGGGGGTTTCGGTGGTGGCGCAGATGCGTCAGGACGATCTGCTGGCGGGCGGGCAGGGCGCTCCGCTGGTGCCGGCCTATCATGCTGCTTTGGCGGAGAAGATCGGCCTCGGCGGACCTATGGCTTTTCTCAATCTCGGCGGCGTTGCGAACCTCACCTGGGTCGGTGCGGACGGGGCGCTGATGGCCTGCGATACCGGGCCGGGGAATGGCCTGATCGACCAGATCGTGCAGGCCCACGGCGCGGGTCGCTACGACGACGGCGGGCGCATCGCGGCAGCTGGAACGGTCGATCGGGCGGTGCTGGCGGACTTGCTTTCCCATCCTCATTTTCGGGGAGAAGGCCCGAAGTCCCTTGACCGTTACGACTTTCCGCTCGAATGGGCCGAGGCCTGCTCGCTGGAGGATGCGGCGGCGACGCTGACGGCTTTTACCGCCGAAGCCGTTGCCGTGACTGCCCGCTTCCTGCCGCAGGCGCCGAAAGTCTGGGTGATCTGCGGCGGAGGGAGCCACAATCCCACGCTCATGAAAGCCCTGTGCGAGCGGCTTGGCGATTGCCGCACGGCGGATGAGGTCGGTCTCAGGAGCGATTTCGTCGAGGCGGAGGCGATGGCCTTTCTGGCCGCTCGCAGTCTTCGCGGCCTGCCACTGACCTTCCCCGGCACGACCGGGGTGGCGCGGCCGCTGACCGGCGGGACGATCTGGCGGCCGGAGACGGCCTGTGCTGAATTGGTCTGACAGATCTGCAACGCAATACCACCATTTGCATACCACACCTTTACATATCCATGACAGGTATGCATGGTGCAGCGGTCTGCAAAGGGCATGCCGTCGAGTCTTCGGGTCGCACCAAACCACGGCGGAACAGAGTTCAGGGAAAGTTAGTGAGGAAGTCTAATGGTTAAGTCTCAACGACACACCGTGGCTATGGCGGCGCTTGCCATTGCCCTTTCGCAAGCACCGGGCACAGCCTTTGCGCAATCGGGAGCAGCGGATGATACCAATACGAGCGCGGATATCGTCGTCACCGGCACCCGCATCGCGGTTCCCGGCCTGACGTCGAGCAGCCCGGTCGCCTCAACCGGCGAGGAGCAGATCAAGCTCCAGTCGGCACTGACGGTTGAAGACTTCTCCACCAAGATCCCGCAGCTTTCCGGCGGCGTGCGCCAGGGTTCGCAGGGCAGCGACGCATTCGGCGCCCAGGTCCTGGAACTGCGCAACTTCGGCCAGAGCCGCTCGCTCGTCCTCATCGACGGCACCCGCGCAACGCCGTTCAGCTTCCGCAACTCGGCCGACGTCAATGCGATCCCGGCCTCGCTGATCAAGCGGGTCGACGTGCTGACCGGCGGCGCCGCCGCGGTCTATGGCGCGGATGCCGTGGCCGGTGTCGTCAACTTCATCCTCAACGACGATTTCGAAGGCATTCGCGGCACCGCCACCAGCCGCCTGTCCGAACATGGCGGCGCCCAGTACGGCGGCTCGCTGATGGTCGGCACCGGTCTCGGCGATCGCGGCCATATCGTCATCGCGGCAGACTACACCCAGCGCGACCTGATCCGCGCGGGCCAGCGCGACTGGGCGGAAACCCCGAACCAGACGATCCCGAGCATCGGCGGCGTCTTCACCGACGTGGCCAGCGGCCGCAAGTTCGGCTTCACCGACAGCGGCGCGTTCACGACGAACCCTTCGGCTACGTCGAACATCTCGAACCGCTACCCGCTGGTCTCGCCGCTCAAGCGCATCAACGTCGCGGCGCTGTTTAAGTACGAGATCACCCCGCAGGTCGAAATCTACGGCCGCGCGATGTATACCAATTCGCGCACGCAAGAGACCGGCACTCCCGGCGCGACGCCCGCTTCGGTGAACCGCACCGTCTCGATCAGCGAGAGCAATCCCTACCTCACCGACGATATCCGCAACCAGCTGACGTTCGTGAACGGCACGGCGCGCGTGAACGTCTCGCGTTCGCTGGCCGAACTCGGCCTCATCAACTACGAGACCGAGCGCAACACCTTCCAGTTCCAGACCGGCCTGCGCGGCCCGGTGACCAATGCGGTCAAGTGGAACGTCTATGCCCAGTACGGCCGCTCGACCGAGAACACACTGATCACCGGCGATGGTCTCGTCACCAGCCCCACGGGTGCGAACAACTTCGATTCCATCGTCAACAGCGTCGATATCTTCGGCCCGAACCAGACCGAGCTGGCCGATGCGCTGGGCAGCTCGATCCAGGGCTTCAACCGCAAGCGTGACCAGTTCGTGACGGCGGCGACCCTGAGCGGCACACTGGAGGAGCTGTTCTCGCTCCCCGCCGGTCCGATCGGCTTCGCGGTCGGCGTCGAGTATCGCCGCGAGACCGCCAGCATCGGTCAGGACACCGCGCTCCTGACCGGCAATACCTATCGCCAGGGCGTGCAGGCGGCCTATAGCGGCTCGTTCGACGTCAAGGAACTCTACGGCGAAGTCCTCGTCCCGGTGCTCCGCGACCTGCCGCTGATCCGTAAGCTGGACGTGGGCGGCGCCTACCGTCTGTCGGACTACAACATGTTCGGCACTCACGGCACCTGGAAGGTCGAGGGCAACTGGGAAGTCGACCGCAACCTGCGTTTGCGCGGCACTTACCAGCGCGTCCTGCGCACGCCGAACTTCGGCGAGTTCGCGGCGGGCATGTCCTCGCTGCCGTTCAGCAATCTCGTCACCGTCGACCGTCTGAAGCCGCGTTACGGCGGCGACCCTTGCGTGCTCGGCACCGGCGATGCCGCCCAGTGCGCCCGCTTCGGCGCGCCTGCGGTGGGTTCGGCCAATTCCAATGCGGCCAGCTACCTGACCGGCAACTACTATTACGGCGGCAACCCGGACATTAAGCCGGAGACCGGCTATACCACGACGCTAGGCGCGGTGTTCACCCCGACGTTCCTTCCGGGCCTCAACCTGACCGTGGACTGGTACGAGCTTGACCTGCGCGGCGCCGTGGGCGTGATCCAGCCGATCGCGGCGATCACCAGCTGCTACGTCACCAACCCAACCGCCGGCAATCCGCTGTGCTCGCTGGTGACCCGCAATGCCGACGGCACCTTCAAGGACGCCTTCGTCAACAACCAGAACCTCGGCCGTCTGCTCCAGCGCGGTTTCGACATCTCGGCCAGCTACACGCTGCATCCGGAATTCCTGCCGGGCACGGGCGTGCGCCTCGCCTATCAGGGCAATATCGTCACTTCCTACCTGATCCAGGCGAACTCGACCGTTTCGGCAGTGCAGTGCAAGGGCACTTTCGGCGCCACCTGCTCCAGCGACGGCACCACGCTGGTCCAGCCCGATTACCGCCACACCGTCGGCCTGTCGTGGCTGTTCGACAAGGGCGTGATCCAGTTCGACTGGCAGCGCATCGGCAAGGTGAAGTCGAGCACGGTCGGCTCGACCGAGACGATCTCGGCCCAGAACACCTTCGACCTCTCGGCCTCCTACGAGTTCACCGACGCGATCACTTTCAGCGCCGGTATCTACAACCTGTTCGACAAGAAGCCCCCTCATGTGTCGACGGGCGGTGTCTTCAACACCTTCCCCGACACCTATGACATTCTCGGACGCACGATCGGCTTCTCGCTGACCGCGCACCTCTGAGGATAACCCACCCTGCGCGGCGCCCGGTCAACCTCCTCCTCCGACCGGGCGCGCGCTTTTTTGTCAGGCCCTGAAGACCGTTTTCAGGGCCGGGGACGGAGACGAATTCGATGACGCTGCCTTTCTCGATGGCGGACTGGCTGGTAATCGCCGCCTACCTGCTGCTGCTGGTCGCGGGAGGCTGGATCTTCACGCCGCGCAAGACCGAGTCCGCGCATGACTACTTCCTGGCAGGCGGCAGCGTTCCGGCCTGGCTCGCGGCGATTTCGGTGCTGTCCGCCACCCAGTCCGCAGCCACGTTCCTCGGCGGGCCGGACTACGGCTATCACGGCGACCTGACCTATCTCAGCGGCAATATCGGCGGACTGATCGGCGCGATCTTCGTCGCCCACGTCATGATCCCGCGCTTCTACGCCATCAAGGCGACGACGGCCTACGAACTGCTGACCCTGCGCTTCAGCGAGAAGGCGACGCGCTGGGCAGGGGGCATGTTCCTGGTCGGGCGCGTCTTCGCAGGCGGTGCGCGGGTCTATCTGGCCGCCATCGCGCTGGCCATGGTCATCACCGGCACGGTCGAGGCGCAGGGCATCATGATCGCCGCTGCCGTGCTCATCGTGGCGAGCGTGCTGTTCACTTTCGTCGGCGGGCTCAAGTCGGTGCTCTGGAATGACCTCATCCAGTTCGTCGTCTACCTGGGATCGGCGATCGCAGTGCTGGTGTTCCTGCGCCTCTCGATCCCGGCCTCCACCGGTGAGATCATCCATGGCCTCGCCCATACGCCCGAGGGCGTGAACAAGCTGAAGTTCTTCGATTTCTCGATGGACCTCTCGCGTCCCTTCTCGATGCTGGCGATTGTGCTCGGCCTGTCGCTGCTCTACATCGCCAATGCCGGGATGGACCAGGACACCACGCAGCGCCTGCTGGCCTGCAAGGACGCCAAGACCGGTGCGCGCGGTCTCTATCTTTCAGTCTTCGCGACGCTGCCGGTCGTGGGCATGTTCATCGTCATCGGCCTGCTGCTCTACGTTTTCTACGATCGGCCGGACCTGATGGGCGGCGCTACCGCTGCTGCCGGGAGCCAGTTCGGCGGCGAGAAGATCAGCATCTTCATGCACTATATCCTCACCCAGCTCCCCGGCGGCCTGCGCGGGCTGGTGACGGTGGGAATCTGCGCGGCGGCTGTCGCCACCACGAACTCGGCGCTCAACGCTATGTCGTCGGTGCTGGTGCAGGACTTCTATCGCCCCTGGCGCGAGAAGCACGGCACCACGGCCCCCGAGCATCACTTCGTGTCGGCCGGGCGCGTGGGCATGGGCCTGATCGGCTTCCTGATGTTCGTGATGGCCGTGGTTTCGTTCTACTGGCAGCGCTACACCGACATGGGCCTGCTGGAATTCGCCCTGCAAGTGATGGTGTTCACCTATGCCGGACTGCTCGGCGTCTATTTCACCGCACTGTTCACGGCGCGCGGCACGACGAATTCGGTCATCGCCGCACTGCTCATCGGTTTCGTCACAATTCTGTTGCTTCAGCCGGGCATTGCCCATGTCATCGGCATGCCGAGCGCGCTGAGCAGCCTTTCGTTCCCCTTCCAGCTCTGCATCGGCACGGTTGTCGCCTTCGCGGTCTGCGCGGCGCCTGCCGGATACGGCAAGCTCATGGCTCCGGCCGAATAACGATCCCGTGAAAGGGATAAAGGATATCATGAACACTGAAGCGCTCGACGCCCGTTACCGCGATCTCGACCTCTGGCCGACCGAACTGGCCGTGGAGGCGATGCTCGAAGGCCAGATGGCGGCCATTGCCGCGATCCAGTCGCAAACTGCCGCCATCGCCCGTGCCGCCGAAGCCGCGGCCGAGCGGCTTGGCGAGAAGGGCAGGCTGGTTTTCGTCGGCGCGGGCACGTCCGGTCGCCTGGCCGTTCAGGACGGCACCGAACTCTATCCGACTTATGGCTGGACGATGGACCGCATGGTCTTTCTCATGGCGGGCGGCATGGGCGCGCTTACCGAGGCCTATGAAGGCGCCGAGGACGATGTCGAGATGGGCCGCACCGACGTACGTTCGCATGGCATCGGTCCCTCGGACGTGGTTATCGGCGTCGCCGCCAGCGGCCGCACGCCTTACACCGTTGCCGCCATCGAGGAAGCCCGCGCCGCCGGTGCCCTGACGATCGGCGTCGCCAACAACCCCGGCACGCTCCTGCTCGGAAAGGCGGAGCATGCGCTCCTGGCCGTCACCGGCAGCGAGATCGTCGCGGGGTCCACCCGCATGAAAGCGGGCACCGCGCAGAAGGCCGTGCTCAACCTGCTTTCTACCGCGATCATGCTGCGCCGCGGCCTCGTCTATGAGGGGCGCATGGTAGCCATGCGCATTTCCAATGCGAAGCTCTTGCAACGGGCGCGGATCATGGTTCAGGATATCGCCGGGGTCGATGCCGAAGTGGCTGCCGCCGCACTGGAAGCGGCGGAGAACGAGATCCGGCTCGGCGTGATCGTCGCGCGGGGCGTCCCGGTCGAAGAGGCGAAGGCGCTGCTGGAGGCTAACGGGGGCAATCTGCGTCACGTCATGCCGATGCTGGAAAAGCGAGACTGATCGACGATGCGCGACATTGCCTGGACCAGCAGCGAGGAAGGAACCCCTCTCTACCTGCAACTCGCCCGCAGCCTGCGCGAGCATATCAGCAGCGGGGCGATCGATCCGGGCAGTGCGCTCCCGTCCGAGCGGGATCTCAGCGAAATGGCGGGCCTGTCGCGCGTCACCGTGCGCAAGGGTATCGAGCAGCTGATCGAGGAAGGCGTGCTGATCCGCAAGCAGGGGTCCGGCACGTTTGTCGCCCGACGGATCGAAGCGCCCGGCTCCCGGCTCAGCAGCTTCAGCGACGATACCCGTTCGCGCGGAGAGGATCCCAGCGTGGTCTGGATCAACAAGTCCTATGCCCAGCCGACCGAGGAGGAAGCCGCTGCGCTCGAAATCCCGGCCAATGCCTCGGTCGCGCGGCTCGGCCGGGTCCGGCTTGCAGGTGGCGAGCCTCTGGCCATAGAGCATGCGGTTATCCCGGCCCAGTTCATGCCGGACCTCGGTGCGCTGGGAGACTCCCTTTATAGAGCCTTGGATGTATACGGATTTCGACCGACTTCGGGAATCCAACGTGTCCGTGCTTCGCTGGCGACACCGACCGAGGCGGGCATTCTCTGCGTGAAGCAGAATTCGGAAGTCCTGCGGATAGAGCGCAAGACCCGCATTCCGGATGGTCGGATCGTCGAATTCACTCGCTCGGTCTATCGCGGCGACCGCTATGAGTTCGTTACCGATCTCAAGCAGATATAGCGCCTTTCGCTTCGCCCCGGCGATAAGCGGCCAGCGACGCGATCCATCGCAGCTTTTCAGACCCGTTTCGGGATAGCCTCCTGTCCATGGTTCGGACGGAGAGGATAATGAGCGCTGACATCGAGTCTCGTGCGGTTCGGGACATGCTCGATCGCGAGGCGATACGCGACTGCGTCGCCCGGCTCGCACGCGGTGAGGACCGGCGGAGCGCCGACCTGATCCGAAGCTGCTGGTGGCCGGAAGCACGCTTCGATTACGGCGTCCATAGCGGCGACTTCACAAGCTACCTTGCCTGGGTGGTGCCCGGCGCCGATGCCGTCCGGAATACCCAGCACCTGATCGGCCAGTCGGTGATCGTTCTCGAAGGAGATCGGGCGAGGGCGGAGACGCACGTGTTCTCGTACCACCGCATCGAGGCGGACTCCGGCGGCCAGACTGGAGACCGCGATACCTGCATCGGCGGGCGCTATCTCGACCGTTTCGAGAAACGCGATGGCCTATGGCGCATTGGGGAGCGCGTGATGCTCTACGACTGGGAGCACGAATGGGGATCGGCTGCGGACTGGTCGCAAGGGGTGATGGGTTATCCGTTCAGTGATGATCATTTTCCGGGCCGTGCCACGGGCGATTTCAGCGAAGCCTGGTTGGCCGGAGAGGCCGCATGAACGCACCGCTCATAGGGAAAGTCGCGCTTGTCACCGGCGCCAGTCGCGGCATCGGCAAGGGCATCGCACTGGTGCTCGCGGAGCAGGGAGCGACGGTCTACGTCACCGGACGGACCGTGCGGGAGGGCGATTACTACCTACCTGGAACGGTCGGGGGCACTGCCACCGAATGCGACGAACGTGGGCGTGCGAGCGGCGGCAGGGGCGTGGCCGTAGCCTGCGACCACGGGGACGATGAGGCGGTGGCCGCGTTGTTCGACCGGATCGAACGCGAGCAAGGCCGTCTCGATATCCTGGTGAACAATGCCTTCGCGATCTCCGAGGACTTGCTGGAGCCGAAGGGGTTCTGGGAAAAGCCTTTGTCGAACCTCGAGATGTGGGATGTCGGGGTTCGATCGAACTACGTGGCGGCCTGGCATGCCGCGCGGATCATGGTTCCCCAGGGATCCGGCCTAATCGTCGCGATTTCCGGTTTTGCCGCCGTGACCTACACTTACAGCGTAGTGTTCGGTACTTCCAAGTCCGCCGCCGACCGCATGGCGCGTGACATGGCGATCGAACTGGAACCGCACAATGTGGCCTCCCTGACACTCTGGCAGGGATTGACGCTCACGGAAAAAGCGCGGGACAATCTCGCGCGGATGGGCGATCGCATGACCAGATCGATCACCGCGATGCAGGGCAGCTCGGTCGAGCATCCGGGACGGGTGATCGCCGCGCTCGCGGCCGATCCTCAGATCATGAAGCGTTCCGGCGGCGAGTTCGTTACTGCCGAACTGGCGCAGGAATATGGCATCACCGATGTGGACGGCGCCGTGATTGCCTCGGCGCGGGCACGCCGGGGATCGCCGATATGGCAACCGATTTCGGAGGTAGACTATCGTGGCAAGTGAACGCGACGCCCGCCTGGACGCCCTGCTCGACAAGCAGGATATTAGCGAATGCCTCGCCCGGTTTTCGCGCGGAATGGACCGCTTCGACCGCGCGATCTACCTTTCGGCCTTCCACAAGGACGCCGAAATCTCTGCGGGGCCGTTCGTGGGGACAGCGGCGGATTGCTGGAACTGGGCCGTGCCGATGCACCGATCCGGACAGATACTCACGCACCATGCGCTGCTTCAAAGCACGATCGATCTTGACGGCGACACTGCCCATGCCGAGACATACTACCAGTTCGTGGGGCGCAACCTCGACGAGAGCCTGTGGATCGCTGGTGGACGCTATCTCGACCGATTCGAGCGGCGGGCCGGAGAATGGCGGATCGCGCTACGAACGAACCTCATCGAGTGGGCGCATACTCCGCTACGGATGGCAGTGCCTTTTGAAGATATACCAGATCTTGCCTTGAACGGCGTTTCGAGTCGCGATCCCGCCGACCCGTCTTACTGGCGTCCGTTGGCAAACCGGCGTCTTCCAAACAATCCTACGAACATTTTATGATAATAAATTCAAAGCAATAAAGAATGTTTCTGGCAATTCATGAGAAGTACCCCGTGTAAAAAGACCGCGCCAGATGGACGCGGTCTATCATGCCAACATTCCTATCGGTTCGAGAACCGCATGGCTCAATTCACGCGATGCCGGTGTTTGCCGCCGTACTTCTTGCCGCAGAACTGTTCAAGCTCGCGCATCTCCGTCGCAGCCGCAGAGGCCAGCGCGCTGGCGCAGGGCAGGTGGGTTTCGGCATCCGCGATACGGGCTTCCACCTTTTCCCGCAGCTCCTCGATATCGGCGCGGGTCAGTACGTTCTTCTCTCGCAGATAGCAGATCAGGCTCTGGAGAAGGATCATGGCCTTCTCGCCCGAGTCCACTTCATTCTTCTCGATCATAACAGGCATCCTCCGGCGCGACGTTGTCGGGTGTCGCGTTGGATTCAGAATGATACGAAACGGCAGTTATGTCCAGCCTTTGAGCGCCTTGGAAAGCAACAATCGTGCAAGATTGGGCGTCTTTTGAGAAATAAATGCATTACTTCCCTGACCGAAATGACAATCCATTTCGGATCAAGGGGTTAACTCAGCCATCTCTTTGCGAAGGATCAGGATCATATGGTCCCTGATCGGCCCGTGCGCCTTCTCCGGAGAGAGTTCCATCATGACCATCATGCCCCATGAGAGCATGAAGATCAGGTCGACGACGATGGAGCGACGGTCCAACGTCGCATGGGGAGATAGGGATTCCAGCGCCGAGTCCAGGCGGGAGCGCACCCTCTCGTCGGCCTTCCGGTTGATCTCGGCGATAATTGGATTGCGACCCACTTCGGCTAGCAGCTCGGCCATCAGGCGTCTGTCCTCGGCGGTGGGTTCTTCCGAGCAGATACGTTCGATCCACGTGCGAATGGAAACGATGTCCTTGGCAGCCACTGCCTTGTTCAGTTCTTCCTCATCCAGCCAGGCATTGAGATTAGCTTCGCAGATGGCTGCAATGATGGCTTCCTTGTTCGCGAAATCCCGGTAGATTTGCCCAACCTTGATCCCGGAGGCGAGTGCGATCTGTGCCATACCCGTGCGATGAAAGCCCTGTTCCACAAAAAGCTTCCGGGCCGTGTCCAGCAGATGCTGGCGCCGTGCCACGGAACGTGCAGCGCGCGAGCGGTCCATAATCGTTTCGTCCTGCACTGCATCCTCCTTGCCTTGCAATCGTTGCTGCGACGCAATAAACATCGCGCGAATCAATGAGTGAACATTCACTCACGTTTTAACTCTCTTTGCGAGCGTGTTCCATGAAAAAGATCACACCGGCTCTTGCCTTGCTCCTGTCCGCCTGCGGCGGCGGAGGTGAGCAGCAGGCTCCTGCCGGTCCCCCTGAGGTCGGTGTCGTGACCGTGAAGGAGGGGGCCGTAACGCTCAGTTCGGAACTTCCGGGCCGGACCACCGCGTTTGAAACCGCCGATGTCCGTCCCCAGGTGAACGGACTGATTCTTCAGCGTCTGTTCCAGGAAGGCGACATGGTGCGGGCAGGGCAGCCGCTCTATCGCATCGATCCTTCACCCTATGAGGCCCAGGTCGCCAGCGCGCGCGCCGCACTCGTCCGTGCGCGCGCCAATATCGCGAACACCGCCGCCCTGGCTCGTCGTTACGGCGAACTGGTGAAGATCAACGCGATCTCGCGCCAGGAAGCGGAAAATGCCGTCGCCAGTGCCGCCCAGGCCAAGGCGGATGTCGCCGCTCAGGAAGCCGCGCTGCGAAGCGCCCAGATCGACCTTGGCCGCACGACCATCCGCGCGCCGATTTCGGGCCGCATCGGCCGCTCGACCTATACGGTCGGCGCGCTCGTCTCGGCGTCGCAGACCGATCCGCTGACCGTGATCCAGCGCCTGGACCCGATCTTCGTCGATATCCAGCAGTCCAGCGCAGACGTGCTGCGGATGCGTCAGGAGCTGCTTTCAGGCAATCTCTCGCGAGACGGCGGCGCGCGTGTACGCCTGAAGCTGGAAGACGGCAGCACCTATGGCGAGGAAGGCACGCTCAAGTTCACCGACGTCACTGTCGATCCCTCGACCGGAAGCCAGATCGTCCGCGTGCAGTTCGGCAATCCGCGCGGCCTCCTGCTGCCGGGTATGTACGTCCGTGCCGACCTTGTCGAAGGCACCAGAAGCAACGGCATTCTTGTCCCGCAATCCGCCGTCAGCCGCGATGAAAAGGGCAATCCGACGACGCTCGTGGTCGGCGCAGGCGGCAAGCTGGAAGCGCGCAAGCTCACGGCGCCGCGCACGGTCGGCACCAACTGGTTGGTCACGTCCGGCCTGAAGCCGGGTGACAAGATCGTTGTCGATGGCGCGCAGATGCTTCGCCCCGGAATGCCGGTGAAACCGGTCGCGGCGCAGGCGGCAAAGGCCGCCGCGGGGACACCTGCGCAGCAGGGCCAGAACGCCGGACAGGGTCAGTAACAAATCATGGCACGCTATTTCATCGACAGGCCCATCTTCGCATGGGTCATCGCCATCGTGCTGATGATGTTCGGCGCACTGGCGATCCGCAGCCTGCCGGTCTCCCAGTTCCCCGAGATCGCGCCGCCCACCGTGACGATCAGCGCGACCTATCCCGGCGCCGACGCGGAAACGCTGGAACGCACAACCACGCAGATCATCGAGCAGCAGCTCAAGGGCATCGACCACTTGCGCTACTTCTCGGCGCAGTCCTCCTCGGCGGGACGCGTCGCGATCACTCTGACCTTCGAGCAGGGCACCGATCCCGATATCGCCCAGGTCCAGGTCCAGAACAAGCTTCAGGCCGCCACTGCGCTCCTGCCGCAGGAAGTCCAGCGCCAGGGCGTTACCGTCGCCAAGTCGGCGGCGAGCTTCCTGCTGGTCGCGGCTATCTATTCCGAGGACGGCAGCCATAACGCCAACGACCTGTCCGACTATATCGTCAGCCAGGTGCAGGATCCGGTCAGCCGCATCAACGGCGTGGGGGAGCTTCAGATCTTCGGCACCCAGTACGCCATGCGTATCTGGGTCGATCCTCTGAAGCTGCGCAGCTATAACCTGACGATCGCCGACGTGACTGCTGCGGTGCAGGCACAGAATGCGCAAGTTTCGGCCGGCCAGATCGGCCAGCTTCCTGCCTCCAAGGAGCAGGAACTCAACGCGACCGTTTCGGTCCAGTCGCGCCTCCAGAGTCCGGAGCAGTTCGGCAATATCCGTCTGCGTCAGGGGCAGGACGGCTCGGTCGTGCGTCTGCGCGACGTTGCGCGCGTCGAACTTGGTGCCGAAATCTACGGCTTCGATACGCAGTTCAACGGAAAGCCGGCATCCGGCTTCGGCGTCAAGCTCGCGTCCGGCGCCAACGCGCTCGATACCGTCGACCTCGTAAAGGCCGAAGTCGAGCGCATCGCCAAGAACTTCCCGCAGGACGTGAAAGTCGCCTATCCTTACGACTCCACGCCCTTCGTCCGTCTCTCGGTCGAGCAGGTTGTCCACACTCTGTTCGAAGCGATCGTGCTCGTCTTCCTCGTCATGTTCCTGTTCCTCCAGAACTGGCGCGCGACGATCATTCCGACGATTGCGGTTCCGGTCGTGCTGCTTGGCACCTTCGGAGTCATGCAGGCGTTCGGCTACTCCATCAACACGCTCACCCTGTTCGGCATGGTGCTGGCGATCGGTCTGCTGGTCGATGACGCCATCGTCGTCGTCGAGAACGTCGAACGCCTGATCCAGACCGAACACCTGAAACCGAAGGAAGCGGCGCGAAAGTCGATGGACGAGATCAGCGGCGCGCTGATCGGCATCGGCATGGTGCTCTCGGCGGTGTTCCTGCCGATGGCGTTCTTCGGTGGTTCCACCGGCGTCATCTATCGCCAGTTCTCGATCACGATCGTCTCGTCGATGGCGCTCTCGGTCATGGTCGCGCTGATCCTGACCCCCGCGCTCTGCGCCACGATCCTCAAGCCTCACGATCCGAGCAAGAACGAAGGCAACGGGCTGCTGGCCCGCTTCTTCCGATGGTTCAACGAGAAGTTCGACCTCGGCACCGCAAAGTACGAGAAAGGCGTCCGCAATTCGGCTCGCAACTGGAAACGTTCGGGCATCGTTTACCTGCTGATCGTAGGTGCCATGGCGCTGATCTTTACGCGCCTGCCCAGCGGGTTTCTTCCCGACGAGGACCAGGGCACGATGATCGCGTTGGTCCAGGCTCCTCCGGGTGCCACGCTGCCACGCACGCAGCGCGGTCTGGACGTGGTCCGCGACCACTTCCTGAAGGATGAGAAGGCGAACGTCGCCTCCGTCTTCACCATCAGCGGCTTTTCGTTCAACGGCCAGGGCCAGAACGCGGGCATGGCCTTCGTCAAGCTCAAGGACTGGAAGGACCGCAGCGGTGCAGAAAACCGGGCGCCTGCTCTGGTGGGCCGGGCCATGGCCAAGTTCTCGCAGTATCGTGACTCGACGATCTTCGCGCTGGTTCCGCCGGCGGTGCAGGAACTGGGCAATGCGACAGGCTTCGATCTCTGGCTCGTCGATCAGAACAATATAGGTCACGACAAGCTCATCGCCGCCCGCAACCAGCTTCTGGGCCTGGCCGCTCAGGACAAGCGCGTGGCTCAGGTTCGTCCCGTCAGCCTCGACGATGCACCGCAGCTCGATGTCCAGGTCGATCAGGACAAGGCCGGGGCGCTGGGTCTCGACTTGAGCGCGGTCAACAGCGAAGTCTCGACCGCATGGGGCAGTGCCTATGTGAACGACTTCCTCGATCGCGGACGCACCAAGCGCGTGTATATCCAGGCGGACGAAGCCTATCGTTCCTCGCCGGAGGCGATCGGCAACTTCTATGTCCGTGGAAGCGGCGGACAGATGGCGCCTTTCAGCGCCTTCTCGACCCTTTCGTGGAAGCTGGCACCGGTCATCCTCACTCGTTACAACGGCCGCCCCGCGGTGCAGCTCCAGGGTGCGCCGGGTGCGGGTGTCAGCACCGGCGCAGCGATGGAAGCCATTGCCGAGATGCAGCAGAAGCTGCCGCCCGGCACTGCGCTGGAATGGACGGGTCTGTCCTATGAAGAGCGTCTCTCCGGCGGTCAGGCACCCGCGCTCTACGCCCTCTCGCTCTTCGTGGTGTTCCTGTGCCTCGCAGCGCTTTACGAAAGCTGGTCGGTGCCGATCGCGGTCATCCTGGTCGTTCCGCTCGGCGTCATCGGTGCCGTGCTCGCTGCCAAGCTCACCGGTCTCAACAACGACATCTACCTCCAGGTGGGCCTGATCACGACGATCGGCGTCTCGGCCAAGAATGCGATCCTGATCGTCGAATTCGCCGAGGAACGCGTCCAATCCGGCATGAATGCCTTCAACGCGGCCATCGAGGCGGCAAGGTTGCGCCTTCGCCCGATCCTCATGACCTCGCTGGCCTTCGTGTTCGGCGTGCTGCCGCTGGCGATCTCGACCGGCGCAGGGGCAGGGGGGCAGAATGCCATCGGCCGCGCGGTCGTGGGCGGCATGCTGTCGGCCACGATCCTTGCGATCTTCCTGGTCCCGATGTTCTTCGTGGTTGTCAGCCGTTTGTTCAAGCACGGCCAAACCGACCGGGATGAGCAGCAGGAAGCGCCTGTCGAAACCGAAGCCGGTCCTCGCTCATCCGACGGCATCGAGCCGCAGGGAATCTGAACATGAAAAAATCCCTTATCGCCCTGATTGCCGGCACGACGATGCTGGCGGGGTGCAACTTCGCGCCGCGCTATGAGCGGCCCGTGGGGGCCGTCCCCGTGACCCTGCCGCAAGGCGGGGTCTATCCGGCGGCCGCAACCGATGCCGTCGATGTCAGTCGTATCGGTTGGCGCGATTTCTTCCTCGATCCGCGCCTGCGCCAGGTGATCGAGACCGGTCTTGCCAACAACCGCGACCTTCGGGTCGCGGCGGCCAACGTGCTGCAGGCGCGCTCGCAGTTGAAAGTGCAGCGTTCACAGTTGTTCCCGACGGTGAACGCCGGCGGAACCGCGACCTACACCAACAACATCATGGGCGCTGCTGGTGGCGGGGGGGCAGGGGCCGGAAGCGTCTCTTCCGACATCGAAATCTATCAGGCAACGGCGGGAATATCGGCGTTCGAACTCGATCTGTTCGGCCGCATCCGCAACCTGACGCGGGCTGCCCAGGAGCAGGTCTTCGCCAGCGAGGAAGCGCAGCGCTCGGCGCGTATCAGCCTGATCGCGGAAATTGCCGCGGCTTGGCTGACCCTGGCTTCGGACAACGAGCAATTGCGCCTCTCGCGTGAAACGCTCAAGACCTTCGAAGACACGCTGCGCCTGACTAAGGAGCAGTTCCGCATCGGCGTCGGCTCCGAACTGGAAGTGAGGCAGGCCGATACCAATTACCAGAACGCAGTGAACGATATCGCCACGCTGGAGGCCAGCGTCGCGGTCGACCAGAATGCGCTGAACCTGCTCGTCGGCACGACGGTGCCCCAGGACCAGTTGCCTGGCGGCCTGGCGGCCGAAGCCATGACGCGCGATGCCTTGCCGTCGGACGTTTCTTCCGAGGTGCTGCTGCGCCGTCCGGATGTGCTGCGCGCCGAGCACCTGCTCATCGCCGAGAATGCCAATATCGGCGCGGCGCGCGCCGCTTTCTTCCCGACGATTTCGCTGACAGGCACGGTAGGGACACTGAGCACGGCCCTGTCCGGACTCTTCAAGTCCGGTTCGTATACCTATTCGGCATCACCGGGTCTCTCGCTGCCGCTGTTCGACGGTGGGCAGCGTTCAGGCAATCTGGCTTATGCAAAAGCCTCGCAACAAGCCGCCTTGGCGACTTATGAAAAAGCGATCCAGACCGCGTTCCGCGAAGTCGCCGACGCTCTGGCGCAGCGCGGCAAGATCGGGGAACGCATTGCCGCCCAGTCCAATCGCGTAGAGTCCGCGAGGGTTGCAGCACGGTTGTCCGATGCCCGGTTTAAGGCAGGGGTGGATTCGTTCCTGACTTCGCTTGATGCGCAGCGCACGGCCTATGCCGCCGAGCAACAATTCGTAACCACGCGTCTGGTTCAGGCCAGCAATCTCGTGGAACTGTACCGCTCGCTGGGAGGTGGTCTAGCAGACGAGCAAGCTTCAACCGCAGGTGCACTTCCGGTGAACTGATCTTGAGGGGAGCTTCGGTGCAAGGATTGTGCAGCGGCTCCCCTCGTTTAGGCGCCACGCCTGTCAATTGATGGCGCCGCTCTCGGCCCAGTAGGGCAGAATATAACCTCTATGATGACCGTGTGCTGCTGTCCTTTCGACTTGGGGCTTACAGTCATTGTTCCTGCCATTTACAAAAGACACTTGTAGCGCAAGATAGAAATGTCACCGCTCGATACAGCAGGGGCAGCGCGTAGCCCTGCGACGTTGCGCAGCGCTGACCCTGCTGGTGCACAGGTCCATCGATCGTGCGCCTCGGCCCCGCTGCTTTAGCAGTGGGCCCCTCAATGGCCGCTTTCACGCTCCAGGATTGTTTGGATGAACGGCGGCTTTGTCGGGGAGAGCGGACGGTGCTACCTTTTCAAGTAGCTTGCGATACCATCCCAAATGAACGCGAGCCCAAATAGGGAGGCGCTCAAAACAACCGTACTCCATTCACCCGTAAATGCCCCTTCGAGCCGATGCATAGCCAAAGCTGTCAAAAGCGCAACGAACGCAGCCATCAATAGCAACCGCATTGTCTTCGAGATGCTTGCCGTATTGAATCCTTTTCCTGCCCGAGGTTAAATCGAACAGCGCAATGACCGCAATGTCGGCGTGAACGGAAAGGTCGGTTTAGACCCCATGTTCGCCTGAGCTGACTGGGTAAGTGGCCTCTCCTGCTGCATTCTGCGTTCGAGGGTTGCACCAGGCTGGCTGGTGCCGAGCCTCAAGAATGGAGGAGAGACCGCATGCAG